>OJCK01000054.1_pt1 | contig 76764 bp, 68 predicted proteins | sample 1592141 | NCBI WGS metagenome assembly OJCK01 (sample SAMN05416893, study PRJEB24817) | seawater metagenome | isolation source: Sea water | place: Canada:Atlantic | collected 2013-11 | reverse complement strand
GCTAAAGGCACGCCAGTGAAGATGATCAAGGCATCACGAAATGAGCCAAACACCAACACTAGTAACACAAGTATTAGAAAAAGCGTGGCAGGCACCACGATAGACAGTCGCTGACTGGCACTTTCAAGCTGCTCAAACGTGCCGCCATAATCCAGCCAGTAGCCTGCGGGCAGTGCAACCTGTTCGGTTATTTTGATTTTTGCTTCGTCAACAAAACTCCCTAAGTCGCGTTCTCTGACATTGGCGGTAACCACGACTCTGCGTTTACCGTTTTCTCGACTGATTTGGTTGGGAACAGACGCGTAATCCAGCGTAGCGACTTCTGATAACGGTACAAATTCCCCATCGGATGTAATGATAGGAGTGCTGCCAATGGCCTCTAAATCTGTGCGGATACCTTCATCAAATCGCACAAGCAACTCGAATCGTCTATCTCCCTCAAAAATTAATCCAGCGGTATTACCACCGATAGCTGACGCCAACCACTCCTGCAAATCGGCTACGTCCAATCCATAGCGAGCCAACTCAACCGATTTCGGGTTGATAGTAAAGATAGGGATATCATCGACCTGTTCGAGTCGTGCATCCGCCACCCCATCTATTGATTGCAAAACTTTCAATATATCGTTAGCAGAATCAACAAGTGCAGTTAAGTCGTCTCCGAATACTTTGATTCCGAGATCTGCTCTCACGCCACTGATCAGCTCGTTAAAACGCATCTGAATAGGCTGCGTAAACTCGTAGTTATTGCCTGTTACTGATTGCAGGTCTTCCTCAAGCATGGCTACGAATTCAGCTTTCGACAAAGTTGGGTCGGGCCATTGCGCTCGTGGTTTTAGCATAACGAAGGTATCGGTTACGTTGGGCGGCATCGCATCGGTAGCTACTTCTGCGGTACCGGTTTTCGCAAAAACGGTAAGTACCTGTTTGTATTCCATCAAGGTAGATTCAAGTGTTTTTTGCATTGCGACGGCTTGTTCAATACCGGTTCCTGGTATGCGCATGGCGTGCAGGGCGATGTCTCCTTCATCAAGCTGTGGAACAAACTCAGAGCCTAATCGCGTTGCCAACCATATGCTGCCTACTACCAGCACGAATGAGCCGACAAGCAAAATCCAGCGTAATCTCAGTGCGACGTGAATGATGGGGCGATAGGCTGATTTGGCTGCAACAATAATGAAGCTTTCTTTTTCACTGACCTTACCGCCCATAAACATCGCGACGGCCGCCGGTACAATAGTAATAGAGAACAGCATCGCTGCTATCAGCGCCATGATGACCGTTGCTGCCATTGGCTGAAACATCTTGCCCTCAACGCCTGTCAATGAGAACAGCGGGATATACACGACAGTAATAATCAATACACCGAACAAGCTAGGACGAATGACTTCGTTGGTCGCTTGAAAAACAAGTTCAAGCCGTTCTTTAAGTGGTAAGACTCCTCCTGTTCGTTTCTGAGACTCGGATAGCCGCCTGATACAGTTCTCTACTATGATCACCGCACCATCGACAATTAAACCGAAATCCAATGCCCCGAGGCTCATCAGATTGGCAGACACACCGGTATTAACCATCCCCGTGATGGTGGCCAACATCGCTAGCGGAATAACTGCCGCAGTGATGAGCGCGGCGCGAATATTGCCAAGTAATATGAACAAGATCACTATGACTAATAACGCCCCTTCTACTAAATTCTTCTGAACAGTTTCAATAGCTTTATTGACCAATAACGTTCGGTCGTAAACTGCATCAATAACAACGCCCTTTGGTAAACTAGATTGAATATCTTTTACCTTTTTGGCGACTGATTGAGCTACTGCGCCTGAGTTCTCACCCACCAGCATCATAGCGGTGCCAAGAACAGTCTCCTCCCCTTCCTGTGTGGCTGCCCCTGTACGTAACTCTCTACCAATAGCGACCTGACCGATGTCTTTTACCGCAATTGGGACTGTATCAATGCGCTTTATTACCACATTTTCGATATCGTTAATTGTCTGAAGCTGACCTTGTGAACGCACCAGAATTTGCCGGCCATTGCGCTCAACAAAGCCTGCTCCCTGGTTCGCATTATTACGCTGAAGCGCACTATGGATGTCACTTAAACTAATGTCGAAGTTAAGCATTTTCTGTGGTTCCGGATTTACGTGATATTGTTTCACGTAACCACCAATAGCATTCACTTCTGTAATACCCTTAACCAAAGCGAGTTGCGGCTTGACAATCCAATCATGAATCTCACGTAGTGCCATCGCGTCGTAAGGTTCTCCATTTTGTTGTGTCGCACCATTCTCAGCACGCAACGTATACATATAAATTTCACCTAACCCCGTAGCAATAGGACCCATTTCTGGTGATAAACCTTCAGGCAACTGACTTTTTATCGCTCCCAACCGGGTATTGATGAGGTTACGAGCAGAATATAAATCAGTTCCTTCATCGAAAACCGCCGTAACTTGAGATAGCCCGTATCGTGACAAAGAGCGTGTGTAAGATAGATTCGGCAACCCTGCCAGCGCAGTTTCAACTACAAATGTAATCCTCTGTTCAGTTTCTAAGGGTGAGTAGCCCTGCGCCTGTGTATTAATCTGTACTTGAATATTTGTTATATCAGGTACAGCGTCGATAGGTAGTTTTTGATAACTTAAAATACCTATACCGAACACAAGAAAAATTAACATCAATATCAAACCGCGACGTTTTATGGACAATCGCAAAATAGCTTCAATCATCTGATCACGCCTCCATTAACACTTGAGCCTAATTTTGCAAGTGACTTTTCGTGATTAGTGTTCATGTCCGGCCTCCGACTTTTCTAAATCGGCTTTAAACAAGTAGCTATTCTCGCTAACAATGACGTCTCCTATTCGTAAACCAGATAACACTTCAACATTTTTGCTGTCCTGTCGACCTAACGTTACGGGCTCAGGTCGATATTCGTTTCCATTTTTGACAAACACAACAGAGTTCCCTTCAAACGCTTGAATAGACGTTTTAGGTATCATCATGGAAACATCACTACGATTAATGATTACGTCCCCCTTAATAGCCGCTCCCACTGGCCAAAGTCCCGAAGTATTCCCAATTTTTGCATAAGCTAAAATATACGGCATTTCATTTGGTGAGGGTAAAAGGTGCTCAATGGTGGATTCTTCAGCAGCCCCCTGAACACCAAGCACCACTGGCTGCTGTTCTGATATACTGGGTAATTGCTTAGGAAAAACTTTAAGCTCTGCCCACACCTCATTGTAATTTGCGACTGAAAATAGCACTTGGCCATTTGATAGTTCGCCTTCGTTAGCATGACGTGCGATCACGACTCCCGAGAACGGTGCTGTGACCGAGTAGGCTTTTAGGCTTTGATTAGATTCAACTACCGCTAGGGTTTCACCTTTCTCCACTTTCTTGCCTAAATTAGCGTTGACCTTAGTCACAATACCGTCGAACCGAGCACGAACGTGACTCAATGAGGCAGGGTCGGTCACGATACTTCCATAAAGCCTTGCAGAAACTTCAAGGCTACCCGGCTGAACACTTTTAGTCTTTACTCCCATTTTTTGCGCCAAACTATCGGCCATAAGAACAAGTTCTATTTCATGGGCCGGCTCATCTCCGTGTTTATCTTCTGATGCATTTATAGCGGTACTGAAAAGTAAACCTAGCGTACTGGAGATGATGAAGACTATGATTGAAATATTGATTTGGTTTAAGTTTTTATTATTCATTGCGCATTACTCGATAAAGATGTGGAAAAAGCACTAGCAAAAGGTTGCCCAGTCAGAGACTCGATATCAACTGAGCGTTGATGAGCTTGCTTGGCTGATTGAATAAGAGCTTGTTTAGCATCAAGCAGTTCTTGACGTGTACTGACCCATTCTAGATAACTGAACCTGCCTTCAATATAGGCTTGTTCTACCATTTCGAGTGCTTGGCGAAGTGGTGGGATAATGGCGTCTTTTAAGGCGTCTACATTCAGTAGTGCGTTATTTCTGACCATCAGTGCCATATTTAGCTGATGATAAAGCGTTTGCTTAGCAGATTCTTTTTGTTGTGCTAGCTGGCCCTGAATAGCACGTTGTTTTTCGTACTCACCAAGATTCCTATCACGGGCAAAGAGCGGCATACTCACGCCTGCGACGAAAGCTGTTTCATCAATCCCATTTATGCGCCTGATTCCGGCAGTCCAGCTTAAATCTGCCTGATTGGCTGCTTGGGTAAGGCGGACCTGAGACGCCTGTAACCTACTTTCCTCCGTGTAAACATCTAGATTAGGACTGTCTAAAAGATTTGCAAACAACGCTGACAAAGAAGGAGATTTTTGAAGTGCAAATAAGTCACCGTCGACTTCACTAAAAGTGGGATATTGTTCACCCCACATTATAGCCAAGCTATTTATCAAAGCTTGCTTTGTTCGCTGTGCTGCTATCACATCCAATCTAACCTTTGCCAAAGCTGCCTCAGCCCGTTTCTGCTCATATGCAGGCGATGCACCCGCTTCAGCGCGCTTTGCAACAGCTTGATACGTATAACGAGCAAGCATTTCTGCTTCTTTTTGAGCATCGATTAACGCTTGTTGTGCTAATACATCTATATAGCGACGCGTAACTTCAGCCAGCACATCCAGTGTGCGCACTCTTTTTTGAGCCTCAATAACAGTGGATTTTGCTTCAGAAAATGCTTTACGTGAGTTGAGCTTATCACCCATCTCAATTATTGAAGACAGTGTGAGGGTGACCTCTGATTCTTTAATTCCAGAGACGTCACCTGAACCCAAGAAATTTTCTACTTCAGCACCGACGTTTAGCGCTGGTTTAAGGGAAGCCGTTTTAATGTCGCCTTCGATGGCCTTTTGTCTAAAAGTGAACTCATGCAATTCAGGCGAATTAGCGAGTGTCCTCTTAATGGCACTTTGCAAAGTCATTGTGCCATGAGGTAAATTATTGGTTTGAGCTGATGCCACAGTATTTGCTGTCGCAAGGACAAGCATTGTAGAAAGGGCCCAAGCGCGACGACGCAAGGAGCCAAGCAATGAAATATATTTCATCGAACTATTATTCCTAAATTATCAAAAAGTGTTGATCGCCAAACAACGGCGAACGGTGATTGATTAGTTCAGGATATTGCTTTAGGTGGGCGTAATAATTGTGATACAGGGGCTTCTATTACCTTCGTTAAGTAATAAAAGCCGTGGAGAACCGGGACAAAATGGAGTTCAATGCCATTAGCATTTCCAAGCCATTGCGTATGGGCACCATTACAGTGGCCACAATGATGGCAATCAGCCGGATTATGAGGCAAATCTATTTTATCGTTTTCAACATCTGTTTGATATTGTGATGAAACTTGCTGAAACTTTGATACCTTAACTGCGTTGTTATCGCCTAGCTCATGTTCATGGATTTCGTTGAGGTGTTGTGAGTCAATAGCATGAAAATCTAAGGTATTTCCGACAGCAGAAAATGACTGAAAAAATATCAGCGAAATCAGCAAATAACTTGCTACCCTTATGTTAAACATACATATTTATCCTCATCCATTTATATTATCAAGTTAACGGACGTAGGCCAATCGACCAACTGATACAAAGTGTTTCTATCATTGGATTACACATCACGGCAATCTTCATCGGCAAATTCGATTTCTATCGTAGTGTGAACAAAATCGAACCCAGCTAGGCCGTGACGAAGTTGTTCCTTGAGTTTCTTAAGTTGAGATACAGAAATATCATCATTCAGCTCCACATGGACAGTCATAACGCTGTGCTCTCCATCCAAAGACCAAATGTGAAAATGATGGATATCCATCACATCATCGCTAGACATAAGCACTTTATGAACCTCTTCCATTTGCTGTGCGTCAGGTGTCGCTTGTAAAAATAGCAGTAAGGTTTCTTTTAGATTTCTAATGACATTAAATAAAATGAATAATGTGAAGCCAATAGATAAAATGGGATCTAAAATCGCCCAAGGCTTGAACATAAGTACAATCGACACGATCAGTACTGCGACCCATCCCAGAACATCTTCGAGCAGATGCCAGTTTAATACTCGTTCATTTAAGGAGTTTCCTTCCCTGAGTTTATACGCTGCAAAGCCATTGACTGCTATCCCGAATATAGACAACCCTAACATGCCTTCCACTTGGGGCATTTCAGGGGCCAGTAATCGTGGAATAGCTTCGAACAAAATCCAAATCGAACCAGCCGTTAGTACAACTCCATTAATTAACGCCCCAAGGAGTGAAAAACGCTTGTAGCCGTAGGAAAAAGTAGCATTTGCTTCTTTATCACTGAGTTTATTTAAGCCCCAAGCAGTACCAATGGATAAACTATCGCCCAAATCATGCACTGCGTCGGCCATTATAGCCGTGCTGTTTGTCAGCCATCCGCCTATAAATTCAATGATGGTGAACAATACGTTCAATGAAAATGCCCAGCCTATCCGCTTAGATGCGCTGCTACTCTCGCTATGATTATGATTGTGCATGATTAATTTTGTCCAATATCGCTTGATTTTCTGCGCTGATTGGCAGTCGCTTAAAAGGGCTGATGTCAGTGCCGCCTGTATTCCCTTTAGGTACAAGGCCGATAGCTGTTTTGGTTGCAGCACCAACTATTCTTATTACTTGTCCAAAAACGGCTCTCCAATCTTTGTTTAGAAGACCATGTCGCAGCATTTTATAATGAATTAAACAATGGTAATAAGTAGAGTGCTGACCAATTACATGCGCATCCTCCAGCGCTGCAAATGCCTGCCTCTCATTATTGTTAGACATTGCATCTGAGTAATCTGTCAATTTGGAATCGATATGCGGCTTAACGGCTTTATTGTATGTCATAGTGGCTCACCCACTTTACCTTTCTGTACTTCGTTATTAAGTACTTCCTGCTTGGCGTCTTTCAGGATCATCCACGCTCCGCGCAGCACGACAACCGACACTATACAGCCGATAACCAGATCCGGTACTCTGCTATCAAGCCATACCACTAAAACTCCGGCTATGATGACACCCATGTTGGCAATGACATCGTTAGCTGAAAAAATCCAGCTAGCTCGCATATGTACTTCGTCATTTTTATGATTTCGAATAATCATCAAGCAAGCGACATTTGCAATTAGGGCAATGAAACCCATTCCTATCATTAATGATGAGATAGGCTCACTGCCCAAGAATAATCTTCTGGTAATATCAATGAGAATGATCACGCCCAGCAATAACTGAAAGTAACCACTGATTTGCGCAGCTTTGGCTTTGTGAAGTATAGATTTACCCACAGCATAAATACCTATGCCGTAAACAACCGCATCCGCTAGCATGTCCATAGAGTCTGCTATCAAAGCAGTAGAGTCAGCCAAAATACCCACGGTCATCTCAACGAAAAACATCGTCGCATTGATGCCGAGCAGCCAATACAGCACCCGTTTTTGTGAGGCATCTTTGATTTCCACTTCACAGCCGCAACCACTCATTGTTCAACTCTTATTCCCAAAACTATAGGTACAGTGTAAAGTCTATACCTAGTATAGAGTCAACAACACAAAGGCACGTTTATGAAAATAGGTGAGCTATCAAAAAAAAGTGGGTGTTCTATTCAGACGATCCGTTTTTATGAAAAACAGGGTTTGTTTGAGGCTTGCAATCGCAGTGAAGGTAACTACAGAATTTACGACGCCTCATCGTTGAGAGCACTGCGATTCATTAAACAATGTCGCTCATTAGATTTGACCATACTAGAAATTAAACAGCTGTTGGATACAAAAAATAATCCCGATAAAAGTTGTTCTAGTGTGAACAATTTGATCCATCAACATATGGTTGACGTCACACATCGCATTGAAGAGCTTGAGGAGCTAAAGCTTACCCTATCTGAGATGGCCTCGGCATGCACAGATAATAGAAAAGTTAAAGAATGCGGGGTATTGCAGTTGCTTGAAGAGTGATACTCATATCTGCAAGTCTTGTAGTTTTACGTTTGCCTAAGTTTTCATAAGGATATAGATTTGATAACTCGAAAGGCCGTCTCTATTCAGATTTTAGAGGATTCAACAATTGAAAATAGAAAAGGTAACCGCTACTTCGTTTTCTGCCTTAATTCTACATATGGCAAGTACCCATCAACATCGCACCATCATTTGAGTGTTAACTTACTCAGCATTTCCGATTGCCAGAAGTAATTAAGCGACGACCCATTCGCTCAATCGATATTGAGTTAACGAAAATAGCTATGACTGACGGTAATTGCCACAAACTCTCCATGCAATTTGAAGGTGTATGGCTCATTCTGCCGTAAACTTGTCATTCTCAAATTGGGTACTTTAACTCTCGTTAGGATTATACTTTTTTGAAGCTCTGAAGCAGTATTTATTAAAACAGGTTAACATTGGCTTTGGAAGTCTTTGAAATATCAATGGAGGATTCATGAAGAAAGAAATTCCAGCACCAATAATTGCTGTGCTTTCGGATAATTTGCACAATATCGAATCTCACGCGAGTTTAAACAATCTGTTCATGCATGCGGACGCGCCTGGCGACCCACCAGAAGGCTCAAAGCCTGTTAAGGTGCAGCAGTGGTTGCGACGTATAAATAAAGAGTCTAACTATCCTTTGATCATTCTGGGTAAGCTGATTGAACCGTACATGGAGTTGCTAGACGACGAAGATACGGATCAAGTATCTTGGGGTGTAAATGTTAGCGACCAAAAACAAGATCTCAAGGTAAAGCTTCGCAATACACTTGAGCGTTGTAACTTAACTTACCTTAGCGGCGGCATTATTTCTGATGGAAGCTCGGCACCAAGTCGATCATTATCAGATTTAATAAAAGGGAGAGATCTTCCTTCAATAGAGGCAGAGTTTGATCGAGCATTGTCAAAAGTAAATTCAGAACCAAGGGAAGCGGTTTCTGCGGCATGCAATATTCTTGAGTCCATTTTTAAAGTGTATATTACTGATGAAGGTCTACCTAAACCGCAAAAGCAAGATCTTCAAAACGTCTGGAAGGTCGTCAGGGCTGACTTGGGCTTCGATACAAAACTTGTCCAAGATGATGATCTCAAAAGAGTACTTTCCGGCATTTTATCTATCGTGGATGGCATTGGAGCTTTTAGAACTCATGCCAGTTCAGCCCATGGAGAAGGTAGAAGAGTTTATAAACTGAAACCTCGCCATGCACGTCTTGCAATACATTCTGCTCACACCATTGCCTTGTTCGTTCTTGAATCCTGGGATGATAAGCGTGAGCGTTAAATGTCAATTAACCACATTGTGGCGCAATCTTCCTATTAAATATGGCAGTTAGAATTATTCTTTGATATTTTGTCAATCATTTATTTTAAATTGCATAAAATACAATGGTTTACGTTATTTTATTGTTGACCGTTTAGCTACCATAAATTAATATTTGGCTACAAAACGCTCTTTGAAAAAACGTGGACTTACATTGCTAACTTTCTAATGTATGCATCAAGTCTGGCTACTTAAGTTCGATTCAGCTTAGTGGAAGAAAGTTAGACGGGAGAAGTCATGAGGCACAATGTAAGTCTTAAAATGGCATTAAAAAATATCAGTAACTGGATAGCAGATAAATCTCTTTACTACAGCCCAGAACACAGGAAATATTTATACGGATTCTATGCCGGTCTAGGGAATTTTGACTTATTTGAGTTGCCAAGCGAATATCAATGCTTGATTTCGAATAGTAATCTTAAGGATGGTGACCTACACGCTGTTGTCTTATCGATATTGCCTATTGAACATACCACTACAGATGAGATAAAGCCTTATGAAACGCATATCCGTTGTGTTGTTAGCGCAAAACTATACGGATATCAGCACACGCCCACTTTACTATCTGCAATCCGATTTGCTTTTTTACATCATGCTCATATCGTACAAATTGCAGGAAACAGTTACCGGCTTAGAGGCAAAAAAACCGCTGGAATAGCCCCAGTTACCAATAAACAAAATGAAGTATAAACGCTAAAGGTGGGTCAATTTTACTTTACCGCTAAGTGGGTCAAAATTAAATTACCGTTGACAAAGTGGCGCAACTCCTTCAGTTTTATGAATCAAGTAGCAATGAAAATACACTAATAGCGGCAGTTTTGCATGACATCTTGGAAGACACTGAGGTTACCAGTATTGGTGTTAACTATCTATTTGGGAATGAAGTTTCAACGATAGTTTTAGAACTGACGTGCAATTCAGCAACCAATTCTGATGATAAAAAAATAGCATTACTAAATCAGGTTGCAGCAGGGAGTATTGAAGCGCAAACAATTAAATTAGCAGACATAATATCCAATGTATCTTCACTTCCTAGCCTATGGTCGCTTGACCGAAAGTTGAGTTATATTGACTGGTGCAAAAAAGTAGCAAAGGTATGCTCCTCCTCATCTGAACGGCTATATGATTACTTTAATGTGAAAGTACAATTAGTGGAAAAAATGAAAAATAATGAACAGCAGATAATTTCAAAAGTTGAAACGTGGGCAGGTAGCCACGAAGCAGCTATCAAATGGTACGAAACCGAACATATTTCGGCGCTCGGCTCAACAGCAAAAGTAGCTGTTGAGCGCGGTCATGTAGAAGCTGTTTTGAATTATATCGAAGTTATTGCGCGTGGCGGATATGCGTAAGCTAAACAGGTGTTTCAACCTTTACTGCTGGAGCAATTTTCAAGGCTACGGTCTCAACAGTCTCATCTAAATCGATGACGAACCCCGCCAAATCAGGAAGAATGCCACTATATTCTTTGACGTCCTCAAATGTGCAGCCTTTTAAAACAGGAATTAGAATTTCTTTGTTTAAAAGCACACCCAATTCTCTTTCAGTCCAAAATCTTCCTGCTAAATAAGCAGGCGTTAGCACTGCAATTCCTGCTGTTGCTTTCTTCAGCCCTGAGTCCATCTGGAGAGACTGACTTTTACCAGGAATTATAGCTACCTCGTCGAACCAAACAGAAACCTCTAGTTTTTCAAGCTCATCTCTAAGCTTAGATGCTGTCTCATAACCATCTATTTTCGCATAACTTAGAAAAACATCATATTCTCTTGAATCTGACTTTGATACCGCTTCATAGACTCTATCTGCAAGTCTCTCCTCTGTAGGGGTATATCTAATACTGCTAGATGGACTCCTTAATTGTTGTTTTATGTCGGCCAATAGTCGCTTGCTATTATTGTCGTTCTGCGTGTTCTGCCGGTTCACTTCAGAGTTGAAAGTCTGAACCCTCTGAAAATTTGTTTTATTGTGCTCTGCTACTTTACGATTATATTCATTCACTGCTTTTACTTGAGCCTGATTGGCCGCATTAATTTTCTTCACTTCGCGGTTGTAGTCATCCACGGTCTTCTTCTGAGCACGTTCAACATGACGATTGTATTGGTCTATTTTTCTTTGTTGCTCTCTAGCTTCTCGTTGAAGCCTCTGTTGAAGTTGTCTTATCTGAGCGCTAGATGGCATAAAAACTCTCTTGATTGCTTTTTGAACACATAACCTAATATTAAAGACAAATGAAAATCGAGTCCAACAATAACTGTACATAAATACATGGCATTTGGTAATCGACTTTAGTGCGACTGTAAAGTTCTGTCGAAAATGACCAACAATTCATTTAAAGTCATACAGCAATTTTGCATAGGACTTTGCCAACTTGACCTATTTAACGTTTCTATCAGTTAAGGCTAAAGTTGCTATAATAAAATGGGATAAAGGTATCCTGCGAAGTTATTCTTGGTTTAATTAGGTTTATAAGGACAATCTTTATTGTCTATTAATGCCCACTACGGACAAACTATTTTGTTAATATTGCGTTTTACGGACGCACTTTATTGTATTTAATAGCGATGTAAGGACAAACTTTATTGTCTGCCCACAAGTTGACAATGATTAGTCAGAGCAAGTAGATTAAATGGTTAGCTATGCGCTTGAGTCAAAGCAATAGTTTTTCAGGAAGAGGGTTTTGATATCGAAAATATTTTACTATTCCTCTGTCGATACATTATCTAACCTCAAGACAACAGGGACGGTCAAGAGCGATGAAAGACATGCAGTTCAGAAGGTTATTAGCAAAAAAATTTCATGAACATGTATCTGACGCCTATTGTTTATTGTACTTGCATTTAGAGATAGGGGGGTACTTTAGTCAGTATGCCAATGAGCTATCTAGTGATGAATATGGAGATTACTCAGTCTTTACCCCCACAGAGCGTTCAGACTTTTTAAACGAATCAGGTCTTATGTCCTCTTTTCGGAAAATTGAAGAAGGCGGGTTCAAGGAAATAAACAAGTACTTTGAAACAGCGAACCTACTATCAGTTTTCGTGTTGATGGATGAATTTTTGCATGAAAACTCCAGAAAGTCTCATGAGACCATTGACATTATTTACGACGATATTCGTCATACTGTTCACCTATTGCAAAGCGATATATCTCATAACGACTTTATAACGACAAGAAAACAACGAGACAACCCAATTAGGGTAATGCATTGGAATCATATTCTGACAAACTCTTTTAGCTTTGCATTTGATTTTAAAGCGTTACCAGAGTCAGCATGGACAAATTTTCATAGTAAAAATCGAGAAACACCCAAGATATGCGTATGTAGTTTTGAAAGTGCAGGTGTTGAGTTTGAAATTGACAGAGGTGAGACTGACGTAAGCTTTTTAGCTAAAGATATTCATCCAAGTGTAGATCGCTTTGCTGAAGCTGAGAAAGTCTTGCACTACGCCGTCGAAAATGATTGTGACATTGTTATATTTCCTGAGCTAACTATTCCCAATAATATAGTTGACGAGATAGCCTGCTGGTTAAATACCAATAGAAATAGAGAAAATTCAAAAGGTCATGGGATAAGCCTAGTGATCGCAGGAAGCTTCCACAAATATAACCGTAAGAAAGATGCGTATTTTAATACGTGTACTGCATTGGATCATACCGGCTCAATCGCTTTTACTCATGACAAGATGACTCGATTTACAGGTGACGAAAAGTATGGGGTAGAAAAAACTTCTACAGGGCGTTCCTTGGCAATTATTGAACTCCCATTTGGCAGAGGAGTTACCCTAATATGCAAAGACTTCTGTGACGACAACATGAGAATGCACGATTTTGCTCATCAATCTGGGGTAGATTATTTCTTCGTGCCCACAATGGGAGGTGAAAGCACTATGAAACTCCATGAAACGCGCGTTAAGGCAATCTACAGAATGGCTGGGCCCGTAGTGGCTTTAGTTAACCAAGAACTCGGTGATCCTACCGACAATGGGGCTAGTTCTATTTATCATGGCTTCTTGAGGGGGGAAATAGGAAAAAAAAGTACAATCTCTCGTCTTGGCTATGAATCTTTTGGTAAAGATGTTACGTAGTAAACATTGTAATTGTTTACTAACCAAACTATAGTTATTTCACTTTCTAACATAGGTGACATCATGGTTACGCCAAACGCTCCATCTTCGAAAGAAGAGTTGGAAGCAGTAGAACTATTATCTTCGTTTAAAAATACTGGTATTGATCGTATCGAAGAACTTCCTGATGCTATTTTAAAGTTAAGAGGTTTTGTTAAGACGATCCCAGAATTTATTACAGATTCATTTATTCCATTTATTGAAAGCTTTTTTGATAGGCTTATTGAATCAGCATCTACTGATCAACTGACTCCTCAACAAATTCTTAATGTAGATGCAACATTCGCAGCATCACAGTTAATTTTGAGAGCAGTAGATACCGATCTGACATACGATAAAAATATTGCTTGGCGGACATATAAGCATATTTTTAATGTTCTCGTAAAACAAAAATTATTTAAAGATGAGATAGTTTTTTTATCAAAGCGAAGCCAGCATAGAGGTATTATTCGTTTAGCTTACAATGAGCCTTGCACAGTTCAAGATATAACCAACCAATTAGGTATAACACCTAAACAGAGAGTTTCTAGAATTACAACAGAACTCAAAAGAATGGGGACTATTTCAGAACGACTAAGTGCCACTGATGGGAAAACAAAAGAATATAGCTTAACTGAAAAAGGGAAGAAGGCTTATGTTCTAGTTCGAGAGTTGGAAGGTGAGCAAAAAGTTGAGTACCTAACAGTGAACCACATAAGACCAAGAGAAGCTATTTCCCAAACTTCCGGTCGAATAGTGCCGAGCTTCCATCAGGTTCCACATCAAGTTAGTGTTTCGGAGCAACCTCGAAACACCGAACTGACGAACGTAATACAAGAAGCGTTATCAGATAGTTGTAGAGCAAGTGATTCTTAATTTTTTATATAAAAAATTGGCAGTATTTTAGTTTGACGCTAAAAAGGCCTGAGTTCGATAAAATATCGAAATCAGGCCTTAGTTGTTGTTTAGCCATGAATCCAATGTATTTGTAGGCTTCTTAGTTCGCCCTTCTCATATCAGAATCAATGTCTAATTGGTCTCATTAACCAAAATAACTTTACGATGTGGGAATGGAATTTCAATGTTCGCTTCATCAAGCCCTTTCTTAATTTGCTCAGGCACTGAGTAACGAATATCGAAGTAGTGCTGACCTTCACAGAACGGACGTACAATGAAGTCTACCGAGCTGTTGTTTAAGGTTTCTACTTCAACAAACGGCGCAGGCTCTTTAAGTACATGGGGGTGTTCAGCGAGCACTTTGTCGATAACGGCGCGTGCAGCATCAATACTTTCACCATAAGCAACACCAAAGGTCATATCTACACCGCGAATTTCATGGTGTGAGTGGTTGGTAATTTGCTCGCCCCAAATTTGGCTATTTGGAATGATAATGTGTTGGTTATCGAAGGTTTGCAAAATGGTAGTGAACATATCTATTTCGGTGACTTTACCAAACTTGCCTGCTGCTTCTACAAAGTCATCTACTTTGTAAGGGCGGAAGATAAGTAGCATAACGCCAGCGGCTAAATTAGACAGTGTGCCTTGCAGTGCTAAGCCTACGGCAAGCCCTGCGGCACCCAGCAATGCAATGATAGATGCGGTTTGTACACCAAAACGGTTAAGTACTGCTATGCCCACGAAAGCTAAGATGGTGTAGCGTATTACGCTACCAAAAAACTTAAATAGGGTGTCGTCTAATTGGGGGTATCGACCGGCTAGTGCAACCATGCCTTTGTATGCTTTACCTGCTACCCACATGCCTATAATTAATATAAGTAACGCAAGTAGTATATTGGTGGCCCACGCTAGTGCGCCAGGGAGATACTGATCAACATCAAGTGATGCAATAAATTCTTCCATGCTCAAATTCCTCATAACGATTGATTATTCTTTAATGATTCGTAAGGGTGCTTCAAGCCGCTATGTTATAGGCCATAAACCACATTAAAGGTATTCATCAATAGTATGAAGCTGTGAAAATAAAGCAGCGAAATACACAAGGATTTCACTACTTTATTTTGATTAATCAGATAATTAAACGTTTTTAAAAGGTGTAGCGAACAAAGGCAGCAAACACCTCGGAATCGGAGAATTTAGTATATTCACCGCCAACTGCTATCGAATCCCAACGGTATTGTGTGCCTAACTTATAGGCTTTTTGATCAGAACCTTCATCCCATTTTTGCCATTCTAATCCGCCATAGACTTCCACATTGCTTGTTATCATATGTCGAATATTGGCTTCACCGGTAAAGTACTCGGTTCCGGCTGAAACGGCATTGTCACTGTCGTTTATTTTAATATCAATTTCACCATAGCCGACTTTACCGTCCAGTACTGTGCGATTTGAAAAATGGTGAATATAGCCAACTGCCACTTTCCAGCGGTCGACATCCATGTTTACCCCTTGGGTTTTGTCATCAGCCATAAAGTATGTGGCTTCACCAAAAACGTTCATTCCAAGTACTTTACTTGCCTTAAACTCAAAGCCTTTCGGAGTAAACATATCTAAATCGGCGAATTCCGTTTGCACCAATGAAACCTGTGCAAAGTCGTATGAAGGAGCATTAATAATGGGTTTGTCAGCCGCAAATACAGCACTTGCTGCTAAAAAACAGGTTGGAGCGATAAGAAGTTTATACATTGAATATCCTTATTAGGTTGGGGAACTAATAAGAAGAATAGGGGATGTGAGATGAACGAAAAATGAACGCTAAGTTAATCAATATTCAGGTAAAAAGAGGACATTTTCACTTATGCCTAGCTTTTTTAAACATACTGCATCGATACCACTAGATGCCCCCCACAAACTACAGGTAAATCGTTTCGTATTTGATTGGTGCTAGTTTTTGCAGAATTTGATTCTCTTGTTGATAGGTTAAGCCAACATCACGCATCGCGCCTTGCACATACTCCACTAAAATATAAAATTCTCGCTCTTTAATATTTAAGTCTTTGTGGGTCTCTAGCATGGCCTTGCCTTCGTAGACACAAGGGCCGCCAATAAGCTCGCACGTTTGTGATACCAGTTGTTTGCGTAAATGGCTTTTTGGAACACCATTAAAGTAATGCCCTATAACAGGGTCTTTATAGATGCGATTAATGGCAACACCAAACACAGTGTTAAGAGTTTTACTGCCACCAATTTCATCGTACAGGCTGGTAGCGTTTTGCTTGGCAGTGTGCGTGCTAGAACACCCGTTGATGCCGCCTAACAGAGTAAAAAGTAGCGTGATTACGGCTGTCGTTATGCTTGTTTTGTGTAAATAGGTACTCATCATCACCAACTTAAAAATTAGCAGTGACAGTTAGATAGAAGCCTGTCGAGCTAGGCTGCATAAGCAAGTTGCCTAAATCTACATAAGCTGCGGTGAGGGAAAATGACTTATTGGGAAAGTAAGCAATGAAGGCGTCGGTTACCGTATCTTCTTCTGCTAGCCCGCCTAGGCGATTGGTTTGCGTTCTAAACTCAACGCCGACCACGGTTGACGGGCTGGTTAGTAGCGCCAAAGAACCTTCCCATTCCAGTTTATAACTATCGTCATTTTCACTAGCAAAACCAAGTAACCCAAAGGTGTTTGCTTTGGTATAGCGGGCGGTCAGATTGGTCAATAGGTTGAAACCGTTAATATGGCCTAAATAAAGCTTGGTTGCAGAAACAAAAACATCAGTACCGCTATCATCTTTAGCCCCAAGTATGCGCGCTACACCTTGATTAGGAAGCGGGCCGGTGCCATCGGGCAATAGAAGCGTGGTATCAAAATCTCGGTGTTTTTTATATTGTGCGCCAATAGCCACTTGGGGTACCCAAGTGCGTTGGTTAAAAACGCCATCACCCAATATTTTCACTTTTGCAGACACAATATCTATGTCGATACGGGTAGATTGTGCGGCGCTAATTGCCCCATCGGTAAGTAAGCTGAAAACATTGCTGGTAATGCCAGATGAAATATCTAGAGTTTGTCGTTGTACGCTTAATTCAACGCGATCGTAAATGCCAAGGCTGGCACCAAAGGTGGTTAAGGTGTAGTCGTTTAAATGAAGGTATTGAACATTCGCGGTACCGTTAATTTCTTCTTTACTGCCATAGCCGCTAATAAAGGCCCAAGGCGTGATACCGCCACCAGCGGTGCCTTCAAATCCAGTAACGCCGCCCGTTGCAGTTAGGCGAGAGCCCGTGTTTGCACAGCTGAAAAATGAAATTAAACAAAAGCCTAGGCAAAAAAATGTTGCTTTAATCATAAATTCCCTTTCTTGAAGCTTACCTAAATAATAGGTAAGTTTTGTCAGAAATAAAGCCTTACTCGTGCTTTTCCTAAGCTGCAACCGTGAAGCGATTTTTGCCAGCCCGCTTAGACTGGTATAGCGCTGTGTCGGCAGACTCCATCATCGATTTCACATCTAAGGCAATAAGCTTGTTTTGATGATGATAAGCCACGCCCAAGCTCGCGGTTACACTAAAATCTGCGCCTTCTTTAGTGGTAAACCGGTGACTCCTGATATTTTCAAGGATTCGCTTGGCTATTTCTTTAGCTTGTAGCAGTGTGGTGCGGGGAAGGGCAATTATAAATTCGTCTCCCCCAATACGTGCAATAACGTCATTAGTACGTAGTGTATTTGCCGCTGTGTGTGCCACGGTTTTAATGACTTCGTCGCCTACGTGATGACCAAGGTTGTCATTAATGTGTTTGAAGTTATCTATGTCGAAAGAGATGAGTGCCAAGCCTACGTGACTGGGGTTCAGCTTAACTAGGTTGTGCTCGAAATAATCAAAGAAGTAACGCCGATTGTGTAAGCCAGTAAGATCGTCTCGAATAGAAAGGGCCAATAGCTTTCTTGAGTTTTTATATTGGAAAACCACAAAAATAAGTAACAGTGCAAAGAGGACTACTCCGCCTACCAGCATCATATTTTTCTGCCGTACTTTCAGCGATTGCTCCCTGGCCGTAGCCGCTTGAAGTTGTGTTTGTTGTTTTAGGAGGGCAATTTCTTTGTCTTTACGCTCGGCTTCCATTGTGGCTTGTACTTGGGTGACATATTCTGAATTGTTTAAACGCTGCAACTCAAGGAAGTCTTTGTAATACCTATGAATAAATTCAAAAGCCTGCTCAAAGCGATTATCTTTAAATGCCACTAAGCCTGCAATGTAATCAAGCTCTAAGTGCCACTGCGTATTGTGCAATGCTTCTATGCCGTTAAAAATAGTGCGTGCTTTCGATAAATCTTGTTTAGCCTCAGCCAAGTTATCAAGGGTTAAATTGCATAGGGCGCGTTTTTTGTAAAGTTCTGCGTTGTAATCAATGGGGCCCGATAAGCCCAGCGCATCATCGATAGCATCAATGGCAAGGTTACACTCTCCTCTTTCTGCCATTGTCATAGCGCGGCCATAATGCAAATAGAAATTTTCGCTGTGATTGTTGGTAAAATTCAGCGCTATTTCGTAACGGTCAAAGTAAGAAAGTGCATCATTCCAATTCTCCAGCTTTCGGTTCACCATAGCTAGGCCCAATAAGGTACTGGCAACATGGGGTTGGTAGCCAATGGACTCGAAGAAGGTAAGCGCACCTTCGTAATACTCAATGGCTTTTGTGTAATTACCTAAATAGTTATAGGTGTCGCCTAAGCTCTCTTCTAACAATCCATTAAAAAAGGGGTTGTTTAAAATGACGAGATTTTTATAAGCATCTTGCAGTATTAGGGTGGCCCGGTAGTAGTCTCCGGAAAGTGCAAATCCGTAACCTAACTCTCTAATAGCAAGCACGTAAATAGTACTGTTAGGCTCTTCTTTAGCGACTTCAACTGCATACTTCAGCGTGTCGATAGCGCCAGAAATATTGCCTGTTTGATGCATCCGGCTCCCTTTTAAATAAAGCCATAGTGCATTTTGTTCGTTGGTCATCACATTGGTGAATATTGCGACAGTGGCAAGGGTGGCATCCATTTCTTTGTATAAGGTTAATACACTCTCGGTTTGGGCTTTTCGTAACAACAGCCAAACTTTGCCGTCATCACTGAAGTCATTTGACTGCGCAAGTGTGACTAATTTTCGGTAGGTTTGCTGAGGGTATAGAAAAATAGCATTTTCAAAGTCGTGTAATGCATTTTCACTAATTGTGCCTGGCATAGTGTCAGAAACAGGTACTGCTGTAGGTGCGGTATCAAGAGTTGCAGACACAGGAAAAGAAAGGCTAACCAGCACCCCCCAAATGGCGAAAAGCATCAAAAAACAGATGCGTCTATGTACTACAGCCAAAAAAAGCCCTCCGAATGGCTACAAACTTGCTTAATTAACCTGCAATCTGGCACTAGGTTAGTATGAAAAGTGTTCGGAGTGAAGCGACATTTTTGCTTATTTTGTAAAGACTAAAGTTTGCCAACTGACACCTTGGCGGTGCAGTTTGTCGCTAGAGTCTGTGTTATGAATTAAGGTTAAGCCACAGGATTTTGCGAACTCGATGGTGTCCCTTGCATTAACCGGATTAGCCACCCGTTCGTCATCAAATTTCCCGTGTCGCAAAGTAATGACTAGGAGCCCTTCGGTTAAAAGCAATTGGCTACATCGTTGCAAGCTTTGTTGTTGCTGAACGTGGGTTAAGTGCATCCATACCGCGCTAATCAAAATTAACCCGTAGTGTTGCTTTTTCTGTGATGTGAGTAAGGGCAGGGTATCTTTAATCCACGTTACTGACTCTCCCGTAAAGGCAATGCCTGATTGCATTAGCGCGGTTGCAGGCTCAATAGCGGTTACGTGATTTCCCAAATCGGCCAGCGCTTTCGCGTCTCTGCCTGCTCCTGCACCTATGTCTAAGATAGTGGTATGGGTTAGCGACGGTATATGTGACAACCAATCGCCATGTACATCCTCAAATGCAACACTAGTGTATTGTGAAGCAAGCTTTGAAGCGTGCTGGTGGTAATACGCGATGTGTTTATTGTACTTCATGGTGTTAGCTGTTCTTTTGAAATGTGTTTAACCACTTGGCTAAAATCGCCAAGGGCATGTGATGCCTGTTCTGTCCAATGCCAAAACAAAGGCACACCTAATTGTTTGCTAGGAAATAGCGAGATGAGCTGACCCGATGCCACTTCTTGTTTAACTTGTAAGGTTGGCAATAACGCCCACGCTACGCCTTCTACGGCCATTTTTGCAAACCCATGAGATGACGGATACCAATGACATGTGGTTAGCGACGGCGGAAAGTCTAAACATTCTCGCTGATAGTCGGTGAGTAGGGTGACATCAAATTCGTCATAAAGTAACCCCGGTGTGCCCATTACTCGTTCAGGGTTTATGTCATTTTGAAGGTAACGCTGTATAAATCCAGGCGAAGCATAGAGTTGATAATTCATAGTACCAAGCCTTGCTGATTGCCCGCCGGTAATGGGAGTGCCAGTTTGGCTAATGCAGGCCATGACTTTACCTTGCTGCAATAAGGTGCGGGTTTGGGTTTGATCAGCATTATAAATATGTACGGGGTTAGAACGCATTTCACTAAATCTTGCCATCACCTCAGTAAACCAGGTCGCCAGCACATCGTTGTTTACTGCAACACTCAGTGGCGAAGCATGGTCAGCCGCCCCGCTGCGTGTGGTTAGCTGCTCTTCTAACACACTCACTTTTTGCACGTGAGACAAGAGTTGTTCGCCAAGTGGCGTGGCTTTAAGCGGTTTCATGCGCACTAAAACCGGCCCGCCCACTTGTTGCTCTAATCGCTTTATCTTTTGTGAAACTGCCGACTGAGTCAGGTTGAGCGCTTGAGCGCCGCGCTCAAAACTGCCGTAGCGTAGCACTTCGCGAAAACTGTGTAGGGCAGCATAATCAAGCATGATGAAAGCAAGCACTCTTATTTAAATAGGTATTCCCAGTATTATTAATTAATTTAATAGCAAAGAAAAATTATTAATTTAATTTAGTTTGAAAGAGTAGCTAAAATCAACGCCTATTTTTTATTCATTCAATTTTTGAGGTTTAGTTCATGTTTGCGGCAGCGTTGAGTGGTTTTGTGATGGGCGGCACCCTAATAATCGCCGTCGGTGCGCAAAATAGTTTTTTAATCGAACAGTCTTTGAAGCGTCAATGGACCGGGTTGTTCGTACTGCTGTTTATAGTGAGCGATGCCATTTCTATCAGCTTAGGAGCAATGGGATTCGGGTTGCTGTTACAAGAATATCCTTTGTTGGTATCAGTCACTAAGTGGGCGGGCGTTATCTTTCTTTTGTGGTTCGCGTTTAACAAACTCAAAGCCTCTATGGCTGATGATGCGTTGGTACTTGAAATGTCGAAGAAGCAAACGTCATTTAAGCGTGCGTTTCTGATTGCTATGGCGGTGACGTGGTTGAATCCTCATTTTTACTTAGATACGCTGCTATTAATGGGTAACTTGGCCAGCCAGTGGCAGCTAAATAAATGGTGGTTTGTCCTCGGTGCAGTTTGGGCATCTATCGTATGGTTTGTTGGGCTAAGTACCCTCACCGCTAAATTTGCGCACCATATGCAGCGCCCGTCATTTTGGCGTTGGTTTAACCGCTTAAACGCAGCGGTACTAGGGGCGGTAAGCATTCAATTGGCTAGCTTGTAGTATAAAAATATTAGTGAAAGCTTTTCGGTAAGCAGCCAATCGCAAGAAGGAGAGGCATATGAGCTGGATTTATTTGATTGTGGCTGGCTTATTAGAAATAGGTTGGCCGGTGGGGTTAAAGCTATCTCAAGAAGCTGAAACCCGCGTGCTGGGGATACTGTTAGCCGTAGGTTTTATGGCGGCCAGTGGTTTTTGTTTATGGATGGCGCAAAAAAATATTCCGATAGGTACTGCTTACGCGGTGTGGACTGGCATAGGTGCGGCGGGTACGTTTCTAGTTGGGGTTGTATTTTATGGCGATCCGACTTCTGTCGCGCGCTACTTTGGCGCAGCACTTATCGTGGCGGGCGTAGTGGTATTGAAATTAGCCCACTAACCCCACTAAAAGAATGTGGCGTTTAAAAAAGCTCAGGGAATACCTGAGCTTTTTTGTGTGCGGCTAACAGTAGCGATTAGTTAGCGTCTAGTTAGGGTTTAGCTGGGCGCGAAGTGCAGTTAAAAAGGTGTCGATGCGTTCGGCGTTTTTACCTAAATCGCTTTTTCCAACCCGAGATTTACTGCGAATATCTACAAGGGTGTTATCGTCTTTTGCTTTTAGGCGAATAACCACATCATCTTTGAATCCAAACCACTGGGTGGTGTCAGTCGCCTCTAATGTATAGGGCAATGCGCCATCGGACACACGCTCCCAGCCTAATACGTCAATAGTTTGTTCACTAGCTGCAAAGACTTCATCAATGCTTTGCGCCAATAATTGGGTTCTAATTTCAGGGTAAGCATCGATTTGCTGACGTGTTACCTCACCACCCTCGTAAGTAATAGGGTTAGGTGCATTTTCACGTAGCGGCGCAATAGCCACAAACGCCGGAGGGTTGGTCACATCGGTAGTGATATCGTGAATAGGCGGTACGGTACTGGCTTTGCCCATCATGCTAACAGGCATGGCGACAGCAATTAACGCTAATATAGCGAAAACAAACGTACTGCCCCAGCTGACGCTTTTACGTTTTATTAGTACTTGTAGAATGATAAGTATAATGGCTGCGCCACCCACATATACGCCATAGCGCAGAGAGGTAAATGCGGTGCCTAAATCAACGCCTGCGTACTGATATAGCGGGCCTGGTAATACCACCATTAAAAATCCAATAATGCTGGTCAGTGCAATGAGTGCTTTCAAGTGAGCTCCTAATTATTATTGTTGCTTTGTATAACATAACTTTAACAGTCATTGGGCGCTTTTGGTTCAAATTTTCCACTAAATTTGCGAGTAAAGCGCTTGATCCGTCGCAAAAACCTTTGCAAGCAGTGAAAGGACGAAGGAGTCAGAAGCACTAGTGGCGTTTACATAAGGGGAATAGAGTAACTTCTGCTATGCTATATGCTGATACAAACATGAGGTTTACTATGGGGAATGCCCAAGAGATCCCTTCTTTTAATGCGACGAATGCACAGAAAGTGGAAGTGCTGTTAGACATACTTTCCACAAAAAAAGCAGAGTTTGAAGAAGGGATGACAGAGTATGCGCTAATTTCGCAACTTAAGTCGCCACCCTATCAGTTGTTCAATGACAACGCGCTGCGCGATTCCCTAGCATTGTTTAATACCCACTTCATCTTGTTTCATACCCTATATTTGCTTAGAAATCTCTGGCGTGATGCCTCGGTGGGTGAGCTAGATATTCATACTACACGCATCATTCTATTGCCCTTGAAAGCGAGTAGTCAAAGCGCCTCTGTGAGAAACGCCACTACATTAGATAAAAGCGATCCGCTTGCAGAGTACTACCTGAACTGGCAAAACTTGGCCAGCACTGGTGAAGCTGATGTAGAGGCTTTATTGAATGGCTTTTGGCAGCGAATGATGGGGGCTGAGCCCGCTTTCGATTCAAAAGAAAGTATTGTGCAATGTCACACTTTACTCAACTTAGAGGAGTCTGTGTCAATCACGTTACCGACGCTTAAGAGGCATTACAAGAAGCAGTTGGCAACAGTGCACCCAGACAAAGGAGGTAGCCACGAAGCAGCGCAAAATGTTATTTCGGCGTACCAAACCTTATTGCGGTATTACGGGCTCTAATACTAAAAGTTGAATGAAAAGCGTGTTTTACAACCTTAGGGTACCGCTACAGTATAAAAATACTGCAACTGACCGATAAGATCAGCACCTTTAACTCCCTTTACTTTTAATCTTTAGTATAAGCGCGCACAATGTAAAGCTTGTGTCAGATATGTCATGAATAGGGTGTCCCATTATTCATACTGGTCGATGAGTAACCCTTTCGTCACAGTAAATTGATACGTTGTGCGTTACTGCGATGTCGCGCCGCATTTGAAGCATACGATCTCATTAGTCCAGTTGATGTGATCGGGCTGAGTAATGCCAATGTATTTATAACTCGGCGCATGGAAGTTACCTACGTTAATACAGGCCCAAAATTTAAGTTTACCGGTTAAACGTTCTCGTTTGCCGGTAATCGTTAGTTTTTAAATTCGAGAAATTATTATGAAACGCGTTTTTTATGTCATCACTACCCTAGCTTTGTTGGTAGGTGCGATTGGGTGTTCGTCTGAGTCTGAACAGGCGGGCGCAGGGCAGCAAGCCATGCCGCCACAGTCTGTATCGGTGCTTACTATTGCACGCCAAGCGGTAACCCATGAAATGATTCTGCCAGGAAGGGTTACGCCATCTCGTCAGTCTCAGGTTCGCCCTCAGGTTGATGGAGTGATTACAGAGCGTTTATTTGAAGAAGGTGCGCAGGTTGAAAAAGGCCAGCAACTTTATCAAATTGATGATGCGCGTTATCGTGCTCAATTAAACAGCACCATTGCTGACGTTAAAAGTGCACAAGCGAATTTAAAAACCTTAGAAGCGAAAGCTCGCCGCTACGATGACCTAATTAAACAAAATGCCATCAGTCGCCAAGAATACGACGATGTTATTGCGCAAAAGGAACAAGCACAGGCAGCGATTAGTGTTGCTCAAGCGGCGGTAGATTTAGCACGAGTTAACTTAGGCTATACCAAGGTGTATGCGCCAATTAGCGGCCGTATCAGTCGCTCGTTTGTGACAGAAGGTACACTCGCGACCACAAACCAAACGCAGCAACTTGCCACTATTACGCAGTTAAACCCTATCTTCATCGATATGCAGGAGTCGGGTCGAGCCATACTGACCCTTCGCCAAGCCATGCAAGAACAAGGCTCGATGCCTGTGGAATTGACTGTGGACGAGGCCACGGGTAAGAAATACGAACACATAGGTAGCGTGAAGTTTTCGGAAGTTACCGTGGATGAAAGTACCGGTTCAGTCGCCCTTCGCGCCGAAATGCCAAATCCAGACGGGTTGTTGTTACCAGGCTTATTCGTGAAAGGCCACGTTATTACCGGTACAGAACAGGCTCTACTAGTACCGCAGCGCGCTACGATGCGTCAACAAGACGGTTCATTGTCAGTCTATGTGGTGAACAGTAATGACGTGGTAGAAGCGCGTGCACTAAAAACTAGCGACATCTACAAAGACCAATATATTGCCACCTCGGGTATCAAAGAGGGCGATAGACTTATTGTTTCTGGTTACCAAAAAGTGAAACCTGGCAGTAAAGTAAACACCAGCGAGTGGCAGTCATCGTCACGCGGCTCACGTTAAGATAGGATTAGTTTACTATGGCTCGCTTTTTTATCGACAGACCCGTCTTTGCGTGGGTACTTGCAATTATTACGATGATGGCAGGTGTACTTGCCATTTATACCCTGCCAATTGAGCAATACCCTAAAGTTGCGCCACCCACGGTGACGATTACTGCAACTTACCCAGGGGCTTCAGCAGAAACTGTTGAGAACTCGGTCACGCAGGTGGTTGAGCAAAACTTATCAGGCATCGATAACTTACGTTATTTCTCTGCCAGTAGCTCAAATAGCAGTATGTCTATTAGCCTTACTTTTGAGCCGGGAACTGACCCAGATATTGCGCAAGTTCAAACTCAAAATAAAGTGCAAGCGGCACTGCCATTGCTGCCGACACAGGTGCAGCAACAAGGTGTCACGGTTGCAAAGTCAAACTCAGCGTTTTCGTTAGCCATTGGTTTTTATGACGAAACGGGGCAAATGAGTCAGTACGACTTAAGTGATTTATTGGTATCTCAATTTCGCGATTCAGTCTCCCGTGTTAACGGCGTGGGAAGCGTGCGGGTATTTGGTGCCCAGCGTTCAATGCGAATTTGGTTAGATCCAGACAAACTTTACAGCTACAACCTAACGCCGGTAGATGTACAAGCTGCTGTAGAAGTGCAAAACACCGATGTATCTGCGGGGCAACTCGGGGGCTTACCTGCCATTCAAGGCCAGCAAATTAATGCCACTATTCAAGCTCAGTCACGCTTACAAACCGTCGATGATTTTGAAAGCATCGTGTTGCGGGTAAATACAGATGGTTCTCAAGTTCGAGTCCGCGATGTAGCGCGGGTTGAACTAGGAGCTGAAAGCTACGATGTAATCGTTCGTTACGACCGTCACCCTGCCTCAGGTATGGCTATTAGCTTAGCGTCAGGTGCGAACGCGCTTGATACTATCAATGCGGTAAAGCAACGAGTTGAAGAGCTACGAGTCAACCTACCAGACAGCGTAAAAGTGGTTTATCCGGTAGATGCTTCACCCTTTATCGAATTGTCGATTGAGTCAGTGGTACACACGCTGATTGAAGCTGTGGTTTTGGTATTCTTCGTCATGCTGCTATTTTTGCAGAATTGGCGCGCTACCCTTATTCCTACTATCGCGGTTCCGGTGGTGTTACTAGGTACCTTTGCGGTGTTATTGGCATTTGGTTACAGCATAAACGTATTAACTATGTTTGCCATGGTGCTAGCCATTGGCTTGCTAGTGGATGACGCTATTGTCGTGGTTGAAAACGTTGAACGTATTATGGAAGAAGAGGGCTTACCGCCCGCTGAAGCCACTAAAAAATCCATGACACAAATTACCGGTGCGCTAGTAGGTATTGCCGCGGTGTTATCGACGGTATTTATTCCTATGGCCTTTTTCAGTGGTTCTGCTGGGGCTATTTATCGCCAGTTCTCAATTACTATCGTGTCTGCCATGGGCTTTTCGGTTTTGGTAGCAATTATATTGTCGCCTTCATTGTGTGCCACGCTGTTAAAACAACACGATCCTGAACATGACAAAGACAAAGGCTTTTTTGGTTGGTTTAACCGCACATTCAACAAAGGCCGCGACCGCTATCAGCGTACCACTACCCACATGGCGAAACGTGCTAAGCGTTACTTTGCGGTATACGGTATTTTGGTCGCCGGAATGGCATATATCTTTGCCCAATTACCTGGTGCTTTCTTACCCGATGAAGACCAAGGCCGCCTAATGGTGCTAATAAGTACGCCTCCTGGTGCAACTGCTGGGCGTACCTTAGAGTCGGTTAAAAAGGCAGAAGACTTTTTCTTAGACCACGAGCAAAGTGCGGTTAACGGATTATTTACGGTTGTCGGTTTTAGTTTTGCTGGCCAAGCTCAAAATGCCGGTATGGGTTTTGTAAACTTGAATGACTGGAGTGTACGAGATGAAAGTGACTCAGCATTTGCGCTGGTAGGTCGCGCCTTTGGCGCATTTAGTCAAATTGAAGATGCTTCTGCATTTCCTATTGTGCCACCGCCCATTATGGAATTAGGTAACGCCACAGGCTTTGATATGCAGCTTGTGGATCGTGGAAGTAATGGTCATGTGGCCTTGATGAATGCCCGCAATCAATTGTTAGGCATGGCTGCGCAAAACCCTAAACTAGCTGGTGTTCGCCCCAATGGATTAAGCGACGTGCCTCAGTTTAAGGTGAATATAGACAGTGAAAAAGCATCTGCGTTGGGGTTAAACCTAAGCGAAATAAACAGTGCACTGCAAATTGCGTGGGGCTCAAGTTACGTAAACGACTTTATTGATAAAGGCCGTATAAAACGCGTTTATATGCAAGCGGATGCAAAATATCGCATGTCGCCAGACGATTTAGACAAGTGGTTTGTGCGTAACGCCGACGGCGACATGGTGGCCTTCAGTACCTTCGCGTCTACTGAGTGGGTGTATGGCTCGCCGAAATTAGAGCGTTTTAACGGTATATCATCGGTCAACATTCAAGGTAGCCCCGCTGAAGGTATTTCATCTGGTGAAGCCATGGAGGAGATGGAGAAGCTAGTCGCTCAATTGCCTGATGGTTATGCCATTGAATGGTCCGGCCTATCTTTTGAAGAACAACAAGCAGGCTCGCAAGCGCCTATGCTGTATGCTATTTCTATTCTCATTGTATTTTTATGTCTAGCGGCATTGTATGAGAGTTGGTCTGTGCCCTTTGCAGTAATGCTAGTGGTACCTTTGGGTATATTAGGGTCGGTAACGGCTGCGTTCTTATTCAATTTACCAAACGATGTTTACCTACAAGTTGCGTTTTTGACCACAGTGGGTCTGGCGGCGAAAAATGCCATTCTTATTGTTGAGTTCGCGAAAGAGCAATACGAAGAAGGCATTGATTTAATGACGGCGGTATCAAATGCGGCTTCTCAGCGTTTTCGCCCCATATTAATGACATCTATGGCCTTTATACTCGGTGTAACACCGCTGGCAATGGCTAGCGGTGCAGGTTCAGCAAGCCAAAACGCGATAGGTATTGCGGTGATGGGGGGCATGTTTGCTGCCACCTTCTTAGCCATTTTCTTTGTACCTATGTTCTACGTGATGGTTGAAAAGCTGTTTCATAAACAAGATAAATAACTTAGACGTTGAGGTTTTACGATGACTACTGTCATTTTTTCTCATGGAAAAGAAAGTGGCCCTTGGGGCAGTAAGATCACTACATTGTCTAACGTAGCTAGCGATGTTGGCTTTGATGTTATTAGTGTGGATTATCAGGATTTACCTTCGCCAGAAGATCGCATCACCCGATTGGTTGATACGGTAGAAGCGCAAGGCAATGAAGTTATACTGGTAGGATCTAGTATGGGCGGTTACGTGTCTTTGGTGGCCGCTGAGCGTGTGTCTGCACGGGGTTTATTTTTACTAGCGCCGGCGCTGTATATGCCAAGCTACGAAGTGCAAGAATATAACTACACCGGAAAAACGAGTGTAATCCACGGCTGGAATGATGATGTCATTCCTGTTAGCCACAGTATAGATTATGCGAAGTTGCGTAATTCTCAGTTGTTACTGCTAGAAGACGGTCACAGACTGTCGAAAAGCATGTTTGCGATATCGCCTTTCTTTCGCAATTGGTTGCATCCGTTTACACTGAACTAACGGATGCTTTGCTGCTGTAACGTTTTTCCTGTTGTCTTACCAGCTGGGTAACGCACAACAGGAAAAATGTGTCATTATAGCGGTACAGATTAGCGGGAATAAGGCCGAGGGTATGGCAATAGGTTTACCGTCTGAACCAGATTGGAAAGCGCTGATAAAGTCGGGTTGTCGATTATTTGTGGGTGGTAATGCATCAGTACCTTACGCACTGATTCAGCACCTAATTGATAATAGCGATGGCTTTAGCGATATTGAACTAGTACACATGCTTGCACTTGGCGATACGCGCTGGGTCAATGATGAGTACAAAAATCTATTTAAAGCCAATACCTTCTTTATTGGTGGTCAAGCGATGCGGCAAGCTGTTGATGAAGGCAGAGCCGATTACACCCCAGTTTTTCTCTCTGAAATTTCAAGTTTGTTTAGTGATGGCACGCTGTCTTTAGACGCCGCGCTGGTAAATGTAAGTCCTCCTGATGAATTCGGCTATTGCTCCTTAGGTGCGGCGGTTGATATTGCCATGTCGGCAGTGCGTCAAAGTAAATATGTGATTGCACAAATTAACCCGCAAGTTCCCCGAACGGCTGGTCATTCCTATATTCACGTCAGTGAAATTACCGCATGTATTGAAGCGAACGAACCCTTAGTTGAAGTTATGCCGCCACCTATTGATAGCGTGGCCGAACGTATTGGGCAGTACGTTTCCATGTTGGTTGATGATGGCGCTACCTTGCAATTTGGTATTGGTAAAATTCCAAGTGCCACCCTTAAATACCTGTGCCATCACAAAGATTTAGGTATTCACAGCGAGATGCTTACCGACAGTATTATTGAGTTGTTAGCATCAGGTGCGGTTACTAATAAGAAAAAAACCTTCCACCCAGGCAAGGTGGTAACCAGTTTCGCTATTGGTACCCGTAAGCTCTACGATTTAATCGATAACAACCCGCATATTGAATTTTACCCTAGCAGTTATGTGAATAAACCCACCAATGTTGCCAAGAACGACAATATGGTGGCGATTAATAGTGCGTTGGAAGTTGATTTAACAGGGCAGGTGGTTGCCGACTCGCTAGGATATGATTTTTATAGTGGTATTGGGGGGCAGGTCGATTTTGTAACAGGCGCATCTATTAGCAAAGGGGGGAAAGCCATTATTGCGCTGCCATCAACGGCAAAAAATGAAACCATATCTCGCATTACGCCACGTCTTGCTGAAGGGGCTGGGGTAGTAACCTCGCGGGGCAACGTGCAATACGTTGTTACCGAGTACGGTATTGCGTCTCTTAAAGGTAAAAGTATTCGTGAGCGCGCGCTAGAGCTTATTCGAGTAGCGCACCCTAAGTTCAGATCTCAGCTATTGGAAGAAGTCAGGCAGCATTATTGGGTACCGCATTACCAAGAAAAGTACCCGACAGATATTCCAGAGCTAGGCGCTATTCAGCTTAAGCGGCTAAATATTCAAGGCGAAAAATTTTATATGCGCCCGCTGAATCCCGCTGATGAACGCCGGTTACAAGAGTTCTTTTATTCTCACACCAAAGAAACACTGCGACTGCGCTACAACTACGACCCAAAACAAATGTCGAGAGAGAAGTCGTGTAACTTAGTGAGTGTAGATCAAACCTCTGACGTGGCGTTATGTATAGTACGCCAAGAAGGGTCTCGAATTACCATTCATGCCGTAGGTCGATTTTATTACAACGCCAGCAATAACTCCTGTGAAGTGGCGTTTGTTACCCGAGAAACGCAGCAGGGTAAAGGTATGGCAAGCCGCTTGTTGAACGAGCTTATTCGTATAGCGAAAGCCCGTGAAATAAACCAAATGGTGGCCTATGTCAGGGGAGAAAATACCCCCATGATCACAATCTTTGAACAAATGCAGTTTAAGCGGCTTTTTACCGGTGATCCCAGTGACGTTGAATTGGTATTAAACGTGAGTGAGTTACCATGACCATTCGAATTTACCGCACCAAACACGGCGTTAAACATGACTTGGGCCCAGAACACCCTGAGTCGCCAGACAGGCTATACGCCATAGACGATCAGCTGTTAGCGTCGGGTTTAGAAATGGTGTGTGAACACGCTGATGCAAAGCCCATCGCTGAGGCTTACCTCACTCTGGCACATAGCCCAGAGTACGTGCAAAGTGTATTTGCCCGTGCGCAACACCTGTCTAAAGCAGCGAAAGCACACCCCGATGCAAATCATAACGATAGCAACCCCGTTACTTGGTTAGATGACGATACTGGCATGATGGAGTACACCTTACTCGCCGCATTGGAATCGGCGGGAGCGGGTTGTAATGCGGTAGATTGGGCTATGCAGGGCGACGATAGGCAGGCATTTTGTTTGGCTCGCCCGCCTGGTCATCACGCTACCTACGATGGCTCAATGGGTTTTTGCCTATTTAATAATGTGGCCATTGCTGCACGCTATGCACTACAAAACTATCAACTCTCTCGTGTGGCTATCATCGATTTTGATGTGCATCACGGTAATGGCACTGAAAATATTATCGCAGGGGATCAGCGCATCATGATGTGCTCTAGTTTTCAGCATCCGTTTTACCCTCATAGCGGTGCGCCTGTGTCAGCGAGTAATATTTTATCTGTGCCTATTGAAGCGGGCTCCACCGGCGACGTGTTTCGAGAAAAAGTATCCCATTGGTTTAACGCGCTAGAGAACTTCCAACCCGAGCTTATATTTATATCGGCAGGATTTGATGGCCATGCTGAAGATCCTATGGCGCACCTTCGCCTTACCGAAGATGATTATTTTTGGGTGAGCCAGCGTATCAGGCGTGTTGCTGATAGTTGCTGTAATGGCCGTGTTGTGAGTACGCTTGAAGGAGGATACGATTTAAGCGCACTTGGGCGCAGTGTAGTAGCACATTTAAAAGGGCTATCTCACCCCTAACGGTGCGGGTTGCAAAAACACCCATCGGCGTCGGTTTTCACCACGGCATTGATGTAAGACGAACTTGTTGCATACCCGCTAATTTCATCCACTAAATTTTTACCGGTAAAACAACCGTACCCCGTAGCGTAAGGCCCTAAATAGCGAAGGTTATACTGGGTGTCTACAACAATAAGGGTAGGTACCGAAGGCAATATAGAGGCGAGTTCTGGCACATCTTCAATGTCTAGCGTCAAGCCGCTGTAGCCTAATTGACCTAGGTTGTTGATCAGCTGAGTTTGATGAGAATCGGTAAGGGTGTCGCAATAACACTTTTCCTGCGTACCCACATGAACAATACTGCCAGCAGGCACATCATAGTCTTTAAGCAGAGATATCAACGAAGCGTCAAAGGTGACGCTTGTTGATTGATGCAGCAAGGTGCCTTTAGGGTCGAACTCAGAAATTTGACGCTGGCTATAAAACAAAACAGCACTTAGTAAACTAATTGCCCATACCAGCAACAGCGTCCAACTTCCCTTTTTCGACATTACAGCTTAAAGCTACCTATAGCACCGCGCATCTGTTGTGAAATTTGAGACAAAATTTCCACTTCTGCTGACAACGATTCCGCCGTAGCGAGCTCTTCAGAAGTCAGTTCACTTAACCGAGCTGTACTTTGTGCGATGGAAGCCGATGCGGTTTCTTGCTCAACGGCAGAGGTGGCAATTTCAGTCATGCTTTCACTGGCAAACTGAATTTGCGTGGTGATTTCAGACATTGCTTGGGTAGCAGTATCAGCCGACAGTACAGCTTCATCAACAAGCTGAATACAGGTTTGCATCTGGTCTACCGAACTTGCCGTTTGACTTACTAATTGCTCGGTTACCGAGGTGATTTGATCAGCACTTTCTTTTGAACGAATGGCCAAGGTACGCACTTCATCAGCAACCACTGCAAACCCTCTACCGTGCTCACCAGCACGCGCCGACTCGATGGCCGCGTTTAGCGCCAGTAGGTTAGTCTGCTCTGCTACTGACGTTATGGCACGCATAGCTTCTGAAATGTGCGAACATTGCTCGTTAAGGGCCGTATTAGTTTTTGCGGCGTTGTTTAACGTACTACGCAGCGAATCTATGGTTCGACTGGTGGTTACAATAGTGTCGCGAGTTGAACCTGAAGAGGCCTCTGCAGCAGACGCTTTGTCGCTAGCACGGGTGGTTTGTTCGGCAGACATTTGCATAGTTTGCGCGATTTCTTCAGACGAAGCAGACACCATGGCAATTTCTTGGTCGGTATTACGGCTAATTTCAAACATATTACTAGCCGCCGTTTCCATTTTTTCACAGCCTTTAACCACTTCATTCATAAGTGAAGACGCTAAAGCAACCAAATCTTTAACTTGATCAATAAGTTCGCCAAAAGGACGAAGTATTTCGTTTTCTCGCTCAAAGGGCACAGATAAATCTATTTGCCCTTCAGTTTTTTGCATATTCTCTATAGCGATACGTAATTCTGCAGCCCCAGCACCTTCTTGATGAGCTTGTTTGGCCATGTACATCAGAAGCCCGCCTTCCGCTAATGCAAAAGCGGCATGCATCAACAATATAGGGAATGTTAGGTCACCCTCTTGGAAGATGAAAACAGGGGCACCTTGGGTAGCCAGAATATAAAAACTGATATGATGTACCGCAACCACCGCAGTGGCTGTTGCAATCACCTTCCAGTCTCTGAAATAGGAAAGAAACGCCAGTGTCACGAATATTTCAAAGTGCATTTCAATAAGCCCGAAGGTTTGATGAATATGCAAAGCGGTAAGTAACTGTATACCTATTGCAACAGCATGCTTACTCACTACAGCGTGGGGCTGTTGAAGGCTAAAGTATAAAGGCACGACGGCAATAGGAATGCCTAGTACAACGGCAGTGATGATATCGCCAGTAACGAAGCCAATAACAAAAGAAATGACTAATTGGATCAGTATTACAACTCGAAAGATCTTGTGTCCTTCTAGTATCCACGGGTACTGCATGGTTTTCTCCACTGAAGCGTTTTGCCTAAGTGTAGGCAAGAAATGCTAAGAGCGCTATTTTGACCAATCATACGAAATAAAAAATTTAAATCTATTAGCCTTTGTACTAATGCCTTGAATATTAATTATTTTTAATAAGTATCTAAGGTTCGTTACGCGCTTATTAAAGCCACCGTTTCCACAGCATCGCCACCAACATACAGATGCTCAGCACTCCCATCCCAAGCATTAAGTAAACAAAGGCATTCGCAGAGTCAGTGCCCGGTAGGCCGCCTACATTCATGCCAAAAACCCCGGTTAAAAAAGACAGCGGTAAGAATATTGCCGTGACCATAGACAAAACATACATGCGCACGCCTTGTTGCTCCGCTATGCGGTTTCGTAACTCGTCTTGAAGTACAATTGCTCTTTCCCGCAATAAGTCCATGTCTTCTACATAACGGCTCATTCGATCGGTTTGCTCTCGTAGTTCAAAACTCTGATTTTGGGACAATGCATCGGGCAAGCGCAGTAGGGCGTCTAATGCATCACGTTGTGGCGCAAGGTAGCGCCTGATAGAGGCGGCTTGACGTCTTACGATAGACAAATTTTGCCTATCTTCCTTTCGAAGTTGTTCGCGGGTCTCAAACCCTACTAAGCTCTCGTCCATTTCATCAACGGTGTCTAAAATGGTATCAGCGACTTTAGCAATCATGTTCAGCAGGAGGGCCGGTGGGCTAATTGGCACCTGTTCTGATGCTATTTCATCTCGAAGGTTTTGGATGGAGGCTAATCGCCTGTTTTTACGACGAGCACTAATGATAATATCTTTGTTATACCAAGTACGTAGCGACACCATATCTTCTGGGTCAGCATCGGGATTTTTATTAATGCCTCGCAAATACACCAAGGTACCCTGATGCAGGCTCATGGCTCTAGGCCTTGTTTCTAAAGCAAGTAAGCTGTCTATAACCGTTTGGTGTAAGCCACTAAATTGTAACAAGGAGCCAGCGTCTTCAGCATCTGACTGTACGTGTAACCAAAGGTAATCATCACTAGCCGAACATTGTGCTAAGGCGTCGGGAATGGCTTTCGCTTCAATGGTTTTAACTTCACCATTGGGAGATAGTAAGTAAGCCCATAATAGGGCTTGAGGAGCTGAGGCTGCGTGCATTTGAAACCAAAACCATCAAAAAAGTTACCTCATACTACGCAGAGATAAAGCCGCTTGCCATCTAAAAAAACGCGCCTAGGTGAAACTAAGCGCGTTTAATATTCTACCTTTCACGGTTTTGGGTTCGTTTCACTTTCGGCGTTGACCGCTGTTGCGACATAGCCGAACGGTTTGACGAAGAACGATTACTTCTAACATCTGTTTTAGCGCGTTTTACATGCGTAGAAGCGCGCTGCTGATACTTCTGCCCTGATACCCGATTACTGTCTCTTTTTACGGTTTTAGTTGTGGTGCGACTTTTAGGTTCCACATGCTGACGTGAGTTTTTAACGCTGCGAGGCGCCGTAACCTGCCTGTTATTGCCGCTCACGTTCTGTGCAGTATGTGCCTTGACCTGGTTTTCACGCAACTTATTTGACGCCTTGTTCCTAGATGATTGGGCATGCAGTGGTGTTTGCTGACGCACAATATTTCTATTCACTGTTTTGGTATGACTCACCTTATTGTGACTCACCTTAGTAACGGCTCGCTCGTTGCTTCTTACTTTCACTGAACGAGTGGCGCTATATCGTTTAGGTGCACTATGCACTACGCGGTTAGAGTAGCGAGCTCTGCGATGGTCAGCATTATGCTGCCAGCGCTGATAACCTTTACTATAAACACGTTTATTCGGCGTACCTCTATAATAGTGGCGCACAGGTTCCCTGTGGATCACTACATGGCGGTTACTCCAACGAATACCGCCAAAATAGAAGAAGCTTGAAAGCCTAACTTGCGGTGCCCAAAAGAAATTTCCGTGGTGGCGGTAGCTAACCCTATGATGCCAGTGCACAGGCGCAATGGCATGAGACCAAAGCCCGAATACAATAAGCGGGTCGTAGTAAGGCACGTAAACCACATCTCTATGACGAGGGGCGATAACAATCACGCTGCGTTCTTCTTCTATCTCCCGTTCTACTTCAAGGTAATCATTCGATTGTAAGTTACCGGTGTTGAGGGCGTGTTGGCGAAGCAACTGTACTCTATCAAGTACACGGGCTTCGCTAATTAGCACGTTATCACCAAGTTGCTGTAACCAGTTTAGATCTTCGGCCATGGTGTGCAGAATATCGGTAAATGCAGCCAAGGCTTTTACACTTGGATCCCACGTAACCGGGTCTAGCGCTTGCTCTACTTGTTCAGGGGTAAGGTGCAAATTGCTTTGACGCCACCTGTCTGCAGCCACAACGTCAAGAGGGTAGGTGGCCGCAATCATAATATGAGTAAGTAAGGTGTCAGGGTAAAGTGCAATAGGCGCAAGTAAGCTATCTAGCTCAGCGTCTGAATACTGGTAGTTATCTACCTTAGTTTCTGGCTCAACTGATGCTGAAGCCAGCATGGGGAATGAAGTAGATAGGGTTCCCATGGCTACGAGTAAAGCTAAAGTCAGTTTTTTCATACGTTCTCCTTACATTACTCTGCATGGAAATGCTTAAACTAAGCACTTTTTACAGGCAATGTCACAAAGTCTGTATGTGTTATAACGCTTCTGGTATTAACGTAACCTGAACCAACCTGAATTAATGTTATTCAGGTTGGAATAGATTGAATGGAAAAGTGACTTACTTAAAAGAGTGGGGGTCGAATGCATGTCCAAGTTTTTCAGTCTTGGTTTTGATGTAGTTCTTATTGTCTTTTGTAATACCATGATCGATAGGTTTACGTGCCACTACATCAATGCCTAACGATTTTAACGCCGCTAGCTTCTTGGGATTATTGGTCATCAACTCAACGCGCTGTACACCCAAGGTATCAAGCATTAGCTTACAAATATCATAGCTACGTAAGTCGGCATCAAAACCTAAATGTTCGTTGGCTTCAACCGTATCCATGCCGCTATCTTGTAAATTATAAGCGCGAATTTTATTCAGCAACCCAATACCACGACCTTCCTGACGAAGGTAAAGCAACACACCAAAACCATTTTCGGCAATGTTTTGCATGGCTTTTTCTAACTGAAAACCACAGTCGCAACGGGTGCTGAAAAGTGCATCTCCCGTTAGACACTCAGAATGAATGCGGATCGGCACTACATCGTTTTCTTTCCATTCACCATAGGAAAGCGCCACGTGCTCCTGTCCACTGGTTTCAACGAAACCATGGATTTTAAAATTACCATGACGAGTGGGTAATTTTGCGGAACTGACATATTCGTATTTAGGTTGTTTGCTGCTCATGTTACTTCTACACCTGGATCATAAGCGTTATGTGGGGGTGTTCTTGCCTTTTACAAGGGCTTGAGACAGGTACAGCTCCCCATTCATTAATTCGCGAATGTTACAATATACCCCTTTTAAAGTGTAGCAATACCATAGCCTAATCGGTTTTAGGTTATAACGGTTTGAAGTCGTCAAGCAACGCGGGCTCAGCTACACCGTAACCTTGGGCGAAATCGATGCCCATATTACCTAGCTGTGTCATAGTGGCATCAGACTCTACAAACTCACCTACAGTCTGCATTCCTAGGGCTTTGGCGACATCTTTAATGGAAGACACCATAGCGACATCAACAGGATCTGCTCGCATGTCTTTAATGAAGGTACCGTCAATTTTGACAATATCGACAGGCAGGTGTTTTAGATAACCATATGACGCAAACCCTCTGCCAAAATCATCTAACGCAAATGAACAGCCTAAACGATGGAAAGTACGCATGAAGTCGATAGTGTATTCCATCTTGATAATGGCGACAGACTCAATCATCTCGAAGCAAATTTTATCGTAAGGTATTTTATAACGCTCAAACGCGTTTAACACGAAAAGTTTGAAGTCTCTGTCGGCTAAGGAATGGCAGTTTAAATTAATACTACAGCGCTTGAGTTCAGCCAAATGCTCGGGATGCTCACTTAGCCAATTAAAGGTATTAACAATAACCCACTTATCTATTTTCACGTTCATCTCGAAGCGTTCAGCGGTAGGCAGAAATGCGGCGGGCTCTACAATGCGACCATCAGTTTCTTTCATGCGCAGAAGCACTTCATAATAATGGCCGTCATTGGGTCGACTTAATGGTCTAAGCGGCTGGTAGTAAAGTAAGAATCTGTCTTCTGATAATGCCGATTGAATGCTGTTTACCCAATCCAGCTCATTTTGGTAGCGCAGCATGCTTTCATCGTCTTTGCTGTACTTATGAATTTGATTACGCCCCTGCTCTTTGGCGTAATAACACGCGGCATCTGCCATGCAGATATATTGCTCTGCACTGGCGTCGGGGTCGGTGCACACTACCATGCCAATGCTAACCCCCAAGCTAAATATGCGGTTTTCCCATGAAAAGCGGTAATCCTGAACGGCATTTAATAATGCGGTTGCCTGTAAGTAAGCTTGTTCTTCAGGCTGGTTTTCAAAAATAACACCAAATTCATCGCCGCTTATCCGCGCTAGCATTGCCTCATTAGGAAGTGATTTTTCTAGCAAGTGAGCAATATCTTTAATAAGGGCATCGCCTGCCTTATGACCAGAGGTGTCGTTAACAATTTTAAAGCGATCTAAATCGAGATACAGCACGCACGGTGGAATGGGTGACTTCTCGCTTAGTTTAGCGGTCAGAGTAGTTTCAAACTGACGCCTATTATAAACTCCAGTTAGCGAGTCGTGTGTCGCCATAAATTGTAGACTAGAGTCTGACTGCTTTTTCTCCGTAACATCGATAATAGAGCCATATAAAAAACTACCACTTTCATTTTCTCGTACCTGACAAGATATGGAAAACCAAAATGCACTACCGTTGGCGCGCATTCCTTTAATTTCCCGCGCCGCTACCTGCCCGCTATGAAGTAGTTCTCCTACCAGTACGTCGCGGTCTTCCGCATTAGCGTAAAACTGCTTGGTGTTTTTTACTTCTGCTAACATTTTCGCTTCATCGGTATAGCCAAACAGGGCGCACATGGCAGGGTTAACTGTCTTTAATTCCCCGTCTAGGGTAGAGGTGTAAAGGCCTTCACTGGAATTTCTAAACAAATCGTAAAAGTGATGAAGGCTGCTGATCGTAGCTTCACTTTCAGACAATCGTAACCGGCTCACGTTCTGCTCTTTTAATTCAACGGCAAACCCGATGCAAAGAAGGGACAAGGTCAGCAGGGTTAGAATAATCATGACAATGGGGGCGGTGTAAAAGGCATTGTCGAAGGCGATTTTTACGAATACCGCATAAAGCATGAATACGAACACCCAGGCGAAGGCGAACAATCGGCTTGATGCAAGATTTTGTTTATCCTTAAAAATAAATGCTAAGCCAATATGATAAGCAGCAATAAACGGGCTGGCGGCAAAAAGGATGCGGGTTGCATCGTACGCGCTCGTTGATACTGCCGCGATAGCCATACCAATAGGGAGTGCAAAGGTAAGTATTCTTAGCACTAATGGAATAGGGGAAAACAAACTGTGGGTCACTTTTGCGAGTGTCACAAAGCTAAGGCTAATGAGTACCGCAAAGGTTATTTCGCTCGCATTAGTTAAAGAAGGCCATGTCGCAAGCCCGCCTTGCGCCATAAAAAACAGCGCAAACAATACAAAGTTGGTTACCGCCAACCAGAAACGGGCTGGGGTGCGCTGATATAAGTAAGACAGCAGGAAATAGCCAGTTAATACCGTGAGCATACCCAGTACGATGCCAAGTAGAATAAGCAAGGTTTCATCGTATTGTTCAATCGCCTGTTTTTCCCATAGCGAAATTGGGAAATAGCGAAGACCATCATCATATACGCCAATAACCAGCCGAACATTTTCTTGTGGCGTTAGTGAAAAGCTTAAGCGGATGGCAGAGAAAGGTTTCTTTAGTGAAAAATCCCCTTTACCCGCTTGGTAACGATAAGACTTAATGATTCGAGCATTGCCATCAAGCAAATAAATTTGAAGGTCGTTAATATTAAGCCTGTCTATATTTAGCACTAGGGGAATAGTGCTAAATCCCTCGTTCCTTAATTCATTAGAAATCCAGAGTCGACTATTATTTCTATCAAGCGGAATACTGCTGGTTAAGGGGCTAGAAGGATGAAGGACATCTAAGTACGTCATGGATTTATGCGCGACAAAAAACGAACTGCTTTCGTTAATGGTGGCGACACGAAAAGATTGGTCAATGGTAAGCTCTGATGCAACAGCCGAATTTTGGATGGCGTCGCTTAACGCCCAAGTAGATAAGGTGATACAAGCAATGAAGAATGCCAACATTCCTTTTCTTTTGAATGGCATAGCTACCTTATTAACGTAAATTCTCAAAGATCAGTAAACTAATAGTAACGGAAGATCCTGTTTTTGGGGAAAGAAATAATGAAAAGAATGATGAAAAGTCATTCACGTTTCATCAAATAGATAGTCATACAGGTCCTGCGCATTTTCATTACTTCCTATTGGCTCAAGCCAAATGGCTTCGCAAAGCCATTCGATAAACAACATACAGCTGAAGCTGCCGTTACTTAACGTAACTTGATAGCGGTCGGCTCCCCACTCTTGATTTGTCGCGGTTAAATTAAAAAGCGTACAGAAGGTTTGCTCCCATTGCTGAGTTTTTAACGGTGTACTGGGAAGTGGGGTATCGATAAACAAAGCGTGGCCGTTTATTTTCGACAAGGCTTTGAGGTTTTGAATGGTTAACTGCTGCATGACAAACTCGTGTTCGTTGATGATGAAGGTGGCTTTGAAAAGGGATGCGTATCCCATCTAGCATCATATGGTGTGCTAGTAGCTTCTAACAAAGAATCAGAGAGTGAGAAGTCACCCTTTTCGGCTAATTCAATCGCCTGTTGAAGTAAATGAGTACGAGGAATGACCGCAGGGTTTAGCGACAAGAGCTCAGTTTCTTCTTCTCTTGCTAAACGCAGCTTACGGTAGCTTTCCCACCATGCATCTGCTTTTTCTTGATCAACAAGTGTTACTTGTTTGAACCTGTTTTCCTGACTAACGAAGATATCGTGAAAAGGACACTGAGCCTTGTTTATATCTGCCAACGCCAACTGACGGAAGCAATACGTGTAATCTAGATTCTTGGTCTCAAGTATTTGTAGCCAAGACTGCATGACAGCAAGGCTTTGCTCTTTCTCATTAGTCTCAATGCCCATACGAGATAGCATCAAGTGTTGATATTGGGAAATGAAAGTTGGCTCGAAGGTAGATAAAGCGGCTTTTATTTCATCAACAGAGCAATGTCCTGAAAAGGCATGGGCAAGGGCATTTAAGTTCCAAAGGGCAATACCCGGCTGTTGATTAAAGGCATAGCGGCCTTGATGGTCAGAGTGATTAAAGACCGCGCCAGGCTCGTAATTATCCAAAAAGGCAAACGGCCCATAATCAAAGGTAATGCCATGAATAGACATATTGTCTGTGTTCATTACGCCATGCACAAAACCGTGGGTTTGCCACAACGCGACTAATCTAGCAGTACGCGTTACTACTGCGCCTAGTAAAGCAGCATAAGGATTTGTTGCCGCTTTGCATTCGGCAAAATGATGCTCAATGGTGAAGTCGAGTAACCGCTGTAATTTATCTTTTTGACTGGCATAAAAATAATATTCAAAGTGACCGAAGCGGATATGGCTAGGGGCGGTTCTTATCATCATGGCACCGGTTTCAGGGCGCTCTCGGTACACGGTATCTTCACTAGTAAAAAGACACAGCGAACGGCTAGAGGGAATACCTAAATAATGCTGTGCCTCAGCGCCAATATACTCCCTTAATGTAGAACGTAGTACGGCACGCCCATCAGCGTGCCTAGAGTAGGGGGTAGGGCCGGCGCCTTTTAAATGGAGATCGTGGGGCTGCGCGTTTGAATCGATAACTTCTGCTAAAAGCAGTCCACGGCCATCGCCTAATTCAGGGTTCCATTGACCAAACTGGTGGCCACCGTATTTTTGTGCAAATGCCTGTTGTGTAAGGGGCGTAACAGGAGAGTGTAGCCAATCAAGCATAGTTTGAGGCTGCAGCAAGTGTTCAGGAAGTGCAAGCTCGTTGGCTAGGGTGGTGTTAAACAAGCCTACTCGCATGTCTTTAAGCGGTGCTGGAAGTACAAAGCTACCCAGTTCCGATAGGGTTTCTGCATAGCGATTTAATAAACCCATTAGTTAGTCGTTTCCCGATGGCGTGTCACAATCTATAGGGCGGAAAGTAGCAAAATGTGAAGGCTAATAAAAGCGCCATTTACATCAGTGAGACACAGTGCAACTTATCACAGATTAAAATTAAACTTCCCCTCTATAAAACGTGTATAAAAGACATAAGCTAGCAATAATAAAAAACGGCCTTATTAGGGCCTAAAGGAAGCATTATGCTCACGTTACATCACTTAAATAATTCTCGATCTCAACGTATTTTATGGCTATTGGAAGAGCTAGGCGTTGATTATAATATTGAACACTATCAGCGAGATAGCATCACTAATCTTGCGCCGGAATCGTTACGTGCAGTACATCCACTGGGTCGTTCGCCTGTACTGACTACCCCTGAAGGGGCAATTGCTGAGTCGGGCGCCATTGTCGAGTACTTAGTTCGCCAGCATGGACAAACAAATTTTACCTCTCCTGAGAGCGGTGAAAATCTGCAGCAGTATTTATTTTGGTTACACTTTGCCGAAGGCTCGCTAATGCCACCCTTGGTAGCTAGGTTGGTGCTTGAAAAGGCCCGTCAAAAAGGGTCTAAACCTTTCTTTATCAAACCTATTACGAATAAGTTAATCGATGGAATTTTAAATGCCTATTATGGGCCCAATTTAGCCCAAAGCTTGCGTTATGTAGAGTCTTACCTTGCCCATCACACGTGGTTTGCCGGTGAACAACCCACCGGAGCTGATGTACAAATGATATTTCCATTAGAGTCATTAGTGGCAAGTGGGAATGCCAAAGATTTTCCTGCCATTCGGGAATACGTGAAACGGGTACATGCAAGGCCTGCGTATAAGCAAGCGCTAGAAAAAGGCGGTGAGTACGCATACGCCTAATACCCAATGTTGAGCCCTTCTTTGTTTAGATGTAGGTTTATTTAAATATAGGCCTGTTTAGATGCAGGCCTTTGTGGGTATAGGCTCTGGCGAGGAATAGGATTTAGCTAAACCCATATGCTAACTAAATACTGCCGCTATTGTTCACGATGAATGTAATCGTTTATCAACTGCATAAAGGCGTCGCCGTAGCGCGATAGCTTGGTTTGCCCTACGCCGCTTACATCTAACATAGTATCGCGGGTGGTCGGGAGCTTAGCGGCCATGTCTACCAGCGTAGCATCACTGAATACCACATAAGGCGGCACTTCGTTTTCTTCTGCCAGCACTTTGCGTAAGTGCTTTAAGCGCATAAATAAGGTGCGGTCGTAGTTAGCCGGCGCTTGTTTCGCCTTTTTATCTGGCTTGAATTCTAACCTAGGTACCGCTAGCTGTACGGCCACTTCGCCTTTTAATACAGGGCGGGCAGCTTCGGTTAAGCGAAGCGCAGCGTTGGCGGTAATATCAACCCGTATTAACCCCTTATGGATAAGCTGATTAATCATGTTGTGCCAATAGCTGTCAGATTTGTCTTTGCCAATACCATAGGTTGAAAGCTGGTGGTGCCCAGCTTCTTGCAAGCGCTTTAGCTGTTTGCCGCGCAGTACATCAATAAGGTATTGGGTAGAGGCTTGCTGTGAAAGCCGAAGAATACAAGACAGTACTTTTTGGCTAATGACCAAGCCGTCAATCATGGTGGGTGGATCTAGACAAATATCACAGTTGCCGCAGGCACTGTCACTAAATTGAGAAAAGTAGTTAAGCAGCACCTGTCGGCGGCAGGTTTGCGCTTCAGAAAAGGCCTCCATGGCCGCAAACTTTTGAAGTTCGATGGCATTTCTATCGGCCTGCTCACCTTGCTCAATCCACTGACGTACCCGAGCCGCATCTTTTTCATCGAACAGCAGCATGGCTTCAGATTCAAGGCCGTCTCGTCCTGCGCGGCCTGTTTCCTGGTAGTAACTTTCAACACTGCGAGGTACATCGTGATGCACCACGTAACGCACGTTCGATTTATTAATCCCCATACCGAAGGCGACCGTGGCTACAACAATATCAATTTTATCGTTCAAAAACTGGCGCTGAACTAATTCTCGTTCGTCGGCATCCATACCCGCATGATACGCCGCGCAGCGAAAACCTTGCTTGAATAGCTTGGCATGTAAGTCGTCTACTTTGGCGCGACTATTACAATAAATAATCCCGCTGCCTTCTTGTTGCTTAACGTAAGTAACAACCTGTTCGAAGGCTTTGTACTTCGACATCACCCGATAACGAATATTCGGTCTATCGAAACTGCCTTTATAAACTAGGGGGTCATTAAGTTGCAGTTGGGTGAGAATATCGCTTTGGGTAGCGATGTCTGCGGTAGCCGTTAACCCAATAACAGGGATATCAGGAAAGCGGGCTTTAATCTGGCCGAGGGCCCGGTAGTCGTGCCTGAAATCGTGCCCCCAATGGGAGACGCAGTGGGCTTCATCGATAGCAAATAAGGCTACCTCTGTAGTACGAAGCGTTTGCTGAAAGCCAAATTGAAGCAATCGTTCAGGAGAGACATACAATAAGTCTAACTGGTTAGACACCATTTGCTCTGAAATACTGGCTTGGTCTTCCTGACTAAGTGTTGAATTTAGGTAAGCGGCTTTCACACCCAAGGCTTTTAACTGTTCTACTTGATCTTGCATTAACGAGATAAGTGGCGACACTACAATGCCAGTACCTGCGCGGATAAGCGCTGGAATTTGATAGCACATAGATTTTCCACCACCGGTAGGTAGCAATACAAGTGCATCTCCACCGTGGCATACATGGTGGATGACGTCTCCTTGTCCCTCGCGAAATTCATCGTACCCAAACACATTTTTTAAAACGTTTTCAGGGGTTAGCGCATCGGGAACGGGAGAACTAATAGTGGTGTCGGCAATTACAGTAGTCATGGCGGGGGATTTTACGCGTTTTTCTATCGTTCTTCACGAAACAAACGCAAAAACTGGACTAAAATTCAGAAGTCATATGAAAAGGTATAATAAATTAAAACAGTGCATCCCTTAAAAGTAGGCTAACGTCGATGTAATGCTACTCATAAGAAAGGATGCAATATGCGCACTTCAGACAATAAAAATATGCCTAGCCGCAACGATATGATTGCACATGTTATTAGTTTATTTCGTGATACTATGCCGTTTAACCAGTTATTAGGGTTAGAGTTTGTTCGCCCGAATGAAGGGGTAGAAAGTGACAGCATAGAACTTCATGTTTCTTGGCGTGAAGCCTTAACCGGAAATCCACTGCAAAAAATTCTTCATGGCGGCGTGACAGCCACTATGCTAGATACCATAGGCGGCTTGGTCGCTATTATCGAAGCGATTAAACGAACTAACGATGCTGACCTAGCAAGCTTGCAAACCCGTCTACCGAGAATGGGTACCGTAGATATGCGCGTTGACTATTTGCGACCGGGTCGTGGAGAGCGGTTTATTGCTACGGCAAAAGTTATTCGCGGCGGCGCTAAGTTGGCGGTTTGTAGGATGGAGCTTCACAACGAAAAAGGCGATCATATTGCCTTTGGTACGGGTACCTATATGTTGGGGTAGCCGGTATATAATGCATTTTGGAGGTGTCGAGTGGCGGAGCCATTACCCGATCTTATCGAAGAGTTTGTAACAGATGGTATGGGTGATGACCCAGCGTCTATTCTTACCGCATTAAGTGGGCAGGATACTGTCTACATTGCCTCCTTATTAGAATCGTTACCCCTAGAGCGACGTCTCGTCGTTTGGGAGGGCATTCCACGTGATCGCAAGCTTAGCGTGCTGGTGGAAATGCGAAGCGATCCCCGTGAAATTCTTATCGACGCCACGCCGCATAACGAGTGGGCGTCTATCTTTGCTGATATTGACGCAGAAGACTTACTTGAACTCCTCGACTCATTACCCACGCGGTTAGTTGATGTCGCATACGAAGCCCTTGATAGCCAAGAACGTAAGTATTTCCGCGAAGCGACGCAGTTTCCCGACGAACAAGTGGGTCACTGGGTCAGTCATGAGTTGCTAGTACTACCGGCTAATGCAAAAGTGAAAGAAGGCTTACGCCTATTACGACGAGACATACCTCAGCACTGCGATAGTATTTATTTGGTGAACCGTTCCGGTCAATTTACCGCACTGGTGAAGATTCATCGTCTTTTTGCGGCGCAAGAACACAGTTCACTGATTAGCATGGCCGAAGAAAATGTCACTATGCTAGTGGGCACTGATGAGTCTACCGCGGCATCCTTACAAGTGCAGCGTTCAGGGCTATCGTCGTTACCTGTGGTAGATGAATCGAACAAACTTATTGGTCGTTTAGATATCGCTTCGGCCAGTGAGTTAATGAACGAGTTTTACGAGCGTCAAGTCATGGCCTCTGCAGGTATGGATGAAGACGAAGATTTATTCTCACCTGTGGCAAAAAGTGCGAGAAACCGTGCATTGTGGCTAGGTATCAACTTGCTTACCGCGTTTTTGGCATCTTGGTTTATCGGGTTGTTTGAAGCTACATTACAGCAGGTGGTTGCGCTGGCGGTACTCATGCCAGTGGTTGCTAGTATGGGTGGTATAGCAGGCAGCCAAACGCTTACATTGATTGTGCGCGGGCTGGCACTTGGGCAAGTAACGCCAGCCAACTTACGTGCACTTATGATGAAAGAACTCAAAGTTGGGGGGCTAAATGGCGTGATATGGGCTTTGGTGATAGGCATAGTGGCCTATTTCTGGTTTGCCGATGCGCTACTTGGCATGGTGATTTGCCTAGCCATTCTCTTTAATATTGTGGCAGCTGCGCTTGCCGGTGTGTTCGTGCCCTTTATTTTGGACAGACTTAAGATAGATCCCGCGTTGTCTGGATCAGTTATTCTTACCACAGTGACTGACATTGTTGGCTTTGTTGCCTTCTTAGGGTTGGGAACGTTATTTCTGTTATAGCTGGAACTATAAGTTGTCATCACCCCTAGACTAACTTTGTCTGTAAATACCCCATTCTGGGCGTGATAGGCTTGCTTTCTTAAGTAAGGTAATGAACACTACGCGCCTTTTTTCAGCCTTAAAAAGTGATAGCTAACTATGCGCGTTCAGCAAGCCAGTGCTGCCCAAGTCGGAATAATGTGTGCCATCGCGGCCTACACCATGTGGGGTATAGCGCCAATCTACTTTAAACAGCTTACTGTATTGCCCGCAGCAGAAATTCTAATGCACAGGGTAACTTGGTCGGTGTTGGTGCTGGTAGGCTTGATTGCTGGGTTAAAGCAGTGGGCCAAGGTTGCCGCAGCTTTGCGAAATAAAAAGGTGATGCAGGTGTTATTGGTCGCTGGCATTTTGCTAGGCGCCAACTGGCTACTGTTCATCTGGGCAGTAAATAACGATCACATATTGGATGCTAGCTTAGGTTACTACATCAACCCGCTTATTAACGTTTTTCTTGGGCGGCTTTTTCTAGGCGAAAGGCTAAGAACGTTTCAGCGAGTGGCGGTGGTATTAGCCATCGTGGGTGTGGCTATTTTGATTTTCTCTTACGGTCATGTGCCTTGGATTGCACTTGTATTGGCGGGCAGTTTTAGTATTTATGGTATTTTACGCAAGCAGGTAGCGGTAGATTCTTTGCCGGGCCTTTTTATCGAAACGTTAATGTTATCACCCTTAGCTTTAGGGTATTGGCTGCTATTTGGTTCAGAATACAGCAACCTTTTTAATAACGACGCTAGCTTAAACATGCTTATTTTAGCCGCCGGTATTGTGACCACTGCGCCCTTGTTATGCTTTACCGCAGCAGCACGGCGTATCATGTATTCAACCTTAGGTTTTTTGCAATACATAGGGCCAACACTCATGTTCGTGCTGGCGGTTTACTTGTACGATGAGCCGTTAGATGAGGCTAGGCTAATCACCTTTGGTTTTGTGTGGCTAGCACTTGCAGTATTTAGTGTCGACTCTCTTATTGCCTACAAAAAAAAGCGAAAAGCCCTAAAGGCATCGGTGCAGTCGGCTAAGGTAACCAGTGAAACTCAAACTTCTTGAGTTTCACTGTTTAGGTAAACTTGGTTACGCCCAGCATGTTTTGCTTTGTATAAAAGCTTATCTGCGCTACTTAGCAAGGTTTCAATATTTTGCGTAGGTGTATTACAAAGCCCAATACTGCAGGTTACTTTCACGCTTTCTTCGCCTAATTGAATTGGCATTTTCTCTAACGCTATTCTGAATCTATTTAGCCGCTCTTGTGCGTTATTAAGGTCGATTTTAGGCAAGTAAACGCAAAATTCTTCCCCACCAAAACGTGCAACCAGCGTATCGTTAAAATGCACTTGCAATAGGTTAGCTACTGCTTTGAGCACATGATCGCCCGCATCATGCCCGTAGGTATCGTTAATACGTTTAAAATGATCCAGGTCGATAAGCGCTAAAGCATGCTGCTCAGGAAGCTTTTTGTACTGCACGGTAACGGTATAAAAGAAATGACGGCGGTTAGGCAACCCAGTTAAGTAATCGGTATTGGCCGCACGTCGAATGGCTTCTACGCTTTCGATATATTCAATATTCTGCATCACGCGGCATAAAAACTCTTCATGACAGTAAGGTAAATGCAAAAAGTCGTTCGCGCCGCTTTTTATGAAATGCGCAGACATAAGCGGGCGTTGGTCGCTTGCTAGCCCAATAATGGCTAACTGCTCTTTTGAAAAGGCTTTACGCAGGCCTGAAATAAATTGCGTGCCCGTCATATCTGGAAGCGCGTTGTCGGTGATAACCAACCTGATATGCGCATGCTCAGCCAGTATGCTCATAGCCTCACTGGCGGTAGGGCAGTCATAAACCACAAAGTTGTGTCGATAAAGCAGCGAAAGCATTTTTCGTCTAGATGAACGGTGCGTACTTACTACTACAACACCTGTCGATTTGTTTTTCTCTAATCGAAACAGTAAACGGCTTAAGTAATCGTAATTTTGCGCGTTTTCTTTGGGAATGTAATCAACGACGTCTTTTTCTAAGACCCTGTCTCGGGTTTTTGCTTCTAGCGTATCGGTAGTGACTATGGCTGGAATAAAGGCATCAATAGCGAAGTCGATGGCTTCGCCATTCGGCGCATCAGGTAAGTTATGAGCAACAATGGCGCACAAGAAACTTTCAGGCATCATAAGCGCAAAACGGGCGCTCGCTTCCGTTAACGAGTGAGCGCCAACAGGGATTAACCCTGCTTTTCTGACAAGTTTTGATACAACGTCTAAATTTTTATCGCTGTTTTCTATCACCAGCACATTTTGCGGCATATTTCTCTACTTGGGTTCAGGCTTCTTGCCAGATTGCTATGCTTTTTCCAATTTAGCATAGGCGAGAACGAGCCATTTTGTACCAAATTCGTCAAAATTAACTTGTACCCTAGCGTGTTCACCACTGCCTTCGTAGTTTAGTACTATCCCTTCACCGAATTTACGGTGAACAACTTTTTGGCCCAACTGAAAGCCAGTTTCTTCAAATGAGGCGTGTGAGGTCGCTTGGCTGAATCGGTTATGTATCGGTCGAGAAATTGTAGACTTGAGTCTTACTTCTTCAACACAGTCAGCTGGAATTTCACGAATAAAGCGAGATGCGGTGTGGTATTTGTCTTGCCCGTATAAACGGCGGCTTTCCGCGTAAGTAATATATAGCTTTTCCATGGCGCGAGTCATGCCCACGTAACACAGGCGGCGTTCTTCTTCCATTCTGCCTGGTTCATCATTGGTCATCTGGCTTGGAAACATGCCTTCTTCGACACCGGCCATAAATACCATAGGGAATTCGAGCCCCTTTGCGGTGTGAATTGTCATCATCTGCACGGCATCTTGGTCTGTACCCGCCTGGGTTTCGCCCGCTTCTAACGAGGCGTGAGCAAGAAAGGCAGAAAGCGGCGTCATTTCTTCTGCTTCATCAGGTACGGTAAATTGCTTACACGCGGTAACCAATTCTTCTAAGTTTTCTAATCGCGCTTGGGCTTTTTCGCCGCGTTCGGCTTGATACATGGCGTATAAGCCTGACTGCCTAATGGCCACGTCGGCGTGTTTCTCTAATGGCTCGTCTACAGTAGCTTGTTCAAGCTCGGTAACTAACAGCACAAAACTTTGAAGGGCATTAAGTGCACGGCCTTTGAGCGCGTTTTCGTTAATGAGTAGTTGGCTAGCCTGCCACATTGAGCAGTTATGTGTTCTGGCGGCTTCTCGTACCTGTGAGAGGGTTTTTTCACCCATACCGCGAGTAGGCGTGTTCACTACACGTTCAAAGGCGGCATCGTCATGAGGATGATTCATCATGCGAAGGTAGCCAAGTGCATCTTTAATTTCTTGGCGTTCGAAGAATCGAAGGCCGCCATAAATGCGATACGGTGTACCTTGGTGCAGTAAGGCTTCTTCTAATACCCGCGACTGGGCGTTATTGCGATATAAAATGGCAGTGTCTTTTAACGCATTGCCTTGGTTCAACCAATCTTTAATTTTCGACACAATAAAGCGGGCTTCATCTAACTCATTAAACCCCGCATAAACAGAAATGAGCTCGCCATCGTTGCCGTCGGTCCAAAGCTCTTTACCTAACCGCCCTGTGTTGTTATCAATAACCGTATTGGCGGCTTTCAAGATGGTGCCGGTAGAACGGTAGTTTTGTTCTAATCGAATGGTTGTGGGATTATTGAAATCTTTCAAGAAGTGCTGAATATTATCAACATTCGCGCCACGCCAGCCGTAAATAGATTGGTCGTCATCGCCCACAATCATGATGTTGTTTTGATTGCCGCTACACAGCATGCGTAGCCATGCGTATTGAATGTTGTTGGTATCTTGGAATTCGTCAACTAATACGGCGCGGAAACGTCGTTGGTAATTGGCGAGTACTTCTGGGTTTTTAGCCCAAAGTTCGTGAGCACGTAACAACAACTCGGCAAAATCCACAAGCCCTGAGCGGTCACACGCGTCTTGATACGCGGCATAAATTTCACGCATCTTTTGTTGGGTTTGGTCATTGTGGGTTTCAATATGTTGAGGGCGCAGGCCTTCGTCTTTATTACCGTTGATGTACCATTGAATTTGGCGAGGCACCCAGTGCTTTTCGTCTAAATTCATGGCTTTTAAAATACGTTTAATCAAACGGTATTGGTCGTCTGAGTCAAGAATTTGGAAATTTTCTGGTAAATTAGCTTCTGCATGGTGGGCACGAAGCAGCCTGTGGGCTAATCCGTGGAAAGTACCAATCCACATATTATTCAGACCACGACCCATCAACGACTCTATTCGGCCACGCATTTCTTTCGCGGCTTTGTTAGTAAAGGTTACGGCCAGAATGGAAAACGGGGCAATATTTTCCACTTCCATTAACCATGCTATGCGATGCACCAACACCCGAGTTTTACCGCTTCCCGCGCCAGCTAATATGAGGGCGTTAGAAAGAGGGGCTGCTACCGCTTCACGTTGTTTATCGTTAAGCTCGTCAAGCAGTCGGGATACATCCATAATATGGTCAACCTAATTTGTCTAGTTTCAATGCTGCAACATTATGCCAGCTGACTGTGAATTTATACAGGCCTGTTTGATGAAGCTTAGCGGCTAAGGGGAATTTTTAGCGATGAACTTAGCCTTGTTTAGACGATACCAGCGGTATTCACGGGCAGGTTATCGATAAGTTGAACAATTTTCACGCTTGAAGCGTAGTCTGTAGGTGTTGTTTTAACTGTGGCTCATGTACACTTCGAGCCATTATGTTGCCTACTACAATGTAGGCCTTTTACCCGCATTTAAGTGGGCTCTGAACTTTATTTTTACAGGAACTGCCTCATGCACGCACTCTCTCCATCGACTGACTTTTGGTTATCGTTAAAAAAAGAAGCGCAAACTGTGGCAGAAAGCGAGCCGCTACTAGCAAGCTATGTTCACGCCTGTATTTCAGCACATCACAATTTTGAATCGTCGTTAAGCTTTATATTATCAAGCAAAATGGCTGATGAAGTGATGCCGGCTATTGCCATTCGTGAAGTGTTCGATGAAGCCTATTTGTTAGAGCCGTCAATTAGTGAGTCGGCAATGGCAGATATTAATGCTATTCGTGCCCGAGACGCCGCAGTAGATGATTTCTTAGTGCCATTGCTGCACTTCAAAGGGTTCCACGCAGTGCAAGTTCACCGCATGGCGCATTACTTGTGGTTGCATGGTAGACATCAACTTGCTTTGTTCTTACAAAGCCGTAATTCGGCTACCTTCGGCGTAGATATTCACCCTGCCGCTAAAATAGGTAAAGGCGTGATGTTCGATCACGCCACCGGTATAGTGGTGGGCGAAACCGCAGTTATAGAAGACAACGTGTCTATTTTGCAAAGCGTAACGCTTGGCGGAACTGGGAACGAGTCGGGTGACCGTCACCCTAAAATTCGCCAAGGCGTGTTAGTAGGCGCGGGTGCTAAAATTCTTGGCAATATCGAAATTGGCGAAGGCTCTAAAGTGGGAGCGGGTAGTGTTGTGTTAGACAATGTACCGCCGCACGTTACAGTAGTCGGTGTGCCGGCTAAAGTGGTTGGACGCCCGGTATGCCAGCGCCCTTGCGATTCTATGCGCCAAAACGTGTTAGAAGACAACCAGCCTTATTCGCAAAAGCCTTAAACGCGCCAGTACCTTAAGAGAAAGCGCTACTTACTGATTTACTTACAAGAAGTAAGCTAACTCGTTAAACGAATCTAATGCCACGTGAGGGAGTACAGATGCTCTCTCACGGGGTAAATGCATTTCTCGGTTGCATGCAAACCAAGCAGACTGAAACCCCGCATTTATCGCCCCATACACATCTTTAATAATGTTATCGCCCACGTGCAATATATTTTCCGGCGCATCTCCTATAAAGCTTGCTGCTTCATCGAACATAGCTCGTGAAGGTTTCATAGGTCGGCTAGTGCTGGCATGTAAAATGGTATCGAAATAAGGCGTAATACCTATTTGGTCAGCGTTTACATTGCCGTTAGTAATACCTACCAGTGTCATATTTTCACTTAAAATTGATAAGGTTTTATGCACATCATCAGCCAAATCAAACTCGCTTCTGGCATGATAAAAACAGTCGAAACAGGCTTGCACGGCAGCATCTAACGTGTGGGTGTCTTGGGGTGGAATATCATGTATCAAAGCCGCATTTAACACCGCTAAGCGAAGTTTTCCCATATCAGATGAATAAGTAGGATTGGCCGTAATAGCATCCCGCTTTAGCTGTTGCCAGTGTGTAGGAGTTAATGCTGCTGCTTTGGGGTGATACTGCTTTAAATGCGTATTCAATGCTGCTTCGGCTTGGCGAATAATAGGTTCGTTATTATATAAGGTGTCATCAAGGTCGAAGGTCATAGCCTTCACGGAATTTATGGCTCTGAAGAACTGCATAATAGTTAAAGGCCTATTTTCAAAAGAGGATTATTTTTTATGTGCTCTAGGGTGCGCGGCATCATAAACCTTGGCTAAATGCTGAAAATCTAAATGAGTATACACTTGCGTGGTAGATAGATTGGCATGGCCTAATAATTCTTGCACCGCCCGTAAATCGCCGCTCGACTCTAATACGTGCGTGGCAAAAGAATGGCGCAGTTTATGTGGGCTTACTTTCTGACTAAGGCTTTGCAACTCTGCCATTTGGTTAAGCCGGTTAGCCACTTGGCGATTTGAAATGCGGGTTTTACGCTTGCTAACAAAAATAGCGGGTTCATAGGGTGAAGCATAAGCAGGGCGCACTTTAAGCCAAGCATGTAGCGCCTTTTGCGCTTGTCGGCCTAAGGGCAATATACGCTGCTTACTGCCCTTACCGGTCACTTTAATGGTACCGTCTTTCGGGTAGTCACTTAAGTTTAAGCCCGTTAGTTCGCTTAATCGAAGTCCGCAGCCATAGAGTAATTCAAACATGGCTACGTCGCGGCAAATAATGCCTTCGTCGGTATCGCCGCTGGCGGCTTGTTCATTTGCCAACAACTGCTGCATTTCATCAACGCTAAGCTGTTTAGGTAATGGTTTGCCTTGTTTGGGCGCTTGAATACCCTCCACGGGGTTGCTGAACAGCTGTTCGTTATCAATAAGGTATTGGCAGAAGGTACGAAGAGCTGACAACCGCAATGCTATGCTACGGGGTTTATGCCCGTCCATTTTTGCTGCCGCCATCACGCGCTTTACATCAGAGGGCGTCATACCTGACCACTCGTAAAGCCCCAAAGTAATGGCTATGCTGGTAAGTTGTCTGCGGTAGTTACTGATAGTAAGCGGCGATAAACCGCGTTCAACTTGTAGGTGGAGAAGAAACTTTTCAAGCCAAAGGTGGCAAGGTTCGCTCAGTACAGTTTCCGTTGTCACGAAAACTAATACCCCATCATCTCAGGCAAAATAATATTAAGCACTTGTTGTAGCTGTTGTAGCAACAAGGTGTCCATATCAGGGGTGAAATGGCTTGGATCACTGCTGCTAATACCTAAAATACCAATTTCTTGGTTGTCGTCTAATAGCATTAGGGCAACAGATTCTGCGCTACTATCAGCAAACAATAACTGGCGTTCGTGCTGCGATAATCGTCCGAAAAAAAAGTTCGACGTTTTAAAGCGCTTTTCGGTAAATAACCTGCGTTGTAACTCGGGAATAGCATGAGGGCCCTTGAAGCTTTTTATCACCGCAGAAGACAACTGCAAACGCTCTTGCAACACATCTTCAAGGGTAAACTGAACTTCTGCCACACTTTCGCAACGCAGTAATTGTACGTTTAGGTCGGTGTATACGCGGTAAATTTTTTCGTTTTGCTTGGCAATACTCACCAGTTGCGTAAGTTTATAATTCAACTGGCGAACTTTTTTGCGCAATTGCTCACTTTGAATTTCAACCAGCGAGACGCTGCCTTTATGCGAATGGGGAATTTTAAGTTTTTCGAGTAGTTCTGGGTATTGAGCAAAAAAATCAGGGTTTTCTAACAAAAAAGTGCGAACCTGTTCTGAGGAAACATCGCTGTCGCCTGAAAACACGTCTACTACCGCTGATGCGCTAGCTTGTCCTGATAATTCACTCATAAATTTATATGTCCGTCGTACACATGGTCGGCGGGCCCTGTCATTTTTAATACATTATCTGGGCCTGGCCAACGGATCCGTAAACTGCCGCCGGGCAAATCTACCCGAACATCTTTGCTTAATTTACCTTGAATCTGACCAATTGCAACTGCTGCGCATGCACCGCTGCCGCATGCCAAGGTTTCACCCGAGCCACGTTCAAATACACGCAATCGAATGTGCGATTCATTAATAATCTGCATAAAGCCCACATTCACGCCTTCTGGGAACCGTTCGTTGCGTTCAACGAGGGGCCCTATTTCTTTAACAGGCGCGGTATCTACATCTTCCACTTCCATGACGCAATGCGGGTTACCCATAGATACGGCACCGTAAAACAAGGTTTTATCGTTTACGCGCAATATATAGGTATTTTCTTGTTTGTTCGCTTTCAGTGGAATTTTAGCTGGCTCGAATTCGGGCTTGCCCATATTCACGGTAACTTGGCCATCTTTCTCCAAGTACAACACCATTTTCCCAGCTTTAGTACTCACCACAATTTTATTGCGGTTAATTAGCCCTTTTTGCTTTACGAAGCGCGCAAAGCAACGAGCACCATTACCACATTGTTCAACTTCAGAGCCGTCAGCGTTAAATATGCGATAGTGAAAATCTTGTTCAGGATCGTAAGGCGGTTCAACCATAAGCAATTGATCGAACCCTATACCGAAGTTTCGATTTGCTAACTGCTGTATTTTGTCCTTCGAGAAAAAGACGTTCTGGGTGACATTATCAATCACCATGAAGTCATTTCCCAGACCGTGCATTTTTGAAAACTGAACCTGCATTAACCGCGCATCTTTATTTTGAGTTTAACCCTAGTTTACGTAAGTTTGTGCTCACCTTTCCAGAGATCTTTTAGAATTTCTCTTTCACGCACCACAATTGTTGCATCACCATCTACCATAATCTCTGCTGGACGGCAGCGGCTATTGTAGTTTGATGCCATTGCAAAGCCATACGCACCGGCGCTTCGCACTGCTAGTAGGTCAGTTGGTTCGATAGCAAGTTCACGGTCTTTACCGATGAAATCACCGGTTTCACATACCGGGCCTACCACATCGTAATTGCGTGCTGTAGCAGTACTTTCTTGTTTTACTGGGATGATATTCTGCCATGCAGAGTAAAGTGCAGGTCGAAGCAGGTCATTCATAGCGGCATCAACAATAGCGAAGCTTTTCTCTTCACCTTCTTTGATAAACTCAACCTCAGTGACTAAAATACCCGCGTTTGCGGCAATAGCGCGGCCTGGCTCTAAAATGAGTTTAAGGTTCTCTCGACCCACCATTTTTTCTGCCATCGCTGCAGCGTAAGCTTTTGGATGCGGCGGTTCTTCGTCGTTATAAGTCACACCTAAGCCACCACCAACATCTAAGTGATCAATGGTTATACCGCGCTCGGCTAATTCATCAATAAGCAGCAACAAACGCTCTAGTGCATCGACAAAGGGGCCAATTTCAGTCAATTGCGAACCAATGTGGCAGTCCATACCCACTACGTTCAAGTAAGGAAGTGATGCGGCTAGCTCGTAGGTTTGCAACGCGCGTTCACGGGCGATACCAAATTTGTTTGCCTTCAATCCTGTTGAAATATAGGGGTGCGTTTTTGCATCTACGTCAGGGTTGATGCGAAGCGAAATAGGCGCCTTTTTGCCAAGGGATTCTGCTACCGCGTTAATGCGATGCAATTCAGGCTCAGACTCTACGTTAAAGCACATAATGCCTTGCTCTAACGCATAACGTATTTCGTCTGCTTTTTTACCTACACCTGAAAATACCACTTTGCTGGCATCGCCACCGGCTTCAATAACACGTGCTAATTCACCACCAGAAACAATGTCAAAACCAGAGCCAATTTTGGCTAGTGTACTGAGTACACCTAGATTTGAATTGGCCTTTACTGCATAACAGATAAGGTGAGGGTGCTCACCAATAGCATCATTAAAGGCATGCCAATGACGTTCTAAAGTTGCCCGTGAATATACATAAACAGGGGTTTGGTACTGTGCAGCAATATCTGCAACGGCTACATCTTCAGCGAAAAGCTGGCCGTTTTTATAAGCGAAAAAATCCACTAGTGAGATTCTCCTGGTGTGGAGGCGGGTTGGCTTTGCGTGTTTGGTGAAGACGCTGTTTCGTCTGGCTTTTCAGTAGGCGTCGTTTGTTCTGGCGCTTGTGGAATATACAGCGCCCCTTTATAACCACAACCACTAAGTAGAATGGCTGTGAATGTAACTAAAACCCACTTCTTAAGCACGAAAAATCCCGCGAATACGACAATAAATGCCGTTATCATCGCATTGCGTGATTAAAATGCAAGAGACAATAAGCGTTCTTGTGTTTTATCGCCGTAGCGAACCTCTTTCCACAGCGAATTACATAGGCTTTGCGTGTCTTGCAAGTCACCTTTTTTCAGCCAATCAATTAATGTATTAGGGTCGTCGGGGAATTGAATAGCTTCTATGTCTGCTGTTTCTAGCCACTCTTCAACAATATCCGTATCCAGTTGAAATAGGGTGTGGCAAAGGTCAAGCTTATTAAGGGTGAGTACATTTGATAGCTGCTCAAATTGGCCATGAAGAGGCTTGATAAGTAGCTTCTTGCCTAGCTGTAAGGCTTCGCTTGAAAGTTCAAAACCTCCGTTCGCAATAACGCCATTACAATGCTGTAGCGCACGCTGGAAATGCTGTTTTGACGTAGGGTTCCACTGAATGTGTCCCGCGTCTTTAATTTCGCTAATATCGGGGTGGAAGCACTGAAATTTTTGGTCGCTTAAAGGCTCCAGCATTTGTTGAACGTCGCTAACATCTTCAAATGGTAAGTAAACCAACACATGACCCTTACCCGGTACTGATAGCGGTTTCTCTGCCACAAAAGGCGGAATGATCGGTTGATTAAAGTGAAACCAATGGACACCTAATTGAAGGTCGGTAGGGGCGAATTTTTTCATTAGCAGCCGATCAATAATGGTGTCGCCAGATTTTGGCACATCATAAGAAAATGCGGCTTGGTGGCTAATTGAAATTGACGGAATATGCTGACGCTTTGCCGCCCACGCTGTGACAGGCTCAAAGTCGTTAACGAGAAGATCGTATCCGCTTGCATCAAAACGTTTCACGTCTTTTAGAAATTGACTGATATTAGCTTCTTTAATGGTTTGCCACCGGTCTACGCGGCCACTTTTAGTGATAAAGCTTAAGCCAGTGAAGGTGCGATAGTCGCCAAATACATCCATATCAAAATATTTATCGGGTTCACGACCTGTGAAAACAAAATCTACTTCAACATCTGAACGCTTGGCTAGTGCTGCCGCCATAATTCGTGCACGAGCAATGTGCCCGTTTCCGGTGCCTTGCACGCCATACAATAATTTCATGTTACCCCAGGATGGAAATACTCAACGATGCGATAGTGATACCAAGTAACATACCTGCGACTACATCTGATGGGTAGTGCACGCCTAGCAAGACGCGAGACAGGCCAATAAGGGCTGCCCAACTGTATGCCAGTACCGCGAATGGTGGATAGTAATGCGCTACAATACTTGCCATTAAGCAAGCCGCAGCAGTATGCCCAGAGGGCAGAGAGAATTTATCGGATGGCGTAACATGTGCTGTTAAATCCAATAGAAAATCACAAGGGCGCGGGCGCTTGAACATTTTCTTAAGCAGCACATAGATAGGTAATTCCAGCGCATATGCCATCAGCGCTGTGTAGAGGAAAAGTTCGCCATGCTCGGGTTCAAAAGCCCATAATAAGGCGCCAATGAACAAGTAAAGGTATCCATCTCCGGTTTTTGATAACCAGATGATACTGCGACAATCTCGTTTTACGGTAAGACTGTATAAGCGATAGAACAAATTTGTATCGTATTTGGTCAAGGATTTAAGAAGCATTAGCCTTGCCCCCTTTCGATTGATTATTGAACAATTTAAAAGCATTCTGTGACCAACCAGTGACAGAAAAAAGAAACCTTTATGACAGATGAAAAGGTTCGTTGGTCAGGCTGTTCTGCACGTATTAACTTCTATTAGGTGCGGTGTGCTAGCGAGTTAGTCTTTTATAAAAAGGTAAGCAAGTTACGTGCTAAGTAGGTGAAAATGTCTTTGCTAATAAGAGTGGCAGTCTATTTAGTGGAAAGGTTGTTGCTGTTTCCCTGAAACTTCATAAATCAGGCGTTTTCAACGACTAAATTAATGCTATGCTAGAACAAGGTAAATAACCTACTACTCTCAATTAAAGTAAGGTAGAGCAATGGATTACAACACTTCTGAATTGTGCGATTTATTTGCAGACAGCGTCGACGTAGTTGACCCTATCTTTGCAAGCTTTGGCGGCCGTTATTCTTTTGGTGGCGAAATCACCACGATTAAGTGTTTCGAAGACCGTGGTCTTATTGACCGTGTATTGGCTCAACCTGGTGCAGGTAAAGTACTGCTAATTGATGGTGGTGGTTCTACACGTCGTGCCTTATTCGATGCAGCCCTTGCTCAAGTAGCAATAGATAACGACTGGGAAGGCATTGTGTGCTACGGCAGTGTACGTGAAGTGGATAACTTGGCCGAAATGGATATTGGCGTATTAGCGGTGGCGGCAATACCTGTTAACGCTGAATGTGAAAGCATTGGCGATGTTGACGTACCGGTTAATTTTGGTGGCGTTACCTTTCTGCCAGAAGATCACCTTTATGCTGATAGCACGGGTGTTATTCTTTCACCTGAACCTCTCGATATCGACTAAGCTTTGATACTAGCTTCTTAGCGACGTTTGAGAATTATTGCTTAAATACGCAGGTTTAAGACAACAAAAAGCGGAGACAGCTGAATAAAGTGCCTCCGCTTTTTTGTGCTCAGGATTCAGCAACTACCAATAGCCGCTAGCAGAACCCTCTGCGGTATGTATTGGTAATTACTTATCAAACGTTTCGTTTAAGTACATGGCAAGTCGAATACCAGCCATTTGTAAACGCTGATTAGCCGTTGGAAGATGCTGATATAAGTAGTCATAACTCATGTTGTTGGCATCTTCAGGGTAGACTTCATCACGGAGTTTAGTGCTTTCTTCAATCCACACTAACGGATCTGTGGTTGCCCAGCTACGAATGTCATCCGGTGTAATGTGTTCTGTAAGCCATGTTGTCCATTCTGTATAAGACAGCTTACGTTGCTCTAGCATTTGAGAGTCCCACACCCGATGTAAATTAGAGTTCTGCCAAAAGAAATTTACTTTTACATCGTTACCGCCGCGATCGCTGCCATCACCCGCATGCAGCGGTTGGTGCAAATCACCAATAATGTGCACTATAAAACGTAGCGCTAAGCGTTTTTCTTCAATAGTGGCCGAATCGCTTTTTAAGGTTTTTGTATAGGCTTCAAGTGCGGTAACGGCATCACCTTGTCTAGGCGCACCAACTTCAGCATAGTTTTTCCCTTGAGGCACTGTTACATAGTGCCAATGGGTAGACATCTTTTGCCAAAACTCACTTGGGTTTGAGCGCATTTCATCTGCATAAGTTGATGCTTCTGCTAGCGAACTGTTTGGTAATAGTTCTGCTACAGCAGCTTGAGACAAGGGGCTTAAATACTGCTGCGCAATAGCGCCAGTAACCCGATGGCCTGTTTGGCCCCAGCCAAACGCTGGCGACGAAACAAATAACGTAATAAGTGAGCTTAGCGCAACGGCGAAAGTCCTATTTCTCAACGCTGTCATTAATTTTCCTTTGTTCTATTTTTAAATTTTGCAAATCGCTATTTCTAGCGGCTGTTTCTATTAGCAATGTACTATTAGCTAAGCGTTACCACTATGTTTAGCGGTTTCATAACCCCAGCGTGCCACTAAAGATTGTTCAACGCCGAGATGATCAAGAATACGCGCCACAACAAAGTCGACCAAATCTTCGATGGTCTTAGGATTATGGTAAAAACCAGGTGCCGCTGGCATTATTGTCGCACCCATTTGTGACAATTTAAGCATATTTTCCAAATGGATTGAGGAAAGGGGCATTTCTCGTGGTACCAGAATAAGCTGTCCTCTTTCTTTTAATACTACATCGGCTGCCCGTTCTATCAAATTGTCGCTAGCACCAACGGCGATAGACGAAAGGGTGCCCGTAGAGCAAGGGCATACTACCATTTTGGCCGGTGCTGCTGAACCTGATGCAACAGGTGAAAACCACTCTTCTTTTCCAAATACTTGCACTTGACCAGGCTTGCCGCCGCAGTGCTCAATGAAAAAAGCACTGGCGTCTTCAGGCCTCGCGGGAATTTTTATATTTTCTTCTGTAGCCATCACCACTTTAGCGGCAGAAGAAATAAGCACATACACTTGGTAGTCAGCTTTAACTAACGACGTTAATAGTGATAGTGCGTATGGTGTGCCGGAAGCACCCGTCATAGCTAGGGTAATTTGCTTATCATGTTTCATTTTTCTACCTCGATTGACGGGGTAAGTACGCGTAAAACACGGTTGTGGATGCCTTCAAAACCACCATTACTCATAATAAGAATATGATCGCCAGGGCGCACTTCGCTTTGCAATACTTTTACAATGTTTTCAACATCATTGAATACGGTGGTGGGCGCTGGGCTAGCAGCTGCTGCTTCCTTTAGCGACCAGTCTAGCCCTTGAGGTTCATACACATAAACTGCATCGGCGGCCTGCCAAGAGTGAGCAAGGGTATTCTTATGCACCCCCATTTTCATGGTGTTCGAACGAGGCTCCAGCACAGCCAGTATGCGGGCATTACCTACTTTCTTGCGAAGTCCATCAATAGTGGTGGCAATGGCGGTGGGGTGATGAGCAAAATCATCATAAACCGTCACGGGTTTACCTTCAGCTGCGAGTGTCACTACGCCTTTTATTTCCATGCGGCGCTTAACATTTTTAAAACTTGATAGCGCGGCAATGGCATCGTGGAGGGTAACACCGGCATGATGAGCCGCAGCAATGGCCATGAGTGCGTTATCCACATTGTGCTGGCCAAGCAGTTCCCACTGTACTGCGCCAACAATCTCATTGTTAAATAGCACGTTAAACTGGCTACCATCTTTATTGATAAGTTCTGCGGACCATTCTTTGCCTAGACATTGGCGTGGCGTCCAACAACCTTTTTTAAGGGTTTCCTCAATAGCGGGCGTGTGGTTGGGCGTAAGAATCAGGCCATTTTCTGGCACCATGCGCACAAGGTGGTGAAACTGGGTTTGAATGGCGGCTAAGTCGGCGAAGATGTCAGCATGATCAAACTCTAAGTTATTAATCACCAGCGTTTTAGGTCGGTAATGCACAAACTTAGAGCGCTTATCGAAAAAGGCGCTGTCGTATTCGTCTGCTTCAATGACAAAAAACGGGCTTTCTCCAATACGGGCAGACACACCAAAGTTTTCAGGCACACCACCAATAAGGTAGCCGGGGTTTAATTCGCTGTACTCTAAAATCCACGCCACCATGCTGCTGGTCGTGGTTTTGCCGTGGGTTCCTGATACACCAATGACCCATCTATCTTTTAATAAGTTATCAAGCAACCATTGCGGGCCACTGGTATATGGCAAGTTTCTGTTTAGCACGTACTCAACCGCCGAGTTGCCACGAGACATCGCATTTCCAATAATGACCATATCTGGAGTTGGATCGAATTGGTCAGTATTAAAGCCTTCGGTAAGTTCTATACCAAGAGCTTCAAGTTGGGTACTCATGGGCGGATACACGTTGGTATCTGAGCCTGTGACCTTATGGCCCAAGGCTTTCGCAATGGCTGCGATGCCACCCATAAAGCTACCGCAAATACCTAGAATATGTAAATGCATAGCGAATTCTCATTTTTTACTGCATTGAATACTGGCTACTTTATCAGAACAGCAGCAGGTTAAATAATGCATTTTTACGCATAATGCCTGCTTTCACTGGTATGTTGTGTAGATTGCCTGCGCTTGGCTTATTCCACTTCGGTGCATTCACGGTTACAATCAAATTAACGAGCATATAAAGCAGTGCTTGTTGGTAATGTGAGAGAAAGCCGGTAAGGAAAGCTGTGCGCCTCCCATTGTCATACCCTACACACTAAAAAAAGGCTTAACTAAGATGAGACGTTTAAATTCCCAGTTGCAAGAAGATGGTGCCCCGTTAGAGCTGATCCTGCTCATAAGAACCTTGTTAGCGAGCTGTAAAGAAATTTCATTCCGAGTGAGTCAAGGTGCCCTTGCTGGCGTATTGGGTTCTACCTTGTCAGAAAACGTACAAGGTGAAACGCAAAAGAAGTTAGATGTAATTTCTAATCACATCATTAAAGATACGCTTCGTGAGTCGGGCTATGTAAAAGCCATTTCTTCAGAAGAAGAAGACGATGTTGTACCGTGCAACCCAGATGGTAATTATTTGGTGAGCTTCGATCCACTAGACGGCTCATCGAACACCGAAATTAACAGCTTAATTGGTACTATCTTCTCAATTACCCACGCCCCTCAGTGGATGGAGCCTGATGATCCATCAGCATTTCTTCAGCCAGGTACACAAATTGTGGCAGCAGGTTACGTACTTTATGGTCCGTCTACCATGCTTGCATTAACCACTGGCCGCGGCACTCATATTTATACATTAGATAAGACCCACGGTGGTTTCTTACTTACTCACCCTAATATTCAGGTGCCAGAGCAAACCACTGAATACTCGATTAACGCGTCAAATCAGCGTCACTGGGAACCGGCTATGCAAGCCTATATTGCTGACCTAATTGCAGGTAAAGATGGCCCTCGTGAGAAAAATTTCAACATGCGTTGGGTAGCAGCCATGGTCGGTGATATTCATCGTTTATTATGTCGCGGCGGTATTTTCATGTACCCCTACGATAAACGTGACCCATCTAAGCCAGGTAAATTGCGCTTACTGTATGAAGCAAACCCCATGGCCTTTTTGATGGAACAAGCCGGTGGTAAAGCGGAAACCGGTGCAGGGCGAATTCTTGAAGTCATGCCGGAAGAAATACATCAGCGCGTACCATGTATTATTGGTTCTAAAGAAGAAGTTGAAACCTGTTTAAGCTATTACGGTAAAAGTGAATAGAAATATTGCTAAATAAAGGCGGTTTTGCGTGTGATTAGCGCTAAACCGTTTTTATTTTGCCGCCGTCACCGTATACTTAGCGCCACATTTTTTAAAACATCATTGAAAGGACCTTAGAATGAGCTTGAATGATATTCCTGCGGGCAAGAACTTGCCTGAAGAAGTGAATGTAGTTATCGAAATTCCAGCACACGCTGACCCGGTAAAATACGAAGTAGACAAAGACTCAGGCGCTATGTTTGTTGACCGTTTCATGGCAACTTGCATGCACTACCCAACTAACTACGGTTATGTGCCTAACACCTTGTCTGAAGACGGTGACCCAGTTGACGTATTGGTAATGACGCCGTTCCCACTATTAGCGGGTTCAGTAATTCGTTGTCGTCCAATTGGTGTTTTGAACATGACTGATGAGTCAGGTAAAGACGCTAAAGTATTGGCAGTGCCAATCGACAAGCTTTCTACTATTTACCGTAAAGTGCAAGAAACTGAAGACGCACCTGAGTTGCTATTACAGCAAATCGAGCACTTCTTCTCTCATTACAAAGATCTTGAACCTGGTAAGTGGGTTAAGATTGACGGCTGGGCTGGCTCAGCAGCAGCGAAAGAAGAAATTGTCGCAAGCGTTAAGCGTTTCGAAGCAGAATAATTCACGCTGCTTACAAGACATGCTAAAAAGGGTCGGTGCTGGTAAGTACCGGCCCTTTTTATTTTAAGAGCGACCTTTTTATTTAAGTGAGTGTTATGTTGAAAGTCATGGGAAAGGCATTGGGTTTAGCCTTAGTCATATTACTTCCGGCGTTCTCAGCGTTTAGCGACGAAGAGCCTATTGAAGTGTATTGGGAAGATTTGGTACCAGAAGGGTTTAATGAACTTGCGCCTCCCGCCGTTCAGCACAATGGTGAAATGTCACAGTTGCAGCCAGATGCCCCAGTAGTTGATAAATTTGATGGTAAGCGGGTAAAAATTCCTGGCTTTGTGGTGCCCCTTGAAGGCACGCCTGAACTCACAACTGAATTTTTACTCGTGCCTTACTTTGGCGCTTGTATTCATGTACCGCCGCCTGCGTCGAATCAAATTGTGTACGTGACGTTTGAAGAGGGTATTCCTCTTGATAATATTTACGACGCGATATGGGTAACTGGCGAACTTACCACTGAAGGGTGGAAAGGTGATATCGCGTCGGTAGGGTATCGACTTAAAGGTATCGCGGTAAGTGCTTTTTAGGCCAGCGTAAGCGTTTAGGCGGGCCCAAGCACTTTTTATAGGCAGGGAAGCTCCTCATAGACTAAGAAGCTCCTTATAGGCAAAAAATATGGTCTAGCCTTGTGGTGTATAGATCTGTTCTGCGCGATTGAACAGCAGCCACGAGGTTAGAATGTACTTGTCGTTGCTTTTAGGTATTTGCCCACGGTGAGTATGGGTAAAATAAGCAGGGGCAATCACCATTCTGCCCGCTTTAGGCTTTACGGCTTTATCTTGATAATAAAATTCGGTTTCCCCACCATCTTCCACATCATTCAAATAAAACATAAACAGTAATACGCGATGCAAAGCTTCATTATGAGGTGCTTGCGGATAAACCTCTGAATGCCAGTAAGGATAACCGCCATTACCTGCACTGTAGCGTTGTGCGTTAATGTCGCCAATACGAAAAAGATAATTAACCAAGTTATGAAGGTTAGGTTTACCTACTTCTTCAAAGTTTTCACCGGTTAGTTTAACAGGCTCGCCGGTTTTTGGATGGCGAACGGTCAACCCTATTGGGCCTACCAACGCGTAATAATATTTCTCTATATACTTCACCAATTGCTCGCCTGTTAACTGCATGACCTGCTTAAACAAGTCAGCAAACTCAGGCTGTTGAGAAATAGATACATCAACACTACGCTTCTTATCTAAATCCACACCGCCGCCGGTTTTACCTTGAGTGAGGTTGGGGCTTTTTTCAAAGCGCGCGATGAGTTGGGTACACAATTCGGGAGATAAAACATCATCAATAACGTCAATTAAATCAGCCATTAGGTAGTGCCTTAAAGTGTGCCTGTAATGTCGCTTTTATATCGTCAGGGATAGGCGCCGAGCGCTGCTGCTGATAATCGAAATGTACCATAGTGGTAATGCCCGTTGAGCACAGATTCCCGTCTTGCCAAAGCTCTTGATACACATCGAACGCACTGTTCCCTAAACGACTGATAAACGTTTTTACGGTAACGGTTTTTCCGTAAAAAATTTGCGCAAGAAAATCGACTTTGTAGCTTGCTAAAATAAGCGGCCAGTTCTGTAAATCCATCGTCGGCGTAAATATTCTGAAGATAGGATCCCGCGCCGCTTCAAACCAGCTGACTAATGCGGTATTACTTACGTGTTGCAGGGCATCGGTCTCACAAAACCTAACTTCGAATGACATTTCCATAGGAATGATTTCTGATGGAGTGGCTACTGACATATTGCCTCTTATTTTTATCGTGATGTGTCCTCACTTTATCACGCTACATTGGGTTTTTCAGTAATCTGGCTCAACCTGAGCGGCCATTGGAAACGAAATTAAGATGAAAAGTGATCCCAGCGTGGTTTTAAATTACAATCTGCGCCAAATTTCTGATTAAACAATAATTATGACTGCAATTGGGATTGATTACGGTACCTCAAATTCTGAGGTGGTGTACTTTGATGGCGCTACCCATAGACATATAAAGCTCGACCCGTCACTTGAACAGGGTAATAAAATTCGCTCGTCTGTATTTATATACTTTGAGGATGAACTGCCGCCTCCGCCCGATGCCATGGTGGAAGCTAAAGTGTCGCAGTTGCAGCGTTTAATCAACGAGCAAATAGACAAAGCCAAGCAGGGCTATTACGACGCTAAAGACCCTAAAGAGCAGTCGCGCTATAGCAACCGCATTGAATCGCTTCGTGGTGAATACCATAACCGACCAGCGTTGCAACGAAAGGCCATTCAGCAACTTATGCATGCTATGTCGCTGGAAGAAATTCCATTATTGCGACTAGTAGAACACGGTAAGTTTGCCTTCGGTGAAGAAGGGTTTAAGCGCTTTTTAAAAATGCCTGATAAAGGCCGCCTAATTTACTCACCTAAAAACTTCTTAGGTGCATCTTTAGATGGTGACCAGAAAAAGGCATTTATTGGCATTATTGCCAAACAGCTAGCCTACTTTAAACAGTGTGCCGAAACCCAATTAGAAAAGCCTGTTTCATCGGTAGTTATAGGTCGCCCGGTTAAGTTTCACGGTACCCGTGGTGAAGTAGGCAATACCCAAGCCATTCAGATTATGACTGAAGCTGCATCTAACGCCGGCTTTAGTAAAATTAACTTTTTGGATGAGCCCATTGCGGCGGCGTATAAAATTGAGCAGACATTACCCCGCGATACCACCGCGCTTATTGTGGATATTGGCGGTGGTACCACAGACATCTGTTGTATTAATCTTTCGCCTGAACGCAATAACCAACTGGATAGAAAGCAAGATGTGCTATCGGTAACGGGAAGACGCTTAGGCGGCATGGATTGTGATAAGAGTTTGTTGCTGAAAGTGGTTGCGCCTGAAATGGGAATGGGGCTTAAAATGATTAATGGCCTGCCTATTCCCCCTACTTATTATTCAGATATGTGTGCGGTTGATAATATCCCTGCACTTACTCGGTTCTTCTCTGATGATTACGGCCTAGAGATTTCTCAAACCATGTCAGTAACCAAGCACCCAGAACAATTAGAGCGTTTACTGCTAGTACAAGAAAACAAATTGTCGGCGCGGGCGGTTAACTCGGTGAGAATGGCAAAAGAACTGCTTTCTAGCAAAGACAAGATCACCTTACCGCTACATTACATTGAAGATGATTTTGATGTAAACATTAGTACCGAAGACCTAAAAAGCGCATTAAAGCCGTGGTTAAGTAAGGTAAAAGCGTTAGTGGTGGAGTGTTTAGAGAAAAGCAGCGCGGCACCCGAGGTAGTAATGGTTACCGGTGGTATGAGCTTATCGCCTATTATTATCGACGCACTGTATGAAGAGCTACTGACCGGATTGCCTCGGTTAGAGAACGATGCGTTTAACTCGGTGTGCGAAGGCTTGGCTATTCAGGCATTTAAGTTTTAAAGCGTGGTCAGTTAAGTACCTAAGTATTTAACCGAACTACATAAGAAACTACATAAAAAACGCGCCGAAATGGCGCGTTTTTTTGTTTTGATACTAAGCCTTTATGCTCGTAAGCTTAGGCTTGTGCTTCAAGCATCGGCTTTAAGAAGCGGCCGGTATGAGACACTGTAGATTCAGCCACCAACTCAGGCGTACCTTCAGCAATAATTTGACCACCACCTGAACCACCTTCTGGGCCCAAATCGATGATCCAGTCGGCAGTTTTAATCACATCAAGATTGTGCTCAATAACTACCACTGTGTTGCCATGGTCACGGAGTCGGTGCAGTACGGCGAGTAACTGTTTGATATCGTGGAAGTGAAGCCCAGTGGTGGGTTCATCCAAAATATACAGCGTTTGGCCGGTATCGCGTTTCGACAATTCCTTGGCTAACTTAACCCGCTGTGCTTCACCGCCTGATAACGTCGTGGCTGCTTGCCCTAAACGAATATAAGCCAAACCTACTTCTTTTAAGGTTTGCAGTTTGCGGGCAATGGCCGGAATGGGGTCGAAGAAATCTCGAGCATCTTCTACCGTCATTTCTAGCACTTCATGAATGTTTTTGTCTTTGTATTTTACTTCTAAGGTTTCACGGTTGTAGCGTTTACCCATACAAACGTCGCAGGGCACGTACACATCAGGCAAGAAGTGCATTTCTACTTTAATCACACCGTCGCCCTGACACGCTTCACAACGACCGCCTTTCACGTTGAAACTAAAGCGTCCTGGCTTGTAACCGCGAGAGCGCGCTTCCTGCGTTCCGGCGAATATTTCACGAATAGGCGTGAAAATTCCAGCGTAAGTTGCAGGGTTAGAACGGGGCGTTCTGCCAATAGGGCTTTGGTCAATATCGACCACTTTATCGAGCTGATCTAACCCTGTCATTGAGGTATAAGGGGCAGGCTCAGAAGTAGTGGCTTTGTTTAATTCGCAGTGGGCGATTTTATAGAACGTATCGTTAATAAGGGTCGATTTACCTGAACCAGAAACCCCGGTTACGCAGGTCATCACGCCCATAGGCACTCGCAAGTCTACCGACTTCAAGTTATTGCCAGTGGCCCCTTTTAATTCCAACCATTTATCATCTTTAATGGGGGTGCGAACTTCAGGTATAACTATTTTTTCACGGCCAGATAAGTACTTTCCAGTAAGTGAGTCTTCACTTGCTAGAATGTCTTCAAGCTGACCTTCAGCAATAATCTCGCCGCCATGTACACCGGCTCCAGGGCCAATATCCACGATATAATCGGCTTCACGAATGGCGTCTTCATCATGCTCAACCACCAATACCGTGTTACCTAAATCACGCAAGTGTCTTAGGGTTTTCAATAAGCGTTCGTTGTCTCTTTGGTGAAGCCCAATAGAGGGTTCATCAAGAACATACATTACGCCAACTAGCCCAGCACCAATTTGGCTAGCAAGGCGAATACGCTGTGCTTCACCGCCTGACAAAGTATCGGCGCTGCGCGAAAGGGATAAGTAGTTCAAACCAACGTTAACCAAAAAGCGTAAACGGTCGAGAATTTCTTTTAGAATTTTCTCTGCAATTTGCGCTTTCTGGCCTGTTAGCGATAAATTTTCGAAAAAATCATAGGCATCAGCAATCGATTTTTCTGCAATGGTGGGCAGAGTCGTGCCTTCAATAAACACATTACGGGCTTCTACACGCAGGCGTGTGCCGTTACAGCTGCTGCAATGCTGCTGGCTTAGATATTTAGCAAGCTCTTCACGCACCGCGTTAGACTCAGTTTCCCGATAGCGGCGCTCCATATTCGGAATAATGCCTTCAAACGGGTGCTTACGCTCCATCACATCGCCGCGTTCGTTAATGTATTTAAACGCTAACGACTTACCTTTAGAGCCATACAACACGATGTCTTTGTGCTTATCGTCTAACTCGCCAAAGGGGCCTGTAAGGTCGAATTCGTAATGGTCGGCAACCGATTGCAGCATCTGGAAATAGTAATAGCTACGTTTGTCCCAACCACGAACCGCACCGCCTGCAAGACTTAACTCGTCGTTACCCACCACACGTGTTGGGTCGAAAAACTGTCTTGTGCCTAAACCATCACAGGTTGGGCACGCCCCGGCAGGGTTGTTGAACGAGAACAATCTAGGCTCTAATTCACTAATACTGTAACCACAGTGTGGGCAGGCGAAGTTAGCTGAAAATACAATTTCTTCAGCATCGCTATTGTCCATGTCGGCTACAAGCGCATTCCCACCAGCCAACGCTAATGCGGTTTCAAATGATTCAGATAAACGCAATGCAAGGTCGTCACGCACTTTAAAGCGGTCTACTACCACTTCGATAGTATGCTTTTTATGTAAATCTAACGGCGGTGGATCGGACAGGTCACATACATCGCCATCTATTCGCGCTCGAATAAAACCTTGGGCAGACAAATTCTGCAGGGTTTTTAAATGTTCACCTTTACGTTCTTTCACGATAGGCGCCAGCAGCATTAACTTGCTGCCTTCTGGCATTGCCAGCACCTTATCTACCATCTGGCTCACGGTTTGTGCGTCTAGCGGCACATCGTGGTCAGGGCATCGTGGCGTGCCAACACGGGCAAACATCAAACGAAGGTAATCGTAAATTTCGGTAATAGTACCCACAGTAGAACGCGGGTTATGCGACGTTGATTTTTGCTCAATGGATATAGCTGGCGACAAACCTTCTATATGATCAACATCAGGTTTTTCCATCATAGACAAAAACTGACGAGCATACGCAGACAACGACTCAACGTAACGACGTTGGCCTTCTGCGTATAGGGTATCGAATGCTAAAGACGATTTACCTGAGCCTGAAAGCCCAGTTATCACTACCAGCTTGTCTCGGGGCAGTGTTAAATCGATATTTTTCAAATTGTGGGTGCGAGCACCGCGTATCTCGATTTTATCCATTGAAGCCTAAGTGCGAAAAAAAGAATCAGTATGCCATAGTCGTCAAGCAAATTGATATTGCATTGCATGATCAAGTTATACTGATTGGCTATCAATGAGATCACCTTAAGATTACATTAATCGATTATTGCGAACGTGGGCAGCTTATCAATATATGCTACACTTCGCGCCCACACTATCTGTCAGACTGATTTAGAGGAACGGTACAGCTTTGAACGCTTTGGAATTGCGCGCCTCGCTAGCGCTTGCATCTGTTTATGTACTTCGCATGCTGGGATTATTTATGGTGATGCCGGTATTAGCCGTCGCTGCTATGGATTATTCAGATTACTCGCCTCTAATGGTGGGGTTAGCGGTGGGTGGATACGGTTTAACACAGGCTGCTTTGCAAATTCCAATGGGTATGATGTCTGATAAATGGGGTCGCAAGCCCGTTATTTTGTTCGGATTGGCTGTATTTGCGTTCGGTAGCTTCGTGGCGGCTAACGCTGATACCATGGCCTGGCTTATCGTTGGGCGTATATTGCAAGGAGCAGGCGCTATCGCTGGTGCGATTATGGCATTAGCCACCGACGTTAGCCGTGAAAGCCAGCGGGCAAAGGTATTGGCTATCATCGGTATTGCTATTGGTTTTTCTTTTTATATGGCTGTGTTGCTAGGGCCATTAATTGCTAACAATTGGGGTTTAGCTGGTATTTTCGCTATTACCGGTATGTTAGCTATTGTTTGTATGCCTCTAGTGCAATGGGTTGTGCCAAACGGTGAAATACTCAGTAGCGGCGATACGTTACCCCAAAAGGGTCAACTTAAACGCTTGGTGTTCTCTTCACAGCTTTGGCGTTTAAACGTCAGTGTGCTTATTTTGCACATGCTTATCACTTTGCTATTTGTACAACTTCCCTTAACGTTACTGCATTTCGACATGGCCCTTGATACCCATTGGACCGTGTATTTACCGGTATTAGGTATTTCTGTGGTGGGGCTAGTCATAATGATGGGAATGGCCCGAGGTCGCACGCCGAAATCCTTTCTATTTTTCGCCGTGGTGCTGATGGGCAGTGCGTTTGCAGCCCTTGCCATGAAAGACCATAGCTGGTGGGTAACTACAGCAGCTGTTGTACTGTTTTTCACTGGGTTTAACTATTTAGAAGCGAACTTTCCTTCTCTTGTTTCCAGTATCGCGCCAGCGGGTCAAAAAGGCACTGCCATGGGGATTTATGCTAGCTTCCAGTTCTTCGGCGCTTTTTTAGGTGGCATGTTATCTGGCTTTGTGACCGATATTTGGACACCTGATATTGCCTATATGATTGGGGCGGTAAGCACGTTGATTTGGCTGTATATTATTTGGGGGCTTAAGGAAGTAAGCCGCGTTAAGCGTGTCATGATGAACGGTAGCTTTACTGAACAGCAGCAAAACGCGTTAGAGAAAAATATTTCTTTGGTTCCAGGTGTTTTAGAGGTGACTTTAAATAGTCAAAATGGCACGGTATATTTAAAAGTAAATCGAGATTTCGATGCTACCCAAGCTAGAGCGGTAATTGATAGCGCTTAGTAGAAAACATATTGGCTTTCATTGCCTAGAATAACGAACGTAAGGAGTGCGACCGTGATAGATTTATCGTCTTTTAAAGGCATTATTTTTGATATGGATGGCACCCTAGTCGATTCAATGGGCAGACATATCAATGCGTGGCAAGTGACTTGTGAAGTATTCGGCTACCCTTTTGATGCCAATTACATCCACAGTTTAGGCGGCGTACCAACACTCGAGACCGTCGAGATGTTGAATGCTAAATACAATATACAAAACGATGTCGAAGAAGTGGCAGGTTTTAAAAAGCGTGCCTCAGAAAAGTTACCCGATATCCCTATGTTAATTCCAGATACCCTCGCCGTATTTAACCATTACATTAAAAGTCATCCAATTTCTGTGGGCACCGGCTCTGACAGACAACATGCTGAGTGGTTATTAAGTCATCATAATATTATCGATCAATTGAAAGTATTGGTCACCGCCGATGATGTCAAAAACGGCAAACCCCACCCAGAAACCTTCCTAATGGCTGCAGAAGCAATGCATGTTGCGCCAGAAGATTGTGTAGTATTTGAGGATACTGAAATGGGTCAACGGGCAGCGTTAGATGCAGGAATGACATGTGTTATGGTAAAAGACGGTAAGATAGTAAATTCATTGGTGTAAGCCAACACGTAGTCAACAAGGATTGTGATATGACATTTTCAAAAATATTCACTGTGGCTGTTATGTCAATAGGCTTGGCCGCCTGCGCGATTAATGTAACCCCAAGCGCTTTTTTTCATCAAGACAACCAAATAAAACCACTGACTACCACAAAGCTACATGCCGCCATCGAGCAAGACAAAACTTCAGCTGGGATTACTCGCGTAGAAATTGATAATGAGCAAGGCCTCACCTTAAGAGGTGTAGCGGTGTCGTATGCTGAACCTGTGGTGAATATTGTTTTTTACGCCGATAACCGTATGCCGGTGAGTGAAAACAACAGCGTGTTGCATCGCTTAGGTAAGATTCCAGCGAATATTCTTTGGATGGATTACCAAGGTGTGGGTGCCAGTGAGAAATCTGAAAAGCTCAGCATTAATGCGATTAAAGCCGATGCATTAACTGTTTTTGATTACGCCGAAGGTATATTCGATAAGTCACTGCCCACTATTGTGCATGGCAGAGGCGTGGGCAGCTATTTCGCAAGCTATGTGGCGGCAAACAAACCTATTGGCGGGCTAGTGCTCGATGGGGCGTTTAACGACATATCCGATCTTATTGCCAATATGGTGCCTGGGTTTTCTAATTCACTAACCAGCATGAAACTTCACCCTGAAGTACATTTAATGCAAATAGCGCCTATTTTGCGACATTACGAAGGCCCATTGTGGTTATTGGTAGGCGAGAAAGACGTCATCACCCCATTTGAAATCAGCAAGCAGTTATTAGCGACTGCCGCGAGTGATGCAAAGTACATTAGCGTGGTACCCGGTGCTACCCATAACGCCACGCTGAAACACGACTTTGCGATAGAAGAATATCAAAGGTTCATCAGCCATATAAGCCCGTAGAATCAAGGTTTATCACACTTTCAGACCTGTGGATAAAGTGTGGATCAAGTTGTTGGTAACTCCCTAAGTTTATAAATCTACTATAAGATCGTGATCTTCCTAGACTAACTGGTCAGATCACGTTAGCTCAATTAAATCAAGGGCTGTAGCAAGTTTATTTTAGATCGGTTGATAAGTAGATCTTTAGCGGTGTAAGGATCGCTAGTAGCAGGGGATTGGGGATAAATATTTTCGCTAACAGATCAAGCTCAGTAAGTTGTCAAGATCTGTCATCCATGAAATTTTCTAACAGATAGTGTCTTACCTTCATAATTTTTACCTATTTATAAAGGTAAGAACCTAACCACATACCAAGTCAAGAAAACAGCGTGCTAGACCCGTACAACCGAGTCACGTTTAACGATAGTGGGCGTGTATTTAAAGGTGAGGCCTTCTTCAGGTTTAGCCCCAGCAGCGTATTTCAGTGCAAGTTCTGCCGCTTTTGCTGCCATCATTTCTATGGGGTAACGTAAGGTTGTCAATTTAGGGCGACAATATTTAGCTAACAACACATCATCATAGCCCATCACCGACACTTGCTCGGGTACGGCAATGCCATGGTCTTGTAACATGGTCATTGCCCCAGAGGCCATTGCATCGTTATAGGCAAGCACCGCAGTAAATTCAGCGCCAGTAGCGAGTAAGTTCTGCATGGCTAATTCACCACCTTCTTGATCTGGGGTCGCATACTCAATCATGCTTTCAGGTAAGGAAAGCTTGGCTGCTTCGACAGCGTTTACGATGCCTTCTAGTCTGTGGTTAGGATCATCAATGCGGTATTGGCTGCTAATGACCGCCAAATTCTTGTGTCCTTGATTGATAGCGTGTTCAGCCATCAGGCGTCCACCGGTTACGTTATCTAACCAAACGCAGCGATTAGCAATTTCAGGAATATAGCGGTTGATTAATACAAATCCAGGTACTTGCTTAGCAAAGTCGATAAGGGTTTTATCGTCTAACGCTTTACTGTGAACCACCATGGCTTCAACGCGGTGTTCCAACAAAATTTCGATGGCACGCAGTTCGGTTTCTTTTTCTATCGAGCCCGCACTTAACAGGATTTGAACGTTATTCTTGCGAGTAACGGTTTCAACACCATGGGCAAGCATAGCGAAAAAAGGGTCGTGAAGTTCAGCTAATACTACGCCTAGCGACGCACTGCGCTTAGTCACCAAAGCTCTGGCATTAGCATTGGGTCTATAACCCATTTCTTCCATGATGAGCTTAACCCGTTGACGAGTATCTTTGCCAACTTTAGGGCCGTTATTTATAACGCGTGAAACGGTTGCAAGCGATACACCTGCAGCCTGAGCAATGTCTTTAATCGTAGCCATACAAAAAAATTAGCAATTATTATTAGGTTATAGAAGTGAAGACACGCAGTTTAGATTGGCCGGTAAGCACTTTTGCGACTCAATTTAGCCATATTGGCTGCAACTATCCTCTGTTATGGCGTACAGCGTACAGTATATTTACAAAAAAACATAAAAATGTTGTGCGAATTAGCACTATAAACGGAGTAAGAAAACGTATACCCTCCTTGCTGTTGAGGTCGTGCCAGCCTGTTAATTAAAAAATGGTAATCTTCATTTCTTGCAAAAAAGGTTAATGCATTGTTATGAAAGTTGAAGCGTCTGATTTTGGTGTCGTTGATGGTGAGAATGTCACCCTTTACACGTTAAGTAATTCACAGGGTATGCAGGCAAAAATTTTGAATTATGGCGGCATAATTCACGAATTAAATGTGCCAGATGACCAAGGTAAGCTTCATGCTTGCGTGCAGTCTTATTCAACCATTGATGGCTATGTGGACGACCCCAGTTATAGAAATGCAATAGTCGGGCGTTTTGCCAACCGTATTGGGCATGGAACGTTCACGTTAGAAGGTACGGAGTATCATCTAGATAAAAATGGCGGTGAACATAACTTGCACGGCGGCATTCCTGGTTTCCATAAAAAGATGTGGAAGGCTAAAGCAGAAACGCATGCTGACAGTGTTTCGTTGTCTTTAAGCTTAAGTAGCTGTCTCTTATACACATCTGACGCTGCCGACGACTCCTTACGTGTAGAT
>OJCK01000045.1_pt1 | contig 82761 bp, 65 predicted proteins | sample 1592141 | NCBI WGS metagenome assembly OJCK01 (sample SAMN05416893, study PRJEB24817) | seawater metagenome | isolation source: Sea water | place: Canada:Atlantic | collected 2013-11 | reverse complement strand
AAAGATAGCTATCAGTTTTGAGCTGTCAGCTGTCAGTTTCAAGACTAAAGTTACTAAAAGATTTTTACTGAAAGCTGACAGTTTAGAACTTACAGCTTTGACTGCAGTTACTAAAAGATTTTTACTGAAAGCTGACAGCTTAAAACTTACAGCTTCCCTTCTACCTGATAGCTTCTCGTAAATTCAACTTAGTTAAGAAAATAAGCTGTAAACTTAGCTTTAAAAATCTTTTATGGATCCGCTAAAATCCCTATATTCTATTTTTGTATAAAAAAGCCGTTTCTATTCTTTTTCTTTCCGCTAAAATAAGCTTATTCTATCTCTATAAATTAGTAATGGGCGTATATTCGAATGTTGCCGGAACAAAAAAAATTAAACCAAACCATGCTAGATACCAATCAATTGGCTTCTTTAAAGCAAAGCATTAATGATCTGTCTCCGCTTCAGTTAGCGTGGGCTAGTGGTTATTTAGCTGCAAAAGCTGAAAACCCTGAAAGTGGTGTTGCTCAAGTAGCTGTTTCCAGCGAACCGGCACCTACGTTAACCATCTTGTACGGTTCGCAAACGGGTAATGCTAAGGGTGTTGCTAAAAATTTAGCAGCCCAAGCAACAGCTGAAGGCTTAACCGTAGAATTAAAAAGCATGGGTGAAATAAAACCTAAAGCAATTAAAAATATTACGCACTTGCTTATTGTTGCAAGTACAAATGGTGAAGGCGAAGCGCCTGACGATGCTATTGCATTGCATGAGTTTTTAGCTTCTAAAAAAGCACCGAAATTAGAGCACTTGCAATACAGTGTTCTGGCTTTAGGCGACACTAGCTATGAATTCTACTGCCAAACTGGTAAAGATTTTGATCTTAATCTTGAAAAGCTAGGCGCGAAAAGAATTACAGCACGTGTTGATTGCGATGTTGATTACGAAGCTGATGCAAAGGCTTGGTCTGATACTGTGATTAAACAAGCTAAAGATCTGTTGGCTAGCGAGACTACTACTAACAATGTTGTCGCGTTATCTAATGCTTCAACGGCTGAAGACTTATATACCAAACAAAGCCCTTATACTGCAGAATTGCTAGTTAGTCAGAAAATTACCGGCAGAGATTCAGCTAAAGATGTTCGCCATATTGAAATTGATTTAGGTGAATCAGGTTTAACGTATCAAGCTGGTGATGCATTGGGTGTTTGGTTTGAAAACTCTCCAGCTTTGGTAGGTGAGCTTATTACAGCGCTTGGATTCAATGCTCAAGAATCTATTAATGTAGCTGACGACAGTTTAACTCTTGCTGAGGCATTAAAAACTAAGTTTGAGATCACACAAACTTCGATTCAATTTATCGAATTTTGGGCAAATAAATCACAAGCAGCTAATTTATTAGCCTTACTTGAAGATAAAGCGGCGCTACGTGATTATGCAGCGAATCATCAAGTTGTAGATGTAGTTAAGTCTGCACCGTTAGCAAGTGAAACGAAAGTAAGTGCACAAGAGTTTATTGAAGCGTTAAGAAAAATTACGCCTAGACTATACTCTATTGCTTCATCTCAAAGTGAAGTTGAAGAAGAGGTTCATTTAACTGTTGGTCTTGTTCAGTATCAAGCTGGTGATGCTAACCGTCAAGGCGGCGCATCTGGATTTCTAGCCAACGGTATAGATGAAGGTGGTGAAGTTAAAGTGTTTGTTGAACATAATGATAACTTCCGTTTACCTGTAAACAGCGAAACGCCAGTAATTATGATCGGACCTGGTACTGGTGTTGCACCTTTTAGAGCCTTTATGCAAGAGCGTGAAGCGACTGAAGCCAGCGGTGATAATTGGTTGTTTTTCGGTGATCAAACATTCACGCAAGATTTTCTTTATCAAGTTGAATGGCAAGGATATTTGAAGTCAGGATTACTGACTAAGATTGATTTAGCATTCTCTCGAGATCAAGCTGAAAAAATATATGTTCAAGATAGATTGTTAGAAAATGCGGATGAAATATTTGCTTGGTTAGAGCGTGGCGCACATATTTATGTGTGTGGTGATATGAGTCGTATGGCGAAAGACGTTGAAGCTGCGTTGTTATCTATTATAGCCACCAAAGGCCAACTCTCTGAAGAACAAGCAACCGAGTACTTAAAAGATTTACGTAACGCCAAGCGTTACCAGAAGGATGTATACTAATGACTGACTTAACCAATAAAGATCAGGCAAACGGCCCTTTAATTGTCGAAGGTAAACATGCCGATAATGAAAGATTAAAAGCAGAAAGTAACTATTTACGTGGCACCATAGCAGAAGATTTGAAAGATAACGTTACTGGTGGTTTTACTGCTGATAACTTTCAACTAATCCGAACGCATGGCATGTATCAGCAAGATGACCGTGATATTCGTAACGAACGTGCGAAACAAAAACTTGAGCCATTACATAATGTAATGCTCCGTGCTCGTATGCCTGGCGGTATCATTACACCTACGCAGTGGTTAGCAATCGATAAGTTTTCTCGTGATAAAACTAGTTACGGCAGTATTCGTATAACTACCCGTCAAACTTTTCAATTTCATGGCGTATTAAAGCCTAATATTAAATTAATGCATCAAACATTAAATGAATATGGTATTGACTCGATAGCAACCGCCGGTGATGTAAACCGTAATGTGCTTTGTACAACTAACCCAGTTGAGTCAGAGTTGCATCAGGAAGCGTACGAGTGGGCTAAAAAAATTAGTGAACACTTATTACCTAAAACGCGTGCTTATGCAGAAATTTGGTTAGATGGTGAGAAAATTGAAGGCGGTACAGAAACCGGTGAAGTTGAGCCAATTTTAGGATCAAATTATTTACCACGTAAATTTAAAACTACCGTGGTTATTCCACCGCAAAACGATGTTGACGTACATGCAAACGACTTAAACTTTATTGCCATTGCTGAAGCAGGAAAGCTTATTGGCTTTAACGTATTAGTGGGTGGTGGCTTAGCCATGACCCATGGCGATAAATCTACTTATCCGCGTAAAGCAGACGATTTTGGTTTTGTTGCGTTAGATAAAACACTTGATGTTGCTGCTGCTGTTGTAACGACTCAACGTGACTGGGGTAATCGTGTAAATCGTAAAAATGCGAAAACAAAATACACCTTAGATCGTGTAGGTGTTGACACGTTTAAAGCTGAAGTTGAACAACGTGCAGGTATTACTTTTGCAGAAAGTCGCCCTTATGAGTTTACCAGTCGAGGTGATCGTATCGGTTGGACTGAAGGATTTGATGGCAAGCATCACTTAGCATTATTTATTGAAAATGGTCGCTTACTTGATAAGCCAAACTTGCCGTTAAAAACTGGCGTTGCTGAAATTGCGAAAATACATAAAGGTGATTTTCGTATGACGGCAAACCAGAATTTAATTATTGCGGGTGTTGCTACAGAAGATAAAGCTGAGATTGAAAAATTAGCGCGTGCTCATGGCTTAATGGCTGATGATGTATCGGTTCAACGTAAGAACTCAATGGCTTGTGTGGCATTTCCGACCTGTCCACTTGCAATGGCTGAAGCGGAGCGTTATTTACCTGGGTTAGTTAGCAATGTTGAAACGATACTCGCTAAGCACAATGTAGCAGACGAAAGCATTATTTTACGCGTTACAGGTTGTCCAAATGGCTGTGGTCGCGCAATGTTGGCTGAAATTGGCTTAGTTGGCAAAGGACCAAGCAAATACAATATGCATTTAGGAGGTAATATCGCAGGTACGCGTATTCCTAAAATGTATAAAGAGAACCTCAATGAGGAAGATATTTTAGATGAAATCGACAGTTTAGTTGCTCGCTGGGTTGCAGAAAGAAACACAGCTGAGGCGTTTGGCGATTTTGTTATTAGAGCTGGTATTATTAAAGAAGTAATAGTCAGCAAGCGAGATTTTCATGACTAATATTATTCAAGCGAGTAAACCGCCCGTAATAAACAATAAATTCCCTGCATCGTTACCAGAGCCTTGGTTAAAGCAGTGGAATGAATTGTTAGAAAAACAGTCGGCTACTCAACGTGCAGAATGGGCGATGGAAAATTTACCATCGCAATTTGTACTATCGTCTAGTTTTGGTATTCAATCTGCGGTGATGCTTCATATGCTAACGCAAATAGATCCTAATATTCCGGTATTGATAACTGATACAGGACATTTGTTTCCTGAAACTTATCAGTTTATTGAACAAATGACTGAGCGCTTGGACCTTAATTTACAAGTTTATAGCGCTAAAGAAAGTGCGGCATGGCAACAAGCAAAATATGGTGAAGAGTGGTCGAAAGACGAGGCTTCTTTAAAGGCTTATAACCGTCGTAATAAAGTTGAGCCACTAGAGCGTGGTTTAAGCGAACTGCAAGCAGGTACATGGTTTTCAGGGGTACGCCGACAGCAATCAAGTCACCGTGAAGGTTTGTCAGTCGTTAGTATTTTACGTGGGCGATTTAAAGTACATCCAATTATTGATTGGACAAATAAAGATGTTCACCAATATTTGACTAAACATAATTTGCCATATCACCCATTATGGGATGAAGGCTATGTCTCTGTTGGCGATGTGCATAGTACACGCCCACTATCGGCAGGTATGGACGAAAGTGATACGCGCTTCTCAGGTATGCAAAGAGAATGTGGTTTACATACTGATGGTGATGGTATTTAGCCTACACAATAAAAAAATGCGCTGGTCGCATTTTTTTTTGCTTAAAAATTGTTGAAGAGGATATTCCGTCAATAATATTCACATCATTTAGCCACTAATAGAAAAATTTTCCGATAGTCCTGTTTTTAAACCCGACAAATAAGTTTCATTTATATTGTCGTTAATCAATTGTGCGAGCTCTGTACCAATTGGCGTGAATTTGTAAAAGGTCAAAATGCAATCGGCTTTTTTCGCAACAAAACTAACGGGTGTACCATTAAAGTTGAACTGAATTTTTTCACCTTTAGCTAGAGGGTGGCTTTCCGTTTCTTGTTCAAACATTAAATGGTTGTCGGCTAAGGTTAAAATATCTGCGTAACTGAGCCCAGCCTGATTAAGATCTACTTGTTGTTGTCGCTGTTTATTAAAAAAGTTAAATAACCCAGGAATTTGATAAGCACCACTAATGACACGAATATTTTTTTTACGTGTATCCGACATAGCTAAACTGCAAGCTTTTGCCAATAATTTAGCTTCTGTTATGCTCATGGTTCGAAATGTTTGTAATGTTTTAAGGGAAAAAGAGCCAGGCTTAGATACTTCGCCTGCTAAAATTTTCGCCCATAAGTCTTGCATACTTTTATTGCTAATTCCTTCGGCTAATGTAATAAAAGAACTAAACCAATCTTGGTCAGCTCTATCAGTAATATTTTCATCAGAACAGTATTGAATAGCGCGTAAAACTATAGCTTCCATATTTTGTTGTTTACGTAATTCATCAATTTTTTTACGCTTTAAAGCTCTATCTTCTATCGGAGCTTGTTTAATTTCAGGCAGAAATGCAGCATTAAGTGAGAATTTCTTAGCTAAGAGTAAAATTTGTTTTTGTGAAGAAGCATTTACGGTTGAAGTAGAATTTTTATGCTGGGCAGCCTTACCTTCATGTTCGATAATCACAGACTTATTTTGCTCGCTAGCATGCTCAATTATTTTATTTTCATCTGCTGAATTAGACACTCAATGGCCCCTTGAAAACTAAAAATTTGTTATCAAACCAACATAACATCGTCGACAAATTAATCATAGTGTAAAAATTAATGATTCCTACTAGATTTAAGTTTTCAGAAAACCTGACAAACGCTAAAATATTATCTTTAATTTATAAGCGTTTAAGTTTTATTGTATATTAATTAATGTGTTTTTGAATGATTTAGTATCTATACTGCATGTAAATGATAATATTATTAAAACTAAAATGAATTATTGAATAATCTTAACCCTAATTTTATTATATACTTATTATACGGTGACAATTTATAATGAGACCGATGTTCAAAAATTCAGCTAGTTGTTGTTTACTAGTGCATTGAGGATGATATGCAAGTTTCCGAAAATACCAACGACGATTTTTTGTTTATCGATGATAGCGATGAAGATGAAATATTTGATCCCGCTATAACAGATACATGGAAAGTATTAATTGTAGATGATGATCCTGAAATCCATTCAGTAACTCAGCTTGCCTTATCAGATCTTGTCGTTTTAGGTCGCCACTTAGAATATATACACGCCTACTCAGGCCAAGACGCTTGTAAATTAATTGAACAACACAACGATATTGTCTTGGTTCTACTCGATGTTGTTATGGAAAGCGATGATGCTGGTCTTCTTGTTGTTAAGCATATACGTGAGCAATTAAAACGTGATGATATTCGTATTGTGTTACGCACCGGACAACCAGGTTACGCACCTGAAGAAAGTGTAATAAAAGACTACGATATAAATGACTATAAAACTAAAACAGAATTAACCCGCCGTAAATTGGTCACTACAATTTATGCTGCTATTCGTTCATATCAGCAAATTGAGTCGGTTACTAAAAATAGACAAGGTTTGGAAAAAATTATTGGCGCTGCTGGTACTTTACTTGGACAACACACTGTTCATGGCTACGCTAGTGGTGTTTTAGCTGAATTTAACATGTTAGTTGATAGTAATAGCAGTGTTTTTTGCTCGCGAGGGCAAGGTATTATTAATGGTGCTGACGATTTAAGTTTGTATATTCTAGGGCAATCTGGCTTGTCTGAGGCGGCTATAAACACAAAGTTATCTACTTTAGAAGATAAAGATGCCAATAGCCAAATCACCCGTTGTTTTCAACAGAAAAAGCATTTTTTCGACTCGGAGTCTGCAACATTTTACTTTTCTAGTGGAGGCTTTAGAGCCGTTATTCACTTGGCGTTAAATAAAGCCTTAACAACAATAGAAGTTCAACTTATTGAAGTCTTTTTAACTAATATAGCTACAGGTTATGAAAATGTTCATCTTTTTCAAAAACTGCGTAACGCGGCTTATAAAGATTGGTTAACAGACTTACCTAATCGTTTAGACTTTGTAAATTTGCTTGATGATTTTTGTCAAAGTGATAACGATGAACTCGTCACTGCACTCATAGATATTAATCACTTTAGCGATATTAATGACGGTCTAGGGCAAGATATTGGTAACCAGCTATTAATGGCGGTATCAGCTCGCATTCGTACTTTGAGCGAAAAAAATCATTTGGCCAGAATTGGAGCCGATGTTTTTGGTATTATTGGCCCTAAAGAATGGGTGAACCCAGAAGCATTGACTGCGCTGTTTAGCCAACCTTTTTCAGTTGGTGAGCAAAACTTATTGATTAATGCTTGTTTTGGATTTTGTGCAAAAAATTCAGCGGGCTCTCGCGGTGTTAAAGTACTTAATCAAATAAATATTGCGCTTAATTTAGCCAAAAAATCATTACATGAACCTTATGTTTATTATCACCAAGAGATGGAAGATAAAACACTGTGGCGCTTAGGGATGATCAGGCAATTACGTACTGATTTTGCGGATAATCGTTTAGAGCTTTATTATCAGCCACAATTAAGTTTGGCTTCTGGAAAAGTTATTGGGGCAGAAGCACTTTTACGCTGGAAAACAGCAGAAGGTAAGTTTATTTCACCTGCTGTATTTATTCCATTAGCCGAATATTCAGGTTTAATTATTGAAATTGGTAATTGGGTTGTTGAGCAAGCGTGCCAACAACTTAAAAAACTAGCAGCCAGCAAGTTTAATGATGTCAGCATTTCGGTTAATGTTTCTATCCCGCAATTTAAGCGTGATAATTTTGTTGATACAGTAATAGAAATAGCAAAACTTAATCAAGTAGATACCAGTAAACTAGAGTTAGAAATTACTGAGAATGTGCTGATGGATGAACCTCAGGTTATTATAGATGCTTTAATTAAATTAAAGGCGCAGGGTATTAGTATTGCGCTTGATGACTTTGGAACAGGTTTTTCTTCTCTGAGCTACTTACAAAAACTCCCACTAGATCGTTTGAAGGTCGATAGAGCTTTCGTTAGTGATATTGTGATGCCAGGAGGCTCAATAATTGCCGATACAATTATTAACCTTGGTAAGCAAATGAGTTTAAACGTCGTCGCTGAAGGCATAGAAACGCTAGAGCAAGAAGTGGAGCTTAAAAAGCTAGGTTGTGATGAAGTTCAAGGCTTTCATTATGCGAAACCTATGCCTGCAGATGAGTTCTTTAGCTTTTTAGAGAAAGTTAACCGAGAGTAGGCTTAATTGTTCGCGTTACATTGATCTTAAACCTTATTTTAAAGCACTTGTTAACCAAGTGCTTTTTCTTTTCTACGAAACTCTACATTTAGCGTGGGTACTAAAGGCATAAAAAAGGTGAGTATTAAAGAGCAACAAGCAAAGCCTGCTCCAATATAAAATACCCATGACGGATTAACTAACCAAACCATGCCTAATAGCGCAGGAATAACAACTGCCGCAATATGGTTAATGGTAAAGCTAACTCCTGCACTTGAAGCTATATCTTCAGGTAACGCTATTTTTTGAAAATAAGTTTTTATGGCAATGGCAAGTGCGAAAAATAAGTGGTCAACTACATATAAAATGGCAGCAAGGTTAGCGTTATCAACAACGCCATAAAGCACAAATAAAATCGTTAATCCGATATATTCAAACCTGAGTACATAGCGTTCGCTAACTCGACCAATAAACTTGCCAATTTTTGCAGCAAATAACCAATTAAATACATAATTAATCATAAACAGTGCACTAACATCTGCCACGCTATAATTAAATTTTTCTACCATTAGAAACCCCGCAAATACGACAAAAATTTGTCTGCGAGCACCACTAAAGAAAGTTAATGCATAATAGAGTAGGTATCGTTTTCGCAAAATTAAATGACGTGATTGCTCAACAGGTGCCGCAAAAGATGGAAATGATATAGCCAACGCGATAGTAAAAACTAAAGCAATTCCTCCAAACAATAAATAAGTCGCTTTATAACCCCATGCAAATTGCTCCATTAATATCCATATACTGCCAAAAGCAAGCAAGGAAGCGATAGATTTTACAGATAAAGCTCTACCCAAAAAGTGTGCGGTATTCTCTTTTTTGATCCACTGTAACGTAAGCGATTGATTAACGGTTTCAAAATAATGAAAGCCAACTGACATAATAACAGTAGTAAGGTATAAGCCGACAACCGATGGGAAAAAACCTGTAGCTGCAACGCCTAGGCTGGTTAGGCCGAGTGAGAGTAAAGCTAATCTTTGCTCTTTAATTAGTAATAGAACATAAATAGCGGTAAAGGCAAGGAATCCGGGTATTTCCCTCAAACTTTGCAGTATGCCTATTTCTATACCGGTAAAGCTCGCACGCTCAATAACAAAATTATTTAACATTGCCATCCAAACAGAAAAGACGAGAGGCATTATAAAGGCCATCGCTAATAGTAAATTCTCTGGCGAGCGTAACTTTGTACTTGTCGGCATGTTAATTTCAGTTTTATAGTGTTGATGGGCAGGTTATTGTAAGTTAATTACGTAGGAAATACATAATGAAAGCTGCATATAAAAGCATGTTAATTCTGTTTTTAAAATCCACATAAAACCAATTGGAACAAAGTTACTATTGAGGCATTAATGAACATTAACAAGATAGCAGAACTCAACTATGAATGGGTCGAACGTATGGGGTGGCATAATAAAACTACCCTAGAAGCACTAGCTTTGGTGGCTTCTGAAGTAGGAGAGGCAATTAATGAATGTCGTGGTGAAGAACCAACTCACGACTTTGCTGAAGAGCTTGCCGATATTGTCTTACGCGTGTTAGATATTGCACATTGGCACGGCATAAATATAGAGCAAGAATTATTGAATAAAATGAAAAAAAATGAGCAAAGAGGGACCCGCGGACGTATTAAGTAATTACTCGCTGGCAGGTGATTGTAACCGATTTATGTAACTGCTTAGGTTATATCAAATTTAAAATAAAAACGTGCAAGGAGTCTGTTGCAGGCTCACACGTTTTCGAGTTATGAATAAATTCTAAGGCCTCATTTCGGGCTATATTTCACAGTGGGACTTACGTAGATATTGTTACAAGGGCATTTAAGCTGACACAGCAATTAAAACGTCCTACCATAAATCGAGTAAAGGTATGTTAGCGCACCAATTACTCGACTTTGTCATACTAAACTCAATAGCGAAGCTTAGTTTAGAGGGCTTAAGGTAAGGTAATAGTAACGGTTGTTCCTTTACCCTCTTGGCTATCTATTTTAATATCAGCAGCTAATTTATTCTTAACTAAGTTATATGTTGTACTCATACCAATACCGACGTATCCACGGCTACTTTGAGTGGTAAAGAAAGGGGTAAATACTTGCTCTAATGTTGCTTTATTCATTCCTTTACCATCATCAGAATAAGTTATTCTAGCGCCGCCTTTAAGCCCTTTTTCAACTTTTAGCGCTATTTTGCCATTACCATTGTTATTAAAACCGTGCTTTAAAGAGTTATTAACTATATTCAACAATATCAGTGCGATATAACTCGGTACTGATTTGATGTTTAGCGCTTTCTCACCCGAATAATTATAAACAATGTCACTTTGGCTAAATTCAAATTCATAAAGCATCATCATTTTTTGGATGTAAGCGATAACATCAAAGCTTTGAGGGCTAGTGTCATCTTGGTCTGCTGCAATTAAATTAAAATTCGTTAGTAAGGTCACAATGGGTTTAAGCGTTTCTGTATTGTTAGTATCGCCTGCAGTCTCAAGTTTAGCTTGTAAATCATCTAAAGATAAACCTACAGCGTAGGTAATATCAGAAGCGATATATCCTATTGCGGCAAAATTTTCTGATTTGATTAACTGTTCTTCTCTTGCTACTAACAATTGACTGTCTTCATTTTTTGAAGGTACAGTAGCTTGCGACGCTGAATCTTTAGCTTTTTTCCACATCATATATGCCGCGATTAAAGCAATAATGGCAATGATAAGGAAAACATAAAACAGCATTTTAAAGCTTGTTTGGCCTTTACTTTCCTCAACTGCTTTAGTTAAGGCTATAACGCTACTGTTTTGTATTTTATTTTGTTTTTTAAGTGCTTGATTTTGCTTTTCAAGCGCTTCATTTTGTACTTGAAGCTCATCATTTAGCTCAGTGGATAGTTCAATGGGTGGCGTATCGGTTTCTTCATTATTGCCATCAACTTCAGTCGCTGAAACTTGCTGATTTTGTTCTAATAGTTCTTTTTGCTCATTAAATTGAGTTTCTAAACGCTTTAATTTTTCATCTATAGACTTAATTTTTTCACTTTTTTTAGCGTTGTCTTGTTGGACTGCTTCTAAGCGTTCTTCCTTCTGTTGTAAAGCAATGTAATATTTTTGGGAGCTTTCTTTACTTAAAGTTAAAGTTTTATTAAGTTCGCTTAATGTCGATTCTTGGCGCTCTATTTTACTTTTAAGTGATGATAATTCTTTTGCTCTTTGACTTTTTAGTGCAAAAGTAGGACTGACTGAAAGTACTTCACCACTCTCTTTGTTATCTGCCAAATATGATAAATCAGGCATTGTTAATTTAGCATCAAGAATATTGGCTTCAACAACTTTAAAATCAATTTTAGACTCTTCTTTGTCAAGTGAAATATCAACCATAGTCAAAGGCAGATTGATAGAGTCTTCGGTGATAAGTAGAACGGGGGAATCACCAATAAGTCTCTCTATTAAGTTTAATGATCTTTTTTGATTCGGTGATGATACATATAAAATATGCACGTTTTTGGCATCACTAAGCGTGCTTACTGCACGTACGGAAATGTCTTTACCTTTAACGCCTTTATTTTCAAAAAAGTTAGTGAAATATTCATATTTCTCTTCATCTTTATAGACACCGATAACAAAATCACGTTGATCAGCTTTAGCAGGCCAACCAACGTATTTTGCTAATTTACTAATTAAAATAGCTTTTTCATTTTCTATCGTTTCAGCTTGTGCCAGAGTTTGCCCTCCTATAACTAGACCCATGCTAAAAATAAATAACATAAAACTTGATCTTAATCGTACAAACATCGCTTTCATAACATCCCTTACTAAATATTATTATTATGACTATATAGTACGTTGAATTTATCTTAAATCAATAAGCTTATTAATAAGTTAACAGCAGGGGAGGTTAGTTCGATTTTGAACATACTCTAAACTCATTAAAAATAGGAGATACAAACAAATCGAGGGGGATAATAATTTATTAAGGTAATCATCATTTTTATTTTTTAAGCTGAAATCAATATTAATACACTTAATTAAAACGCTTGTTTAAAAAAGTTTGCTTTCAAGCATTTTTCAAGGCAAACTCAGGGCACTTTATTTCTTTTACTCCTTAATTAAATTTAAGGAGTAAGCTAAATATTCACACGCTCGGTAGTAGTCTATGATTACGTATTACCATTGATAGACCCACAAAAGTCAGGAGAGTAGGCATGTTATTTCAAGGCAAAAGCCTTTCTGCCAAATTGTTAGATGATGGCATTGTCGAATTTAAATTCGATGCACAAGGCTCAGTTAACAAGTTTGATCAGGCAACGTTTAAAGAATATATCGCTGTAGTTGAAGCGATTAATAATTGCAGTGAAGCAAAAGGGGTACTTGTTACTTCTGGTAAGTCTTCTTTCATCGTTGGTGCTGACATCACCGAGTTTTTAGAAATATTTAAAAAGCCAGAAGCTGAATTAATGCCTTGGATAAAACAAGGTTCTGACGTTTTTGACTCATTTGAAGATATAAATTTACCTACTATTGTCGCTATTAATGGCTTTGCGTTAGGTGGCGGTTGTGAAATGAGCTTAGCTTGTGACTACCGTATTGCTGATACAACGTGTTCAATTGGTTTACCAGAAGTTAAATTGGGTTTAATACCTGGTTTTGGTGGTACCGTGCGTTTACCACGTGTTATTGGTGCTGATAATGCTGTTGAGTGGATGTCGACAGGTAAAGCTTTTAAAGCTGAGCAAGCAATGGCTGTAGGCTTAATTGACGCAGTAGTAGCGCCAGAGCATTTACGTGAAGCTGCACTAAAAATGTTAAATCAAGCAATTGCAGGCAAATTAGATTGGCGTGCTAAACGTCAGCCTAAGCTAGAAGCGTTAAAGCTTTCTCCAGTAGAAACGATTATGACCTTTAATACCTGTAAAGGTATGATCGCCGCTAAAGCGGGTAAACATTACCCAGCGCCTATGGTCATGGTTAAAACTATTGAAGCAGCAGCTGGTTTAGACCGTGCTGGCGCAATGGCATTAGAAAATGCAGGTTTTGCAAAGTTAGCAAAAACTGACACAGCTACGGCACAAATTGGCCTATTCATGGCTGATCAAGTGGTTAAAGGTAAAGCTAAAAAAGCAGGCAAGCAAGCAACTAAAGCAGTGAATAAAGCTGCGGTATTGGGTGCAGGCATTATGGGTGGTGGTATTGCTTACCAGTCAGCCTATAAAGGCACGCCAATTATTATGAAAGATATTAATGACCAAGCGCTTGATTTGGGCTTAACAACTGCTGCTGGCATTTTAAGCAAACAAGTTGAACGCGGCCGTATGAATGCTAAAAAAATGGCTGGCGTGTTAAATAACATTACACCTTCATTAAGCTACGACAGCGTGAAAGATGTTGATATCGTTGTTGAAGCCGTAGTAGAAAATCCAAAAGTTAAAGCTATGGTTTTAGCTGAAGTTGAAGGCTATGTTGGCGAAGACGCTATTGTGACTTCAAACACCTCAACTATTTCAATTGATTTACTGGCAGAAAGCGTAAAACGCAAAGACAAATTCTGTGGCATGCATTTCTTCAACCCGGTAAACAAAATGCCACTAGTTGAAGTTATACGTGGTAAAGAAACTTCTGATGAGACAATTGCTGCTGTTGTTGCTTATGCTGCCAAAATGGGTAAATCACCTATCGTAGTAAACGACTGTCCTGGTTTTTATATCAACCGTGTTTTATTCCCATACTTTGCCGGCTTTAGCCAATTAGTACTTGAAGGTGCTGATTTTGTTGCTGTTGATAAAGTTATGGAAAAACAATTTGGTTGGCCTATGGGCCCAGCCTACTTACTAGATGTTGTCGGTATCGATACCGCTGATCACTGTACGGGTGTTATGTCTGCTGGTTTCCCAACTCGTATGACTAAAATTGATAATGACCCAGTAAGTGCTTTATATAACGAAAAACGTTTAGGTCAGAAAAACGGTAAAGGTTTCTACGATTACGGTAAAGATAAGCGCGGCCGTCCAACGAAAGTTGCAGCTCAAGCAGCTTATGACCTGTTTACTAGCGTAGAGAAAAAAGACTTTACTCAAGACGAAACAATAGCTCGCTTGATGATACCTATGGTTAACGAAGTGGTGCGTTGTTTAGAAGAAGGTGTAGTTGATACTGCAGCTGAAGCTGACATGGGCTTGATATACGGTTTAGGTTTCCCTCCATTTAGAGGTGGTCCAATTCGTTATTTAGAAACACTAGGTTTAGATAATTTTATTGCAATGGCAGATAAATACGCACACTTAGGCGAGATATACCAAGTTACTGATGGTATGCGCGCAATGGCTAAAGCAGGCCAATCATATTTCACAACAGACGTAAAAACAGCTTAGGCGAAGGAGAAAATCATGAAAGAAGTCGTTATTGTCGATTGCATCCGTACCCCAATGGGGCGCTCAAAAGCCGGTGTATTTCGTAACGTTCGTGCTGAAACATTATCAGCACATTTAATGCAACAATTGTTAGTTAGAAACCCTAACTTAGACCCAGCCTTAATCGAAGATATTATTTGGGGCAACGTTAAACAAACTAAAGAGCAAGGTTTCAACATTGCACGTAATGCGCAACTGCTAACAGATATTCCAAAGTCTACAGGTGCTGTTACGGTAAACCGCTTATGTGGTTCATCAATGCAAGCATTGCATGATGCAACAACCAACATTATGGCCGGTCAAGGTGATGTGTTTATGGTTGGTGGTGTTGAACACATGGGTCATGTACCTATGATGTACGATGTAGATTTCGACCCAGCATTGAGTAAACATATTTCACGTGCCGCTGGTAACATGGGCTTAACCGCTGAGTTATTAGGCATGCAACATGGTATTACTCGTGCTGAACAAGACGCTTTTGGTGCGCGTTCTCATCAACGTGCTCACAAAGCTACGCTTGAAGGCCGTTGGGCAAACGAAATAGTACCTACTTTAGGTCATGATGCGATGGGCGCGTTAACGCTTATTGAGCATGATGAAGTTATTCGTCCAGAAACTACCGTAGAAAGCTTGTCAGGTTTACGACCAGTTTTCGACCCGGTAAACGGTACGGTAACAGCGGGTACTTCTTCAGCACTTTCTGATGGCGCTTCAGCGATGTTAGTGATGTCAGCTGAGCGTGCTAAAGCGATGGGCTTAACACCACGTGTTAAAATTCGTGGTATGGCTATCGCAGGTTGTGATCCATCAACCATGGGCTTTGGTCCAGTGCCAGCAACCAAGAAAGCACTACAACGTGCGGGTTTATCATTAGCCGATATCGAATTAGCTGAGTTTAATGAAGCATTTGCTGCTCAAGCATTGTCATGTGTACGTTCATTAGGTTTAGAAGACAAAATGGATGACATGATTAACCTTAACGGTGGCGCTATTGCACTAGGTCATCCGCTAGGTTGTTCGGGTACACGTATTTCAGGTACCTTGATAAACTTAATGGAAGCGCAAGACGTTAACATTGGTTTAGCCACTATGTGTATTGGTTTAGGCCAAGGTATCGCTACTGTATTTGAAAGAGTGTAATTATTACTTATCACTTTTGATGAGAAAATTTAATTAACTTTTCTAGTTGAATTATTTAAAGCCCAACGTTTGTTGGGCTTTTTTGTTTCTCTCGTGATTTTGTCTTGAAATGTCTATATACAGTGTTACATGAGGCGTTAAGAGGCAAAAAAGCCAACTACTGGAGAATAGTTGGCTTTTTAATTTAAATAACGCTATCAAGTTATTTATTTGGTTAAGTATGTCGCTTAGTTGAAACACGTCCTAATTCATAACAACTAAGCTCCACACTTTTATCAACATTAGTCTAAGTAGTAGTGCGCCCACGTTGACCAAGAAGATAAGTAAATGATAATGATTATCATTTAATGTGTCAATCGGTTATTTAAAAATAATGACATTATTTAATTAACTTGCCTATCATGGTTGTTGCTTTAACTAATACCAACAGGTATAAGCCAAAAGCAGCAGGTCGCTAAAGCACAATTCATTATATTGCGACTTAGGTGGAGTTTCATCACAAGAGGCGGTTCCACAATACCAAATGGAGAGTTGGCTACGTTTTATAAGCTTTAAAATATAAAGTAGTGCTTCATTACACTACTTTGTTATCATTTTTAGGTGTTTTGCATGCTGTATAACACAACAGCTAAATCGCCAAGTTGTGAATCAGAATGTGTATAGGATTTTATATATTGCATCCCCATTTTTTTCATTACTGCAATTGAAGCTAGATTATCTTTTACAGCAATAGCACTAAAGCATTCATTTTCTGGTTGCTTGGCAAGTGCTTGTTGAATATGAATTGCAGCCTCAGAAGCATAACCTTTTCCCCAAGCCGATTGCATAAATCGCCATCCTAGTTCTATATCATGCCAAACAGGTTGGTCTGAGAAAAAATTCATTGGGCGCACTAAAATCCAGCCAATATCTTGCTGCGTTTCTATGACTTTTACTTTCCATAAACCCCAGCCTTTAGCAATATTTTTATAGGCGTTAATTCTTGGAATAAATAATGTGTTGATATCTTCCTGGGGTGTCATTTTACCGCCATTAATATAGCGCATAACTTCTGGATCTTGATCTAACTGGAAAAGAAACACGCTATCGCTTACATCAATAAGTTGATAAGCAAGTCTGGCTGAATTTTCAATATGCATATTTAAATTATTTTATTTAGGATTTTTAATAACTTAATCATAGTGCTTACGTGTTAAAGTTTCATTACTTTTCTGGTGTAAGCAAGTCGATGTGGTGGACATAAATTATCGCCTGTCATATGATTGCTAACAAAATATTAACAATTTAATTTTCCTTGGTAAATTATGAATTCTAAAAAATTAGTTTTAAGCTCTGCAGTGTTGATCGCCATGTTCGGCCTGCTAGGTTGTAGTCAAAATACAGTGAGCAGTGCAGCGGCTGATAAAGTGTCTAGTGCCGTCGAAAGTACGGGTTTAACGTATCCAATAACGCAAAAAAAACCGGTTGTTGATGAGTACTTTGGGACTAAAGTAACCGATAATTATCGTTGGTTAGAAGATGACATGAGTGCTGAAACTGCCGCTTGGGTTAAGGCGCAGAATAAAGCTACTCAAGGCTACTTAAAGCAAATTCCTTACCGCGATAAAATTAAATCCCGCCTTGCAACATTGTTAGATTATGAAAAAGTAGGCATGCCTTTTATTGAAGGTGACTATAACTATTTTTATAAAAATGACGGCTTACAAAACCAATATGTTTTATATCGCCAAAAAGGAGATGCCCCTACAGAGGTTTTCTTAAACCCTAATGAGTTTAGCGAAGACGGTACGGTATCGTTATCGCAAATTGAGTTTAGTGAAGACGGTTCACTCGCCGTGTACTTGATCTCAGAAGGTGGTAGTGACTGGCGCAAAGCGCGAGTAATTGATACTAAAACCAAAGAAGTGATAGAAGCTGAATTAGTCGATATTAAATTCAGTGGTTTGTCTTGGGTCGGTAATGAAGGCTTTTATTATTCAAGCTATGATAAACCTAAAGGTAGTGAACTATCGGCTAAAACAGATCAACACAAGCTTTATTACCACAAGCTAGGCACTCCACAATTAGAAGATGTATTAGTTTTTGGTGGAACGGATGCTGAAAAACATCGTTATGTTGGTGGTGAAGTGACTCAAGATGGTAAATATTTATTGGTCTCTGCCGCGGTTTCAACATCGGGTAATAAATTATTTATTAAAGACTTAACAAAAGCTGATTCGCCATTGGTGACGGTTGTCGGCAATACCAACTCAGATACTATCTTAGTGAGCAGTAAAGGTGATGACTTGCTGTTTATTACTAACATGGACGCGCCTAATAAACGCGTAGTGAAGGTAAATGCTCAGCAACCTACAGCTGAAAACTGGCTAGATGTTATTCCTGAAACTGAAAATGTGTTGTCAGTTTCTACCGGCGGCGGCTACTTATTTGCTCAATATATGAAAGATGCCACGTCGTTTATTCAACAGTACGAACTTAACGGCAAAAAAGTGCGTGATATTGCTTTACCAGAAGTAGGAACAGCTGGTGGTTTTAGCGGTAAAAAATCTCAAACTAAACTTTACTATGCATTTAGTAACCAAAAAACGCCTTCAACTACTTTTAGCTTAGATCTTAAATCTGGCGAATCTAGCGTGCACATGAAGTCGAAAGTTAAATTTGATAGCGATAACTTCGAATCAAAGCAAGTTTTCTATACGTCTAAAGACGGCACTAAAGTACCGATGATTATTACCCACAAGAAGGGTTTAGTGCTTGATGGTACTAACCCAACCATTCTTTATGGTTACGGCGGTTTTAATATTAGCTTACAGCCACAATTTAGTTCAACACGTGCTGCATGGTTAGAGTTAGGTGGTGTTTACGCTGTTGCTAACTTACGTGGTGGTGGTGAATACGGTAAAAAATGGCATGACGCAGGCACACAGCTGAAAAAACAAAATGTTTTTGATGACTTTATTGCCGCTGCAGAATACTTAATTGCCGAAAAAGTAACGTCTTCAGATAAGCTTGCGGTAATGGGCGGCTCTAATGGTGGTTTATTAGTTGGTGCGGTAATGACGCAACGTCCTGAACTATTTAAAGTAGCACTGCCAGCCGTTGGTGTGCTTGATATGCTACGCTACCACACGTTTACCTCAGGTGCTGGTTGGGCTTACGACTATGGTAAGTCAGATGATAATGCTGAAATGTTTAACTACTTACTAGGCTACTCGCCAGTACATAATGTTAAAGCGGGTACGCATTATCCAGCAACTATGGTAACAACGGGTGATCATGATGATCGCGTAGTGCCGGCGCATTCATTTAAATTTGCTGCTGAATTACAAGCGAAACAAGCTGGCGTTAATCCGACATTAATTCGTATTGAAACCGATGCCGGACATGGAGCAGGTACACCAATCAGTAAAACCATTGATCAATATGCCGATATTTACGGTTTCACTTTATTTAATATGGGCGTGAAAGATATTTAGTTTTTGGTGCCTATACCCTTTATACCAAGCCCAGCAATGCTGGGCTTTTTTACGCTTGTTAATGCTATAAACATACAATAACAAGACTACAAGCGATTACGTAATAAACTTCTCAGGGTTTTAAAAATGGCTAAGTCACTATGTCTTTGATGCTGTAATACGTCAACATTCGCCTGCCAACCCATTTCTTCAAACTCTAAAGGCAATTTTACTATCTCTGCTGATTTTATTGAGTCGGCGGCGACATGATTTGGCAACAAACACCAACCATGCCCTTGTATAACTAACTCTAGCAGTAAAAAATAATTGTCTGCAAACCAAACATCAGGACTAATTTTTAATTGGAAACTACTGGTTTGGGTATTACGAGAGCGAATAAGTAACTGACGGTGCAGCCTTAATTCATCAATATTTTTGCATTTTAACTGCGTTAATGGGTGTTTTTTCGCGACATATAAATCAAACGTTACCGTACCAATACATTCAAAGTCTAAATAGGTTGGCATGTTGAGCTCGCTAAAAATAATTCCTGTTAGCGGCTGCTCAGTTTTTAGCATGTCAATAATATCGAAGCTTGAGGCACTTAAAAATTCCAAAGTTACATTCGGGTATTGGCTTTGAAGTTGGTCAATGGCGGCTGTGATACTGTTAAATGGTATACCTTCATCAAGTGCAATGGTAATTTCGCTAGGCGTATTGTCGTTTAATGCAAGCGCAGAGTTTTGCAGGCGTTGATGCTGATTTAGTAATGCCTGAGCATGCGATAATAATTTTTGCCCCGCGTGCGTTAATAATGGGTAGCGGCCTGAGCGATCGAACAAGGCGGTATTGCAGTCTATTTCGAGATTTATAATATGTTGACTAATAACCGACTGCGCTTTATTTAATTGCCGTGCGGCAGCTGAAAATGACCCCGTTTCTACCGTTGTTACAAAAGCTTGGAGTTGATCAATATTAAACATATCGTTTTTTCCGATACTACCTGACTGTAATGTATCCTTATTTTGAATGAAAATAGCCTTGTCGTCACGAATTAAAGAGTTAAATTATGAAAACAATTGAGCGGGTATTTCAGGCTGTATTTTTTGAAGTTTGCATGTTGGCAATTATGGTACCTTTGTCAGCCATAATTACCGGTTTTAGCGCCGGTAAAATGATCACGGTGAGCATTGCGTTATCTATTTTTGCTATGTTGTGGAATTATATTTACAACATAATTTTTGATAAGTTAATGGGCGGAAACCGCATTGACAGAAGCGTCGTTGTAAGAGGTATACACGCCAGCGGTTTTGAGTTCGGTATGGTGATCATTACGTTGCCGGTTTTAGCTTGGTATTTAAAAATATCTTGGTTAGCAGCGATTACTTTAGAGGCCGGATTTTTAATCTTTATATTACTTTATACGTTTGTTTTTAATTGGTTATACGACAGGTATCAGCCCTATAAAAGGTGGTTCAGCAAAGAGGCAATGGGGTAATTAAACACATAACTAAAAGCATAAATTAAAACAAAAATATATTTTTTTGAGAGCAAGTTGGTTTATTTTTAGCTTACTTAAACGAGTGATTAAAAATGCTTTATTACGTTGTTCATTCAGGAAAGTTCTACCGGTAATTAATCTCAGTTAGAAATAATAAGCGAAACGTTCTCAGAGTCTGTGTAATTAAAAAAGCCTGACGATTGTCAGGCTTGATAATTGTATAACTGCTTAGGATATTATTGCTGTTTACTTAGCAAAAGTGTTTTGCAGTGGTGGTACAACTTGCTTTTTACGACTCATTACACCTGGTAACCAAGCTTTGCCGTCAACAAGCGTTATATCATAAGCTTTTTCAATAATGTTAGTATCGTCACTCACAACGAGTAACTCAGAGCCTTCTTGCATAATGTCAGTAAGTAATAACATCACAGTATGACGATTACCTTCTTCTTTAACTGCTTGTAAGTCAGCGTACAAATCTGCTTTCATTTCGTCAAACAAAGCTAAGTCAATAACTTCAAGTTGGCCAATGCCAACAATGTTATCGCTCATATTGAAATCTTTAAAGTCACGTAATACAAGTTCACGTACTGGCGTGCCAGCAACCGATGACTTAACCGTGAACATCTCCATACCCATGGCTTTGTAATCTTGAATACCGGCAATTTCAGCCAAAGCTTCAACACACTTAATGTCAGCCGTAGTACAAGTTGGCGATTTAAAAATTACGGTGTCAGATAAAATTGCACACATCATAGCGCCAGCGATATTTTTAGGAATTTCAACACCATGAAAGTCATACATCATTTTAATAATGGTATTAGTACAACCAACAGGGCGAACCCAAATTTCTAAAGGCGTAGACGTTGTAATATCACCCAATTTGTGGTGATCAATAATGCCGAGAACAGTTGAATCGTCAATGTCATCAGGGCCTTGAATGCGGTCTGAGTGATCAACAACGTAAATACCGTCGGTGTCAGCATAGCTCAATTTAAGTTCAGGCTGATCTAGGCCAAACTTTTCTAAAATGAATGCAGTTTCAGGTGAAAGTTCACCTAAACGTGCTGGTCTCACATCTTCACCAATAGTGGTTTTTAAATATGAAAGCGCAATGGCTGAACAAATTGAATCTGAATCAGGTACTTTGTGACCTACGGCATAAGCTGGCATAAATTGCTATCTCCAAGCTCTGCTAAGTTAATAACGGAGCGAATAAATGAGTTCTGTCTAGAATATGGCGCGTATTCTAGCAAAAATTATCAGTGATAGCCTAGTGACTATTTGCACTCTTTTCATACAGTTTTATATGCTTTGCTTTACCTTTTAACTTAGTGACTACGTTTAAAGGTTAAGATTAGCTAAAAATTTTCACTACCAGGCTTAGTGTTTAAGGTTTGTAACCAGGCCTGGTAGTTTTTTACTCGTTAAGCTTACACGTTAAGTTTAGTCGCTAGGCTTAATAGTTAAGCTTGGTAGTTTTACCCCAAAACACTTTATAAGAAAATATTGTGTAGCCAACGATCATAGGCAATACCACCGCAGCGCCAACGAAGATAAACCATAAAGACTCTCTTGAGCTAGCTGCTTCAAATATTGTTAAATGAAAAGGCACTATATAAGGGTAAAAACTATAACCCAAACCACAGAAGCACAGAATAAATAACAAAATAGCGGCTAAAAATGGCAACCAACAGCCTAGATCATTCGCCATAGGAACTTTACCTAGGTATCGGTGTACGGTAATAAAGGTAAAACCAAGTAAAAAAGTTAATGGCACAATTAATATAGCTTGAATACCACCTAACCATTTGTCCATAATTTGCTGATCAATTAATAAGTTGGTTATACATACAGCAATAATTCCAAAGGCCATTAATACGTTGGTATATTTTGCCCACTTTGCGGCTTTACGTTGTAATTCACCTTCAGTTTTCATAACCAACCATGCTGCGCCAATAAAACAATAACCTGCGGTAACACAAATAGCTGATAAGGCAGAAAAACCGAATGATAACCAGGTATCTTCAAATGATGTAATATATCGCCCTAGCATATAACCTTGAGACAATGTGGCTAGTAAAGAGCCAAATTTAAACGCTAGGTCCCACTTTTTCTTATCGTGACTTGGTGCTTTAGTACGAAAATCAAATGAAACCCCACGTAAAATTAATCCCGCTAACATTAAAGCTGTAGGTAAATACAAGGCTTGAAAAATAATAGAGTGTGCTTTTGGGAAAGCAATTAGCAATAAGCCAATAGCCATAACTAACCAAGTTTCGTTAGCATCCCAAAATGGCCCAATTGAATAGATCATGGTATCGCGTTGTTCTTGGTTATCTAAGGGTAATAAAACCCCCACGCCCAAATCATAACCGTCAAGTATCGCGTAAATTAAAAACGAAAGGCCCATTAAGCCGACAAAAACGATGGGTAGCCAATCTATTGGTGTAGCTGTCATTATTTCGCTCCTTCTTCAGTTAAGGGAACTTGCGGCTCAATAGAAGAACCTGACTCGGTTAATGTTGCATTTGATTGCTCTAATATTACAGCTCGGTTTGCCATAACAAATAAAGTGCGAATATAGGCAATCAATAAAAAGCTATAGATCACCAAATATAAAGTTAAAGACATCACGATATTTTCGGGTGGCGTAGTGGTTACTGCGTCTTTTGTGCTTAATACTCCGGTAACTAAATAAGGTTGTCGACCAATTTCAGTGACATACCAGCCGGCAAGTGTGGCGAACCAGCCAGAAAATGTCATGGCAACACCTGCCTTTAATAGCCAAGTGGGGTAGCGTTTTTTGATAACATATTGATAAGTGGCGAACCAAGAAAATAGTAACATTAACACGCCAACCCCTATCATTATTCTGAAGCTGAAAAATACCGGCGCAACAGGAGGGTGCTTATCTACAAAGTTATTCAAGCCTTGTATTTCGCCAGCAGAATCGTGAGTTAGAATAATACTCGCCATATTAGGCACTTTAACCTCGAAATGGTTCTCTCGAGTTTCTTCATCTGGCAAAGCAAACAATAATAAGGGAACATGGGTTTCTGTATCCCAAACACCTTCCATCGCGGCAATTTTTGCCGGTTGATTTTTAAAAGTATTTAAGCCGTGTAAATCACCAACAAAAATTTGTATTGGAATTAAAACAGCGGCCAAAACCACGGAAAAATTGAGCGCTTGTTTAACAGACTTTTTATTATCGCCTTTTATAAGCCTGTAGGCTGAAATGCCAGAAATTAGAAATGCCGTTGTTAACCCTGAAGCGAGCAGCATATGCATAAAACGATAAGGCATAGAAGGGTTGAATATTACTTCAAGCCAGCTTGTTACATGAGCCACGCCATCAATCATTTCGAACCCTGCTGGCGTATGCATCCAAGAGTTTAGTGATAAAATCCAAAATGCCGATAACGTAGTACCAAAAGACACTAATACCGTGGCTATGGTGTGAACACGATTCGATACTCTGTCCATGCCAAAAAGCATAATGGAAAGAAAAGACGCTTCTAAAAAGAATGCTGTCATTACTTCATAACCAAGTAAAGGACCGGCAATATTGCCGACGGTTTCCATGTATCCGGGCCAATTAGTACCAAACTGGAATGACATGGTAATACCACTAACCACACCAATACCAAAGGTTAAGGCAAATATTCTGACCCAAAATCGATAAACTCGTAACCAACTATCGTCTTGGGTTTGGTTAAAACGGATTTTGAAAAACAACAATACCCAGCATAGTGCGATATTGATGGTAGGAAATAAAATATGAAAACTAATATTGGCAGCAAATTGGATGCGAGAAAGCATGAAACTTGTGTCATTAGCAATTACAGATGCATCTAACACTTGATGTACTCCATTAGGTTATATAGTTAGCGTGAAAATAAATAGTGTAAGTTTATTTGTGTAAGTTAAATTTTAAGTAAAGTTATTCAATGCGAAGTAATCGCTAAGGTTGTGCTGAAAATTACCTGAGTAATAGCTTGTCTTTTACATCTAAAATTTTGCTAATCCCTTCACCCATTTTTAGTAAAGTAGCTAATTTCTCTGACGACATACCTTGCATTTCATTTGTCCAAAGCGTGACCATTTCCATTAAGTCATGCATTTGTTTTACGCGCATTTGAGTATATTCATCAGACTCGTTACTGGGCTGCTCCATCAGTGCATCACGCAAAGTTGAAAGCGTAGGATCTAGTTCGCGCTTTCTGCGTTCAACAACTAATGTTCGAGCGATCTCCCAAATATCACTTGGTGCTGAAAAATACTCTTTTCGGTCGCCTGGAATATGATGTAATTTGATCAGGTTCCATGATTTAAGTTCTTTTAAGCCCATACTGACATTCGAACGAGATATTTGTAACGCTTCACTAATTTGGTCAGCATTAAGCGGTGCTTCTGTTAGTACAATTACAGCGTACATTTGGCCTAATGTTCTGTTTAATCCCCAACGTGAGCCCATTTCGCCAAAGTGCAAAACTAATGATTGTGTCATTGCAGTAATTTTCATTTTTGTGTTTTCTGAATTTTCAGTAATTTGTGAAAATTGTAGGCTCTTTTTGATTTAAGTCAAGTTTTTAAGGATAAATAAAAACAATATTAATCAGTTTTTTTATTTTAAAGGCAGGTGTTTAATATCTAACCTGAACTCTGGATAATGAGTGCTTGATACTCAAGTGAATTAAAAGCTTAGATGGCAAAATAAATACAATAGCAAGGTGAACATCACGAGTAGACACCATCAATGCTTCATTTTATGCCATTTCCAAGGCAAAACGTTTATGAATAGCGGGCTATTTATCGACGTTTCAACGCTGGTAATGGCTTAAAAGGGAGGATTGAGCAAGTACTGCTTATCCAGAGTTCAGGTTATCTATGAAAGTAGGGTGCTACGCTGAAAAATTATAAAGTATGCTTTATTTATGATGAGCAATAAAAAATAGCTACACAGGTAGCCATTTTTTATTAGTAAATACCTTGGTCGTTATGGCGTTATTAACTGAAGTTAGTGCTAAGTTCTTCAATAGCATCGGCATTTTTATTAACTTCTATGCTTTTGCCAGACACCGCTTCAGCTAATTGGGTGTTGCGCTGAGATATACTGTCAATGTTGTGGATACCATGAGTAATTTGTTCAGCAACCGTTAATTGGTGTTCAGATGCTGTGGCAATTTGTGTTGTCATATCATTAACATTTTGGATATTGTCAATAATATCTTGCATGGCGCTTTTTATAGTTTTTGATTCAATAGAGCACTCATCAGCATTGGTTTTATTTGACAACATGACTTGATTCCAAGCTTTTAACGTACGTTGTAACTCAGTTACTGATAATTGAATTTGTTCTGTGGCACTTTGTGTTCTACTGGCTAAGGTTCTTACTTCATCGGCAACTACAGCAAAACCTCGCCCTTGCTCTCCTGCTCTTGCCGCTTCTATTGCTGCATTTAATGCCAGTAAATTTGTTTGATCGGCAATACCTTGTATTTCACTCATTACGGTTGATATTTTATCAACGTCTGTCACCAATTCTGTGGCATTATTTGCGGCATTTTCAACGTCATTAGCAAGTTGGTCGATCTTCGTTTCAGTGCTCTCAATAGTGGCTATATTTTGCAGGCAATCAACTTTAACTTTTGCAACTTTATCATTTGTTAACGATGTACTTTCGCTTACTTCATTTATGGTTTTACTCATTTGCGCTATGTCTGAAGAAAACTGGCTAATATATTCATTTTCTTCTTTAATGCCGCTGAGCATTTCATTAGATGTTTGAGCAAGCTCATCTGCGAGTTTGGCTAATCTTCTGCCTGAGTCATTACTGCGGCCTAATACGGTCTTTATTTTGGCTTTATATAGCTCTGCAGGATAGTTAATTATATTAAGAATGCCTTTGCCTAAATAGACATGGCGTGAAGGGCTATCAAACATTGCTTTTGTTTTACTTAAATGCCCCGGTATTTTTATTAATTCTTCGGAAAATATAACGACAATTAATGCGATACAAGCTAGCAGTATAAGCGATGAGGTTAAGCTGCCAGAGATCAGCAAGTTTGTTGCTATTGCTGCGACCACACAAATAAGTGCAGCAAGCCGTTTAAGTGGAATGTTAGCATGCAAGTCTACAATAGAATTATTACTGTTTAGCGTGTCGTAAAGTGATTGAGCTTCTTTTTTTTGCTGAACCGTTGGAAAAGCACGAACTGATTGATAGCCAGTAATTTTTCCTTTATTGAGTAAAGGAGTTACATAAGCGTCTACCCAGTAATAGTCACCATTTTTACAACGGTTTTTAACCATGCCACGCCATGAGTCTCCCCGTTTTAATTTTTCCCATAAATCTTTAAATGCAGCCTTTGGCATATCAGGATGACGAACAACGTTATGATGTTGGCCGATTAATTCTTCAAGGCTGTAACCAGCAACTTCACAAAATTCAGGGTTAGCATAGGTAATAATACCGTTTAAATCGGTTGTGGAAACTAGTTGCTCTTGTTCGGTAAAGGTACGTTCTACATTGGTGATATGACTCATTATTCCATCGTCCTTGTGAAGGTTTATTCATAACTTTGAAGTACTACTATAAATAACAATAGACTCTTTTTTAGAATTAACAATAGAAAACTGTAGTTTAGTGTTGTAACAAATTGTTTTGACTAGTTTAGGGTAAGGGTATAATAAATATAAATAAAAACACCTGATGGATTCAGGTGTTTTAAGGTTTATTTTGCGCTTATAACTATCAGGTAGCTTAAACTTTATTGGTAGTAGGCTAAACAGGCTTGCACTTCATTTTTCGAGCCCATAATAACTTCAACTCGTTGGTGAATATCTGTCGGCTGTATATCCATAATGCGACCTTGGCTGGTCATAGCTAAGCCACCGGCTTGTTCAATTAAGAAGCTCATTGGGTTGGCTTCATACATTAAACGTAATTTAAAAGGTTTTTCTGGATTTTTATTATCGGCAGGGTAAGTAAATAAACCACCTCGTGTTAATACACGATGAATATCGCCAACCATAGCGGCAATCCAGCGCATGTTGAAGTTTTTACCGCGTGGCCCGGTATCACCTGCAACTAAATCGTTGATATAATTTTGCATAGGCGCTTGCCAAAAGCGTTGGTTAGACATATTAATCGCAAACTCTTGCGTATTTTGTGGCACCTGCACATTACGCTCAACCAGAGAAAATCCGCCGTGCGTTCTATCTAAAACATAAAAGTGCGTGCCTTTACCTGTGGTCATTACCAACATGGTTGCCGGACCATAAAGTACATAGCCTGCACAAATTTGTTTAATACCTGATTGTTTAAACATATCAGGATCACTTGCAGCCATATCAACAGGCGCTTCATGAATAGAAAATATAGTGCCAATTAAAGAGTTAATATCGATATTTGAACTGCCATCTAGTGGATCAAATGACACAATAAATTTACCGTTTGTTTCGCCAGCGACAGAGGTATCTTCTTCTTCTGACGATATCGCTTTAACTAACCCCGACTCTAATAAAATATCTTTAAATAAGTCGTTGGCAACGACATCCAGTTTTTTCTGTACCTCACCTTGAATATTTTCATCAACGGTTGAGCCCATAACATCACTTAAGTGAGACTGACTAACAAGAAAAGAAATTTCTTTTGTGGCCGCTAAAATGGTTTCTATCAATGAAATTAAATCTGCTGGAACTTTATCTTCACGTAAGGTGGGAGCTAATCGTTGCATAGGGTTACCTAATTACTTTAGAGTCATACTCTTATGGCAGAGCATATTGTATTTAATTTTCGACATTTTGCTGTATTATCAAACCATCGAAAGTGCTATTTAATATCCACTTAACCATAATTTACCTGATAATTAATCAAGTGGGTGTTTGGCAATTATAACAATAATAGGCCGCTATTTAGTACCTCTTATCATTTTAATTTTAGCTCAGGGCTTGGTTTATCTAACGCACTTAGTTTGACTCAAAAAAGGATAAAAAATGAAGTTTTTCATTAAGCTGTTGGTGATTATTACATTTGGCGGTTTTTTAGCACATGCTCAGGCTGAAGCTAAAACCAGTTACGCTGAATTTGTTAAAGGTAAACAAGCGCAACAAGGGTACTTTTCTTTTTATCTCGACGATGAAACAGCTAAGGTATACTTGGAAATTGAGCAGTTTGAACAAGAGTTTTTATTTCAGAGTGCCTTGCCACATGGCATAGGTTCCAATGATATAGGCTTAGACCGCGGACAACTTGGCGAAACAAGATTAGTGCGTTTTGAGCGCGTGGGCAATAAAGTTTTTCTACGACAACTCAATACCTATTTTCGAGCCAATACAAACAACCAGCTAGAACAACAAGCTGTTGATGAAGCATTTGCAAGCTCAATTATTTGGGGTTTTGACGTAAGTTACTCCAATGCAGATAACAGTAAAACGCTAATTGATTACACGCCTTTTTTATTATCAGATATACATAATTTATCAGCACAATTACAACGTACTAAGCAGGGGAGTTATGCGATTGACTCTTCTCGAAGCGGTGTTTATAAAAAACGCACGAAAGCCTTTCCAAATAACACTGAGTTAGAAGCAACACTAACCTATAAGGGCAGTAAAGCTGGTGAGTACTTACGTTCAGTAACTCCCGATGCATCTGCCGTTACCGTGAACTTGCACCATTCATTGATTAAGCTACCTGACAATAATTATAAAACCCGCGAATTTCATCCTTACAGTGGTTTTTGGCAGCACGCCTATGCAGATTATGCTAGCGCAATTGATGAGCCTTTAATTAAGCGAATTATTCCACGTCATCGTTTAAGTAAGAAAAACCCGCTTGCTAAGGTGAGTGAACCTGTAGAACCCATTATTTATTATTTAGATGCTGGCGTGCCAGAGCCTGTAAAAAGTGCCTTGTTAGATGGTGCTCGTTGGTGGGATCAGGCCTTTTCTGCTATTGGTTATAAAAATGCGTTTCAAGTGAAGATGCTACCAAGTGACGCCGACCCGATGGATGTTCGATACAATGTTATTCAATGGGTACACAGAGCAACGCGTGGTTGGTCTTATGGTGCTTCGGTTATTGATCCTCGCACCGGCGAAATTATCAAAGGTCATGTAACTTTGGGGTCTTTGCGTGTTCGTCAAGATTACTTAATTGCCTTAGGCTTAACATCGCCATTTAACCGTATTGATACCGATACTTCTGCCATGAAAGAAATGGCTTTAGCACGTATTCGTCAATTATCAGCCCATGAAGTAGGGCATACTTTGGGGATAGCGCATAACTTTGCCGCGAGTGTAAATAATCGCGCCTCAGTAATGGATTATCCGCACCCATTAATCACCCTTGATAATGGCATTATTAGTTTAGACGATGCTTACGCAACGGATATTGGAGTGTGGGATAAATATGTGGTTGCTTATGGTTATGCTGACGTAGCACCCTCAAAAGAAACTTCATTTTTGGCTGAATTGGTGACTAAAACTCAACAAAGTGGTTTGCAATATGTTTCAGACCCAGATGCAAGATCACAATCAAGCGCTCATGCAACAGGGCACTTGTGGGATAACGGTGAAGATGCAGCAGCAGAGTTAACACGGGTACTCGAAATAAGAGCGCAAGCACTTGCTAATTTTGGTTTAAATAGTATAAAAATAAACACGCCTATGTCTGAACTTGAGCAAGTGTTGGTGCCTATTTATAATTTTCACCGCTTTCAAGTACAAGCGGCAGCGAAGCTTATCGCGGGTGTCGATTACGGTTATCAATTACGTAGCGAGCAATTTACTAATCAACAAAAAATGGTTTCGGGTAAGGCGCAACTTGCTGCTCTTGACGCATTAATAGCTACCATTTCAACAAAAACATTAACCTTACCCGCGAGAATAACGGCATTAATTCCGCCAAAAGCATACGGTTATAGCCGAAATAGAGAAAGCTTTATTAGCCAAACAGGCTTAACGTTTGATGCCATTAGTGCAGCTCAAGCAAGTGCCAAACATACGCTTTCGCTATTACTTAACGCTGAACGATTAGCGCGCTTGCAACAACAAACCATGCTTGATGAAGATATTCCATCTGTTGGCTTTGTCTTGGATAAGTTAGCAAAAAGTACTGTGATGTCAGCACCTAAAACCTCAACCGAGCTTTTAGTGCAACAACGTGTAAATCAGCAGTTTATTGAGCATTTATTAGCACTTTGGCACAATACAAATGTAGTGCCAGAAGTTCGTTCTGAAGTGTATTTAACATTAACAAACCTAAGCCAATGGTTATCTGATAAACGCAGTACGCGAAAATATAAAGGCTACCAAGCTCACTTTTTGTTGCTAGTACAACAAATAAATTACAGCCTAGCGCATGATAAATCGTTTACGCCGGCGTCAAAAATAACCTTACCTCCAGGTTCGCCTATTGGTGGCTATTAATTGATCACCAATCGATCATTAATTACTTAATAATTATGAATTAGTTACCTATATAGGCTAGTCGTTAACCGTTGAACAGCGATAGAGGCACTTTCTAGATAATAATTGAAAATGCCTCAGCCTCAGTTTCAACCTAAACTATGTGTTAGCCAAAAAAGCTATTCCAAGGTGAAAATATGACAGATAATTCAAGCTTTAATGTTGCGCTGCTCGGCATACCATTTGATGATAATTCTTCTTTTGAACGCGGCCCAGCACTCGCGCCCGATAAAATTCGTGAAGTACTTAATCATGGCTCACTTAATGGTGCCACGGAATTAGGTGTTAACCTGTGAGAGTCAGCACTTTGGCTTGATGCGGGCGATGTTAATATTGCAGAAACAGATAGTTTTATTGATAATATTGAGCAACGCTGCGATGAATTATTAGCTCAAAATACTCGATTGTTAAGCTTAGGTGGCGATCATAGTATTAGTTATCCAATATTAAAAAGTTACCGAAAGTTTTTTGATAAACTGTCGATTTTACACATAGATGCTCATTCAGACCTGTATGACTCTTTTAAAGGTAATCGTTACTCAAACGCTTGTCCTTTTGCCCGGGTTATGGAAAACGGTTTGTGCGATCGTTTAGTACAAGTGGGTATTCGAACCTTAAACTTGCATCAAAATGAACAAATAAAGAAATTTAATGTTGAATCTTTAGAAATGAGAAACTGGCCACTCGCTCAACCTTTAGTATTTGATCATCCCGTATATTTATCTTTAGATATTGACGGTATTGACCCGGCATTTGCACCCGGCGTATCGCATAGAGAGCCGGGTGGTTTAACAACTCGTGAAGTCATTAACTTGATCCATCAAATAAATACACCACTCGTTGGTGCCGATATAGTAGAGTTTAATCCAAATAAAGATATCGACAATATGACCAGCCAATTAGCCGCAAAATTAGTGAAAGAAGTTGCAGGTAAAATGCTGCAGGCTAATGCTTAAGTGCCGCGGTATATATCTGTAAGCATTACATTGGCGACCTTTTCAATAAAACCATAGCCTTCACATCACTAGAAAGAGCAGCAACACTAAATAGTTTGCTGCTAATATCCTTTATTATTTAAGTAAATATTTCTCTAAAAAAATTTCTATCGATCTTAAGGTATTTAATCTATTTTTTTCAATACTCAAATGGTGATTACCATTCTCAAGCTCAATATACTCCACTTCTTTATTTTGCTGCGTTAACGCTTGATACATTTTCTGACTGTGCTCTACCGGCACTACTGTATCAAGATCACCATGAATGAGCATGACAGGAATATTTATGCTCTTGGCAAAGTTAATGGGGGAATTTTTTTCGAGCACGTCAGCATCATCACCAATTTGTTTTTCTACTACTTTATTATTGGTAAAGTTTCGTGATTTTCTAACCAAATATTCTAAGTCAGATACGCCTGCAAAGCTGACAGCACATTTAAAAATACTTTGTTGTGTAGCCGCTGCCATTAGCGCAGCATAACCACCGTAGCTAGCGCCAACAATGCAAATATTATTTTTGTCGATTTGATAGTTTTTACTTAACCAGGTTGCCGCGTCAGCTAAGTCAGTTTGCATCGCACCACCCCAACTTTGTATAGCGGCAGTTTCAAATTTGAATCCATAACCAGAAGACCCCCTAAAATTAGGCTCTAATACAAGATAGCCACGACTAGCAAAAAATTCAGAGAACCAATCGAATCCCCCGTAAGTCCGGCTCATGGGACCTCCGTGAGGAATAATAATAGCAGGGCGATTTTCTTCGGCTAAATGTTCTGGGAATGTCAAATAAGCTTCTATTGTTAAGCCATCGCTGGCTTGATAGGTTTTTTTAGTTTTTCCTCTTAGATTGGTTTGGTTTAACTGAGGATATTGATAGATAAGTGGTTGTAACTCTCCAGAGTCTCGATCACCAAAATAGTACCTCCCCGCAGACTCCATACTCGATGTATGTAATATATATTGGCGCTCATTTTCGCTGAAGCTAGTAATGTGTGTGCTTGAATTTGGAAATGCCTGATTTAATGCTTGTTGAAATTTTTCATAATCAGCGTTGAAGTAAATTTTATTATCTTCAGACTCGCCATGATAAACACCTACCACATCATTACTCAAACGCGAGTATATTAAACCACCTTCAATATCGTAGTTTTTATCCGCATAAACTAGAGTTTGAGGCAAATCTACTTGGCTAAGATCAACGGTAAAGATGGCATAGCGGCCTTGATGATCTGCTCTTATATAGAGCTCATCGGGGTTTAAGCCAAAGCCAAGAGGGGTAATGTCTGGCGCATCAAAAATCTCATAATCCCATATTCTTCGCCATTCCTTACTTTTTAGATCAAAGAGAGTGTAAAAGATACGTGTTTCATCAATACCAAAACCTAATCTGACTCTGTGTTGTTGGTCAGTCATCCAATGAGTTATGTCATTCCTGCCACGCACGAGTCGTGATCTTGTGTTTTTTCTCTCTAAATTAATTTTATATACATCTGGGTAATTACCATTCTTATAATCTATTTCCATTAAAATATGATTAGGCTCGTTAGGTAAAATATCTATTATGGTGTTTTGGTATTGCGCGAATCGTTCTCCGTTTTTAGGTACGCTGACTCGGCGCATTTTTTCTGAGCCATCAATCTTTATTTTATATAAACGTGCTTCTGTATACTTTCGGTGCATACGATGAACTGGATAATGTGCACTGATAAGTAACATTTCATTATTTGCCCAGCGGAACCAATCAATTTTAAATTTTTCATTATCTGTATAAGTAATAAAATTTGTAGTTTTCCTCAGTCGGTCAGTTACACCTATATAAGTTGCACCTTCATGGTTGCGTATAAATGCAATAAAATTACCATCTGGAGATAGCCTCATTTGGGTTGCAACAGGTAATTTACCATAGGCTTCGAGTGGTGCTTTTTCTGCAAAAGCAGTAAAGCTGATATACAGCGATAGTAATATTATTATTATGCGGTTCATAGGGGCTTAAATTGTATTTATTTTGTTAATAGAGTACCAGAAAACATTTATAAATTAATATCTTTGATTGATTTTAAGGCAATAAAAAACGGCACAGAACAGGAAGGTATTCAGTGCCGCTGTGCAAATAGTAAATACTGTGAAGTTAACCGCGCACAAAAATTTAATCGTTAAAGCTAAGTTAAGACTTAGTTAAAGCCGAGTAACCAAAACTAAGTAGCCTACACTTAGTAGCCCAAACGTTATAAACGTTGTGTCTTTAATGGCGTATCGTGAATAGCTAATTGTTCAGTTTCTTTATGATCTGCTGCGCTATCTTCAGTTTTGTATTGCTTATCATTGATCTGCTCAATATTTACTAATGGTTTTTTTAATCGCATTAGCACTACTAGGTTACCCACTAAGATGAATAGCAAACCAACCATGGTATAGGTTGTCCAAGCGAAATTTTCTACAATTGTTGAAATAATCACGGCAACCGCGGGGAACATAACTGATGCATATGACGCTTTATGCGCGCCAATACGATTGAGTAAGGTTAAATAACTAGCAAAGGCGATTACTGAGCCAAAAATAGCTAAGTAGAGTAATGAAATGATATACGAGAAGGTATAGTCAAAGCTGAAACTTTTACCTTGTAAGATAAAAATTACTGCCATAGAAATTGCTCCGTAAGCCATGCCCCAAGCCATAGCCGGTAGAAGTGGTAAGTTTTGCTTTTGATTTCGCATCGAAATCATGTTGCCAGTAGAGGCAACTACAGTCCCTGTTATACAAAGCCCCAAACCTAGTAAGGTTTCTGCACCTAATTGTGTATCACTTATTTGTGGCCAAAAGAGCGTAATTATACCAAATAAGCCGAGCGCGCCACCAAGGTATACTCGATGAGTTATTTTAGTGCCATACCAAATACGTGCATTGAAAACATTAAAAAACATGATCATAGAAAAAGCGATACACGTTAGTGCTGAGTTAATATGCTGTTGTGCTGAGTAGAGCAAATAATAATTAAAGCTGAATAGCGTTAATCCAAAAAAGAAAAATTGCAGATGATTACGAAATGAAAAATTTACAGTTAGGCCTTTAACTTTACAGTAAGAAAACAAAATAATCGCAGCCAGTGCAAAACGATAAACGATAGAAGCTTCGGGTGCTACATTGCCAAGTTGGTAATTAATAGCGATCCAAGTTGAGCCCCATATCAACACGGTGATTAGGTATAAAAATGTGTTGTTCATTTGTAATTCCTCAGCATTATTAGCTGCAAAGTTTTAGTGAAAAAACTAAGTAAGACGAAAATAGCTATTTGTTTTATAAATAACTAATAATTAGCAAAGCGTAGACATTTTACCTTTTTGTTGTTGTAATAACATGTACAGAAAAATGAAAATGAAACCTATACAGTTATGCGACTAATTGACAAATCTTCTTCCGACTTTTTATATCAGCAGGTTATCGAATTCGTTGAGCAACAGGAAAAAACGGGTGCTATTCGCCCAGGAGATAAGTTACCTAGCTTACGTAAACTGAGCCAACAATTTGATATAAGCGTACCTACCGTTAAACAGGCATACCTTGAGCTTGAACGCCAAGGAAGTATTTATGCACGCCCGCAATCTGGATACTATTTACAGGCTAAGCAAGCACGAACTTTAATGCCTATGCGCGCTAAGTGGGCAGGTGGTGAACCTACAGAAATATCATGTCGAAGCTTAATCGAGCAAGTTTATGATGCTGTACATATGCCAGACTCGGTCGCTTTAGGTATTTCAAATCCGGTTAATGCACACCCACCAGATAAAACGCTGGCGAGATTAATGCGCTCTGTACTGAGTAAGGTTTCTGAAAAAGCAGTTAGTTATGGGCCAATTAACGGTGATCCTAAATTACGTTTAAATTTAGCTTTTCGTTATCAAGAACAGGGTGTATCGGTTAATCATGAAGATTTAATTATTACTAATGGTGCACAAGAAGCGCTATGTATCGCTTTGCAATGCGTGGCTGAGCGTGGAGATGTTATTGCCGTTGAATCACCTTGTTTTTTTGGACTAATTGAGCTGATAGAAAGTCTTGGTATGAAAGCATTAGAAGTTTATACCTGTACAGAAGAAGGTGTTTGTGTAACTGAACTCGCTAAGGTAATTAAGCAACACTCAATTAAAGCCTGTTTATTTTCAACGGCCATTAGTAATCCACTAGGGTCAATGATGACCAATAACCAGCGACAAACCATGGTAAGGCTACTGGAAAGCAATAATATCGCGTTAATAGAAGATGAAGTTTATAGCGACTTATACTTTACTGAGCATCGACCTGTACCTGCACAGTTATATTCAGAAAAAGGCTTAGTGTTAACCTGTTCATCTTTCTCAAAAACGGCTGCGCCGGGCTATCGAGTTGGTTGGTTATTACCGGGTAAGTTTGAAGAAAAAGCTAAGCGTATAAAGCGAGCGCAATCGTGTTCAACGTCAATGCTACAACAGTGGACAATCAGTGATTATTTAATGACAGGGGAATACGACCGACACTTGCATGTACTCAGGAAAACCTTGCGATATAACTGCGAACGTATGCGCGCATTAATTGCTCAGCACTTTCCAGAGCAGGTGTGTATTTCAAAACCTAAAGGCGGCAGTGTGTTATGGGTTAGGTGTCGTTCTCATGTTGATACCCGCCAGTTATTTAACCAAGCCATTTCACAAGGTGTTAATTTTGCACCCGGCGAAATTTTTTCGCCCTCAGGCAAATATAATAACTATATGCGTATTAGTTATGGTGTGCAGTGGAGTGATAAAATTGAACATGCAGTGCAAGCACTTGGCAAACTCGTTCATGAATATCCTGAAACTGAAATATAAGAGGAAAAACCAGCCGTGACCGAACACAGCACAAAAATTTCATTAGGTTTAATTTTACCCTTACTTGCCGCTATTATTGCTGTTTCTCCTTTGGCTATCGATATGTATCTTCCTGGTATGCCAGAAATTGCTGAATATTTTTCAACAAAAATGCCATTAGTTCAAAACAGTCTTAGCGTTTATTTACTCGGTTACGCTGTTGGCTTACTTGTATTTGGCCCTATGGCAGATAAATACTCACGCAGGCGATTAGTAATGATAGGCTTGCTTGGTTTTATTTTGACGACCTTAGCGTTAACCTTCGCACAAAATATTGAACAATTTATTGCATTACGCTTTATGCAAGCCTTTATCAGTAGCGCTGCGACTGTAGTTGTACCAGGTATTATTCGACAACTTTACGGTAAAGATACAGCCAAAGGTTTGTCTTATGTTAGTATGATCATGATGTTGGCACCTATGATTGCACCAAGTATTGGCAGTTTATTGCTGATCGATAGTTGGCAAATGATTTTTTATGCCTTAGCAACTTATGCAACGTTAATTTTTATTTGCAGTTATTTCTATTTACCTGATGTTAAAAGCCTTAAATCAAGCGTGAATTATAGCATTGCTAAACGTTATAAAATTGTTTTTAGTCATCGTGCTGCACGATTTGATCTGCTAAGTATCGTATTAATATCATTAGCATTTTTTAGTTATATAACCGCTATTCCCTTTGTATATTTAACGGTGTTTGAGGTGTCTGAGTTCGAGTTTAGTTGGTTATTTGGGCTTAATGTTTTTGGTTTAATGATCGCACACTTTATCAATACGCGACTAGTGAGCAGAATGGGCTCGAGGAAAATGCTTTACAGTGGTGTTGCTCTATCAGTGTTAGCTGCTACTAGCTTATTAATCGCCTATGTTTTTTCGTTATCGTTAATGTATTACGTTTTGTCTGTTTTACCGTTAATGGCAAGTTTATCGATGATTTCGGTTAATGCTGATGCACTGGTTTTACAAGAATTTGCCGAACATGCTGGTACTGCTACTGCGGTAAATGGTACTTTGCGCTTTGGTATTGGCGCATTAGCGGGGCCAATTTTAGCGCTGTTTTACGATGGTAGCACTTTACCTTTTGTATTATTAATGGTGGTGCCAGTTTATTTGGTCTTGATATGTCAGTTACTTCAAAATAAGAGAAATAAAGCCATAGTCTAAAGTTACACTCAAACAACTTAACAGGCCTTGCTGAATAACAATAAAAATAACAAGGTTTAAGCTAATATTTTAAGAGAAATACAGACATTAAGTCGAAGATTATCTTAAATAACCTGAACTCTGGATAATGAGTGCTTGAAACTCAAGTGAACCAAAAGCTTAGGTAATAAAGTAAATGCTATAGCCAGGTGAACATCACGAATAGATATCATCAATGCTTCATTTTATGCCATTTCCAAGGCAAAACGTTTATGAATAGCGCGCTATTTATCGACGTTTTAACGCAGAAAATGGCTTAAAAGGGAGCATTGAGCAAGTGCTGCTTATCCAGAGTTCAGGTTAAATAACAATTGAAATGAACATTCAAAATAGTGGTATTTAAGCTGTCTTCTTTACGCTTTAGTACTTAAGTTTTCACATTTAAGTTTTCACATTTAGGTTTTCGAGTGTAAATTATTGCTTTTTTCTGCCGCCTTTAATTCAACTTGTTGTAAGCGCCACTTCTTTCGCTCGGCGTAATAATGGTCCCAAACACAAGGGTTACATGCTCCGCCGCCACAACAATCGTCGTCAGCAGGTGGGGTAGGTTTTTCGAATAATTCAGTCATTACTTTTTCGTTTGAGTACAGATTTGGAATGATTATAAATAAAAAAAGCCCTGCACGCAGAGCTTTTTGTAAAATAAAAAACTAAATTTTTATTCGTATTCAGAAAGCTTCTTCTCAAGATAGTGGATATTGGCACCACCATTGATGAAGCCTTGATCGCTTAAAATATCTTGATGTAAAGCGATGTTAGTTCTAATGCCGTCAATAACCAACTCGCTCAATGCGTTACGCATACGAGCAATAGCGACATCACGATTATCACCCCAAGTGATCAATTTACCGATCATAGAGTCGTAATGTGGCGGTACTGAATAATCAGCATAAATATGCGAGTCCCAACGAACACCTAAACCACCTGGCGAATGAAAACGCGTGATTTTACCCGGCGATGGAATAAAAGAACGCGGATCTTCTGCGTTAATTCGACATTCAATTGAGTGGCCCGATACTTTTATATCGTCTTGCGTATATGACAAAGGTTGGCCAGCTGCAACACGCAGTTGCTCTTTAATTAAGTCAACACCGGTAACCATTTCTGTAACTGGGTGCTCTACTTGAATACGCGTATTCATTTCAATGAAGTAGAACTCGCCATTCTCGTATAGAAATTCGAACGTTCCCGCACCACGGTAGTTAATTTTGATACAAGCATTACAACAACGCTCGCCAATTTTTGCACGCATTTCAGGTGTAATACCTGGTGCTGGTGCTTCTTCAACTACTTTTTGGTGACGACGTTGCATTGAACAATCACGTTCGCCTAAGTGAATTGCTCCACCTTGGCCATCAGCCATTATTTGAATTTCAACGTGACGTGGGTTTTCAAGGAATTTCTCCATGTAAACCATATCATTATTGAAAGTAGAACGAGCTTCAGATTTTGTTAACTGAATTGCTTCAATTAACTCTTCTTCGCTGCGAACTACACGCATACCACGACCACCACCACCACCAGAGGCTTTGATAATAACCGGATAACCAATGCGTCGACCATGGGCTAAATTAGCTTCATCATCTGAAGTCAAAGGACCATCAGAACCTGGTACACAAGGAACACCTGCAGCTTTCATTGCTTTAATGGCAGAAACTTTATCACCCATTAAGCGAATACTTTCTGCCTTAGGGCCAATGAATGCAAAACCAGATTTTTCAACTTGCTCAGCAAAATCTGCATTTTCTGCAAGGAAGCCATAGCCTGGGTGAATAGCTACAGCGTCAGTAACTTCGGCAGCAGTAATAATAGCAGGAATGTTTAAGTAACTATCCATTGCTGAAGGCTTACCAATACAAATGGTTTCGTCAGCTAATAGCACGTGTTTAAGGCCTTTATCAGCTGTTGAATGCACAGCAACCGTTTTAATACCAAGCTCTTTACAAGCGCGTAATATTCTTAAGGCAATTTCGCCGCGATTGGCGATAACAACTTTATCTAACATGAAAATACCCTTAATGGTTGGGCTTATTCAATGATGAATAGCGGTTGATCAAATTCAATAGCGTCTTCGTTTACTGCTAAAATTTGCTTGATAACACCTGATTTATCGGCTTCGATTTGGTTCATCATTTTCATCGCTTCTAGAATACATAAAGTATCACCAGCGTTAACATGTTGACCTACTTCTACAAACGCTGGAGCGTCAGGCGATCCTGCAGAATAAAAAGTACCAACCATTGGAGAGCGCACAACGTGGCCTGTTACTACCGGAGCCGCAGCTTCTGCAGAGGCAGTTGGTGCTGCAGCTGCAGCTGCAGCTACAGGAGCTTGAGCTACCGGAGCGGCTTGCATCATAGGCGCAGCTTGCATAACTGTGCCACCACGACTAATACGTACTGACTCTTCGCCTTCAGAGATTTCTAGCTCGTTGATGCCCGACTCTTCAACTAGTTCTATTAATTTTTTTATTTTACGAATATCCATTTGAATACCTTTTTTGATCGTCATTAAAATTATGTGTGAAAACTCAAGTGCATTAAGGCACTTATAGCTGCTATTTATTTTTTTCCAAAAAATCTGTTGCTGCTGCTAAAGCATATTCATAACCCTTAGCACCTAAACCGCTAATTACGCCTACAGCAATATCTGACAAATATGAATGTTGTCTAAAAGCCTCACGAGCATGTACATTTGATAAATGCACTTCAATAAACGGTATGTTTACTGATAATAATGCATCTCTTAGCGCCACACTTGTGTGAGTGAATGCTGCGGGGTTTATAATAATAAAATCTACTTTTTCAAAACTGGCATGTATCTCATCAAGCAACGTATGTTCAGCATTTGACTGTTTATGACTTAAGCTCACATTTTTCTCATTTGCAATGTCAGTTAAGCTTGCCATAATTTCAGCAAGAGATAACGAACCATAAATAGCAGGTTCACGCTTACCTAACATATTTAAGTTAGGACCATTCAGGACTAAAATGTTAAACTTTGTAGTCATCTTCGGCAAAAACACCTTTATTGTTGAGTAATGATAGCATCATGTCATATTTTATCTTGAGATTGTATTAAAATTGGTCTAAAACCAAAATTAAACTCATTTGACGATTATTATAGTGTTTTCGCAGAATATAGCAGCAAAATACTGGTCTAATGACTTATAAGCTAAAAAAAAGTTATAAATATTAGGTAAGTTGTAATAAATTTACTAAAATAAACGCAATAGGAAATTTAATTAATTCATTGATTTAACTCGGTACTGCTCTGGAAACTGTGAGTTAAATGTTGTCGTGTTCTCTCCTGTTGATCACAAGGAAGAAAATATTAAAACCATATTTAGTTATATTATTGTCATTACTTTGTTGTTTAGTTCCAAAGTGAGTGCAATAAATATTATTTCAAACTTAACGGCTGATACCACTTCATTGTCGGTTGCCCAGTTGCGTCGCATTTATTCAATGAGGCAAGCACATTGGCATAATGGTATTCCTATAGTCGTTTACGTTTTAGCAAGTAAAAACCCCCTTCATCAACAATTTTGTAGAGAGCAGTTACGTTTATTCCCTTACCAGCTTGATCGAATATGGCACAAGCTAACCTTTTCTGGCTATGGTGTAGCGCCTATCGAAGTGGATACACAGCAAGCGCTTATCGAAGCTGTTAAAACCACTAAAGGTGCTATTGGTTACGTGGAAAATATATCGGAGGTCAAGAATGTTAACATCATTAAAGTTGAGGATTAAAACAGCTCATTTTAATCAATCCATCTTTATTTCAGCTTGTAGTTTATGTTTTTCAGTCGGCCTTAATGCTGCTGAGGTTAACGTTGAACCTTTGCAGGTTCATGGCTTTGTGGCACAAGGAATTATTGATGTAGATCATAGTAACTTCGTTAACGAGAGTGAGAATATTTCATTAGAATTAACAGAAGTGGGTATTAACGCTTCATATCAACTCAATGACGACTTTCGCCTTGCTGGACAGGCGGTTTATTTAAATGGTGGTAATAGATATGCAGCAGGTTCAAGAATTGATTACTTACTTCTAGAATGGGATGCTGCACATAACGAAAATTGGCAAACAAGCTTTTATTTTGGACGAGTAAAGAATAATCATTGGCTCTATTCGAGCGCTCGCGATATTCCTTTCGCGCGACCTTCTATTATTATTTCTCAAGTGACTTATTTTGATGGTTTGCGTGATCTAGCTGTCGGTGGTGATGGCGCAGCAGTTAAAGTGAAATATAATAATGACGAATTAGGTGAGTTTGATCTTAACTTTAGTCGAGGGAAAAGTCCTATTTCAGGTAAGCAGGTCGACATAATTGCAGGAAAGCAAGCGCAAGGCCAACTGAAACATGATTTAGATGCGCAATTAAGCATTTATTGGCGTCCGAGTTTTTCGGCTTGGCAGTTTGGTCTGTCTGCTAATGATGCTTCGTTTAGCTACCACTCTGCACAGATGGATGCATACGTTAATAGTGATTTTACTTTACAATTTTATACCGCCAATGCTCTTTATGAAGGGGAGTTCTGGCAATTAAGTGCAGAAATTATTCAAGAAAGACTTGTAACACAAGGGTTTTATTTTCCTGGTTTTCACCGAGATCAAATAGGTCAAGGTTATTACTTACAGGCTAGGTATCAAGTAGATAACGACTTATCTGTTCAGCTTAGAACTGAAAGGTACTATAGCAATAAAGATGATAAAAATGGGAGTAAGTTAGCGCAAGTTTCTGGCGGGTTAGTTCCATCTTACTTTGCCTTTCACAATGATTTAATGCTTGGGATGTCTTACGATTTTACAAATAATTTTCGAGTAAATGCTGAATATCATTGGGTAGAAGGCACAGCGAGGTTATCGCCCATTGTCCAACCTGATCCTATCGCCAACAATAGCAAAAACTGGCAGGTTTGGGCTATTCAACTTATGTATTGGTTTTAGTGATGAAAATGAGCTTTGTAAGTGTAAGTGTTAAGCTATTCGCACTCGTTGTTAGTGCTTTATTATTACTGAGCTTATCTATTTCTGTATTATCAGTTGCTAGGTTAGATCAAGAGTTTTCTCAATATCAAAGTAATAAATTACGCCAAGGTCATGTTCAGTTTGAAACACAAAGTAAACTTGTTAGAGAGCAAATACGAAGTTGGTTAGAATCTTTCACTGATCTTATTCAGCTTAAAAATCAAAATAACTTTGACCGTGCAGCTCAAGCGCTAGAGCAGCAGTTTGATGCTCTACAAATTAACCACAACGTTGAAAATATATGGTTAATGTCAGCTGAATTACAACCTATCTATCAATCTGCTCCATATACTCAACAAGTTATGCATAGCGTCAAGAACGTTCAAGAAACTTATGCGCCAGTTCATTACTTAAGTTGTGTAGAGCAATGCCAACAGTTAGTGTCGATTCCTATATTGAATGCTAAAGGAGATATGGCAATTGTTACTATGGCCATATCTTTGGTAGATGTTGTGTATGCGATTAATCAAGCGCTTGAAAACCAAGTTGCCATCGTTGCTTTTAATAAGTCACAAGATGTAACTTTAGCGCAAGCCAATATTATAACCTCGTCGGCTACAAATCTCATGTACGCACTATTTAGATTAAATGAACCCTCTGACTTGTTAGCGACAGTAAAAGAATCAGGTTTGCAAGTTGAGTATCAACAAAATAGCTATTTAATTAATATGTTGGAATTAGCGTCTTCACCGTCGCAAGATTTCTATATGGCACAAGTTGATAATGTCAGCTCTTTTACAGATAAATATCAGACTTATCGCATGCAGTTTATATTATCTACGCTAACCATTTTTATTATTCTAGCGCTATTAGTAAATTTTGTGGCTGGGCCTTTTACTAAAAGACTATTAATACTGTCAGATATACTGCCATTACTTGCACGCAAAAAATTTGACCAATTTCGGGCTGTTCAAATAACTCAATCAAAAGTTTTTCCTGATGAAATTGATGTATTAATTAATGCCACAACCGATTTAAGCTATGAATTAGAACAGTTAAATATTGAAGTAACACAAAAAACTAAGGAATTAGAGAATATTGCTATGTATGACCTGTTAACAGGCTTACCTAATCGAAATATGCTGAATTTTCAATTACGCAAACAATTAAATAACAAAAGCAGTAATAATGTTAATGTCGGGATTTTATTTCTTGATTTAGATGACTTTAAGAAAGTGAACGATAGTCATGGTCATGGCGAAGGCGATAAGTTATTGGTTGAAGCGGCCAACAGAATAAACCTCAGTGTATCAAATATTGGTATGTCTTGTCGGTTTGGTGGTGATGAGTTTGTTGTTTTATTAAATGAAAACACCTCTAATGAAGTGGCAGAAGAGTTAGCTAAAGCAATTTTGAAAAGCTTTCAAGCACCAATAAAAGTAAACTCGGCAATGTTTTATGTAACTTGTAGTATTGGGATTGCCATGACTGAAGGGCTCGATATAAAAGCGAGTGAGCTTGTAAGCCATGCCGATATTGCTATGTACGAAGCCAAAGAATATGGTGGAGATCGTTACTTTATTTATCATGGAGATATGTTCCAACGTGTCGCTCATCGCGTGATGATGGAAGGGGAAGTTAAACAAGCACTAGCGAAAGGGCAATTTAGTTTAAGTTTGCAGCCTCAATTAGCAGCCAAAACTAACAAAGTACATGGTTTTGAAGCCTTGTTGCGCTGGAAACACCCTGAGCGTGGAATGGTATCACCTGACGATTTCATTCCATTGTTAGAAAACTCAGAGCATATGATCGATCTAGGTTATTGGGTTATTCGACGCTGTTTTGAACTTTATGATGAAATGCGAGCGGCAGGGCTTGGCGATATCATTATTGCTATCAATTTGTCTGCAGCCCAATTCGCTGATGTAAATTTACATCGCTTCCTAGAAGATTTACTCGAAGAATTTAAATTAAATGCAGAAAACTTTGAACTTGAACTGACTGAACATACCTTGGTGAAAGATATTGATAAAGCTATTGTGACCATGGATGCGCTTAGAAGCATCGGTTTTAGTTTTGCTATTGACGATTTCGGTACGGGCTATTCATCATTAACTTATTTAAAACGTATGCCTGTTGACGTGATTAAAATAGATAGAAGCTTTATCGTTGGCATGTTAGAAAACCATGCTGATTTTCAAATTATTATGTCAACAATTGCTATGGTAAAAAACTTAGGTTTAACCGTTATTGCTGAAGGCGTAGAAACACAAGCTCAGTTACGCACCTTAACAGAAAATGACTGTGATCTTATTCAAGGTTATTACTTTTCAAAACCTATACCTGAAGCAGACTTAATCGAATTTATTAATCGAGAAATTATTGATGGTAATTGGCGAGTTAATGTAAGTACAAGCTAGTAGTTAAGCTAGTTTGCCAGATTCTGCTATTTAAAATAAAAGCGCCAATTGGCGCTTTTATTTGGGGGTTTTATAAAGTATTACCTTACAAGTGAAGACTTAACGCTTAAGTTTGTTAATTAAAATGCAAAGGTTTTATTTACATGAGCAGCAAACTCTTCGGCAGCCATAAACCCTGTCACCCTACGTTGCGGTAATTCGTTAGCGTTTAAGTCAAAGAATAAAATTGATGGTAAGCCAAAAACATCAAAGGTAGACATCAACTCTATACTATCTTTTGAGCCCGTATCGGTTAAATCAACTTGTAATAACACTGAGTTAGAAAGTGCTTTTTGCACATTACTTTCAAAAAAAGTATATTCTTCAAACTCTTTACAAGCCACACACCAGTCTGCATACAGGTCAACCATTACGGTTTTCCCTTGTGCATTGGCTTTTGCAATTGCTTGATTCATTTCAGCTAAGTTTTTAACATGCTCAAATTCAATAAGGTGAGCTTGCTGTGACATAGCTATATTTGTTGTTGGATAAGCTAGTTGATAGGCTTTGTTTGCTCCAATAAAGAAGATTAAAAAGATTAAAATACTGCGCAGACCAAAGCCAAAGGTTTTTTTCGTATCTTGATTAACCGTATAAAAATAACCTGCGGTTGCTAAAATAAGTACCGTCCACAATACGTTGATAATAATTACAGGTAAAAAACGTTCAAGTAAAAATATTGGTACGGCGAGTAGTAGTAAGCCAAAGATGTTTTTAATTACAGTCATCCAATTACCTGCTTTAGGTAACAGTTTGCCGCCCGAGCTTCCTAATACAAGCAGAGGTAATCCCATACCTAAACTCAACGCATAAAGCGCTGATGCGCCCAGTAATATATCGCCTGATTGAGAAATATATAACAAAGCACCTGTTAGCGGCGCTGTCGTGCAAGGTGAGGCAACCAAGCCTGAAATAGCCCCCATAACAAGTACACCAAAATAAGATCCACCTTTTTGATTGCTGCTTAATTGGTTTAACTTATTTTGCCAACTACTTGGCAATGCTAAATTAAATAGTCCGAACATAGAAAGTGCCAAAAATATAAACAATACACTTAACACGATAAGTACAATCGGGTGCTGAAACATCGCTTGAAATTGCGCACCAGCAATGGCGACAACAATACCGAGTAAAGTATAAGTAACTGCCATGCCTTGCACATATGCAAAAGATAAAGCGAAAGCGCGTTTTGTTGAAAGCTTGTTACCTTGGCCGACAATAATGCCGGTTAAAATCGGATACATAGGGAAAACACAAGGGGTAAAAGATAACAGTAACCCCCCAATAAAAAATGCCACGAGTGTTAGCCAAACACTGTCACTTTTTAACATGTCGACTAATTGATGTTGCTCGCTGCTATCAGCTGAACTATCAACTGAATTACCTGCTAACGCATTAACCGTTTCGGCGTTTGGGCTGTTAAGTGCCGACAAAATATTTTCTGCGCTAGTGGTAGAGTTTGTAAAAGCAGTTGTTAATTCAACCTCACTTAAATCAAGCGTTTTCTTTGTTGGTGGATAACATAAGCCTTTATCAGCACAGCCCTGATAACGAATGGTAATATTTGCATCGCTTTTAGCTTCAGTAATATCAATAGTAAAGTCTAGTTGGCCGGTGAATATCTGTTGCACACCAAAAAACTCATCTTCATGATGCTCACCTTCAGGCAATATAACCGGAATAATGGTGGCGTTTTCGGTGGTAAACTTGAACTGATGACGATACAAGTAATAACCTTCAGCAATATTAAAGCTAACTTGCAGCTTGTTTTTTTGTTGATGAAAATCAAAAATAAACGCCTTATCAATTTTTAAAAATTCATCATCATTGCTGAAAAGTGAGGCAGGAGAGCTAAAAATAGATTCCTGAGCATTTGCAATGGGCGACATAGCAAAAGAAAAGCTTGTAAGGATTAACCAAAGAACAGTAACTACTTTTTTCATAACCGTTATTTTAAAACTCGTTGATCCAGTTTACATAAAGATAACCACCTTGCTGGATGTTCAAAGTGATAACGTCAAGAAAGTTGCATAACCGAACAACTTTAATTTTATTAGTTTACGCTAATATTTTTCATTGAGTAAGGTGTGAGTATAAAGGATACAAACCCAATGAAAACAGTTAAAAAGCTTACTTGCTTGAAAAAGACCCGATAACCCCCATATTAGTTTCATTAAAGATTTTTAGGAGCGCTCATGTTTCGCCTGTTATTTATATTTTTTATTATTATTCCTATTATTGAAATCACTGTTTTAATGCAGGTTGGAGCTGTGCTAGGTGTTTGGCCAACTATTGCCATTGTTATTTTAACTGCATGGGTAGGGGCGAAGTATGTTCGACAACAAGGCATAGCAACCTTAAATTCGGTTCAAACAAAAATGGCTCAAGGGCAAATGCCATCTGATGAAATTGTTACTGGCTTAGTATTATTAGTTGCCGGCGTGTTATTAGTTACACCGGGTTTTGTTACTGATTTTCTTGGTTTGAGTTTATTAATTCCCGCGGTGCGACAAACTATTGCAGGCAGTGTTAAATCACATATAAACACTAACAGTGCCCAACAGCAAAGTTTTCACTTTAATGACCAAGGTAACGTTTATGAACATGAAGACGTTGCTGACCAGAAAGATAGTCCGTTTCAAGCGCATATTCAGCCACCCCACAAAGCACAAACGTTAGATGGTGAATTTGAGCGTAAAGATTAAAAAATATAACCCGATGGGCTTGTGAAGTTTTATTTAATCCCCATCTCTGAAACAACAAAATTAAAACCCTAAATTTAATTATTAAATTGAACATCTCAGGAGATAGAAATGAGTATTCGTCCATTACACGATCGTGTGATCATCAAACGTAAAGAAATAGAGTCAAAGTCTGCCGGCGGTATCGTATTAACAGGTAGTGCGGCTGAAAAATCAACACGTGGTGAAGTAGTTGCTGTAGGCAAAGGTCGTATGCTAGAAAACGGCGATGTGCGCCCATTAGATGTAAAAGTTGGCGACCAAATAATCTTCAGTGAAGGTTACGGCATGAAAACTGAAAAAATTGACGGTGAAGAAGTACTAATTTTGTCAGAGTCTGACATTTTAGCCATCGTTGAATAATTAATAATTTTCTACTCATTTTATTGTACGGATTAAGTTCGGTACAAAACAGAATATAAGGAACCATGAAAATGGCAGCAAAAGACGTATTATTTGGTAACGACGCCCGCGCAAAAATGCTTAAAGGCGTTAACGTACTAGCAGATGCAGTAAAAGTTACATTAGGTCCAAAAGGCCGTAACGTAGTGTTAGATAAATCATTTGGCGGCCCAACAATCACTAAAGATGGTGTATCTGTTGCGAAAGAAATCGAATTGGAAGATAAATTCGAAAACATGGGCGCACAAATGGTGAAAGAAGTTGCTTCTAAAGCCAATGATGAAGCTGGTGACGGTACAACTACGGCGACTGTATTAGCGCAAGCTATTGTAAACGAAGGTTTAAAATCGATTGCTGCAGGTATGAACCCAATGGATCTTAAACGTGGTATCGACAAAGCTGTTATTGCTGCCGTTGAAGCACTTAAAGGTTTATCGCAAGAATGTGCTGACAACAAAGCCATTGAACAAGTAGGTACTATCTCTGCTAACTCTGACGAAACTGTTGGTAAAATCATTGCTACAGCAATGGAAAAAGTAGGCACTGAAGGTGTTATTACTGTTGAAGAAGGCCAAGCATTAACTGATGAGCTAGACGTTGTTGAAGGTATGCAGTTTGACCGTGGTTACTTATCACCATACTTCATTAACAACCAAGAAAGTGGTGCGGTTGAATTAGAAAACCCATTCATTTTATTAGTAGACAAAAAAGTATCAAACATTCGCGAATTGCTAACAACACTTGAAGGTGTTGCTAAAGCAGGTAAGCCACTATTAATTATTGCTGAAGATGTTGAAGGCGAAGCGCTTGCAACATTAGTAGTAAACAACATGCGCGGTATCGTGAAAGTTGCTGCAGTTAAAGCACCTGGTTTTGGTGACCGTCGTAAAGCTATGTTACAAGACATTGCTACATTAACGGCTGGTACTGTAATTTCTGAAGAAATTGGCATGGAGCTTGAAAAAGCAACATTAGAAGATTTAGGTCAAGCAAAACGTGTTGTTATCTCAAAAGACAACACAACAATTATTGACGGTATTGGTGAAGAAGCTGAAATTCAGTCTCGCGTTGCGCAAATTCGTGGTCAAATTGAAGACTCTTCTTCTGATTACGACAAAGAGAAACTTCAAGAACGTTTAGCTAAATTAGCTGGTGGCGTTGCTGTTATCAAAATTGGTGCAGCTACTGAAGTTGAAATGAAAGAGAAAAAAGCCCGTGTAGAAGATGCATTACATGCAACTCGTGCAGCGGTTGAAGAAGGTGTAGTTGCTGGTGGTGGTGTTGCTCTTGTTCGCGCAGCAGACGCTATTAAAGACTTAGAAGGTATCAACGAAGATCAAACGCATGGTATTAACGTTGCAATTCGTGCTATGTCGGCTCCTTTACGTCAAATCGCGACTAACTCAGGCGACGAAGCTTCAGTTGTATTAAACGAAGTACGTAACGGCGGTACAGGTAACTACGGATACAACGCTGGCAACAGCACTTACGGCGATATGCTAGAAATGGGTATACTTGACCCAACGAAAGTAACACGTAGCGCACTACAATTTGCAGCCTCAGTTGCTGGCTTAATGCTAACAACAGAAGCCATGATCACAGACGCACCAGTGAAAGACGCTGGCGCTGCTGGTGGTATGCCTGATATGGGCGGCATGGGTGGTATGGGTGGAATGGGCGGTATGATGTAATCATCACCCCTTAGTTTCACCGAAACACATATTGTTTCAAAAGCCCTGCAATCATTGTTTTTATAGGGCTTTTTTGTTTCCAGTGTTTCACCTTGTTTCATCATAACCCAGTGAGTTTCATATTTTTTGGGGTATAATGTGGGGTTTTTAGTACTTGCACGATCTCATTTCAAGGTGTTTAATTAGGGTTGTACCCCTAAATAAACCCCAAATGAGTTTACCTTTATGCCATTAACCGCCTTAGAAATTAAAAGTCTATCTTGCCCTGAAGATAAAAAGCAAATTAAAAAATTTGATGGTAATGGTTTGTTTTTGCTGGTTAAAAGCAATAACTCTAAGCTATGGCGTATGCGCTATAGGTTTTCAGGTAAGCATAAAGAGATAGCTTTAGGTCAGTACCCTGAGATACCCCTTGTTGAAGCAAGGAGGTTAGCAGAGGAGGCAAGGGTGTTACTGATGAAGGGCATTAACCCTTCAGACGAAAGAAGAGAACGCAAACGCAGCTATTCAGTAACAGACAGACAATTTAATGTAATCGCTTTGAAATGGTGGGAGCAACAAAAAGATGCTTGGTCTACGGATCACCAAGCACGAGTGAAGCGTTTTATCACCATTGACTGTAAATCGTTAAGTTCATTGCTGATAGAAAAGATAGACGCTGGACACATTACCGAAGTCATGCTTTCAATTGAAGCTTCGGGTAGCCCTAAAAAAGCCCCTGTTATACTTTCCGTTATTAATCGCATTTTTGGTTACGCACTTGCTCATAGACTGACGAGAAATAACCCCGCACAAGGCTTACCACTAAAAGATATCATTAAGCCACTTAAAAAAGTTCGATCTCACTCAGCAATTATTAACCCTATAGAGTTGGGTAACTTAATTCATGACATAGATATGACAATTTCAGGCACTTTCTGTACAGCTGAGGCACTAAAGCTTATTCCAAGGGTGTTTCTTAGGCCAAAAGAAATTAGAGGGCTTAAATGGGAATATGTTGATTTTGAGGAAAAGCTGATACGAATTCCCGCACAAGAAATGAAAAAAGACCGAGACCACCTTGTTCCGCTTTCTAAACAAGTCATTAAGCAGCTTGAATATATTTATGTTGAAACAAGATATTCACCTTATGTTTTTCCAAATAGCCGTGACAGCAGTATACCTATGAGTAAAAATGTAATGACAAATCGATTACGAGACTTGGGATATTCAGCCGATGTTATGTCAGCTCATGGCTTTAGAAGTACGGCCTCAACAATTTTGCATGAACAAGGGTGGTCGCATGACGCGATAGAAGTGCAATTAGCTCACCTAACAGGCTCAAATACCTCACGGGCATACAACCGAGCTATATATTTACCAGAGCGTAAAAAAATGATGCAAACGTGGAGTGATTACTTGGAAGAACTTAGTTTACAAAATAAAAAGTAATCAGCTTTTCAATGAATATAAAATATTAATGAACAGATAGTTATCAATGAGCCAAGAATTACCAACGTACAAGTTCAATCACTTACTGCGTATCCATTCTTGAATATCTGATAATCGCCAACCGACATTACTGGTGCTTAGTGCAATACGTGCCGGAAATTTTCCTGCACGCTCTAAACGCCAAAGGGTAGTTCTTGATAAACCAGTAAGTGCTTGAACTTCTTTCGAACGAACAATTTTATCTTGAGCTGAATCAAAACCTTGCGGCTTGTGAGAAACATTAACAGCAGGAGCAACTGCTTGAACTTTACCCAGTAAATAATTAAGTAATTGAAAACCAAAAAACTCGGTTTGTTTTTCAGTAACTTGAATAAACTCTATTTGATGACTCGCTTGTAATTTGGTAATTTCAGCTAACGGACACCGCAAAAATAGTGATGCTTCAGTAGGTGTAAATCGTTGATATAACGATATCCCCATACTATCGGCTAGTTCACATAAATTGGGTGTAAACGGCTTATCCATCTAATCGTTATGTTCCTGTCGTTAGCACATTAGTGTTAATGTTAGCGTTAGTGTATAGAATGTTATTGATTTCCTTTCAATTAGCATACAAAATAAATCATAGAATCACTAGAGAATAGTTTACATGGCATTTGCAGCTCATCTATCAAAATCAAACGAAAACTCGCTTGAAGCGCGGGTAAATAACTTTCGTTCTGCATATGCTGCCTATCGTGATATTCAAACCAGCCAGTCACTCCACCAGCAAGCTCAAATGCAAGATACATTAGGTACAAAAGAAGAGTTAACAGAGGCTAACTCTATTATCAAGAGTAGCCTCGATATGGCTGCCAAAGACTTTAGTAAAAGTGAACTTCAAAAAGCTCAAAAATTAGGGTTGATTTCTGATTTAGAAGTCAAAAGTATTGATGCGCTTACAATGGGTAATGACTTTACTGTTTCCCCTGCTGAACATGAGATCCAAGAGAATAAAAACCGTATAGCTGAAGCTAGAGCCTCAATGAATACTAAAAATAACGAGAAGAGCAAAGACAAAGGTAGAGATTTTTAACAACAACCTAGTTGTTTATTTCTTTTAACTTCGTTTATTCCGTTTAAATAACGCAGTAAGCTGATAGTTAAGCCAATATTGTGCCTTAACTATCACGCTTTTCAGGCCAACTATCACATTAATCAGGATTAAAATCTCATTTTTCAGGCATTAAGACACACTTTTCAGTAAACAGAATTAATTATCACAAAATTTGCATTTATGTGATTTTTCAATAGATTATAAATAGTCTATTACTTAATCACCTAAAAATGACCCACCAAGAAATAACAACTATTGATTGAAATAAATCATTAGTCAGATGAAACGACTTAACTTCAGCAAGTTACACACTTTCACCGGATGCCCACAGAATATTAGCCGTAGCGATATCAGCGATAGCGAAAGATGATCAAAATTTTATGACCTTTCGAATATACACCAAGCAGCTCATCGATTTTTACCCCGCACTAAAAAATGATAAAAATGCCATTGCCAGAATTGATCAGGCCACCGACTCATTGATGAGCGCTCATATCAAAATTAAGCAAAAAAATGGTTGGTTAAAAAGGCACTTAATACACTCTTGTCAGTTTGTGAAAAACAATGGTTATGCCTATGTAGATATCAAGCTGAACAATGACATGCAGCCTTATTTAATTGGCGTTAAAGGTTACTTTTCAGCGCCAAAACTAGAAAACATCAAACACTTTAAAAAAGACCAGCACTTTAAGCTTCATGCTTACTTGTTCTCATATCTTTATCGAGGCACTACGGGCAACGTCAGTATTGAACAAATCCGTGAAATACTCGATATCGACAAAAAACAGTACAAACTGGTCTGACACTTAAAAAGTCGTTTACTACTGCCAAGTATCGAATTTATTAATGCCGTAACCGACATCAAAGTAACGATTAAAGACGTAAAACACGGTAGGCGTATCGCAGGGTTTAAATTTAATATTAGCAAGCGAATACCTATTCAAATAACGCCAGAACAGACAGTCGATAAAGTAAAGCCAAAGATTACCCACATAGCGCTAGCAGACCAATATAAAGCTATTGGTGTAAAAGCGGTCGAATTTGAAAAACTAAGTAAGAAACATGATCAAACTTACCTTAAGCAATTACTTATTTATGCTCAATACCGCGCTGCCAAGCAAACCATACAATCAATGTTCAAGTACTTGTGCGGAGTTTTAAATAATAAACCGCAGCTAGAAGATTTATACACGCCAAATTGCCTATTAAAACAGAAACAAGCAAAACAAAAATTAGTTGAAGCTCATCAACAACAAACAAATAATCGTCAAACACAGGATAAAGCAGATGAGTTTCAAGCCCTATCGAAAAAAGTAGAACAGTACTTATCAAGCTGTTCTGAAAGCCAGCTACAAGCAATAAGACAAGCATTCAAACAAACCGCCTTTGTAATAGGCTTAACTAAAATTTGAAAATCAATTGACTTAAAAAAGCCGTATATCAAAGCCATGTATTACCGTTTTGTTTTCAAAAATAAATCATAGATTATTTACTATTAATTTCATTAACTTCTGATTGAGTTATTTTTCCTGACTCAATAAGCCATGCTTTACATTTGTCTTTACTGATACACTCTAAAGTAGGCATAAATATTTGCCCCCATGCCCCTAACAACTGCGAATCTTCAGATTGATTCAGCTGTAAAGGTTCATTCTGCGGAACTGATTTAAACAATACTATAAAATTTTTAAAGGTTTTTATGTGAGAAAATCCGATATCAGCAAGGGTATTCTCAAAGAAGTTATACTTTACTTTTCGTCTACAGTCTCTATCACTGCAGGAGCTACTTTGTTTTTTAAATTCTCTGAGTTTTGTTTCATCTTTAAGCGATTGCGTTATAAGTAGTAAATTTTCTTTGTTAATTTCAGCTGCTGCTAAATTGGCACTTGAACTACTTAACTCAGATTTTTCATTTCCACACGCAACTACAAAAAGTAAAAATGAACTTATAAGTAATGATTTTGTTATGTTTTTCATAGGTATCCTTTATCCTTTTAAAATCTAATATTACGATCTCTAACATAACTGTACAAATAATTTATACAGTGAATTACAACATAATATTTAAAAGTGTAAATACACGAAACGTTAATAATCAGTACTCCTTTACAACTAGCCACAAACTGGCATAACTAAAAATCTTTTTGCCAAATAAATATCGTCAATATAATGAGTTAGCAACAAATGATTATTTGCTAACTTATTTTTAATGAGCAAAAAAAAGAAGTTTTTAACCGCGATTCAAGTAGATGTTTTTAACAGCTGAATGGCAACGAACCCGCCTAAAGTCAAAAAATACCAATGATGATTAGACAAGGTAAAAGTGTATTACGATTTAGTACCATTGACTGAACATGAACTGGCGTCGATTGTGAAGTATATTCGCATATTGAGTAGAGATAACGATAAGGATATTTAGGTTGGTTGATGGCTTGTGATACTGTCTGTGTGGCAACGATATTATGTATAAATAAGGTTTAAAGATTGAATACTTCTACCAAGCATTAATCGCGTATTAAACAGTAAGTCATGCAACCATTAAATACCTGCCATAAGCACCACCAATTGCCACCGTATATGCACTGCTATATTACCCACTAAATTTTAAAAATGTTACAAGCAGCTCAATGGCTGAAAAGATCCCGGCATAAATTCAAACTGAAGCAGTTTTTACGTAAATTGAATAAACACCTACCCACAAACGGCCTAAAAAAACACGGTTATTTAGTCGCATCATCATGAAGTGGGAAAAGTGAGTTGATTAAGCTATTAGTCTATCGAGAACTAATCAAACCTGAACCAAAAGAGGCAGTAATATTGCTAGATCCTCATGGTGATATGGCACAAGAAATTGCGCAATTTAACGAGTTTAGCCACACAAAATACGCTAACCGATTAGTGTTTATTGATCCAAGTTTAAAGCAAGGCTATTCACCCAGTATTAACCCGTTTCAGCTTGAATTTAAAACAGAAAGTAACATTGCTTTAATGACCCAAGAGCTACTAAGTATTATCAAAGTTCTTTTACAATGACTCGGGCAATCCAGCAATGGCTCACAAAACCAATGAACGAGCACCACCAACCAAATGGACGCGATTTTAAGCCCATGTATTGCCACGCTATTACGTTGTGGCAATAGCTCATTTAGTGACTTACAGCGCTTTATGGACGACAATAACAATGCAGATTTACTGGCTTTAGGTCAGCAATCACCAAACCCACAACATAGGTTATTGTTCAGGAATAAATTTAACAGCCCATTATTTAGCGCTACTAAACACGGTATTTATACCCGTTTACAGGTAATATTAAATGATCCCACTTTTCAAAACCTGATCTCCAATACCACTACCGTTAACCTAAAGCAGCTTATTGAAGAAAAGAAAATTATTCTGTTTAAGTTATCACTTGGTAACACTTGAAGTGATAGCGTGCAAGCGTATGGCCGTTTTATTGTTGGTCTTCTCCGAATTATTGCCCTACAACGTACCAACATAGCAGTGCATAAGCGTGTACCGATATTGCTGTTTATAGATGAGTTTCAAAACTTCATTTCTAGCAATATAGAAAAGGCACTTACACAGTTAAGAAAGTATGGTTTACATTTAATACTCGCCAATCAATATGTATGACAGCAAATTTCAACGGCCTTGCAAAAAACACTGTTTGCATCGGGCGTTAAAATAGCCGGGAAAAATGAAAAGAAAAGCTTAAGTCTGTTAGCGAATGAAATGGAACTAACGGTTGATGAACTCAAACAGCTAAATACCGGGGAATTTTACCTGCAAGTAGCAAACTACCCACCAATTAAAATTAAAACGCCTAAGTACCTGCTATGAAGCAAAAACGCTATGCCGACAAGCTGTTGGCGCAATTTGGTAAAACAAATTCTCCAAGCGTATTACAGTAAACTTAAACCGCATGACTTACAGAAAGATTTAAGCCATGAAATACAGTACCAAAAACATAATCAATATTATGTGAACCAACAACAAATAAGCCCCAATACCCAACTAGAAAACTTACACAGTAAATACCAACTTGAATGAGATTAACCGAGAAACAGATCATCATTTTAGAAGCTTTGGCTCGCTTTAAATACTTAACCAGCCAGCAACTACAAATAATATTCACCAGCAAAAGTACCAGCGCTATAAATACCGCGATTAGAAGTTTAAAAGGCTTTAAATACCCACTAGTTAAAAGCCTTAGTTTTGGCGTAACACCATGACACGGTAAATTGCCACACGTTCATTTTTTAACGTCTGCGGGTATTAAAGTATTGGTAGAGCAGTTATCGATACCACTACACAAAATATACGCGCCAACGAACAGAAATAGCTTTTTTCAGCGTGATTACTTTCATCGTATATCAACCATAACTTTTAATATTTTGTTCCAGCGCTGGCTAATAAACCAAGGGCATCAACTATATTTTTTCAAAAGTTATTTCAACAGACCAAAACATGAAAACGGCCACAAAGCAGAAACGACAATAACAAACTGAGAATACAAATCAGAACCCGATGGTATCGGCTTATACTTTGTTAATACCCAACCGCATTTATTTTTGTTTGAACAACACAATGGCGTAGATGCAAAACGCGCGATAAACCAAATAATCCACCATTGTTATGGCCTAGCCAATGGCGCAGCGTCTGAACAATTTAAACTGAATAAGCCTTTAAAAATTTATTACGTTTTTGAACACGAAAGTTGTTTGAAAGCAGCACTTAACCATTTTGAAAACGATAAATGACTCATGAAGTTTAGAGGCCATTTTTACTTCAAAACCAATCAAGCATTACTAAGTAAATTTGCTGATAATTGGCACATGCCATGATCAGAAAGCACTGCAAACTTTTGCTTACAGCAATAAGTAAATTTCGTTGTTCTTAACCTTAAAAATTAAGAATAACGTCATGTTTACTTATTGAAAAAAAGGAGCAATTTATGTCGCACTTAGCCACACCTGAATTTAAACAACTATTCGAAAACTACCCATTCTATTCACAGGAAGGAAACAAAGACCCTGTGGTTGTCGTAAAGCTATTTGATGCCTACGGCTCTGCCACTTGGTATTTAACTGAATACAGTGAAGTTGAAAACAATGCATTCGGCTATGTTACTGGCCTAACTCATGATGAATGGGGTTACGTGTCATTAACAGAGCTACAAAGCATAACGCTTGCGCCACAAGTGCCAAGAATAGAACGAGATATGTATTTTGAATCAGTTAAGTTTAGTGAGCTGAAGTTAAAAAAGGCAGGATAAGACAAAGACCAAGGAAACTTGGTCTTTTTGACTAATGCTATTCAGAGTTATCGTTGATATTAGCGGTATAAGCTTGCTTAGGGTGATTTCGAGTAGTTGGATATGCCAAGCGTAACTTTTCACCCGCTACGAGTGGGTTAAGATAGTTTTTCCGCAAGGTGTCAGACTTCATCTCCAATAATATAGAAAGATTAGTTAAACCTATAAACCTATCATTACAAAGCTGAACTATGATCTTATTGATTGCTTCTTTTCCTGCTTTTCGGCTATTGCCTTTGACGGGAGCAGCTATTTCCTCTAACTCTTTCCATTCTGATTCAGCTAATTCAATATCCGGACTTATCTGTGGCTCTAAGTCCGGACTTAACTCCGGATCTAGCTCCGGACTTTCTAATAAGTCATTGTCATTATCGGGCTTTGCTACAAATACGTTCTCAGCTAAAAACTGCCCTGACTCATTATCCGGAGTAGGGATAACTACATTAGGTTTGTGATATACCTTTCCTTTATGCTCGCCACTAGAAGAAATTAATCCAACCCTTTCTAGTTTAACTAAAGCTAACGTAACCTCTCTTGCATAGGCAGTCGTTTGAGAACAAAGTTGTTGGTGAGTTAAATAAAAGTCTGAATAAATAGTAATGGTTAATGTACGTTCTAGCTCAGATAAATTAGAAAACTTATCTCCAAACCTTTTGCTTAGTTCACTAACAACTTCTTGCGGATACAAGTCGATCATCCTCAACTCTAGCAAGGTTTGCTCATACGGTTCAGACACTTCACGAAGCAAAGGCATTTTCCAATGTTGGCTTTTCCAGCCGTCTAAAATATTGGGCAAACCAGAGCCTGCTTGCTCTCCAAAATTTACGTACCTAAACATTTGTGCTAGTAAGCGATTACGACAATCGGGCTCTCCACCTTGCAATGCTATTTCAATGGGTACACGCATTAGCCCAGGGTTACGAAAACCAAACATATCAGGACGTTTAACAACTAATACTGATGATCGCCCTGTATAATCAGCATGCACAATAGTATTAGCTAAGGCTTCTCGCAGTGCGATATGCACAGGCGTATCTTCTTGACGCACGCCATCTTCAACCTTAAAAGGTATTTTAATATCTTCAATTAATTTTCTATAAATTTTACGAGAAAAGTCATACAAATTACCAGACCATGAGCCATCTAGTGTTAAGCGATCTACCCATCTACGCTCCGTTTTTGCTTCAGGGCGCTCTTGGTAATCAAGCATGTAATAGGGGAATTTTTCTTGAATTACAGGATGTGTACCAAACATAAGTAAGCCAGCAGCAGTTAAGCCAGCTTGCCCTGTTTCTCGATTTACTCGCCATCCACCGATCATTTTTAAAAATGACTGATTATCTAATTCATTCCATGCATGGGTAGGGTTTAGGTTTGCGTAATTTTGGCGATAAGCGCGTAATGATTCGTGATCAATATCTTCCATACCAAAGTAGGGTAAAATTTCATTGTCGCGCGACTCTTCTATTTGCTCTGCCATCATACGTTTAACTTGTTCTGCTGACAGTTTTTGATCTGCTTCGTGTGCTCTACTATAAGAGCTTTCAAGCGGATTACCGTGTAAAAATACAGGCCGTTCTTCTCGCTTAGCTCTCCTCACATAAATGATTAAGAGGTTTTTACCATCAATAACAATTTCATGAACTGAGTCATTGGTAAGTAAATTTGAACTCACTTTATTTGAATTTACTGTGTTAAAAAGATCAGACTTTACGCGACCAATATCTTCAATACCAACAAGACTAAAACGACCTTTAGTTTCTTTAAGACCTAAAATAATTGTGCCGCCATCGGTATTAGCAAAGGCACTATAACTTTCCCACATGTCTTTAGGGATCGCGCCCTTGCCATCTTTACCGCTAGCTTGTTTACACTCTAGTTCTGATGATTCTCTTAAAAGAGAGATATCTTCGAGTGTTTTTATTTCAAATCGTGCCATTTATCACCAAAATGAGGAGGAAGTTTAATTATCAATATTCAGATAGTTACTACCACTATTTAACCATTATTTACTTATCAAAACTAATAGAATATTTGCAACCGTTAAGGCATTAGCTCAAAATATAATTTGGCTACCAAAATTTACTAAACGGATGTAATAATTTGCCTTCTAAAAACCTTAAAGAAATACTATTGACCATTAAATCAGCCAACTTATGGGCAATGGCGATATGTATTGTTTTTTTGTTTTTAATTGCGCCTATCTTATTTTCGTTATTAGACACCAAATCATCAACTTACCTCTTTATTAATCGTTCTGTAGGTCTTTCTGTCTCTTATAACTTCTTCGCAATAATGATTGTTAGTTTACTCGCGCCTAAACATTATTGGTTGCATGAATTAACGTATGGTAAAGCTTGGATATTCGGCTTTATCGGTAGTTTACTGTTTACTATTTTATATATTAATTATGCTAACGCCTTAATGATTAAAGTAAGTCTCATTATTTGGGCATGCTTAGTCAGTACTATTAGTTTTATTCTACTAATAAAGACAAAACTCAAGAGTAAAAAAGAGCAGTATTTAGAGCATGAATACAACCAGTTTGACCAATCAACCATATTTGACCCTGCCAAATCAAACGCGTCACATATTATTGAAGTTAAACACATAGAAGGTGGTGAAGCCTTCGGAGAATATTTACTTAATCAAAATATCAAACTGGAGATTATAAGCGTTGCTCTGCACAGTGGCCAGCTACTAAAGCTGACTCAATACGAACATACCGCTTACGCCAGAACAACCAATTTAAGTGTAGATCGCCATCAACGCTTTTGGGCGGATGGTGAAAAACAACACCTGCCCGACCAACAAATATGGAACATTGAAATAGCATTTATTGGTAATACCCGTGGTATGTACACCAACGTGCTAAATGCGGTAATGGAAATGAACCAACATTACCAAGCAAAACTTATTCACGATATTAAAATTCGCCCTTATCAAGCGCTGAATGACCTTTTTGAACATAACCACAGCTTCCACTTGCCGGGAAATAAAAAGCTCATATCTATTGCTTATCATGGCAATGTACTTGAGATAGAAACCAAACATGAATTTGAAGATACCAAAGTTGAGTACACCAGAACTACCACAGTTTGGTTAAGTGACGGGGGGGGAATTTGCAGTGAATCAAAAGGCATTAATGAAGACTATACTGTCGACACTGAAGATGTGCCGCTTACTTATGTTGATTTGCCTTTTGAACAAAGCCGCTTGAAATACATCGAAGTTCAACAAAATGAGCTGGATGACACTCATCCCACTACACTTATTCTGACGATTGAAGACACGAGCAATAGTCAACTAGCAGAATTACAGCTACAGCAGCTATCAATTGACTTGAGCGTAAACCCGGTATCAATAAAACCAACATCGAGTAAAACTAATAAAGTACTATCAATTGCTCAATACAGAAAGCAACAGTGCTTTTACCAGTATTAAGGCTTTTGTTGCTACTTTCTACTACACATACCTATTAGAAACGTATGTCCTATCAATCAAATAAATCAATTTTACAAAGCTCTTTTAAGGGCTTTTTCTTGTTAATAAATAGTGGTTGAAAAAGCCGCTTAAAACTTCGGCAATTAAAATTAATTTTGAAAATATTCTCAGGTGCTTATAGTGTAGTCACAATTTTTTCAAAATAAATTTGAGTTCCCTCAGAGCATTGTGATTGATTTATAGGATTAATCGTCCTGTTTTATTTATTAAGTTTTTTATTATGAAAACTGTATTACAACAATATGCAGCTAACTTTGAAGCTGATGTTTTAGCTTTTAGAGATTTATCAAGCAGTGAGTTTGTGAAACAAATAATTGATGAGCATTGAACACTTACTATTGATGAGGAGTTTGATGCAATTACCGATTATTTTAGCTGTTTAGAAATTCAGTATTATAGCAATGAGCATTACAGTTATTTTGAAATTTTATTAAGCTGCGGTTGACCAAATGTATACTTGAACGTAAATACCAGATGGGAAAGCGTTGAATATATGATTGGTTGGTGAGGTGAAACTTATACCAAAGATTTAAGTTATTTGTTTTATTCGATTGAAGAAATTTATAACTTAAGTGCTTACTGCTAGTAAACATTTTACGCTCAGTTTTTACTGGGCGTTTTTGGTTTAATCAAAAACAGATAGTAGTTATACTAAGTAAATAATAATAACTTATGATATTAAAAGGGATTTTATGAAAGTCTATTTGTTTTTGGTCTTTAGCCTGCTAGCTATATCATTTCCAACTCTAGCTGCTGATTTGGATGATTTTTATACTTGGACTTCTAAAAGTCTTTGTAAAACTGGCAATCATGATTGCGATACTCCTTCAGTCAGAGCTTATGTGCAGTTATTGTCTGGTGAAACAGGATCGTACTTTCAATATGTGCGTACAGATCAATATGAAAATAAAACATGTAATGTAAAGGTTATAAACACCAAAAATGAATCAAACAATCATTGGAAAGGAGAAAGGGCATATATACAATGTGTATTTATATCAGGGAAAGGTAGGTATGCAGAGGAATTTCCATATAAAGTATTCCCAAAATGGTTGATCAAAAATTACGATAGTGAATTAGATGATATTTATAACCAAGCAATCAAAAAAAGAGATATAAAAATATTAAACCGCTTAGTTAGCGAATTCTCCCATCACAAAGTTTCCACTCTGGCTAAAAACTCCATAATGAATTTAAATTCTGAAGAGAAGCAGCAACGCCAAAAAGTTATTAACGAATATAGAAATGCGAAAACAATTCAACAAAAAGCAGAAGTTTTAGCCAAAACAAATAATAGAGAAAAAGTATCAAATGGAGCACTAAAATATAGTGATGTAGTTGATGACAATATGGCTAGTAAATTCGTTTCTGATATTTTTAAGTCTGTAAAAAAAGAAAACAATATTGCTGGCTACAGTTGGTTCATCAAAAATAACCCATCCTCAAAACAAGCTAAACAAGCATTAGCCAGTATGCATAAATTAGCTTTTGAATTAGCTGAAGATATCGACACCATTAACGCATACAATGATTTTGTTATCGCTTACCCCACGGCTAAGCAAGTAAGGGAAGCAAATGATAAAGCGTATGAGCTAGAAAAAAGTGAATATGTTGGCATGCTTAATTACTTTAGCGAAGAAAAGGATGCTCGCCGCCTATTAGTACAATCAAAAATGTTAGAGCAATCTGCTGAAGACTTATCAAGCGATGAAAAAGTTGGTTACATGATGGTGGTTAACCGCATGAATGATCTGCTAAAGCAAGAATTCAATAGCACTGATGCCGCACTACGCCACTTAGAAAGTAACGAATTCAAAAGTTTTGTTAAAACCTTTAAACGCTCAATGAAAGATTTAAAACACCAAGTCAGCCGCATTGCTGACAACACGGCTGACCTTTCATCTATTATGAAACAGCAAAGCTCCATGATGAATAATCACTTTGAAAATGCAGCACAAGATCGTGAAATGGCTTCAGAGCTAACTAAGCAACACAGACATTGGGAGCGTTTTATTGGCGAGGTTGGCCTTTAAAATAGTATAACTAATTTCGGTTTGTTTTATTTTTCAAACGCTCAGTTTTCACTGGGCGTTTTTTATAACTATTTTTCACTATTTACTTTGCATCGAGCAAGCCCCTATAATCGTTAGCAATCTAAAAAATAGGCACATGGAAAATAACGGATTATGAATACAGTTAGGGCTACAAAATTCACACAAATATTACTGTTAACTATAGTGTTGTCATATACAGGTATGGTTACCGCAGAATCAACTAAAAGACCAGTATCTCCTGAAGTTAGTACCGATTTTGACCATGAATTGGTAAAGCAAAAATTCGTGTCATATTTTAAAAGTGAGGAAGTAGGTGATAAATTTGGAAAAAAACTGGATTTACTCACCGCACAAAACCAAAGTTATTGTTTGTCTTTATTTAGTGCCGCAGCAAGTGAATTAGGAAGTAACGCAAGTAGGCGAGATAAGCATTTTATCGCATTAAGGATTTATGAAGCCTTTGAAAGGATAGACAGAAAAGAAGGAGGCGCACTTGGCACTGTTGAAATGTTTCATGATAAATTTCCACATTTTAAAAACCATACAGTCGGTATAAAGCTTTATCAACTCGCTAAAGCCGCTGATTATATAGATGCTCCAACAAGTACTTGGAAAGAACAGCGGGTAATTGAAATAGCTAATATAAAGAAAGAAAATCAATTGTTACTAGAAAAACAAAGAGATGCAAAAGAGAAACAAAGAGATTATGATAAATTAATTGCAACAGTAGATGAAAAGCAAAAAATTTATGATAAGTTAAATGGCTACATAAGCAAAGATAAAGACAATAAGAATAATGATTAGGTCGAGCCTGTAACCGACTCTCTGAGAGCTCGCCGAGTGTTTTTTTATTCTTACCATTTATCTACGTTTCACCCGAATTAGTTCTAGCAAGCTAGAACATCACTTCGTGATGCTTATTAACCACGTTTTACTATTTCCAATGTTCGATATTTATACTATGCTGAAGTGTAGTAGCAAGATTGCAAGTTGGTTACCGACTGTACCAATTGCCCTCTTGCTAGGGCTAGCCCTAGAACCCATAAGGGGAAGCCCCTTAACCCCGAAGCTTTAGGTTAAACAACCTAAATCATTTTGAGGAATGATATTGGTGGTAAGTGAAAAGCGAAAGCGATATTTAGATGAATATATTGATAAGCGAAAGCGAATCAATATTAGTTTATCCGCTGATGAATTTTCAAAAATCAGCTACCTTGCCGACCTTAACAATACCAAACCCACTTCATTTATTACCCAACTTGTTCAGCACCATTTAAACAAATCTCCGTTTATTTCACCTCAACTACAAGATGAAATAAAAGAAATGAAGTTTCTGCTACGTAATGTTGCTAATAACATTAATCAAATTGCTCACCGCTCAAATACTTTAAAAGTAATGGTTGATGAACGTGATTTACTCATGGAGCTTAAAAAGCTTGAAGAGGGTATTGCTACCTTTATTGAAAAGGAAGCAGAGAAATGATCATAAAGTCGATGAGTCGAAAACACCGCAGTTTTTCTCAGTTATACCATTACATGAAAAATGGCTCATCACGCAATACTGAATATGATTACTTTTCACATAATGTTTATGCCCGTAAAGACCAAGACATAATCAATGAGTTTGCAGCTAACTCACGTAAAGTAAAAGCGCGTAAAAATGGTAATTACCTTTTCCATGAGGTGATTGCCATCACAAAATCAAAACAGCTAACGCTTGAGCAAGAAAAAGAAAGGTTATTTGATATTGTGCGCCGCTATGTTGATAGGCGCTGTAAAAACAATTTAGTTGTAGGCTACATGCATGATGAAAAAGATATTAACGTACATTTTCACTTGATGATCAGTAGCAATGAACTCGATGCCTTTAAAAACCAGCGTTTAACTAAGCATGATTTTGATAAAACTAAAAAAGAATTAGAACGTTACGTTATTGAAAAGCATCCTGAGCTTGAGCAAGACATCATCATGAACGCCAAGAAAGAGCAGAAAAAATCGCGTGAATCGAATAAAGGGGCAGAAGTTAAGCGCAAAGGTGGCCGACTAGAAAAGAAAGAGTACATGGTAAAAACACTCAACAATATTTTTGCTAATAGCCGATCAATGGATGATTATTTTAAGCACTTGGAACAACAAAATTTTGAAATGTATAACCGAGGCAGCGCCATTGGTTTTATAAATAAAACCGATGGCAAAAAGTATCGGTTAAAAACATTAGCGCTTGAAGAGCAATTTAAGCAAGTTGATTCGTTACTTCAACCGCATAAAAAAGCTAAGCAAGAGTCGAAAAGCAAGCAACAACACAAAGAAGATAAAAAATATTCTCAAGAGCCAAACACCGAGCAACAAACCAAAGCTGATGAATCAGAAAAGCAGCCAAAAAATGCTGTTCAAGAAACTCGCAGTGATGCGGATTCAGTAAAAGAAAAAGCAGTTGAGCAAAATAAAACGGATATAAAGAAAGCTAGGGATGCTCAACAAAAGTCGGCTAATGCCAAGAGTAAGAATAAAGGTAAAGGCTTAGAGCGTTAATTACTTCAAAACTGAAAAATAAGTAGGTGGAAAATGGATATATTAGGATTTTTTGATGGTTTATTTAGTGCCTTTTCTGCCGCGCGTTCGGGAAAAAATATCGACGACGAACGGAATAAAAAATCATCATTGACTGAGCAAGGCAATAAACAAGAAAATACGTTTGCTGTTCAATCACATAAAGCAAAAATTAAAAAGGCTAGGGAAAAACAGTCTAAAAGCACACAACACGAGAAGGATATGCGCTAGTGTCAAAAATTATCAAAGATACTTTTTCAGGCTTATTTAAGATTGGCTCGCTCGTCGCTAAAAATAAGTTATTAGTAAAAGAAACAGGCGCAAGGTTTGCTACAGCTAAAGAGCTAGCTTCTATTTTTTCCGGCCGAAATAAAGGCTTATTGATTGATGGGCAAAACAACCGTATTTCTCAAACAGATTCATATGAACATGTTGCGGTAATCGCTAAACCGGGTAGTGGTAAAACAACAGCGTTTATTATTCCTAACATTTTTGAACTATCAAATTCTGATTGTTCAATGATTGTGAACGATCCAAGTTCAGAAGTTTACCAACTTACTAGCGGCCATTTAAAAGCCCAAGGTTATAGGGTTTTAAAATTAAGTCCTGATGATTTAGCGTCATCTTCTCGATTTAATCCCTTTGCGGGTTTAGATGCTCGTCATACCATAGAAATAGAGCAAGTATGCGCTGCAATCATTATGTCAAAGTACAGTACTGATAAAGAACAGCTTTGGAATGATGGTGCTATTTCTATTATGGAAATATTGGCTAAATGCTTGGCTTACTGTCAACCGCATAAGCTTAACCTTGTTGAGTTAAATTCATTAGTGCAGCGTTTTGGTAGTGATGGCTCTGGTTTAGATGATTGGGTAGCTGAAAATGCAATTAATCCGTATTACCCAAATGATAAAAGCTTGGTTGAGTCATGGATTGGCTTAACAACCAGTAATGAAAAAATGCTAAGTAGCTATGTCACTATTTGTAAAACAGCATTAAAACAATTGAACAACCCGCAAGTTCGAGAATTATTAAATTCAGACACGCTAGAGCTGGAAAATATTCGCCAACAAAAAACTATTATCTACCTTAACTTTCCTGAATCTCAGCAAGCTTATTATCAGTTCATTATTGACGTATTTTACGCTCGCCTTTTTACTGAGGTAATGAAAGCTAAACCAACAAAACACGAATTAGACATATTCGCCTTTTTAGATGAGTTTGGTAATTCTTACATTCATAATTTTAATACCATTATCACCAATGTTCGAAAGTACCGAGTGTCGTTATCTTTGGTGTTTCAAGGTATATCTCAACTAGAAGATAAATATGGTGAACAACGCGCCAAATCAATAAAAGCAGGTATTGGTAGCTCATTGATATTTAAAGGCGGTGATTTAGATACCAACCAAGAGTTTGCACAAGTGATTGGTAAACGAGTGATCACACAACGAGAAAATTTTACGAGTGTTGTTCAACAGTACAATGAGCTAGATTTGCTGTCTTCAGGGCAGCTTAGAACCCTAGCGGATAACCAAGCTGTTTATGTTTCAAAACATCACCAGCCAACCATTGTTGAAACAGTTAACTTTTTTAACCATTCCCGTTATGCTCGTTTAGCTAAAAAAGAACCCGCTCAATGTAGTGAGCAATCGATTCAAATTGAATTTGACACCAAATTAAGGATATAGCAGTGAATACGGATACTATGGTGTTTTTAGGGATATTTTGGTTTGCTGGTTTATTTATTGGTTGGTTTTTCCGAAACGGTATTTCTATTTGGGGCATTTTAGTGCTTTGTTTTTTAGCACCTGTTTTTACTATTGTATCAACCATTAATTGGTGGCCGTTAACCCTGTCATTCATCGTCGGGCTTTTAATTCATACATGGAAACCGTTATATAGGAAATTACAAGAATTATGACAGAGTTAATATTTGGTGCCGCTGGCTTTATTTTTATAGGTTATTTAATCGGTAAATTGTTTAAAGGGCTCAATCCATTTCTAGTTATTTTAGGTGGAGTCATGATCCTTGCTATCGCACCTGTATTTTTACAAATGGAACAACGAGATTTTGCCACAGCCTTTTTTGTGATTGGATTTATTTTAAATTTTAATAGACCAGTGACAAAGATTAGGTATTGGATAAGTGATTTATTTGGCACATTAAGTTTTAGACGTGCAAGAGCCGGATATGTCGCTGATATTGAACAGCAAAAGGAACAGGCAGAAGCTGAACTCTACCGCCAAAAGCAAGAAGTTGAAGACGAATTAAGGCGACAAAAGCAACAAGCTGAACAAGACATTGAACGCCAACGCAGAGAAGCGGAAGATGCAATTCGTAGAGAAGCAGAAAACCTAAAACGTGAGCAAGAAAGAGCGCGTTCAAATCGTAATAATAGTCAAAACGATTCTAGACAGGAAAGTAGCCAAGATAGACAAAATCAAAGCCAATCTAACAGCTCTGATTCAGGCCACTTAAACCCTAAATATTTCTCCGATGCTTGTGAAATATTAGGCAAAGGGCAAGGCTGCACCAAAAAAGAGTATAAAGTTGCCTATATGCAACTAATTAAACTTTATCACCCAGACAAAATTTCAGGGTTATCTGGCTCTAGAAAAAGCCAAGCAGAAAATGAAGCAAAATTAATAAATGCTGCTTGGGATACGATAAAGAAAAAATTGAAGTGATAACAAATTGTAATTGATTTGGGAAGCTTGTAGCTTATAGGTTATTTAAGTAACTCGTTGATATAAGCTTTATACGTATTATTAATTATTGATAAAAGTTCTACTTTTAGGGAAATTTAATTTGCACCATATAAGGACATTTAGGTTATTTGTATCTTCAACATTCGCAGACTTTAAAGTTGAACGACAAATTCTACAAGAAAGAGTTTTTCCAAAAATTGACGAACATTGTAAGAATAAAGGTTTTCAATTTCATCCAATAGATTTGCGCTGGGGAATTAACGCTGAAGCTCAAGCAAATCAAAAGACACTTGAATTATGTTTAAATGAAGTAAGAAGTTGCAGGCAATACCCATGCCCTAATTTCATTATTTTAAATGGTAACAGGTATGGCTGGGTTCCACTCCCAGATATGATTGATAAAGTTGAATTTGATAAAATAATAAGTTTTATTGCTAAATCTCACGATAAGAAACAAATAGAAGCGCTTCAATATTTAGAATATTGGTATGTTGAAGACAAAAATTATCTCTCTAACAAGCTAGGTACTCATTCTTACATTCTTAGAAATCGTGACAACACAGCATATAATGATATTTTAACAGGCCAGCTTTTTAGCAAAGATTTTTTATCACTGAATGATGAAAACCATGAAAACAATATTCATTGGGCCTTGCACGAATCTATTCTTCGTAATGCTTTGCAATATGCTATTGAACATTTGTTTACACTAGGAGAAGTAACTGAAAGCCAACGTAGTAAGTACTTCATGTCAGCAACAGAGTCAGAAGTATTAGAAGGCGTATTTCAATATGCTGAACTAACCACAAATCAGCAATATTCAATAGACTCAACTGAAGATGGTAATTCATCTAATGTAGACAGCAGGAACGTCTACGCCTTCAATAGAAATATCGATAATATTGAAGAAAAAAGTTATAAAGAGCCTCAATCTGAATTTAACTCAAGTTCATTTGTAGATGAAAATATTGACGATTCATCCTCATTTAACCAACGACTCAAGCAAGCCATTCCAGCAGTTAACTGGCTAAGTATTACTATTGATTTTGCGGAAATTAAAAATGGTGATTTTTCAAATAAAAACTATTTGTTTGAGTTTGAACACTTTATGCTTAAAAAGCTGACTGATGCAGTTAATCAACATATTATTGATGTTAAAAATATCGAACCATTGAGTCAAGAAAGGTATCGACAGGCTGAATTTAAAAGTACATTCACGGATTCATTTGTAGGCCGAATAGCTGAATTAGCTGAAATTTTTACTTATATTGATGGAAGCTCGGAACAACCGTTTGTCATAAATGGTACTGCTGGGCAAGGAAAAACAGCATTAATTGCAAAAGCAGCATCTGAAGCTGAAAAGTGCTCATCCTATATTACTTGCAATAAATTTATTGGGGCTAGCTCCACTTCTTCTCATACAAGAATGATGCTCGAATCCTTAATACAAGAACTTGCTTTAAATAACTGCTTGCAAGTACCCGAAGAATACGAAGCTGAAAATGATAATTTTTATAGCCAAATTCAAACGCTACTGAAAAAAATCAGTATTCCAACCGTCATATTTATTGATGGTTTAGATAAGCTCCACAATGAAAATTTTCTTCAGTGGTTACCTATTCAACTTCCGACAACATTAAAGGTAGTAATATCTTTATTATCTACAAATCGCATCACACATTATTCAGCATTGTTATTGAGTAAAATAGACGATAGTAATCACATTAATTTAACTGCTTTTGATGTAGAAGAGGCTTTGAGCTGTTTAAAAATTTGGCTTAAATCGATACAAAGAACATTAAGTAAAGAACAATTTGAATATGTTATTAAGGTCTTTGCCAAAAGCGATGGTTCACCACTTTATTTACGGTTTGTCTTTGAAGAAGTTAAGCACTGGCAAAGTAATCATTGGCAATTAAATTTGCCAAATAACTTATTTTCTGCGATTGATAGTTTTCGTGAAAATTTAACGTCAAAACATTACCATAATCAAAATGTCGTTAAATATATTTTTGGTTTAATTATATCTTCTAAATCAGGTTTAACTGAAAAAGAAATCATCGATTTATTAAGTGATAATTCTTTCCTTTTAGATGAAATAGAAGGATTTAATAGCCTTGAAGTTATTATAGATGGAGTTAGCGCGAAACGGTTTCCTATTGCAGTATGGTTGAGGATACTCGAACAGATAAGACCTTTTTTATACGAGTATGAATCCAACGGACATTTATTATTAACATTATCCAATGAAGCAATTAAAGAAACATTAAAACAAAAAGTGTATGACGATAATAAACTGGCCCTTCACTCTGCATTAATAAAATATTTTACCGGTAACCAAACTGAACGAAGTTATGTAGAGCTGCCATGGAACTTATTTAAAATTGATAACAATGAAAGGCTCGCTGATTTTCTATCAGATATTGATAATTACTTAGCCTTTATTAAAAACAATCAACAAGAAGATATCATTGTATACCTTAATTATTTAGCAAAGGGTGATGTCTTTTTTATAAAAATTGTCGAAAAATATAAACAATTAAATGAGGCAGTCCCTGACGTTTACAACTTAATTACGGCTCTTCTGCAGAATAGTAATAAAAGCAGTATTCTTCAATCGTTTTTATGTTTTGGAGAGCAATTATTTAACGATAATCCTGAAATGCTAAGTGGTATATACCAAAAGTACGCAATTGGTTTAACTGGATATCAGCGCATGCCATATATGGAGAAATCCTTAGAGCAAGCATTCAAAGTAAAAGAAAATAACCCTTCTGAGCTAGCTAAACTATACAATTCGCTAGGAATAAGCGCTAGAGAGTGTGTTTTATTTAAACTAGCAGAGTCATCATTTCAAAAATCATTAAGAGAATATAATAGGGATGATGCAGCCGGTATTAATAAAATTAATAGTCTCGATGTACTGATAAATTTAGCAAACTTATATTTAGATTGGGATGATGATTATTATCATGATTTAGCTCTACAGTATTCTATGTATTCATTAGAGCAAGTGGAGCTTTTAAACATATCGCCACATTTTTTAGTTACAATATATAATAATCTAGCCTTAACATTCAAAAGACTACTTTTACTCAAAGAAAGTGAAAACTGCTACATCAAAAGTATTAATTGCCATAAGGAGCACAACCTTCATCATAACTTTAGCTTTCCGGTTACATTTTTTAATCTCGCCATACTTAATATTGAAACCACCCAATTAAACCTAGCAAGTATATGCATAGTTGAAACATTAAAGTCGTTAAATTCAAGTTATCAAATTTTAACATCGCCAGTAAAGCAAGGCCGAATTATTGATCTTTCAAATAAGGTTAGAGATTTAATTGATAATGTTGGTGACGAGCGATTTGAAGTAGATGATATTTTAATTATATATACGCAGTTACTGAATCTAGTGAGTAAGTTCCCACATAATGAAGAAGATGTAGCTAATATTGCCTATAACATTGGCGTTCACTATGTACAAATAAAAGAATTGAGAATGTCCCTAAAGTACTTTGATTTGGCTTATGATGCTTCGCGTCGCTATTTGGGGGAACATCACCCATCAACTATCGAAATTTCAGAAGCTAGATCTATGATAAGGAAGTCTTCGGCGACAGAGTACTCAACATAATTAGGCTATATTTTTCTTCAACTTAGACTTGGGATAGGTTTGTGATAGGATATTTACATTCAAAAATAATAGTCTCTGGATTTAAAGGATTAAATGAAAACAAAATTATACATCGGCCTGATCTGTGACGAGTTAAACTTGGCAAGTATAACTGATGAGATTAACGCATCTCTTCAATCTTTTATTAGTATTCTTCTAACAAATACACAAGTTGATGATATCGCTTCACTACCCTTTGAACCCGTACTATTAACGAACCTAGCGACTTCAATAGAACACGTTTTTCACGACGAAGCTAACAAGCTAGGTTTAATCACCGAGGTAGTTCAATCCTCTTTAATTACAGATACACGCCAATTGAATTCTTCAGACAATTATCTCGAGTGGCAAAGTTTTTTAATAAACAAGTGCAACGTGATAATAGCGGTTCGTAATAACGACATTTCTTCTGCTAAAAATTCAATGGTACACACAATTATTGATCATGTTATGTACCCAGAAAATCACATTACCGAGCAATCAGAATATTTTGTTAATAGTGATGAGTTCTTACCCTTTTTATATGAAATAAAACTATCCGAAAATGAAGTTATCGCTAATCTTGTAAGAGATAACGAAGAAAATATCTTTAACTCATTTATAGGTGATTTTAGTAATATCTCATCTGAATTGAACTCAGCTTCAATACAATATGTGGATAATACTTTAAGAGATAAATTAGCGACTGATAAAAAAGAAGATGAAGTTAGTTTAGCTGGATTTTATGATTTTAGTTGTAAATTTGATGCACTCGCAGGTAAGCACCAAGCTAAAAGTAACTTTGGATTTTGGGTGTTATTCTCGCTAACGCTTGTTTTAGGCGCATCATTTTTACTTTACGCCAAAGTTTTTACTCATAGTCCATGGCTGCTTATCGTATACTTAATTGCATATACTGGTGGCATATTTACTTTTTATAAAATGAAGAAAAAGGCATCGCTTAAAAAACACTTAGTGTACCGATTATGTGCTGAAGCACTACGGCTTAAATTATTTCAATTGGTGAGTTATTCAGGTAATAAAACTAAAGCTTTTCAATTTGAAAAACAGATCAGCATGGCGAATGTAAATACACAATGGATAGCCCATATGGTAAGGGCTTTTCCGCTGCATAAGGTTAAAGACGAACTATTGCCGGCAGAACGAAAAGACATTATTTTATCGCACCTTATTGGAGAACAGCTTCATTATTTCAAACTGAAACTTCATGGTAAAAAAGATCAAAAAAGTAACAACCACAAGCCTAAGCTAGATGGTTTAGAGAAATTACTACATAGATTTAGTAAAACTGAACTCTCTATAGTTGTATTTTGTACGCTTTTAATGCTTGTTGTTACACTCACCGCATTTAAGGTTGGTGTTTTTTATAAACTCTACCCAGTAAAACACATCATGATGTTTCTTATCGGGTTTTTGCCTCTGGTAGGTTTAGCATTTGAGCAACTGGTATTTAACTTTGCCCTTGAAGAAAACGAAATGCGTTATCACCATCAAATAAGTAAATTCAAATCAATAAAACGCTGGTTAAGTGCGACAGAGTCCGAAAGCACCACTTCTAAAATAACCAACCAACTCTGTATTGAATGTGTTCAAGAGAACTTTAACTGGTATACAACTCGAGTGAACAGGCAGCATAAGCCAGCCAGTGGCGGTTAAACATTACAAGTACCATATAACACTAATAATAAAAAATAGGTTTTACCATGGAAGAAAGTAAACAATCGGTCACTAATAAATACAAATACCATGCATTTATCTCATACCGCCATGCCGATAATAAAGTGCAAGGCAGGCAGTGGGCAACATGGTTACACCAAGCGATTGAAACCTATGAAGTCCCAAAAGATTTAGTCGGTAAAAAGAATGGTCGTGGGGATGTTATTCCAGCGCGTATCTACCCTATTTTTCGTGATGAAGAAGAATTACCTGCCCACGCGGATTTAGGTACCTCTATTGTAGGAGCCCTAGAGCAAACCAACTTATTAGTGGTGCTATGTTCACCAAGAGCCGTAGCATCAACTTATGTAGCCGATGAAATAGATTACTTTAAAAAGCTAGGTGGCTCTGACCGTATTATTGCCGCCATGATAGACGGCGAGCCCAATACTAGTTGGGATGACAGCAAACACAGCTTAGGCTTCACCAAAGAAGATGAATGTTTCCCACTTCCTTTGCAATTTGAATATGACCAAGACGGTAATCCTACCGATAAACACGCGGAGCCAATAGCGGCTGATTTTAGAATAAATAACAATGGTAAGCCTGAAGAAGGTTTTACCACTCCAGCTGCATATCGTGAACACCTAAAAAAAACAACCAAACTAGACAATAAAGCAATCGATAAAAAGGTTGATACTTACCAACAACAGCTGCATTTAATGCTGCTTAAAGTCATTGCTGGAATTTTAGGAGTACCCTTAGGAGAGTTAACCCAACGAGATAAAGAATATCAATTAGAGCAAGAGCGATTAAAGGCTAAGAAATTACGGCAGTGGTTAGGCGCGGTTGCTATGTTGGCTATTTTGGCTGTTGGGGCAGGTGTGTTTGCTTATATTCAAAAAAATCGTGCTGAGGTATTGCTGGATGGAGTACGGCATAACCTAAATTTCTTGAACGTTGATTTACGAAATGCATTAGAGAATTACGTCCCCATAGATGTTCGTGCCGATATGTTGAAGCAAGTTGATGATTTGATGAGTATTTTGAAGGCTGAGGAAGGTGGTGTTGCGAGTGACCAGCATGCTGCCGCTACTGCTTATATGAATCAAGCGGATTTCATTTTAAAAAGCGATGCTGCAGCCGAAGAAGCATTATTACTATTCCAAAAGGCGAAAAACATACTTACTTTACTGACCAATGAGTATCCCGAAAATCGAAACTTTCAACGTAGTTTATCCATATCATATAGTAAACTCGGCCAATTACAGTTAGGCCGGGGTGATACTGCAGCGGCTTTAGAATATTATAAAGCTAGCCATTCTATTCGTGAAAAACTTTCGATACTTGCTCGCGACCCTCTTAACCCTCTTGAACCTCTTGATCCTCTTGACTTAGCTAGTATCAGGTTTCAGCGTGATTTATCTATATCACATGTTAATATCGGTGATTTACAATTACGCTTGGGTGATAAGGATGCTGCTTTAGTGCATTATCAGGCTGGTATGGTTATTCGTGACAAACTTAAGAATCTTGACCCGAATAATATCGAGTTTCAACGTGATTTATCTATATCACATAATAGGCTAGGTGATTTGCGGTTAAGAATAGATGAAATAGATGCCGCTATAGAACATTATCAAGTGGGCATAGCTATTCGTGAAAAACTTACGATACTTGACCCGAGTAATACAATGTTTCAGCGTGACTTATCTGTATCACATAATAAGCTCGGTGATTTACAGTTGCGCTTGGGTGATAAGGATGCTGCTTTAGCTCATTATCAAGAAGGAATATTCATCCGTAAAAAACTCATGAAACTTGACCCGAACAATGCAGAATTTCAGTATGATTTATCATTCTCTTATTCGTCTATAGCTAAAGCTCATGCTAAAGGAAAAGATTTTATTTCGGCTTCAGACTCATTAATGTCTTATATTAAAATTACAGGGATCGATACAAGTAAAAAGATAGTGACGCAGGAAAAGATATTGTTACTAAAGCGCCTCAGTGGCAGTTACCTTAACTGGTCTTGGTATATGCTTTACACCGAAAAAGTCAATGAAGTCCCGAATATGTTAACTAAAGTCATTAGTTACCTCCCAGAAAACGAAGATAATACAGTGATACTTCATACCAATTTAGCGCACGCTTATTTATTATCTGGCGACTATCAAATAGCTAAATCAATATATACAAAATATAAAGAATTCAAATTCAAGAATGGGAAAACATGGCAGATGGCGATTCTGGCCGATTTCAAAGCGTTAGAAAAAGATGATATCACTCATCCTGATTTTGAGCGTATTGCTAAAGAAGTGTTTGGAGAGTCATTAGAAAGCAAGCCACCAATAAAAAATAAAGAGGCAGTGTAAAATGGCAACTCATAAGGCTGACTCTACATACAAATACCACGCATTTATTTCATATCGCCATGCCGATAACAAAGTGCATGGCAGGCAGTGGGCTACGTGGTTGCATCAAGCGATTGAAACCTATGATGTCCCTAAAGATTTAGTGGGCAAAAAAAATGGACGTGGTGATGTTATTCCTGCGCGTATATATCCTATTTTTCGTGATGAAGAAGAGCTTCCTGCCCATGCTGATTTAGGAACCTCTATTGTAGGAGCCTTAGAGCAAACTAACTTGTTAGTAGTGCTGTGTTCACCACGAGCAGTAGCCTCTACTTATGTAGCCGATGAAATAGATTATTTTAAAAAGCTTGGTGGCTCTGACCGTATCATTGCCGCTATGATTGATGGTGAACCTAACACCAGTTGGGATGACAGTAAGCTTAAGTTAGGCTTTACCAAAGAAGATGAATGCTTCCCTCTACCACTTCAATTCGAATACGACCAAGACGGTAACCCTACTGAAAAGCATGCCGAGCCAATCGCGGCTGATTTCAGAATTAATAATGATGGTAAACCTGAGCAAGGTTTTACTACTCCTGCTGCTTATCGTGAACACCTAAAAAAAACGACCAAGCTAGACAATAAAGCCATCGATAAAAAGGTCAATGCTTACCAGCAGCAAATTCACCTCATGCTGCTTAAAATAATCGCGGGCATTTTAGGTGTGCCTTTAGGAGAATTAACTCAACGAGATAAAGAATATCAACTAGAGCAAGAGCGATTAAAGGCTAAGAAATTACGGCAGTGGCTAGGTGCTGTAGTGATGCTAGCTATAGTGGCTGTTGGTACAGGAGTTTTTGCTTACTTCCAAAAAGAAAAAGCTCAAGAGGCTACGATTCAGGTATTAAAAGAAAAAGAACGAGCAGAAAAATCCGAGAAGACCGCCATACGAGAACAGGAAAAAGCGCAGTTAGCAGAGAAGGCTGCTAAATTTGAAAGGGATAATGCTTTAAATACACAAGGTCTTTTTCTAGTTGATCTTGCTAAACAAGAGAATCAAAAAGGGTTTTATGATACAGGGCTATTGCTGAGTTTGAATGCTTTACCGGGGGGGCATGGCGGGGAAAGGCCTTTTTCTAATGAGATGAGAGACTCACTTTATCAGTCAGTGAAAAATGTTAAGAAAAAGGCTATTTTAAGACATAATAGTTACGCTCGAGGAGTAGAATACAGTGAAGACGGAAAATTAATCCTTACCCATACACAAAATGGCGATGTGATAATTTGGGATAGTGAACAAGCAAATAAAAAACAAATTCTTAAACATAATGGTTCTATTTTGGCTGCTCATTTCAGTCCTGATAATACAAAAGTAGTTACTGCGTCATTTTACCATCCAGTTAGAGTGTGGTCTGTTGAAAGTGGAAAATTACTATACGAGCTTATTCATCCCGGCATTGACTCAAATGGAAGTGCTGGTTACGTTACATTTAGCCCTAAAGGAACATATATTCTTACTGCTAGATTTGGATCAGAAAATTATAACTCAGCTTACCTTTGGTCTACACAGACAGGGGAAAAAATAGGAAACTATGGTCATAGTGGCTTAAGTGAAATGGCGATAGTTTCAGCGCAATTTTCTGATGATGAATCATCACTAACAACCATGTCTACAGAGATAGCTGTGCAGTGGGGGGTTAAATCAAAAACAAGAAAGAACGTAATTAAATTTAAAGAAAGGAGCGATGACAAGTTAAAAGGTAGCTCTGATAATATTTATTTTTATAGAATTGGTGCCGGATTCGAACAAAGGGATAACATTGTTGATATCTGGGAAGTAAACTCAGGAAAAAAAGTTTTTTCTTTTAGTCATAAAGAAAAAATAAATAGCGCACAATTCAGCAATGACAATAAAATGTTAATTACCTCTTCTGATGACAACACATCGATCGTTTATTCATTATCTACAGGTAATGTAATTTCATTGTTTAACTATGAAAGTAATGTAATAGATGCCTCCTTTCATAATAACGGATCCTATATATACAATTCATTGGAAGATGGGAGCGTGTTAATTCGTTCTTTTGAAACAGGAGAAATATTATCAGCTTTCAATCATCAATATAGAGCTACACAGGCTACTTTTCACCCATCTACTAATAATGTCATAACACGATCTAGTAATAATGTGCATGTTTGGGAATATGAAAAAAGCCAACACTTAAAATTAAATTCAACGTCAACTTTTCTTCACTCTAACATAAGTTCTGATGGGGAAAAAATAGCGGCATATTCAAATGATGGAGTTGTCACCATTTGGTCTGTTTTAACCGGTAATAAGTTATTTGACTTTAAACCAAATAGCTATGTTTATCACTTAGAGTTTACTTCTGATAGCACTAAGTTAGTAGTTGCTGAGGGGAATAAAACAGGAGCTGCTTCAATTTGGTCTTTAGCTACTAAAAGTAAGATACATACATTCAATCACAAAGGAATAGTGAACCATGCTTCATTTAATAAAAATGGTACCAAGGTAATTACAGCCTCTAGAGATCGTACAGCATCTATTTGGGATATGGAAACTGGACAAAAACTATTAACGTTGACGCATAGTTCTAGTGTCTTTAGGGCTGGTTTTAGCAATGATTCACTAACTGTTTTTACAATTCCTGTCGATAAAACAGCAATTATTTGGTCTGCTAGCGATGGGCAGAAAATAGCCACGACACCTAAAGCAAAGAAACTAATATCAACCGCTAGTTTTGACCCTACTGACAAGTACCTTATTACTTACATTCCAAGAGAAGGCATTTTGAATATTTTTAATTCATCTAATGGTCATCAAGTAGTCAGCATAAACAAAAATGTTAATTCCGCAAAAAAACTGTTTGATTATTTGGGTAATTTGTTACCTCTCAAAGAACAATCTATTAGTAAAAATAATTTGATGTTTTTGATAGATGAAAATGAATTCCACTTCAAAAATGACTTTCGTAATTTACATAAAATGAATGGAGAAAGTGAATCAGAGTTAAGTGGTGATGGGGAAAAGTTTGTGTCTGTAAGAAAAAACGAAGTTAAGGTTTTTAGCTCCCTTACTGGTTTAGAATTAGATTCATTAAAGCACCAAGATGTAAGTTCGGCATATTTTACTCCTGACGGAAAAAAATTAATTTCATTAGGTGGAAAGGAGATAATGATTAGACAACTCTTGCCATTAAAAAATTTGAAACATAAAGCACTGCAATTGTTACCCCAAAATAGAAGGTGTTTAACTACTGAGGAAAGAAATAAATTCTTCCTGCCTAAGTTAAGTGATGAACAAAGAAAATTTATCGGTTGCTCAAATCATGAGTAGTAATATAAGAAGGCTTTTTTTTGTTCGAATTGTTTTAGTCATTTTGATATGTGCTATTAGCGGATTTATATTATTAGAATGTAAAATAAGAATAGCAAACCACCACTATTCTGAAAAAGTAGATGCGGTGGTTATTTTAGGCGCTAAAGTACGTAATTCAGGCCCTTCACTATCATTAATATCAAGAATGGATGCCGCTATTTTAGCTGCTAAACATAGCCCTAACGCTAAATTAGTACTTTCTGGTGGTCGAGGCTCAGATGAGCCAATGAGTGAAGCGCAAGCTATGTATGATTACTTAACTTTGCAGGGTATTGATAAGCAACGCTTAGTACTAGAAGATAAGTCATCTAACACAATTGAAAATTTAACATACTCTATGGCTAAAATGCCTCAATCAAATCGTTGGCTAATTATCACCAATGATTATCATGCTTATAGGGCGTGTATGTTTGCTGATGCGTTAAATATAAATGCTATTTGCCATGGTGCACCAGCACCGAGTCATGTTGCACTTAAATTAAGAATAAGAGAATACATTGCCATTTTATATTATTGGCTCTTAGGGTAATTGAAATATCAGTTAACATTAAACAATTTAGATTCAAATTATAAAAAGGGAAACACATGAAACAACTACTTATGGATTACATCATCACTTTTGGCTGGGCTATTGTTGGCTCTTTAAGTATGGGTTTTAGCCTACTACTTACCTTATTCATAGTTTCTAAGTTTACGACAGTAATAGATGAAGAGGCCGAGCTACAAAAAGGTAACATGGCTATAGCTGTAGTATTGGCAGCTATAGTGCTTGCTTGTGCTTGGGTGGTTAGTTCTGTTATTAGGCCATAACAGTGAAGTGGCTATTCATCGCTATTTGTTTATTTCCCTTTGTAGCGATATGTTTTTTTGATGAGTTACCGCAAAATACTCGTAAAGAACTCGAAATTAGACGTCGTTTTATGAGTAACGCTAATTCAACGACTATTTATCAAAAAAACACCTATTTTAAGCGTGCCATATTAACCTCTACTGGTGGCCAACCTGATGATTTACAACAAGTAAACTTAGGTGAAATAGCTTTAGAAATGAATAAAATTGAAACGGAATACGAGCTTCCTTATGCGTGGGGCGGTAGTATTCGTAATCACATGAAAGGACTTGACTGCTCTGGTTTTATTCATGGGTTACTTTATTTCACTGGGGAGAGTAATTATAAGCGCCGCTTTAATACTCGGGCTTTTTATAATCAGCTTCGTCGCGATAGAAACTATATAGAAACGTTTAACGCGTTGAATAGTCCGGATTATAGTTTGCAAGACGTAGTTAAAAATTTAAGCGTTGGTGATATTATTTTATGGCCTAGTGGTATTCAAGATGGTAAAAACTTACCCGGTCAAATTTGGGGGCATGTCGGTATTGTATCAACCATTATTAATGGAAAACCTTATGTTACTCATTATGTAAAGTCTGATGCTTACAATGAGCTTGATATATATAGCCGAAAAGGGCATGGCCTTAATACGCTTGAAGCTTATACTTTTATAAATATAAAACAGCGTGGTGTACTTAGTGTATTTCGCCAAAAAGGAAAGTTAAATGAAACCTAATAAAGGGTCATCAGCCCCATTAAACATAACCGGCATTGTTATATTAGCGTGTTTTGTGGTGGCTACTTTTGTTTTAGGTTTGTATGGATTTAGCTCGGTATATGTTGCTAAACCCAATATATCTCACCCGGAGTTAACACGTTGGTTTGATGTGTGTTATAGCACCATTAAATTGTTTTCATTAATATCATCTCCTGCTGAAGAAGCACTTAAACATTGGGCTATTTCAGCTGCAAGGCTAACCGCTGCTTGTTCAGTATTTTTCTCTATTGCCTTTGCTGCTTTTTTTGCTGCAGGCAGTTGGTTTAAAGCTAACTTTTTAGTCAAATATTATAAGGGGCATTATGTTATTTATGGTTTGAATGCCGAAAGTACTTATTTAATTGATGATTTACTCAGTAAAAAAGAAAAAGTAGTTATTGTAGAAAAAGATCATAGTAATCCATTGCTCATTCAGTATAAAAAGAAAAAGGTTACACTGATCATGGGGGATGCTTCAGATATAACTATTCAACTAAAAGCATCTATTTTAAAAGCAAAGGCTATGGTTGCTATTACTGGGTGTGACCTAACCAATTTAGCCATTTTAAAAACATTAGTAGAGTCCCCCCATAAACCTGAGCTCCATTGCCATATTGGTATCGACAATGTAATGAGTTACAAGTTGTTTGAACCAAGCGCTTTCTACTCAATAGAAAATATTAAAAAACAATCTACTGGTTTGTTAATCAATATATTTAACTTAAGCGAAAAAATAGCTATCGACTTAGTGCAGTCAATGGACTTAGGTGTACTGTATATATACTGTCTCTTATACACATCTGACGCTGCCGACGACTCCTTACGTGTAGATC
>OJCK01000044.1_pt1 | contig 82919 bp, 70 predicted proteins | sample 1592141 | NCBI WGS metagenome assembly OJCK01 (sample SAMN05416893, study PRJEB24817) | seawater metagenome | isolation source: Sea water | place: Canada:Atlantic | collected 2013-11 | reverse complement strand
TCGGGACACCCATGATAATTCCCTTATCGGGACACCCATGATAATTCCCTTATCGGGACACCCATGATAATTCTCTTATCAGGACACCCATGATAATTACCTCTGCGTTTCACGCTGCGTACACCGGTCATTTCTATGCGGTACAGACAATTATTGAGACCACAGTTATGAGCATCGTCGCGAGTTGGTAGAGGAGCGTTTATTATTTTTAGCTACTGTGTTCGCGATCAATAGCGCGGCTAGGTATTGTCGCGTATGCAGTCATGGATAATTGGTAAAAATGCCGGCGCTCTTTACAGCCGCTTTACAACCGCTTTAGCTGGCCCGAAGGGCGTAAGGCAGGATGCCTGAAGTAGACTCATATCGTGCTTTGTGTTGATAAATCTTTAGCTGATAACTGGAATACTGATGAGGTTCTAGTTCGTTATCATCGTTTACATAAATGAGGCTAAATGTTTGCTGTTCTGCGCCTTCAAACTCAAATCACTAGGAGCGCTCTTATACCAGCATGACTTCGAAAGAGAACTAGCTTTCTTTTAATAAAGAGCTGTCAGTCATCCGCCTTGTTTAAGCCCTTTTAAACTCTCACTGAGTCATCACTTAATAACGTGGAATGGTATTACTATGACTGTCACGATAACACTATGGATGGCATCAACACTTCTGCTCTCAAAGCATGGGTGTCATGCTATTTGAACGGTAATGCTATTTAAACTGACCTCTATCATGGGGGTCGCAGTATCTACCGCATGCAAAATTTCAGCTAATGCACGAAATTCACAGTCGCCTAAAGCATGCTTGCTAGGTATAAATTTAGATATAAAAAAACCGGCTAACATATCGCCGGTTTCCCAATTATTAATTGCACAATACCTAAGCGTTTACAGGTATCAGCCCTTAAAGGACTGAGCTTTGCCATAGTGAAAAGCTCAAGTCTGCAGACTACCCGGCTATATGCAGGAAATGTAAGTGACGATGATACTGATCAATAATATCGTTGATAACAGCGACCTTTGACCAACCCATAATGTCATAGTTTTGCCCACCTTCGCTCAAATGAACATCGGCTCGATAATACGTGTGCTCGTCGTTTGAGTCGGCTGCAACCTGTTCTGCTGATTGGCTATACTCAGGCAGAAGATGAATGGTTGGGTAGACCGCATAGATAAATTCAGCGTCTTCGCCGTGCTTAACCGTTAAAATAACCGCTTCGTCGGTTTGGGTAATATCAGCGTCTATCTGATTTTCATTTAACTCTTCGGCAACAGCTGTAAATGCTTGCTTTACGCGGTGCTCTACAAATCGCTCAACCGCCACTTTATTCGGAAAATCCACAATAACCTGCAAGCGTTCCTTCCAGCTATCTGTATTTGTTGCGTGCTGAACAGAGGGTGCGTGCAGTGTCATACTCTCGCGCTTGTATTCTTCAACTCGCAGCGCTTTAACCAAACCATACATAGCAATAATAAGCACGACGGCAAATGGAAGCGCGCTGGCGATTGTCATCGTTTGCAAGGCACTTAACCCGCCGGCCATAAGTAATATGCCAGCCACTAAACCTACCCCACCAGCCCAGTAAATACGCTGCCATACAGGCGTGTCATTCCTACCGTTCGAGCACAACATATCCACTACCATGGCCCCTGAATCACATGAGGTAACGAAGAATACCACTATCATCAGCACCGCCACTCCGGATATCACATTCGACCAAGGGAAGTTCTCTAAAAATAAAAACAGCGCTACAGGCGTGTTGTCAGTGGCCAATTTACCCAGCTCTGTACTGCCTTGATTTAACACCAATTCGATGGCGCTATTACCGAAAATTGTCATCCATGCCAACGTAAACATAGACGGAATTAAGATCACGCCAATAATAAATTCACGTATCGTGCGGCCTTTTGATATACGCGCTATAAACACACCAACGAAAGGTGCCCAAGCTAGCCACCAGCCCCAGTAAAAGATAGTCCAACCACCTAGCCAGTCTTTCTTGTCATACGCGAAAAGGTTAAACGTGTTACGCACAATATCTGACAGATACGCGCCCGTGTTTTGCAGCATAGCTTGCAATAGAAATACCGTAGGGCCTACAAACAAGATGAATAGCAACAACCCAACGGCCAGCAACATATTGAATTCAGATAAAATGCGGATCCCCTTATCCAAGCCGCTAACCACTGAAATAATCGCCAAGCCAGTAATAGCCAGAATTAACAGCAATTGATAAGGAGCAGAAATAGGAAAATCAAATAAATAGTTAAGGCCCGAACTAATTTGCGTAACACCAATGCCAAGAGATGTAGCGACCCCGAAAATAGTACTGATTACCGCGAAAATATCGACTAAGTTACCGCGCCAGCCATAAATTTTATCCCCGATAATGGGGTACAACGCCGAACGCAACGTGAGCGGTAAATTGTGCCGGTAACTGAAATAAGCCAGAATTAATGCGACCACTGCATATATCGCCCAAGCATGCAGCCCCCAATGGAAGAACGTCATTTTCATCGCTTCGCGCGCAGCTTCTATTGTTGCAGGCGTTGCGGTAGGCGGAGCCAAAAAATGCATTAACGGCTCGGCCACGCCAAAGAACATCAAGCCGATTCCCATTCCCGCCGCGAACAACATGGAAAGCCAAGATATAAACGAATAATCAGGCTCTGCGTGGTCCTGCCCAAGTTTAATTTGGCTATGCCGAGAGATAGCTAAATACATAACGAAAATTAAAATTGCGGCAACGGTAAGTACGTAAAACCAACTGCCGTTATCAACGATCGCCGTTTGAACTTTAGAAAAGGTTTGGTCCGCAAACTCAGGCGAGCCCAAAGCAAAAAGGAGTAGTGCAACTATAACGCTGGATGCGCCAACAAATACGATTTTATTCAGATGACTAGATGAGGCGATAGGGTTCAATATAATTACCTTATTTCATGCGCTGCTATTAAAAACGCAAAAGCGCTACAGCTTGTTCTGATTTTGGATTCTCATAGTACCACAACCAATGGCTGGAATTTAAAAGTCAAAAGTATGAGAGAAAATCAGCGTAAAACATGAAGTGATCATTAAGTGAACGAGTAGTGCCTAACCGAATTATTGTTGAGGATGTCACGACAAAAAAACTAGCCCATTGGGCTACCTACGCAGATAAAGTCGATTTCTCGATTTGATAGAAGTCGGAAGCTTTCGTGATAGGTTTTATACCAGTCCCAATAAAGAACGCTACATTTTAAACTTGGCTGATTTTGGGGATTCTTTGCCCTTTAATATATCGTTGATGTGCGTAACATCATTCACTATCTCTCGTCCCACAGCTCCCCAGAAATTCGGATTATTGAGGGTGTTGGTACGAATATCTTGTGGCAAAAATCGGCTCATCTCCCGTTTGAAATCCAACTCGGTGCCTTTATCTGCCATTACAAGCTGACAATGCTGCTCGGTGTTTTGGGTATATGACTGAATTGACTTTTCTCTCACTTCCAGTTTTCGACGAATAAGCGCGGGATCTTGCACAATACCCCGTTGCTTTAACCACATGATATCCCATACATCTCTTGGTTTTATTCGGCGCTGACGAAAGGCAAATGCGACCATTTTATCAGCTAGAATTTCATCCAAACTTTGAACAGGAAGAGGTAAACTTGCTATCGGTGATTGGATCCCGTAATGATCAATGGCAGAATGAAACTGACGGTCAAATGAAGGTAAAGCACATACATCGATATGCATTTTTTGCGATGGCAGGTCGGGTCTGCCCGCATACTTTTCTATGGTGATTTTCCACGTGGTGGTATCCGTGGTAGTTAACTTTGGCTCTCTAACATCTACGTTTAGTCCATATTTTCTATGTAAATGCTGTTGTAATTGCTCTGCCATACCGTCGAACCGACTCGCATTGAAATTCACGCCCGCAGTAAAATCTAAACCTTCAGACAAGTGACTTGAGTTGTAGCAAACCCTTAAAGAAGTCCCACCAATGAAAGTCAATTGTTGTAAAATCCCTTCAGCCTGCAATACCTGAAGAATGTCATGGTGCAGGATTTCTTTTTCGACTACATCATCCAACCCTAAAAGCTTGTCGTTTCGGCGTAAGGCACTTTGAACTATTTTATCCAACATTGTCTACTTCCTCGACCATATCCACGTTTCTTCCAACACGTTTGAGGTCGGCAATTGCCCGCTTTTCGTTAGCCCGAAACATACCAATCTCATCATCAAAATATACGCCATCTTCGAGTGAGCTAATTTCCCTGTTTGTATGGGTAAATTCAATTGTGCCGTAATCTGTTGTAAATGTGCCGCTACGACCTGTGGTCATCACGCTCAAATACGACATAGGAATTTGAGATATCACACCTAAATAGCTTAATTGAGATTCAAGGCTCACGTAATTGAAACTCTTCCACCTAAGACGTTTAGCAATCTTATATATCGCACCCTTTGGATTGGGAGGCAAATGCGCGTTAGCATATATACTTTTTGAGACGCGTTTGAGGGTATCGTTGCTCACGCTTTTTGCAAGTACAGTACGAAAAGCTTTGTTATCTTCTCTATTAAGCATCATAGCTAGGTCAACCGCAGTAAATATACCGCAATGCCCATTACTGATAGCTTGAATGGTTAACTTGTTCAGCTTTTTGAACACACTCATCAAACGACTCACCCATCTATACAATACGCACCTATAATGGCATCTTTTTGTACACTTATTAAACTTACAAAAAACTTCAATTTTAGAAGTTTTTTGTATAGATAAATTAAATACTAAAGTGATTAACCGCCTAATTCAAAAACGCTACGCGGCACAGAGAGAGGAATAACGAGGATTTGACCTAACGATTAGATCAACGCGCCTATCCTTTTAATTTCCTAACGAGCCTCGATAACAAGCTGTCGCTAGATTAGCCTTAGTCCCAACATCACTAACATAACCACATTCGCCAATAGACCAATCAAAAAGAAGTAGGTACGTGGGCTGGGGTTCTTTTCCGTCGAAATTACATAGTACAGCACCATATGCACAACTCTTGCGGCTAAATATACCCACACACAAATTGCAAAAACTGGACTTTGCATATTTAGAAGAAATGCGAAAAGTACCGTACCAACGAACAGAGCACTGTTCTCTAGGGTATTTTGGAAAGTACGATGGGCTCTAAACACAAAACTATCGTGAGATAAGTTTTCATCTATCTTCCCAGGGATCGCATTTGGCTGCTTAGCCTTACTAAACGTCGCGACCGCCCACTGCACTAGCAGCATCACTAAATATAAGTAAAACGCCGTATATGACGAATAGGTAAGATCGATCATTGTTACTTTCCCTTGATAAATTTACGAGCAATACATTACAAGTACTAGCAATCTTAATGCCCAATATAAGTCATTGATACATAAATTATTAAAAGGACTTTATCGAGAATTCACTGTAAGTAGTACAGGGTTAATTATAAGAGTTACCACCGGCCCAAGTTAACGGAAAGCCATCAGTTGAGGGCGAGATTTTAATTAAAAGTGCAGAGTCTTTAACAAAAAAGTCTTTGCTATTCGCATGCAATTTTTAAAGTATAAAGCTAATCGACTGGGTTCAACTGGCCGGTCTTCTCATTCCATCTAGCGTTGAATGCCTTTAGCTCTCGCTTGCGAATTTTTGAACAGGCCACAAAGACTTTCATGTTTCCGCTGTTGTATAAACACTGGGGTGACTCTTTAAAATAGCGCTGCCATGCTAATTTTTTCTTCCCATCGAAATTCGCGTAATTTGAGATCTGCACATTCATGGTTTGTGGATAGCGTTTTTGCTGATAGCTGCTAGATGAGCGGTAAACTGACGATTGCCTGCTATCACTAAAGTAAATCGAGTTAGCACTACTGTTTGATTGTTCGTCGTTCTTATCATCTCGTAAACAGGCTAAAAATTCGTTTTTAGCCTCGCGATGTCGTTCCCTTCTTCTCTCCGTCACTTTTTCTTTGAGCTTCTTATTCCAGTAATCTGCTCTCTCCTTTTCGTAGTCGCACTTCGCACTCACATCAGCGCTGGTTACAACAAATACGATCAAAACTGACATTAACACTTTCACTCAAATACATCCTGTAAACGACCTTGAGAAAGTCGATTATGTCAGAGCTTCAGTCAGCTTCAATGCCAAAAACGGTAAATTAAGTATCCGAGAAACATGATTGGTATATTTTTCAAAAGGAATTTCAATATTGGAAAGTTGTAGCTTTTCATTCTCAGCAAGATAACAAAGTATTCTTCGAGTGTATTTAGTGAGCGTGTAGATTATTGAACTCTTTGTATTAGCAACAAAAAATGAAATAAGTTAACCTGGAGCAAAGAAATTAAAGTTAAGGACAACGGCTTTTTCATGACATCTACTATTGAAGTTTCTGCCGGAATAATAGTTAAAAATAACAAAGTTCTTGCCGCACGCAGGAAGCCGGGGCTTCATCTGGCGGGTCTGTGGGAATTCCCGGGGGGGAAAGTCGAGCCAAACGAAACTCCTGAAAGTTGTTTAGTTAGAGAACTCAAAGAAGAATTCGGTATTGATACCCGTATAGTTAATTATGTGGGAGACAACTATCATGCTTACGACAGCAAAACTATTCACCTCATGGCTTTCCAAGTAGAGCATTTAAGTGGTCAAATACAGCTCAACGATCATGATCAAATTAAGTGGCTTTCAATTGTAGAATTAGACTCTCTCAATTGGGCTGAAGCAGATATACCGCTTATTCAATCATTCAAATCACTTATAAGCCTTACCGAGTTTTATCAGCAATTTGCGCAACCATACGCAGATGAAACACAACCTATTGATATGAGCGACTTATATCCGAAATTTCTCAATTTACTTCCCGAAAATGCGCATATATTAGATTTAGGCTGTGGTGCAGGTAGAGACTCTGCCCATTTTATTGATCTAGGTTTTACCGTTACAGCCTTAGATGGTAGCGCCAATTTAGCTAAAATTGCAGAAAAGCATATAAACCAACCGGTACAAGTAAAGCTGTTTCAAGAGCTTGATTATAATAACCAATTCAATGGTGTTTGGGCGTGTGCTAGTTTACTACATTGTCCTAAAAGCCAAATATTAGATGTATTGAACAAAATACATCATTCTCTAATCTCACGGGGAATATTGTACGCTTCCTTTAAATTGGGCAAAGACGAATCTTGTGATGCTCGCGGGCGCTTCTTTAATAATTACACCACCAGTCAATTAACTTCTCTATTTAAACAACAAGCTGGCTTCGAGATAATCGAATGTTGGGAAGAAACCAAACCGTTACGAAATTCAGTTCAAGTTTGGGTAAATATTCTTTGTCGTAAGGTGGCAATTTAAAATGAGTGCATTCCCAGATAGACATCTCACTGTGGGTGGCAACGATCCTTTCTTACCAAGCTTACTGCAAGCAATTAATTATGCTTCATCTATTGCCATTGCAGCTGCTTTTATACGCCAGTCTGGACTGAATTTAATCTTCTCTGCATTAGAAGATGCGCTTTTGCGCGGCGCAGAAGTGCGAGTTTTGACTGGGGATTATATGGGCATTACTGAACCAAGAGCATTACGTCAGTTAATTTTACTGCAGTCCCGTGGTGCACAAATCAAGGTATTTGAATCCAAAGCAAAACAAAGCTTTCACATGAAAGCGTATATTTTTATAGAAAATGCTGGAGCCCCGAACATTGACGGCTGTGCTTTTATTGGCTCAAGCAATATATCTAAATCAGCGCTACAGGACGGTCTTGAGTGGAATCTCAGCATTGCATTGAGGACCGAGCCCGAGAAATTCAAAGCAGTACAAGCACAATATGAAAATCTATACCTTGAGCCACGATGTGTAGTATTAAGCCACGAGTGGATTGATGAGTACGAGGCGCGGATCCCAACCAAACTTGCAGTAAAACTAGTCGCCGATTCTGAAAATGAAGAATTTGTGCCAACTCCAGAACCAAATATCATTCAGCTCCAAGCATTAACGGCTCTATCTGAAACTCGAAAAAAAGGCTATGAACGAGGATTAGTCGTAATGGCTACAGGGACAGGTAAAACCTGGTTATCAGCGTTCGATGCTCGGCAGATAGATGCAAAACGTGTTTTGTTTGTTGCTCACCGGGAAGAAATTTTAGATCAAGCAGAGAAAACATTTAATAGAATGTTTCCAAATCGTAGGGTTGGCCGATACTCTGGAGCTTCCAAAGAAAAAAACGTCGATTTACTATTTGCCTCAATTCAAACTTTAGGCAAAAAGCAGCACCTACAAGAATTTCGCCCAAGCGACTTTGATTATATTGTCATTGACGAATTCCACCACGCATCAGCTAATAGCTACCAGAAATTACTCTCATATTTTACGCCCACATTCATGCTGGGATTAACCGCCACTCCGGAACGAACTGACCAGTCAGATATCTACTCTCTTTGTGACGATAATCTTGTATTTGAATATGATTTATTTAAAGGAATTGAATCGGAAATTCTATGTCCATTCGATTATAGAGGTATTAAAGATGTTATTGATTATAAAGAAATCAGCTGGCGCAATGGAAAATTCGATCCAGAACAACTTGAAAACAAATTAGCTACTACTGGCCGTGCAAAACACAGTTTAAAATATTGGAAAAAACACAAACAGAGTAGAACGCTAGGTTTTTGTATTTCGACTAAACATGCCGATTTTATGGCCGCCTACTTCATACAAAACGGAGTAAAAGCCGTTTCGGTACACAGTAACTCTAAAATGCCTAGAAATGTCGCGCTCGAGCAGCTTAAAACGGGTGTGATAGATATAATCTTTTCAGTAGACCTGTTTAATGAAGGGGTTGATCTCCCTTCAATTGATACTGTAATGATGCTTCGCCCAACTGATTCGAAAATCATTTTTTTACAGCAACTGGGTAGGGGGTTACGCAGATCTAGCGAAACCAATAAAGAACATTTAGTTATTTTAGATTTCATCGGTAACCACATCAGTTTTTTCCGAAAAATTGACTCTCTGTTCAAATTAGGGATCACAAACGATGCTCGAAAAGCATTTATTTCCACTTTGAAGAATGGTGCATTACAGTTACCAAGAGGCTGCTTTGTTAACATAGAGCTATCCGCAATAGACGTTTTACAGCAATTAATAGATAACAATTTTGATACTCAAATTGATGTATACCTAGGCCTCAAAGAATCCTTAGGCAGAAGGCCGTCTTTATCTGAGTTTTACCATGCAGGCGGAGCTGTTGATCGTGTGCGCAAAGAGCACGGGAGCTGGTTTGCATTTGTTCAACACCAAGAAGACTTGACGCATACTGAGGGGCTTATTTTCAGTAGCCTTCAACCATTCCTATTGGAAGTAGAAACAACTAGATTAACCAAGTCATTTAAGCTTGTTCTACTTGAAGCTATGCTCGAGTTAGAAGGTTTTACGAATCCAACGCCATTGGATTCTTTGGCTGTACGCTCATTTCAGATATTTAAACGTCACCCTCTTTTGCAAGTCGATATCCCAAATGAATTTAGGAATAAAACTGAAATTGATAGGGTTAAGTGGGCGCGTTACTGGAGAAATAACCCAGTAAACGCTTGGATCGGAGGTAATAGTAATGCCACCGTATCCTTTTTCGCAGTTGAAGATAACGAATTCCAAACATTATTTGAAATAGCTGAAAATACTCAGGATGTGTTTTCAGTAATGATACAAGAACTAGTAAATTATCGTTTCCTACAGTACGAGCAACGCTTGAGTACAAAAACACAAGCGTCTGAGAGAAGTGCTTCAAATATATTTGAGCTCGACGTATCTTCGCAACAATCGATTCCCTATTTTACTGATTTAAAAATTGCATGCGGTCACTTTAAAAGTAGTGAGCACGAAATTATTGAAACGATAGATGTGCCTGGATCTTATGGTAAGTTAGATCCCACTAAGCATTTCGTAGCGAATGCGACCGGCGACTCAATGAATGGTGGAAAACACCCGATTAAACACGGGGATTTACTGTTACTGGAACTCTTTAGTCCCGAACACGCTGGCAGCATAAGTGGAAAAACAGTTGCAATTGAACGTTATGACATGACAGGTGACGATCAGTATTTATTAAGAAACATATCTAAAACAGGTGATCAACAATATCAGTTAATTGCTCAAAACCCGGATTATGAGCCGATGGCTGCAAATGAGGAAATGAAGCCATTAGCGTTCCTTAAATCAGTAATTGACCCTGCCGATATATTTATTCACCGTGAGTTTATGCGCCAAAATATTCCTCCCATATTCGGCTTAGAATTTAACAAAGGCTTATGGGAAGCAGGCCATATAAGACCTAAAGGATGTGACGAACAATTTTTATTAGTCACACTCAATAAGCAAGGTAAAGCAACTGAACACCAATACCATGACTATTTTGTCGATCCATCAACATTCCATTGGCAAAGTCAGGGCCGCACGCGCAGTGATAACGCTAAAGGTATTGCAATCCAAAGGCACTCGAACGTTCATCTTTTTGTTAGAAAAAATAAACTAACAGCTGGGACAGCATCACCATTTTATTATCTTGGTAAATTAGATTATCAAACGCATCAAGGTGAGGCCCCCATGAATGTAACTTGGAAGCTTCAAAAGCCTTTACCAACTAAATTGTTTGATTATTTCCAACTAAGTGAATAAGCAATCTGTATAAAGAACACATACCTCAGGGTTTTCAGTACGTTAAAGGAGTAACAACACTGTGTCTTACCTCATGCTTTATTTCTCGATTGGGTTATTTTCTGCTTTTGTGTTTGTGGGCTATTGGTGGCTGTACAAAGACAGGGTGGATATTCCCGCGTCACTCAACCTTATGCTGATTCGAGCGACTGCCTATATTTTTGTGTGGCCTGTGTTGTTCTGGAAGTGGTTTAAAAGTGAAGACAAAACACGTTTTATTACTGAACCAGAATTTGTGATGCCTGAGCCGAGGCCAGTTGACCCAGACATAGTGAAAAACAGCGCCCGCAATGCCGAGCGTGAAGCCCAAACATTGCATCAAGAATGGCTCTCATTTGTAGATACACTGCCTCAGTGTGGCTCGCATATTATGTACAAAGGCACAGATATTTACGGTGAAAGGCTCGATGGACGTTTTACTTTTGAAACCGCTGATTTGCTACCCTTGGTTTTCGATAAGCTAAACCCTAAGCCGGTTTCTTTCGATGATACCGACAGCGCAAACGACAGCCCTGATGCTGAGCGCGAGGCGAGTGACGGTGAAGCTGAAATTGACTCGCAAACAATCAGTTGGGTTAACACGCCTAGTCTTTCAAACACCCAAGAGCATTATATTCATCGCTGGTTACGCACTTACGACCCGGCGCTTTTTGTGTGTAACGTGGTGCCCACTTCGTTTAGCCGTTTTGAATATATCGCCGCCTATATGAATGAAGCGGGTAAAGGGCAAGTGCATTGTAAAAGCTGTGACAAGGTTTATAACGCGAGTGATATAAAAGCCGTTGATGGTGGCCAAGGTGGCTGGATTTTGGGCGAGCTTTACTGCCCTAATGATCACTTATTAGCGCGGCGCAAAAAAATTCATTTTATGGGTGCCAGAACTAAGTAATATTTGACTGGGCAATTTTAGGCTAAAAGCAAAGCTATACCATTTCGTCTAATAGAAGTTGACACATTGCAGCTCTATAGTACCTTGATTAATAGGTAATATTTTGACCGCCATTAAGGTATTGAATTTAAAATATGACGCGCAGACTATCCACTCTATTTCATACCTGCTGGTTGTTGTTACTGTGCGTTGCGCCTACGCTTCACGCTGAAACAGAGGATAAACTCCAATTATCGGGCTTTGCTCGGGTGATTCTGGGCTACCTTGATGACGAAAATGCTGAGTATGTGGGTTACGACAACAGCATCAGTGCTAACCAACAATCTTTGCTGGGGCTTCAAGCCGAGTACTTATTTAACGATGAATTGTCTGTCACTGGGCAGGTGGTTGGCTTTACTGACGATCAGCGTAATTCTGGCTTAGAGTGGTTATATATTTCGTATTCCCCTAGCAATGCCTTACAAATCAAACTAGGTAGGCAGCGCATTCCGTTTTTCAATTACAGCGACAGCCTAGATGTTGGTTTTGCTTATCCTTGGCTAACCCTGCCGCAACAATTTTACGACACGGCATTCTTTTCAACCTTTGACGGTGTACTAGCCAATTACCAATTCGCGCTGAACGATTGGCAAATCAATTACGAAGGCTACTGGGGCCGTTTTGACGATAAAATCTACTTAGCAAGTGAAGAAATTAACACTCAGGTAATTGGATTATTTGGTTTCAATACCAGCTTTGCTTATAAAAACCTTTCTTTGCGTGCTTCGTATAACCAAGGTGATGTAAACATAGAGCAAGAAGAGGCGCGCCTGTTTAGTCAGCAATTACGCCAATTTGGTTTTGCGAATAACGCCGAATGGCTTGATGCAAATGGGCTTATTCAGTTTTATCAATTGAGTGCAAACTACGAAAACTTAGACTATTTCTTGCGTAGTGAAGTATCTAAAATGGTCAGCGATGGCGGCTTAGTAGCTGACATAGAAAGCTTTTACATTTCCGCTGGCTACAATTTCTACCCCTACACCTTTTACATATCCTACAGCCAAAAAGACCTGCATTTTGACCACCGCCCCAGTGAAATCCCCTTGGGCGTGACCCCAGAACTCGATTTCTTGGCCGCCACCTATGCCGACGTCATAGGGCGCTTTGCTGATGACAAAGCCACAGGAATAAAAATAGGCTCTCGCTGGGATTGGCAACCTAATATCGCCTTTAAAGCAGAGATGACCTTTGTAGAAGCCCAAGACGAAATTAGTAACGATTATGCAGTTAAAGATTTAGGCGGGTTTGATGGTCACGCTATGCTGTACCAACTCGGTGTAGAGTGGGTATTTTGATGAAAGTGTATTCTACTTTACTACTGCTTTTCGGATTTTGCTGCCCCCATCATATGGCGGCCGCTGAAACGATTATCGTGGTTGCTAATACCTCTGATAAATCCATTAAGCTCAATCGTCAGCAAGTACGAAATTTATATATGGGCGGCATAATGCCTTACGATTTAAAAGCAATTGCTTTGCCCCCTGAAAACCATACACGGGTTATATTTAATACTAAGGTCGTTGGGTTAACAGAGTCGCGAATTCAGTCTTACTGGGCACAAATGCGCTTCACAGGGCGTAAAAAAGCGCCCAAAGAAATTAAAAACGAAATGTCAGTGCTTGAGTATTTGCAAAATCATGAGGGTGCCGTGGGCTATTTGCTTGCAGGCACGCCTATTCCTGATGGGTTATCTGTTATTTATACCGTTCGTTAAGCACAAAATCTTCTTTCAAAGCCAAGCTGGATGCTAGGTCAATAACACCTTCACCGCTTGCCACATCAAATTTAGCGCTAAAACAGACAATATAATTTGCACAATACGCTTAAATCGCTCTGCGGGTATTTTGTTGAGCAGTTTTAAACCTAACCAAGTGCCGATGGCACCTGCGGCGATCATGGCGATGACCAAAGGCAGCCATTGCCAAAATGCAAACCCCGCCACACCATACACTAACGCTTTGAGGGTATGCTGCATGGTCATGCTAGATGAAAACGTCGCTGTGAAACGCATTTTGTCGTAGCCCTTGGTGTGCAAATAACTGCCGACTAACGGGCCACTGGCGCCCACAAACATCGACAAAAACGTAGTGCTCAGCCCTGCCATTGCTTTGCCAAGCGGGCTTGATTCTTTAATGCTAGGCTTTTTGCCCCACAGTAAAAAAAGTACAAACCCGCCGACGAACAGTTTCATCCAATCCAGTGGTACATCACTGACCACAAAAAATGCCATTAGCGCGCCAATCAAGCCACCAGCCACAAAAAACAGCAACATACTGCTATCAACATGGCGATAAGTCAGTAGCATTCGGTTAGCGTTTGAGCCTAACTGCACCAAACCGTGCACAGGAATAACAATGGCCATAGGCAAAAATGACGCCATGACCACCAGCAGTAACAAGCCACCACCAGCGCCCATCGCTGCGGTTAAAAACGAGGTAAAACCTGCCAGAACAATTAAAAAAAAGGAAAGCGTTGGGCTGACCAACTCACTGCTAAAAAACTCCATATCACTATGCTTACAACTGACTTAAGAGGGCTATAGCCTATATTGAATAAATAGTTGTTTCGACCCATTTTGCTGTGCCGCTAACATATTGTGCAAAGATAACCGGAAAAGAATTTGACTCTTAGCCATCCTAGAGTATTTTTAATACAAAGATGTTGCATTTCACACAGTTGTAAATCGAATTATCTATTATATGACGTTCTTTCCTAGACCAATTTTCGCCATCTGCTTATTGCTTGGCAGCTATACATGTTTTGCTAGTGCGCAGGCAGAAGATAACCTGCAATTCTCTGGTTTTGCGCGTGTAGTAATGGGCTATTTAGACGATAGCAACGCCGAATATGCAGGCTATGACGACAGTATCAGTCTAGGAGAGCAATCACTCTTAGGCTTACAAGCGGATTATCAATTTAACGAAACCTTGTCTATCACTGGTCAACTGGTGGGGCATACAAATGAGCGGCGTGAATCGGGGTTGGAGTGGTTGTACGTCACGTACAAACCGAGTAACGCTTTTCAAGTAAAATTAGGCAAACAACGTCTGCCTTTTTTTAATTACAGTGACAGTCTTGATGTGGGCTTTGCTTATCCTTGGCTCACCCTACCAAAACAGTTTTACGAAACCTCGTTCTTCTCAACCTTTGAAGGATTGCTGGCCAATTACGAGTTTCCGGTTTCTGTTCTACTCATCAACCTTGAAGGATATTGGGGTTATTACGACGATGATATTTACTCCCCTGATGGCGGCGTTGAAACCAAGGTAACTGGGCTATTTGGCTTTAACACCAGCGTGACATGGAAAAACTGGAACGCTCGGGCTTCATACAACCAAGGCAACACTGAATTAACGCTGCTGAGCGCGAGTCAATTTGGCGAGCAGTTAAGGCAAGTAGGTTTTGAGCGAAGTGCTGATTGGTTAGACCCGAACGGGTTGATACAGTTTTATCAATTCAGTGTTAACTATGAAGATCTAAATTATTTTTTGCGCAGTGAAATCGCTAAAATGGAAGGCGAAAGTGGCATGGTGCCTGATATAGACAGTTTCTATGTTTCAGTCGGCTACAACTTTTATCCTTATACAATTTACCTTTCATACAGCAAACGCGATCTTTACTATGACCATCCAGAAAACGAAATACCATTTGGTGTATCTGATCAGTTAAATGCCCTTGCGGGCGGCTATGTTGCCGTCACAAACGGCTTTTTAGATGATAAGTCCGCAGGCACCAAGGTTGGTATACGCTGGGATTGGCGTTCAAATGTAGCCCTAAAAGCAGAAGCAACCTATATTGACGCCGACGAGAAAATCAGTGGTGACTTTACCCTGCGAGACCTAGGAAACTTTGACGGCAGTGCAATTTTGTATCAGCTTGGTTTAGAGTGGGTATTCTGATGAATAAATACCTCTGCATAGTGATACTTAGTTTTCTTGGCTCTATAAAAGCGGCAATGGCAAATGACGCGCTCATTATTGTTGCCAACACGTCTGACGCTTCAATTCAATTAACCCGCCAACAGGTGCGTAACCTCTTCATGGGGGGCGCTTTGTCCTATGATTTAAATGCGGTGGCGCTACCACCAGAGAATCACACTCGCGTGTTGTTTAACACCAAAGTGGTGGGCCTAACTGAATCGCGCATTCAGTCATATTGGGCGCAAATGCGTTTTACTGGGCGTAAAAAAGCACCGAAAGAAATCAACAATGAGCAGCAGGTTTTAGAGTACTTAAAAACCCACCAGGGCTCTATCGGTTATTTACCAGCGGGAATGCCTGTACCTGATGAACTAACCGTTGTGTATAAAATCAACTAGCCAGAATATCTTTCAAACTCTTAGGTTTAGAAAACAAATACCCTTGCAATTGATGACAGCCATTGGCGATTAAAAAGTCAGCTTGCTCTCTTGTTTCTACCCCTTCAGCACAAATATGTAAATTGAGCTGCTTGGCCATTTCGATAATGGTTTTGGTAACCAGGGTACTACGTTTAGAGACATTCAAGTTGTCTACAAACTGCTTGTCGATTTTCAAAGTATTTAAGTGAATCTGCGTTAAATAGCCTAGTGACGAATAGCCAGCCCCAAAATCATCAAGAGCGATTGAGCAGCCCATATCTCGAATTTGTTTTAGAAACTGGTTAGCCACGTCAAAGTTTTCCAAATAAGCAGATTCCGTGACTTCAAACTCAATAAACGACGTATCAACGCTATATTTCTCAAACATCGCGCGAATGTAGTCTACCAGAGAGGCATTATTGATATCATGCGCAGAAAGGTTGATGGATAACACCACGTGTTCTTCATGCAACGCTAGCAGCTGGTTTAGCTCTTCGCATATCTGCTGAATAACCCACTTGGTGATGGATAAAATCTTACCGCTTTGTTCTGCAATCGGAATAAACTCAGCAGGAGAAACAAAACCTAGTTGTTCACTATGCCAGCGGATTAAAGCTTCGTACCCCACTACAGTTTCATTCGGTGAAACCTTAGCCTGGTAATGTACAGTGAATTCGTCGTTTTTAATGCCATTAGAAATAGAGTTAGCCACCAACAGGCGACGTTTATTGTCTTCCATCATATCGGGCACAAAAACCGTATGAGTGCTTCGCCCAGCCATTTTTGAGCGGTACATGGCGATATCAGCATTACTGATAAATTCACTCACATTGAAATGTGAATCGCTGGCCCGGGCAATACCGATACTCACACCAATTTGCATTTCCCAAGATTGGATTTCAAATGGCTTGCTTAAGCCATTGACTATGCGTTCTGATATTTCAAATAGCATAATGTCGTCAGGGTCGTTGTGCAGCAAAATCAAAAACTCATCGCCCCCCAAGCGAGAAATTAAATCTCCTTCACGTAAAAAGTTTTTGGTGCGCTGACAGACTTCTAACAACAGCAAATCACCGATTTCATGCCCAAAGGAATCGTTAATGCCTTTAAAGCCATCAAGATCAAAATACATCAGGGCAAGATTGCGCTTATCGCGTTTCGCCTTCGCCAACTCTATACGCAAGGTTTCCATAAAAAATTGTCGATTAGGTAGCCCGGTTAAACCATCAAAGTTGGCTAAACGTTCCATGGCTTTTTGCTGTTCTTTTAATTGCTGGGTATATTCGCTGTTTTTCTCAGTTTCATTGCTGATGGTTTCCATCATGCTATTGATATCACGGCTTAACTCAGCCACTTCTTGTTTACCGCGAATGTCGATCCTAAGGGAATAGTCATGGGTTTCTTGAATTTTTTGCGCTAAGCGCGACAAGCGGCTCAGTGGTAAAAAGAGCTTTCGTTGAATCATCAACGAACCCACTATCGCAATAAACAAAACTAACAATACCAAGGGTAATACGCGTTTTAACAGCGTTAGCTTACTGTTATTCAATGGCCCTACTGAGTCATTCACTATGAGTAAATAACCTAGGGGTAAGCGAGTATCACCTACTAGTTTGAGTGCAATCAGTTCGCCGGCTTTTACCGACACCCCAAATTCGCGACGTTGCAATTCGCTTAGCTGCACATCCCCTTCAAAGTCGTCAGGCTCAAAAAGCGGGCCGAAGTAAACATTAATACGCTGCCATTGATCATCATAAACCACTGCGTATTTAACGTTTTCGTAGCGATCTAAGCGCAGCAAGGTAGTGGTGACCTCAAATACGTCCGGTTCTGACGCAATCAAGGAAACAAGGTCGTTCGCCATGTTTTCTGATAAGCCATCTAAGTCACTACTGGTTGTTTCTAAATAGAGTCTTTCATACTCTTCAATGGAAAAAACAACCACCGCAGCACACACCAATGAAATGGCGACGACAGTGAGCATAGTGGTAGTGCTTTTAATGCTTTTAAACAACATGTATCTATCCCTTTCAACCGAATCACTTTAAAGCTAACAGCATGGCTTATCACGCTAAAATACAATCACTAAACACATAAATTAAGCATATTCCGGCGGGCTATAAAGTAACCCATTGCCGATTATATAGCATAATAATTATTCTAAAGATTCGATATTAAACAATTGGTTAAGTTTTCAACTTCTCTTTAAGCATGACGCACTGACGCCATCACCTTGTTGCTCTTTGGTTAAGCGCACGAATTAATGCTTTTCGCCGAGCTGCCCCTTCGCTCCCCATATCGATTCAACTCACTTTACTTATTTCAACTTGGCTTAAAAACCAGAATTAAACAGGCTTTATTACATAAGGTCACTGTTAAGCAAGCGTTAAATAAAGCGAACCCGCACAGCAAGTGCACATTTAAACAACATTTTTAACAAAGTTAAGCCGCTGATCTTCCTATATATATTTTAAAACGGGCGGAAATGTGAAGTTTTTGTAAGCAAAAACAATTGACGATGTTAAAACAATTTGGGAATATGCTCACCAGTCGGGCATATACCCATTATATATATTTTATCGATACGCAAGAGCTTATGCTCTAAATCAAATGATGGTTAATGGGTTTATCGGCGTTAAGTGATTTCCTAAGGAAATCTAACCACCACACACATATTTACTTTTACTAGGACACAATGATGTTAAAAAACATACAGACAACACTAGTTTCAACAGCCACCAAACGCTTTCACAATGCATCTAACGTAAAGGCGAGTCATGCCCGTTCAGCGTCACTTTTTAGCAAAGTAGGCCTAGTAGCTGCCGCTGTAATGACCGCATCAGCGCCTGTTAACGCCGCTTCATTCCTTGATGGCTTAGTGGATGTAAATTTTTTAGCCATGCAAAATTATCAGTCGATTCAGGCGAAAGAAGGCGCGTTTCGCCCAGTAGATGAAGAGCAATCAGCTGGATTTGGCCGTATCAGAGCCAACTTGATGTTTAAGTTTCACGTTAACGAGTACATCACCGCTGATATCGATATTGCCGAAGAGCCAAATGACTTTGGTAACAATGGCGACCGAGACTTCTCGTTTCACAATGACTACGCCGGTATCGAGTTTGATGTGTTTGGTTTGACTAAATACGAGCGTGAAAATGCAGATTTGACCCTACGTTTGGGTAATATCGGTGGCTCGCCATTCCAATTTAAAGGTTTTCAAGACGGTGCTGATAACCAAGGCAACGCGCTTATTGGTAACTGGATGACCGACTACGCCACCGCAGAAAACGGTGCACAATTACGCTACAACGAGCGCTTTGATAGCGGTGTGCTTCGCGCTTATAACGTGACGGGCCACATTACAACCTCAAGCTTTGGTGAAGCATTTCAAGAAGATCGCGGTTTTAACTACCTTCTTCAAGGTACCTTGGAGTTCACCGGTGGCTTTAAAGTGGGCTTGAACTTCTTACAAGCCAATCAAGGCGACCAACTACGCTTTGAAAACGGTGTTGCCAGCCTAGACGGCCTAACTACCACAAACTATCGCTTTGGCGACGGTGAAAACTACAACTTCTCAGCTTCACCTAGCAGTGAACGTGATACTCACGTAGGCATTATGCCTGGCCTTGACCAAACAACGATTCAGCTAAACTTAGCTTATCAACCGAATGCAAATACCAGCGTTATTTTGATGCTAGGCCAATCAAGCGATGACTATACCTTTGCAGATACCGAAGGTAACGCTGTTGCCGGTATTACTTATTTCGGCACCGATGGCGTAGCAGACCCTCAGGGCACTACATTTGATTCCAACAGAGTCATCAAAGGTGAGTCATCTGTTGAGTATTGGACCCTAGAAGCCCAGCACTACATTATTCCAGGTAAATTGTATCTTGCTGCCCGTTATGGAGAAGCCGAAAACACCTCTGACTTGATTGCCCAAACAGACAACACAGTAGAGCGCTTACAAGTTGCCGCAGGTTACTGGTTCAACGATAGAACCCTATTGAAAGTTGAATATGTTGATCAAGACGAAGGCATCAACTCTGGTGGCCAAATTGGCGCAGGCTTTGACGGCATCACGTCTGAGATTTCAGTTAAGTTTTAAGTTTTGGCCGGCTACAGCTGGCTTCTTGCACTTCACTAAGCGTGCATAAGTGTGCAGTTGCACACAACACTTAGTGAGTCACCCACAGAAAACATAAGGGGAATGCCCGATGTTGAAAAAAATAACGATAGCAACTTGCACCGCGCTTAGCATAAGCGCGGCATTAACCATCAGTGCCTCAGCAAGCGCTGAAACCATCACCATCGCAACGGTTAACAACGGCGATATGATCACCATGAAAGAGCTCAGCTCAGATTTTGAAGCTAAGCATCCTGACATCGACCTTAAATGGGTCACCCTAGAAGAAAACATATTGCGCCAACGTGTTACCACGGATGTGGCAACCAAAGGTGGCCAGTACGATGTGATGACCATAGGTACGTATGAAGTGCCGATTTGGGGAAAACAAGGCTGGCTAACTGAGCTTGACGGATTAGGCGAAGATTACGACGAAGAGGATCTATTACCTGCCATTCGTAGTGGTTTGTCTATTAATGACAAGCTTTATGCCGCACCGTTTTACGGCGAAAGCTCAATGGTAATGTACCGTACTGACTTGCTAGAAAAAGCCGGTCTTGAAATGCCGACTAAGCCAAGCTGGAAGTTCATTCGCCAAGCAGCTAAAGCCATGACCGACAAAGAAGCCGGTGTTTACGGTATTTGTTTGCGCGGCAAAGCGGGTTGGGGTGAAAACACTGCGCTTATTACAGCGATGTCTAACTCATTTGGCGCACGCTGGTATGACGAAAACTGGAAGCCACAATTCAACACCCAAGAGTGGAAAGACACGCTGCAATATTATGTTGATGTGATGGACGAATCAGGCCCTCCTGGCGCGTCATCAAATGGCTTCAACGAAAACCTTGCTTTGTTTCAAACCGGTAAATGCGGCATGTGGATTGATGCCACCGTTGCAGGCGCATTCGTAACCAACAAGAAAGACTCTGAAGTGGCTGACAAAGTCGGCTTTGCCATGGCACCCGATATGGGCTTAGGCAAACGCGGCAACTGGTTATGGGCATGGACCTTAGCCGTACCATCAAGCAGCCAAAAAAGCGATGCGGCGCAAAAGTTCATTAGCTGGGCGACCTCAAAAGAGTATTCAGCTTTAGTGGCCAAAGAAAAAGGCTGGGCAGCTGTTCCACCAGGCACACGTACATCACTGTACGAAAACCCTAAATACATGGAAGCCGCTCCTTTTGCTGAAATCACCCTTGCTTCAATAGAGTCGGTAGACCCGAAAAACCCAACCGTAAAACCGGTTCCTTATGTGGGTGTGCAGTTTGTTGCTATCCCTGAATTTCAAGGGATTGGCACCGCCGTTGGTCAGCAGTTCTCTGCCGCATTAGCAGGCAAGATGACCGTAGAGCAAGCTCTCAGTAACGCCCAACGTTTAGTAGACCGCGCAATGCGCAAGGCGCGCTACCCCAAGTAGCGCTTTGGTTCGGGTAAACACAATGTGCTGTGCTTACCCGCTTTTTATTTCAGTAATGGGACTCAGTTATGGCGACTACACATTCACGTACGCTAGCGCAGTTCATGCTCTTTCCTTCGGTGGTTTTATTACTCGCCTGGATGATAGTGCCTCTGTGCATGACCTTGTATTTCTCGTTTTTAGATTACAACCTTCTTAGCCCAGGAACAGAGGAATTCATTGGTTTTCTTAACTATGAGTTTTTCTTAACCGACCCGGCTTTCTTTGAATCATTTTTTAACACCCTACTGTTAGTCGGTGGTGTGTTGCTCATCACAATTTGTGGTGGTATCGGTTTAGCCATTTTGCTCGACCAAGCCATATGGGGCCGTAATTATGTACGCATTATGGTACTCGCACCGTTTTTCGTTATGCCTACTGTGTCAGCACTCGTATGGAAGAATATGCTAATGAACCCAGTGAACGGCTTGTTCGCTCACTTTGCGACCTTCATTGGAATAGAGCCTATAGATTTCTTTTCTCAAGCGCCCTTGCTGTCAATCATCATTATTGTGTCTTGGCAGTGGTTGCCCTTCGCGGCATTGATATTACTCACCGCCATTCAGTCACTGGACAGAGAACAACTTGAAGCAGCTGATTTAGATGGTGCAGGCCCATTCAGCAAGTTCTTTTACATTGTACTGCCGCATTTATCACGAGCGGTTACCGCTGTGATATTGATTGAAACGATTTTCTTATTATCGATTTTTGCAGAAATTTTGGTCACCACTAGCGGCGGCCCAGGCTATGAGTCGACCAACATTACGTACCTGATTTACACCCAATCCTTGTTGCAGTTTGACGTAGGCGGTGGTTCAGCAGGCGGCATCATTGCGGTCATTATCGCCAACATCGTGGCTATCTTCCTTATGCGCCTGATTGGCAAGAACTTAGAGGGTTAATCATGGCTATTCAAACCAGCAATAAATCAAAAATCATTTACACCCTACTGGCGTGGAGTATAAGCGCCGCTATTTTCTTTCCGATTTTCTGGACGTTACTTACCAGTTTTAAAACGGAAGCAGAAGCCATATCAGCCAGCCCAAGCTTATTTATGTTCGACTGGACGCTAGAAAACTACCAAGACGTGTTGGCACGCTCGCCTTACTTCGAGCATTTTTGGAATTCAGTGGTGATTTCGCTTGGTTCAAGCTTGATTGGGCTATTGATTGCTATACCGGCAGCATGGTCAATGGCGTTTGTGCAAACAAAGCGTACTAAGAACCTATTAATGTGGATGCTTTCCACCAAAATGTTGCCACCTGTAGGTGTGTTAATCCCTATTTACTTGTTATTCCGTGATTTCGATTTACTGGATACTAAATTAGGCTTAGTCATAGTCATGACCTTGATTAACCTACCGATTATGGTGTGGATGCTGTACACCTACTTTCGCGAAATTCCGAATGAAATACTCGAAGCATCCCGCATGGATGGCGCAAGCATCAAAGCAGAAATATTCCACGTATTGCTACCCATAGCATTACCTGGCATTGCTTCAACTCTGCTACTTAACGTGATACTCGCGTGGAATGAAGCATTCTGGACACTCATTTTAACCGCAGCAAACGCAGCCCCTTTAACCGCGTTTATTGCCAGCTACTCAAGCCCTGAGGGCTTATTTTACGCCAAATTATCAGCCGCATCAGCGATGGCAATCGCCCCAATACTGATACTTGGTTGGTTCAGCCAAAAACAACTCGTACGCGGATTAACCTTCGGCGCGGTGAAATAGGAGAATTATCATGGGCAGTATTACCTTAAAACAAGTAACCAAAAGCTTCGACGAAGTGAATGTCATTAAACCGCTCGATTTAGAGATCAGAGACGGCGAGTTTATCGTTTTTGTTGGGCCATCGGGGTGTGGCAAATCGACCTTGCTACGCATGATCGCCGGCTTAGAAGATACCACCAGAGGTAACATTGAAATTGACGGCCACGATGCCACTAGCACACCACCGGCTAAACGTGGCCTTGCGATGGTGTTTCAATCTTATGCTTTGTACCCACATATGTCGGTACGCAACAACATTGCTTTTCCGTTGAAACGAGCAAAAGTGCCTCCTGCTGAGATAGAAGAAAAAATCGCCTCAGCCGCACGCATTTTGAATTTAGGTGATTACCTAGACCGTAAACCAGGCCAGCTTTCTGGTGGGCAGCGTCAGCGCGTGGCCATTGGCCGTGCCATCGTACGCCAACCTTCGGCGTTTTTATTCGATGAGCCATTATCGAACTTAGATGCATCGCTGCGGGTAAACATGCGCTTAGAAATTTCAGAACTACATAAAAGCCTGAAAACCACCATGATTTACGTCACCCACGATCAAGTTGAAGCAATGACCATGGCAGATCGAATTGCCGTATTCAATGCCGGTGTCATCGAACAAGTCGGTACGCCACTTGAGCTATACCAATATCCTGTAAACCGCTTTGTGGCTGGCTTTATTGGTTCACCTAAAATGAACTTCATCGAGTTAGATACACCTCAAGAAGACGGCGCCACCTGTTTAGGTGTTAGACCAGAACACATCGAAATCACTGAGTCAGGCGGTCTTTGGCAAGGTAAAGTGGGCGTAGTTGAACACTTGGGATCAGAAACCTTTTTGCATGTACAAGTTGAAGGTGCAGATACCCTAACGGTTAAAGCCAATGGTGACTGTGCGCTTCGCTATGGTGATGATGTTTATTTGGGTGCACAACCTAATAAGATTCTGCGTTTTGATAGCCAAGGCCACACTATAGCCAACGGTTAGAATATGCCGTAGGCATAGTGGCGAGGGCGGCCAAGCGTAACGTTTTTGCCGCCCTACTGAAGTACGCATTAAATCAGTTAATGAATATTTGAATTTTAAGCGTATATTTGTCAGCCTATTGAGCAATGGCCTATTTGTCTGAAAAGCAATGACTTAACGTCTATTAAGTCAATGCGTATTGCCTTTATGACAAATAAGCCGAGCCGCTATTTAACCCAGAAAACGTGGTAACAACATGGATTTAGTGAACACAATGCCTGAGCTGAAAGACATCAAACTGGTCATATTTGACTGCGATGGTGTCTTGATTGACAGCGAAGGACTCAGCAAACGCGAATTACTGGCGCTACTTAAAACGTTAGGCGTGAATATCAGCGACGACTATTTTGAAGCGCACTTTCTTGGCCATAGCTTCGAGCACGTGACCGCCAAAATTTACCAAGACTTCGATGTGGCTTTACCTGACACGTTTCGACCTGAATATCAAAAAGCCTTGATTGCCGCTTTTACCGCCGAGTTGCAACCTACTTTAGGGCTAAAAGACCTGCTCGATTCATTAGCAGTGCCTCGCTGTATTGCCACCAGTAGCTCACCTACCCGTGTTGGCCATGCGATGAAAGTTACCGGATTAGACCAATACTTTGCGCCGCATATTTTCACTGCCTCGCAAGTCAAAAATGGTAAGCCTGCCCCGGATTTATTCTTACATGCTGCCAAAAATATGGGCGTTGATGCCAAGCATTGCTTGGTCATTGAAGATTCCCCCGCTGGGGTTCAAGGGGCAAAAGCAGCGAACATGCAGGTTATCCGCTATGCTGGCGCAAGCCATATGGAACCTTGGCGCAGAGCTATCGACCCGCTTACGGACGATGTTACCACTATTAGCCAGTGGCAAGATCTTTATGCCCTTGCTCCCGAATTAACAACAACATATTGAGACTGAGAGGTATCCGTGGTTAAGCTTTCCAATGCCGAAAATAGACGACTAGATGACGCCGCCCGAGCCGGTTGGATGTATTACGTTGCCGGCAATACCCAAGACGAAATCGCTAAAAAATTAGGCGTATCTCGTCAATCAGCCCAGCGCATGGTTGCTTTGTCTGTCAGTGAAAAACTGGTCAAAGTTCGCCTCGACCACCCTATTGCAAAATGCATGGATTTGGCTGATAAAATTGCCAACCGTTTTGGTTTGCAAACTTGCGAAGTGGTGCCCAGCGACCCAAGCGATCCTTCTTCTACCGTTGGGTTAGCCCAAGCTGGTGCGAATGAAATTGAGCGTCATTTAAAATCCTCTCAACCCAAAACACTGGCCATGGGTACAGGCCGCGTACTGAGAGCCTGCGTCGATGAACTCGCTCCGCTGAATTGCCCCGAGCATAAAGTGGTCGCGTTATTGGGCAACATGGCATCTGACGGTTCAGCATCACCCTATGATGTTGTAGTGCGAATGGCCGAACGTGTTAACGCCAAGCATTACCCTATGCCACTGCCCGTCTTACCGGAAACGGTAAAAGCTAAAAATCAATTACACGCCATGCCGCACATTTCGCAAAATATGCAACTGGCGCAGCAAGCTGATGTCACCTTTGTAGGCGTTGGCAATTTAGGGACTAACTCCCCGCTGCACTTAGATGGTTTCGTGACCCCAAGTGAGCTAGAAGAATTACAATCTGGCGGGGCGGTTGGTGAAATGATCAGTTGGGTATTTGATAAAAACGGCCAATTACTCGATTGCGCTATTAATCAGCGAGTGGCCAGTACGCCATTGTTGGTGGCATCAGAAAAACCGGTTTTTGCCTTAGCGGCTGGTGAAGAAAAGGTGTATGCCATACTAGGTGCACTGCGCTCAAAGCTGGTTAACTCGTTGATCACCAACGAATACACCGCAGAGCGAATACTCAGCATCGATTAATACCAATCCGCATTAATAAGTGACCGCCTCAGAATGCGTCCAGCGGTTTTTGATTAAGGCGTCGCTATGTAGTAATGGTTGTTCCCTTTCAAATAGTGAGAACGCAGAGCAAAAGCCGCTGGGGCATTCCTTGCAGGCGAGTTTTAAAAGGGCTTACACTGCGTTGCATGACTTCGAAAGAGAACAACTATTCATTCACTCATGCGCCTTGTTTAAGCCCTTTTAAACTCTCGCTGAGTGATCACTTATTACCGTGGAATGGTATTATATGCGTTTGTTTCAACTAGATGCCGTTGAATGGCTACAAAGCTTGCCCGCCAACAGTGTCGATTTGGTCATTACCGACCCGCCTTATGAATCTTTAGAAAAACACCGTGCTAAGGGAACCACTACACGTCTAAAACACAGCAAGTCATCAAGCAATGACTGGTTTGCGATTTTCCCTAATGCGCGATTTGTAGCGCTAGTAGAAGAAATCTACCGTGTGCTCAAGAATAACAGTCATTTCTATTTATTTTGTGACCAAGAAACCATGTTTGAAATAAAACCTTTGGCAGAGGCGGCGGGCTTTAAATTTTGGAAACCACTAGTGTGGGACAAATGCGCTATTGGCATGGGGTATCATTATCGCGCGCGTTATGAATTTATTCTTTTTTTTGAGAAAGGCAAACGCAAATTACAAGATTTAGGCATGCCCGATGTACTACAAGAAAAGCGTGTCTGGCGCGGGTATCCAACCGAAAAGCCAGTGCCTTTGATTGAAAAGCTGATTGGTCAAAGCTCAACAGCTGGGCAACTGGTTATCGACCCCTTCTTTGGTTCAGGAGCCACCTTAGTGGCTGCGCAAAACCTAAACCGCGAATGGCAAGGCGCCGACGTTGCCCCATCAGCCCATGAGCATGCAGCCAAGCGATTAAAGGCATAACAAGGTATCGAAACGTATTGTAAGCATCGCAACGTATAAAAACGGCATAGGCGATGAAGCGTTACTGAGTTGCGCTACACCAACATTTCTAGCAGCGAATTGAGGTAACGCCTACCAAAGGGAGTGACCTGCCAATGGGTATCTGTTTCAGCAAGAAGGCCCTTTTTCACCGCAGTGGCTATGTTGGTTGCTAGCGTTGTTTGCTCCTCAAGTTTTAAACCGGTGAAATCAGTGAAATCTTGTTTAGGGCAAGGCTCTAGCAAACGTAGGCGATTCATAAAAAACTCAAAAGGCAATTCTTCGTCTTGCACGTTATGTTGTTGATGCAAATATGGTCGAGTCAGGTCCATATAACCCTTTGGGTGTTTTACCTTCACAGTACGCAATATTTGGCCTGTATCTTTCATGGTAATTTTACCGTGGGCACCACAGCCTATGCCTAGATAATCCCCAAAACGCCAATAATTCAGGTTGTGCCGACACTGCTGTCCCGCCAAGCTGTAGCCTGATATTTCATACTGTTCATAACCTGCTGCAATGAGCATGTCGTGGCCTTGCTCTTGAATGTCCCACAGTATGTCGTCTTCTGGCAGAGTAGGCGGTTTAGAGTGAAACTGAGTATTGGGCTCGATGGTGAGTTGATACCAAGATAAATGTGGTGGTTGTTGGTCAATGCCTTGGCGCAAATCGAATAATGCGTCTTCAATAGACTGCTCAGGCAGGCCGTGCATTAAATCGAGATTAAAGCTATTGAGACCAGCATCACGAGCGTAACTAGCCGCATTAAGGGCCTGCTGCTCGTCATGTATGCGACCGAGTCTTTCTAACTTTTCTTGTTGAAAACTCTGCACCCCGATAGATATCCGGTTCACACCTGCTTTAGCAAACCCCTTAAAGCGTTCGCTTTCCACTGTACCTGGGTTTGCTTCAAGGGTTATTTCGGCATCAGCTGCTAAATTCACGCGCTGGCGAACACCTGACAATAACCTGCCAATAGCCTCGGGTGAAAACAGGCTAGGGGTGCCACCACCAATAAATATACTGTGTACGGCACGATCACCAATTAGCTGGGCATCGTGGGCTAAATCATCCAATAAATGACTGACGTACTCGGCTTCAGGTAGTGTCGCTTGTTTTTGCCCATGGGAGTTAAAATCACAGTAAGGGCACTTTTGCACGCACCAAGGAATGTGAATATACAAAGACACAGGCGGTAACTGCAGTGTTTTTGATTGGCCTGCGCTAAGCGTTGCGTTTGTCTCTGTTGTGTCGCTGGCATAAGGCACGTTAGTGTTCAAGTTCAGCGCTCAATTTACCCAGCAACTGTTGCAAGGCTTGGCCGCGATGACTTAAGGCATTCTTTTGCGCTTTGCTTAACTGCGCAGATGTGCACTGCTTTTGTTCTACCCAAAATATAGGATCGTAACCAAAGCCACTGTCACCGCTGCGCTCATGAGTGATCGTTCCGTGCCATTCACCTTGGCAAATAATAGGCGTTGGATCTTCACTACTACGCATATACACCAACACACATAAAAACCGAGCTTGGCGCCTAGCCGGTTCGATTTCCTGTAGTGCTCCGAGTAATTTATCAATATTGTCGCTATCGGTCGCATTGCTACCTGCATAGCGTGCCGAATATACGCCAGGGGCTCCACCTAAGGCATCAACCGCTAAACCTGAATCATCAGCGATAGCAGGTAAACCGGTAATTTTGGCTGCATGGCGCGCTTTGATGATGGCGTTTTCAACAAAGGTGGTGCCGGTTTCTGGCACTTCAGGTACGTCGAACTCGCTCTGTGGAACAATGTTTACTGCAAGAGGAGTAAGCAACTGACTTAATTCAGACACTTTGCCTTGATTACCGGTGGCTAATACGATTTTACGTGTCACAGGGGCGCTCTTTGGTTTGTCTTGATTTGCGTGAATTTTACCTGTTTCGCGCCATAATTGATATTGCGCAGTGGCGCTCTTTTAGCACTCTTTTAGCGCTCATTTGTTCATTTTTAGCAAAGGTGAGTACGGCAATTACACCTTGTAGTGAAGTGGTAAATTATTTAGTCTTAATGTTGTATCTGTAAATTTACCCTCAACAAGTGCAAGGATGCTTTATGATTATCCCAGCGAAATTATTGATAGTGAGTAGCGCAAGCCTGATAGCCAGCTATGCCTTAGCTGCTAACGACACCCCCTCTCAAGCCGACGCAAATGCGCATCCTATTGCCGTGATCGAACCCAGTACAGTGCTTTTAGAGTCTGCTAAGCTGGCAAAACCTATAAAGCGAGTTGCGGCAAACTACCCTATACGCATGGCCCGTAAAGGGGCTGAGGGCTGGGTGCAACTGAATTTTGTGGTGGGTACTGATGGTAGCGTCAACAACATAGTGGTCGTTGATTCAAGTGGCATGGAAGATTTTGAGAATGCGGCCGTCAGGGCATTAAAAAGCTGGGAATACAGCCCCACGTATGTCGATGGTAAACCAATTGAACAATGTCACAACGATATACAAATAGACTTTAGGTTAGACGGAGGACAAAGAGGGGTTAGACGCAAATTCAAGCGTAATTATCAAAGTGTGCGTGAAGCTTTAGACAGCAATGATATAGCCTTAGCACATGATTTGACTGAAAGCATGAAGGGCAAAGGCTTGCTCAATAGCATAGAATTTACCTATTATTCGTTGCTACGTGCTGACTTGGCAAAGGCGCAAAATGATGAGGTTTCAGAGCTTCAATACGTCGAACGGATCCTAAAAACTGACAAAAAAGGCGAATACGTGGGGAGTGAAGCCTATCGCTTGTTGCTAAACCGGCTGTTTGTGCTGCAACTAAAGCGGGCGCAATACCTTGACGCTTTAGATACATTTCAGCGTGTGGAAACCCAAGAAAATAACGAAGATAATATCGCTTTACTCAACCCTTACGTGACCAAAATACTCGACTTACTCGAAAGTGATCAGGTGATTTCTATTCCGGGTGAAGTTAAACAAGACGGTGATTGGTGGCACGGATTAAGCCGAAACTCTTTTAGTTTAAGCAACGTGAGCGGTACGCTTAAAACAGTAGAGTTACGTTGCCATAACAAAAGAGAATTGTACACAGCGACCACAGATAGCACGTGGAACATCCCAGAAAGTTGGGGCCGCTGCAGTGTAAGAGTGGTAGGCGATACCAACAGCCAATTCACCTTACTGGAAATACCTAAACACAGTAAACAAAGCTGATTTTCGACTAGCCAAAGGGGGATATTCGCTCACGTAAATACGCCCCTTTCACCACCCACACCTAGCTGCCGCAGTACAAACGCAAATCGCACAAATCATCAAAATGATACAAATAGGCAATTTTTAGCGACTATCTCGCCTGCTAAGTAAGCACCTTGAATATTATAATGCATCACATGATGCAGTTTTATATTGCACACACAGACATCTTCGGTCACACGCCTATGTTCAAAGTAGAGCGTGACCGCTTAAACAAATATTCAAAGGTACATTATGACGACGAACAATCAATTTGGCCCTGACGGTTGGACACCAGCGATGCTCGATTCACTTGAGGGTAAGACCTTTCTTATTACTGGCGCTAATACTGGCGCTGGGTTTGAGGCTTCGCGCATTTTGCTCTCTAAAGGGGCGAATGTGGTGATGTTGAACCGTAACCCTAATAAATCAGAAACGGCGATAAACAAGTTAAAAAATGAATTTGGTCAAACAGCCAAGGCGAGTTATATCCTTATGGATTTGGCAGATCTTGCATCAATACGCCAAGCCGCAAATGAGGTTTTAGCGAAGGTAGCGAAAATTGATGCGCTTATCTGTAATGGGGCCATTGCCCAAATCGCTACTCAGCAGCATACGGTCGATGGCTTTGAAAGCCAGCTTGGGGTGAATCACTACGGTCATTTCTTACTCTGTGGGCTGCTTTTTGCAAGAATTGAAGCATCGCAAGGAAGGATTGTCGTGGTAGCCAGTGAAGGTCACAAAATGGGCTTAAGAACTATTCAGTTTGACGATATGAATTGGGATAAAAACTATCATCCAAATAAGGTCTATAGCCAAAGTAAACTTGCCCAAATGATGTTTGCGTATGAGTTACAAGACAGGATCAAAGCAGCTGGTAAGGGGGTAAAGGTGTACGTGTGTCATCCTGGGGCATCAAACACCTCCCTTATCAGAGACAGTGCAAGTTTTATGACCCGAATATCTTGGTCGTTCATGGTCAAGATAGGCCTTGCTCAAACGGCTGAAAAAGGCGCCTACCCAGAGGTGATGTGTGCCACTCAAGCTGGCTTAAAAGAGCGTGCTTATTATGGCCCTACCGGGCTCATGAATTTCGGTGGACCGGTAGATGAGGGAAAACTTGAGTCTTTTGTTCTAGACAAAGCCGTGTTAACGAAGTTGTGGGCTATTTCTGAGAAAGAAACAGCCTTTAATTGGTCAATTTAGCCTAGCTAGTACCAGCCCATATGTAGGCAACAATAATGAAAACAGTCATTTTAACGATAGGAATTTTTATGTTCACACCAGTACTCTCAACAGCCAGCGACAACGGTAATGAGCTGAATGTTGCACAACCGGCTACACACGTTACGAATGGCGTAGCGAAAGGTACTGGTATGGGCGTAGCTAGAGGCTCCGGTCTGGACGCAGACCAAGAGGTTGTTCAAGACAGTCAAGGAAACACCTATCAAACAGTGCAAATTGGCGGGCAAATTTGGCTCGCTGAAAATCTAAGGACGACGACCTTTCAAGATGGAACGACAGTGAATACGGGGTTTATTCCTGATGATGATGAAAAGAACCTTTTACCCTATGGCAGGCTATATGATTGGCATGACGTGGTTGATGAGCGAAATATTTGCCCACCAGGATGGCGTGTCGCCTCAGACAATGATTGGAAAGCGCTGGAGCGCGCCATTGGCATCGCTGAACCGGAGGTAAACAAAGAAGGCTGGAGAGGACAAAACGACATTGCCATTACGCTTAAAGCTCACCAGCCAAACACAGTGTTTAAAGAGTTTGATCAGTCTCAGGTCAATAAGTATCAATTTTCTGCGCGCCCTGCTGGGGTAAAGCTCGCTAACTGGTATCTCACTCAAGGCATGTATAGCGAATTTTGGACCAGCAGCAGCGCGGCGAAAAAAGAAGCTTACGCGAGAACCTTAGCTTATTCGTGGTGGAATTCACATAAAGGGGAAATTCGCCGAACTACCCTTAAAAAGAGTTATATGTTGTCGGTTCGATGTGTAAAAAACTAGCTAAAAAAGGAACAGCTACAATCGTGAAGGGCATGATTTTATGTGCCGTTTTACACCTAATGGGATGCGCTAACTCAAAGACAGACGTTCTAATATATGAACCAGATGATGAGCTAGTTGTGCTTGCTCATGGCTTGGGAAGAAGTGACTGGGCAATGTGGCGCTTAGCTCAGCGATTGGAAGATGCTCAGTATAAAGTGTGCCGGTTAGACTACGCCACCTTTGGCGTTAGTGTTGCTGAAGCGCTAGCCGAAACAAGTAAACAGATTGATGATTGTATAGTACAAGCTCGTAAGGTGCATTTTGTCGGGCACTCCCTGGGCGGCTTGGTCATTCGTGCTTATTTACAAAATAACCAACAAAACCTGAAAAAAGCGCGAATGGGTCAGGTTGTACTTATTGGCACCCCCAATAAAGGCAGTGAATTAGCTGACTATTTAAGTGATTCGTGGTTAATGAACGCGGCAGGGGGAATAACACGGGCATTGGTTACTGGGGATAACAGCTTAGGTAACAAGCTAGATGCCTTAGATGTAAATTCAGGCCTGAAGTTAGGTGTGATTGCAGGTACAAAACCGTTGGCGCTTACCAGTGCGCGATTTAATGGGCCAAACGACGGTTTGGTCTCGGTCGCATCAGCAAGGCTAAGCAACATGAGTGATTTTATTGCAATTGAGGTGAGTCATTCTCAATTGCGCTATAACGCAGAAGTGGCAGAGCAAACGGTGCGCTTTTTACAAACAGCTCATTTCAAGCATGAGTGATACCCATTTCATTAATTAATGGATTTGGTATAAATGCATCTCATAAAAAGCCCCCAGACATTGCAATGTCTGGGGGCTTTTTAAGGTTGTAGGTTTCACCAACAAACTATTGGTTCGTTGCTACCAAGCTAAATACAGCGCTTAAAGGGAAGGGCTAACTGCGATTCTTTTTCTTTTTGGCTTTTTTCTTTAACGGGATCCCGGCGGCTTTTTTCGCACGCTTGCTGATCTTTCTTTTGGCTGGTGGCTTCGCTTCTTTGTTTTTCGGGCGTAGTTCGTCAATCACTCGGCGCTTAAGGGGCTGCTCGGTGTAACGTTCGATTTTCGGTACTATGGCAATGTCATGCGCTTCTACCAAGGAGATAGCGGTGCCCTTATTGCCTGCGCGGCCTGTACGGCCGATACGATGCACATAAACATCTGCGGTGCGCGGCATATCATAGTTAATGACATGGCTGATGTTTTCAACATCAATACCGCGCGCGGCGACATCGGTGGCAATTAATATTTTGACTTCACCAGAGCGGAATTTGGCCATCGACAAATTACGTTTGTCTTGGGGCATTTCACCTTGTAGCCAGCACACCGTAAAACCGTCACGCTCAAGAATTTGCTTTAACTCGTTTAAGCGGTCACGGGTTTTTACAAACACCACGGCAGATTCTACTTGATGGGTAAGAATGTGCTTTAACAAGGCATATTTATGTTTTGCATCGTCGGCCAGATGCAGCCATTGGTGAATCTTTCCTTGTTCTTTGCGACTTGAAGCGGCTTCTAATTCTACTGGATCGTTGAGTATGTCTTTGGCAAAACGACTAATGCCGGCGCCCTCTAAGGTAGCAGAGAACAACATGCTTTGTTTACGCCAGCGAGCTTCTGCTGAAATTTGATTGACGATGGATGAGAAACCCATATCTAGCATGCGGTCAGCTTCATCTAAGATCAGGCATTCAATATCGCGACAATCAAAGCTTTCTTGTTCTATGTGTTCAAACAAACGACCTGGTGTGGCAACTAATATATCGAGGTTTTTTTCAAGCGTGTCTTTGTCGGTACCGTAGTTAATGCCACCAGTGATAACGCCGCATACTATGTCTGTGTAGCGACTTAACTCAAGCGCTTGGTTGTACACCTGCTGGGCAAGCTCTCGGGTCGGCGTTAAAATCAAAATACGCGTTGAGCCCGGGTGACGGCGCGGGTAGTCGAGTAAGAATTGGCATACAGGCAATAGAAACGCAGCGGTTTTGCCGGTGCCCGTTGGGGCGGACGCGAGTATGTCTTTGCCTTCCATCGCCGCAGGAATAACCAACTGTTGAATACTGGTAGGTTCGCTGTAGCCTAAATCGGCGACTGCGCGGCAAAGTTCATCATCTAATTCTAATTGCTCAAACATGGCGTATATATGCTTCTTAACGTTGTACTTAATATTAAGGAGACCAGAAGTGTGTTCAGCCCCCGAGAATTTGTGCTAACTGCCTAACTAGTTGCTAGGGTAGCGCTGTTGTAACCCTTGATAAACCTGATCGCTGTAATCGGGCAGGGCTATATCTAAGGCGTTTAATACCTCGACTAGGTGCTCGTTGTCTTCACGGCCGTTCCATAGCTTTAAATAGGAACCTTCTTTGTAGCCGTTATCTTGACGGAAGAAGTTTAGAACATTTTTGCCCACATATTGACGATAAAGCTCGTCGGCGTTCATCTCTGCTTGCTCAACAATTTTGATAAACAAAGGTACGTCAAAACGATTGGCGGCGCACAAGCCTGCCATGAGTTGTAAATTATCCAGTATATCTAAGCGAGTGAAATCATAGTCTTTGCCATCAAAGGTGACACTGCTTGTATTTGATGCAAGCTGCTGGGCAATCGTGCTAGAGGATTGCTCTATGTCTCCTTCAAACTGAATGATGATTGACGATAACGCAAAATGCCAAATATCGACTAATTCCATCTGCAATTGAGGTAAGTCTTTATGTTGGGCTTTCCACCACTTCCACCCATGGTGCTCAATGCCTTCAACCGATTCAATCATAGCGGCGCGTAAATACGCATAGTTTGCGCTAAGCCATTGAGGGTTTACTTTACGGTTCATGCCGTCTTGCAGTGTTAGCATGGTGTTTAATTGAGTGGTGGATAACATGGTAAGCCTTGTGTGTTCTGTTTATCGTTTGAGTGCTACAAAAGCGGCTGACTATTATGCCACGTTTGCAGCAATAGCATGAATGCGTTTTTGCCTGAGTTGCTGTTTTATTTCTGCACCCTTGTAACCAGCCTGCACTATTTCTTGTACGTTTACCTCTTTGGCGACCAAATATGCCTGCCAAATGTAATCTGCATTAGGGTAATCGCGTTCTTCAAAACCGGTTCTGCCTTTGGCATCGGCGGTGCAGGCTAATAGTAAATCGGCGAAGCGTTCTGGTTTACGCCACACGTCGCACTTATCGAGAAAATCGTTAATGGTCGCCGGCTTTAGCTTAAAGGCATGATGCACATGGCTATGGAACTCACTCATTAAAAGGGCTAAATCACGACAATCATTGGGCACTTTTACTCTTTCGCAAAGCGCATTGATGGGCGCAAGGCCAAGTTTTTCGTGGCCTTTATGAGACGGCCATAACGCCGGATCTGTTAGGCCTTTGCCTAAATCGTGGACGAGGGCGGCAAATCTTACGCTGAGTTTATTTGAAACGCGCACTGACTGCTCAAGTACCATCATGCTGTGAACACCCGTGTCTATTTCTGGATGCCATTTTGCTGGGTTAGGAATGCCCCATAAGCAATCCAGCTCAGGAAACCACACCTTAAGCGCACCGCATTCGCGCAGGGTTTCAAAATACACTTGAGGGGTGTCTTCTAGTAGGCTTTTTGCTGTTTCGACCCACACACGCTCGGCACTTAAATGACTAAGCTCGCCTGATCGCGTGATGTTAGCCATGAGGGCTTTGGTTTCATCTGCAATAGTAAAGCCGTAACTGGCGTAGCGGGCAGCAAAGCGTGCCACGCGCAATACGCGTAGTGGGTCTTCTTCAAAGGCATCAGACACATGGCGCAACACGCGGTTTTTCAGGTCTTGTTGACCATTGAAAGGGTCGATAATGGCGCCCTTATCGTCCATCGCCATGGCGTTTATGGTTAGGTCTCGGCGCAGTAAATCTTGTTCAAGAGTAACGCTGGTGGAAGTATCGCATTCAAAGCCTGCATAGCCTTGGCCTGTCTTACGTTCAGTGCGAGCCAACGCATACTCTTGCTGGGTTTTGGGATGTAAAAATACGGGGAAGTCTTTGCCCACTTGTTGATAGCCTTGTGCCAGCATGTCTGCTTCGCTGGCCCCAACGACGACCCAATCTTGGTCTTTTACTGGCCGCCCAAGCAGCTTGTCGCGTACGGCCCCACCTACTAAATATACTTGCATATACACCTTAAATATTAGAATCAGCCTATTATGCCTGATTAACGTGGCGAGCAAAAATGACTAATAAGTATAAAAGTACTGAGAGATTGTACTTACTCGTAATGAAAGGTCTGTAAGCGTACAGCATGGGTAAAAATCACCCGTCCGTAATTCTGTCAACATTCAATATCTCTTACCTTTGACAAGTTTGCATGAAGTCGTTAGTTTATCTTTCGCTTTTCCTCAATCGGCCACTAGAACCGCAGCTATGTATCTTAATTATTTCGGACTTTCAGATAATCCGTTCTCCATCGCGCCTAATCCTGCTTACTTATACATGAGCCCAAGACACAAAGAAGCGCTTGCCCATTTGACCTTCGGTTTAAGGGAAAGTGGTGGTTTTGTGATGTTAACGGGAGAAGTTGGGACAGGAAAAACCACGGTGTCTCGCAAGTTATTACAGCAGTTGCCCGACAATACTCAAGTAGCCATGGTATTGAACCCGACCTTATCTGCGATTGAGCTGCTTGCCACAATTTGTGATGAGCTGGGAATTGATTATCAATATGAGCGAGCGAGTCTTAAATACTTTACCGATTTGATCCTCAACAAGTTGGTAAGTAATCACAATAGCGGTTTGAATACTATTTTAATTGTGGATGAAGCTCAGCATTTATTACCCGAAGTATTGGAGCAACTCCGTTTATTGACAAACCTCGAAACGAACCGTGAAAAGTTACTCAAAGTGGTGTTAATTGGCCAACCTGAACTGCAGCAATTGTTGAAACGAAATGAATTACGTCAATTAGCCCAGCGCATCACTGCGCGCTATCACTTGTTACCGCTTACCTCTAGTGAAGTAAAAGCCTACATTCATCATCGTTTAGGCGTAGCAAGTGGCGATAGCAGTGTTTTCAGTGCAGGGGCCCTAGGCGCTGTTTACCAAGTAACAGGCGGGATCCCAAGAGTGATTAATTTGCTTTGTGACCGCGCACTAACCCTTACTTTCACAAAACAAGCGCCTGTGGTGCATACCCACATTTTTTATGCCGCCGCTGAGCAAATTTTAGGGGCAGACGTGGTGGCCCAGCGCCGAGGAAAGCAGCGTAAGATACTGCTCGTTGGCTTATTTGCAGTGGCGTTTGGCCTAGGCTTTTTTGGAGGCAGTTGGTATGGATAATTTACTCAATATCGACGCATTAACGCCTGGCATGGTGATAGTGAAGATCACTCAGCAAAATGGACCGATTAAAATTCGTAAGTCTGGCTTGGTAACAAGCATGGAGATGGTCACCGGGTTAGCTGAAATGGGTGTTCAACAGGTGGAAATTGATCCTGCGCAAACCGTTGAAATTGAACGCCCGAAAATTCAAAAGTCACAAACCCAAGAATTGTTAGAAAGTGATCGCGTTGGCGCCCATGGTGCAGATGCAGCGGTTTCTGATCAGTTTAATCGCAGTTTATTCTTACCCTCGGTACAAGCATTGCCATCACGTTGGCAATACTACACAACACCCATAGTACAAGGTTTACTGGTGGTGTTATTGGGTCTTGCACTGGGCTGGGGCGCAGCCCTAGCGCCGACGTTATTGGCAAAGTTAAACACGCCTGCGCCTCAAGCGAGTCTTCCTGTCGCTTTACCAGACACCGCAGATACAGGTGAAGAAAAACACAAACAAAAAGAAAAAGAAAAAGAAAAAGAAAAAGTAATCGCCAACAAAGCGCCAAAAACTCAAACTAATACAACAACCCCAGAGGTTGCTCAGGAGGCTTTTAACCATCAATCTGCAAGCCAAGCGCAGCAAGAAGAACCTGCTTTGAGTGCTGCGGTGAATGATTCTGGAAATGTTAAAAGTAATGCGCCTCAAATCGCGGCCACGACTGAACCTAATGTTGCAGGCGAGCCAGAGCCAAGAATATCCGCTGATTTATTGAAACGCTTTGAAAAAGCGATTACCGAATTAGACAAAGAACCTGCGCAACCGTTTGAAACAACGCAAACCAAAAGCGAAGATACACCGCGTATCGATCAGCTGCCGGCTTGGGTGTTAACTCAACTGCCTCCGATGGTATTTTCAACCCATATGTATGCGTCTTCAGCACAAGATAGGTGGGTTAAAGTGAATGGAAAAAGCCTACATGAAGGGGACATCATCGCCGAAAAAGTGCGTATAGTGCATATTGAGCCGCAGAACGTGATCCTAAATTATCAAGGGCAAACGTTTAGTATGTCGGCGTTAAGTGAGTGGTAAGTGCATAAGAGCGCCGACCACCACGTAAAAAGTATGATTAAATAGTAAAACCAGTTTTTACTATGCATAATGCCTGCTATACCCAGAGTTTTCCTTCCACAACTATGGATATTGCACAGATATGCTTGCCAAGGATTCGCACTACATCTTAGTTTTGCTGGTGGCCGTTTTTTTTGCCGGATTTAGCAGTGTTATTAACGCTAATACGCTAAACAGTGATGACCTAAACAATTCGTTCGCTGTGGGCGAACCTCTCGCTGTGCATGATCCTCACGCTGAGCGCGATCCTCTCGCTGTGGGCGATCCTCTCGCTGTGGGCACTTCTCTCGCGGTTCGCAATGCGCGCGTTATTGTTTCTGATGAAACAGATCCCATACCCAGCCCACTCACTGCAACCGACACTCGCATTCGACTTGCGACTGGGCAAGGCTATTACCCTTTTGTGTCTGCAAGCTTACCTCAAGGTGGCTGGTCTCAAGCTTTGATAACTCAAACGTTTCATCAAATGGGCTATGAAGTGGATATTCATATTCTGCCCTGGAGCCGCGGCAAAATGTGGACTGATGAACACAGGTTTCTAGGCACATTTCCTTATGTAAGATCCCCTAAGCGAGAGCAAGAATATTACTTCTCTGTACCGATTAATTATATACCTGTGCGTTTTTACGTAAGCAGGGCATCTAACATTACTGATATACAAGAGTTATCGGGGAAACGTTTGTGTCTTCCCTACGGGTATTCTGACGAGTTCGCTTCAGGGGGCATAGTTGACCGTTTAAATCTCAAAATTAATCGAGTAGTCGACGGGGCAGGTTGTATAGGGCATGTACAGCGAGGATGGAGTGACGCCGGACTGACCAATAGTTATGTGTCATTGAATGAAGTAACCAACACGCGCCTCATCGACGATAAGCTATTAGTGTTGCCTACTGAGGTTGAGCAGGTATCTGTGCATTTCATTATTTCAAAGTCGTACCCAAATGGGCGCGAATGGATGGATAACTTTAACCAAGCGTTTCAACAGCTAAGCAAAGATGGCACTAAGGCCAAGATCGATCACATTTTTAGCCAAATCATAGACTCACCCTAGCCATGACCTGCTCATAGGTGAGCAAATCAAACAACACTTAAACTTGTTGAAAACGTTTTCTTTGAGTTTTGCTGATGCAGCTAACCTACTAATGCAAACTCAATCGCTTCAATAACGTTTACATTAAGATAATCAGTGCACAATAAACCGCGCTTATGTTGCTGAAATCCGGCCGGTAAAACACCGTGCGACTAACGCCGCGCTGCAGGGGATAGTGAAAAAGCTGATAGTTGTTTTCACCGCTTTGGCGTTGAAGTTCAAGTATGGTCAGGCCGTTTATCCACCCGTCGTCACCCAGGTGTATGTATTCGTTTTCAATTGTTTCAATGATTTTCATGCTTATTAATCGCCGGAACGATGTGATAACGACACGTTTTTTTAAAAGAATAAGGATTATTTTAGGAAATGAGAGGCGTTTTATGCATAACCCAAAGGGTCACATGATTGGGTTGGCGTATATCTTCTTGTTTCTTTTATGCTGTTTTTTTCATTTTAATTTAACATATTGCGTTTTTATATTGATTATTTTTTGTATATTCAATTAATGTAAATGTCCATGCAGGCCCTTTCTTTTAAGGCTTTTTGTAAGTTTAATATATTTGTCGCGCCGATTTTGTCATATAGAAGACCGATTTTGTGATACCTACCAAAACACTTATTGCATTAATGTATTTGTAACATTTCATTATCTTGTTGTTGCAAGTCAGGATCAGGTTGCACAACAAAAGTAAAAATGTTGACGAACTGTTAAAATAAAATTAGCATGATGAAAACGTTTACATTGAGAGCTCTATTGCTCTTAGCTTAACGTACGAATCGCATACCGAGAACGCTACGCACTACCCACTGCAACTTATGCATGACCGTGCAATGTATTTAAGTGATGCGTTTCTTCGTCATAGTGAAAATGAGTGAGCTAGTTTGAATTTTGGCATAGCTCAATACTTGGATCGTTATTACACGACATTCAAGTATCTCGACTAATAGAAACACAAAGGACGCACAAATATGAACACATACGCGAAATTTAATAAGTCTTTGCTGACCAAAAGTATTTCAATACTTTTAGGTAGTGCTGTACTGGCTCCTGTGGCCGCCATTGCTCAAGAGAGCGAAAGTGACCTAGAAGTGATTCAGGTTCGAGGCATGCGCTCAAGTATCCAAGAATCAATGGGAATAAAGCGTGATTCAGCTGGGGTAGTCGATGCTATTTCTGCAGAAGATATTGGTAAGTTTCCTGATACAAACTTAGCGGAATCTTTGCAGCGTATAACCGGTATTTCTATTAGTCGTAGTAATGGCGAGGGCAGCCAGATTACAGCGCGTGGCTTTGGCCCTGATTTTAATATGGTGACGCTAAATGGTCGCGCTATGCCTGGTGCGGCAATACCTGGCGGTGGCGGTACCCCTAATTCTCGTGCGTTCGATTTTGCCAACCTGGCCTCTGAAAGTGTTCGCGGCGTTGAAGTATACAAAACCGGTCGAGCGAGCATCGCTACAGGCGGCATCGGTGCAACAGTCAATATTAAAACCGCACGGCCGCTAGATGCCTTAGAAAGCGGCTTTACCGGCTCAGTTGGCGCAAAAGCGTTAATGGATACCACCAATCGTGTGGGGGATGACGTGACCCCAGAGGTTTCAGGATTCTTTAATTTTGTAGATGACGACGGTATTTTCGGTGTGTCTTTATCTGCCAGTGTGCAAGAGCGTGATAGCTCTGCTGTCGGAGCTTTTGTAAACGAATGGCGTGTGAACCCCTATGAAGGTTCAATTCCGCAAACGCCTAATCAATTAGATCCTAACTTACCTGGTTTTAACGGCCCCGCCGTTGTCGTCAATAATGGTCCTGCAGACGGACAATTGTTTGCCATCCCAGCTGATTTACGTTACTCAATTGCTGATCGTGAACGTAAACGTACTAATGCGCAGTTAACGTTCCAGTACGCGCCAACCGAAGATTTAACCGCTACCTTAGACTACACCTATTCGAAACAGGACTTGTACGAAGCCAGAGCAGAACAGTCGATATGGATGGACGACGGGTATTTCTCAGAGCTAACCTTTGATGATGAAGTGGTCAAAACCCCGATATTAATTGAACAAGAGCGCCGTGATTTACTGCCAAGAGATTTAGGCTTGGCGCTTCAAGAACTGAACCAAGTCAATGAAAATAAATCAGTGGGCTTTAATGTTGAGTACCATGTAAACGATAGTTTGGTGATGTTTTTTGACGTGCATGATTCATCGGCTGAAGGTCGCCCTGACGCGCCTTATGGTACCTGGACCAACCTAGGGTTAGGCGCAAACGTAAACCGTGGGCAAGGTGCTGATTTTTCAGGTGAGTTCCCAATCATGACGGTGGACTTTGATGATGTGGCTCGTGACAACCTAAACGGCAACGGCGTACTTGACCAAGACGACGTAGGTACGGCTATTCTTGATATGAACTTTAACTCTCAGCGCACTGATATTACCCAGTTTCGCGTAGACGGTGAGTATTCGTTTGATGATGGTGGTATTAACTTTGGTGTTGAAGCACGCTCCATGGAAAGTACTTCTCTGCAATCATTGACGCGCCGCACCATGGGTAACTGGGGAATTGAAAACCCAGGTGAATTACCTGCAGATTACTTAACGCCATTTAGTTTTGCCGATGAGTTCGAAGACTACAACACCAATGGCATTTTCAGCCAGGGCTTTACGGGTGATTTGGCGCAAATTGGTGAGTTCGCGGCCCAAGAGTATGGCTTTGCATTTGAAGCGGACAACCCGTTTGCCACAAACCGTACAATCGAAGAAGATATTTTTGCTGCTTACGTTGAATTTGAATTAGACGGTGAACTAGGTGGCCGCCCGTATAACATTCTTGCTGGTGTGCGCTATGAAAGCACAGACTCTACCTCTGTTGCTAATATCAGCTTACCGAATGCGATTGCTTGGGAAGGCAATAACGACTTCAATGTGCGCTTTGGTTCAGACACCCAAGATGTTGCGGTGGAATCAGATTATGACCACGTTCTACCTAGCATCGATTTTGATATAGAAGTGATGGATGGGCTCAAAGCACGCTTGTCGTACAGTAAGACCATTGCTCGTCCTACGTATAACAACTTGAGCGCAGCAGCATCGGTAGGCACGCCAAGTGGCCCAACACTGATTACTCAAGGTGCGACAGCAACGGCAAGTTCAGGTAACCCTTCACTGGTACCGCTAGAGTCCGATAACGTTGATTTGTCGGTTGAGTACTATTTCGAAGATACAAGCTACGTGTCATTAGGCTTCTATGATAAGCGAGTTAAAAACTTTATTGGTAATGAGCAAGTCGAAGAAAGCGTGTTCGGTTTACGTGATGCCACAGCGGGCCCCAGAGCAGAAGCGGCAGCAGCTGAGCTTGAGCGCATAGGCCAGCCACTTACAGACACCAATTTGTTTAACATGGTAGTCGCCATGGAAAACAACATTGCGTATGACTCATTGACCATTGAGCAATTTGAAGCTCAGTATGATGTGCTACCGAATGAAGATGACCCATTATTGACCTTCATTAATGCTAAGCCCGTAAATAACAAGAGTGCAAATATTTACGGCTTTGAAATAGCTGCTCAGCATTTCTTTGGTGACACAGGTTTTGGTGTGCAAGCTAACTACACCACAGTTAACGGTGATGTGAGCTACGACATCACAGCTGACCCGTCTGTTACTCAATTTGCATTGGTTGGGTTAAGCGATACCGCTAACTTAGTAGCCATGTATGAAAAAGACGGTTGGCAAGGGCGTATTGCATATAACTGGCGTGACAAATTCTTAGATACCACTAGCCAATACGTTAATGAGCCTGGTTTTACTGAGTCTTATTCGCAAATTGATTTTAACGTGTCATATCAAGTGAATGATGACTTATCGGTTTTCTTAGAAGGAATAAACATAACCGAAGAGAACAGTCGCCGTCATGGGCGTACTTCCGCCCAACTATGGAACTTAGAGCAACTTGGTGCACGCTATGCGCTGGGTGCCCGTTATACCTTCTAATATGAGTAAAGTGTGTGTGCCTGTAGGTCCGCCGATTTAATCGGCATTTAAAGCCGCGATATCTCGCGGCTTATTTTTTGGTTATATTAGGTGAATATACAGAGTTCGAATATGTGTGCAGAGGTCATTCTTGAACAGTGAAAAAGTAAAAAATGTGGTCATCGCTGGCGGAGGCACAGCCGGTTGGATGGCGGCCGCTTCTTTGTCGAAGTTGTTGGGGAAAAGCCTGAACATTACGCTGGTTGAGTCAGACGAAATTGGCACTGTGGGCGTTGGCGAAGCGACTATCCCGCCGATTCGTACACTACACAAGTTACTCAATATTGATGAACAAGCGTTTATGCGAGCGACAAATAGCACGTTCAAACTAGGTATCGAGTTTAGCCACTGGGGTCAGAAAAACGACAGCTACATCCATTCTTTTGGCGTAACAGGTAAAGAGTGTTGGGCAGGGGAGTTTCACCATTTTTGGCTACGTGGGAAAGAATTAGGGATCAATGTACCGTTCGGTGATTATTGCTATGAGCTGCAAGCATCTAAGCAAGGCAAATTTGCCTTCTCGGCTAATTCTCCCATGAACTTCGCATACCATTTAGATGCCACACTTTATGCTCAATTTCTAAGAGATTTTTGTGCTGATGTGGTAACGCGTATTGAAGGCAAAATAGCGACAGTCAATAAGCATACAAACAATGGTTTTATTCGCTCATTAACCCTCGAATCAGGTCAAGAGGTAGAGGGGGATTTTTTCATTGATTGCACCGGTTTTAAAGGCTTGTTAATAGAAGGAGCCTTACATACTGGCTATGAAGATTGGTCACACTGGTTACCTTGCGATAGCGCAGTTGCGGTACAAACTCAATCTACTTCAGATCCACTTCCCTATACCCGTGCAACAGCGCATGATTTTGGATGGCAGTGGCGTATCCCTCTGCAAAATCGTGTCGGAAATGGCATGGTATTTTGTAGTCGTTATGCCAGTGACGAACAGGCTAAACAAGCACTGTTAGCCAATTTAGAAGGCAATCCTATTACCGAGCCAAGAGTCATTAAATTTAAAACAGGACGCAGACGTAAAGGCTGGAATAAAAATTGTGTAGCGCTAGGGCTTGCCAGTGGTTTTGTTGAGCCTTTAGAGTCCACCAGTATTCACTTGATCATGACTGGGATCGTCCGACTAATGCGTTTATTTCCTTTTGATGGTGTGCGCCAGTCAGGCATTGATGAATACAATGAAAAGCTAACCAGTGAATTGCATAGCATTCGTGATTTTATTGTACTGCATTACAAAGTCACTCAGCGTGATGATTCTGATTTTTGGCGGCATTGCCAAAGTATGGAAGTGCCGGACACCCTTGCTCATAAAATACATTTGTTTAAGGAAACCGGCCGGGTGTTTTTAGATGACGGTGATATTTTCCGCGTAGATTCTTGGACTCAAGTTATGTTAGGTCAAGGCCTTGAACCTAAGCAGTATCATAGGATTGTCAACGAAATGAGTGAAGAGGAACTTACGCGCTTTTTAGCTGGATTACGCAGTGCTATTGAACAGCGTGTCAATCAGTTGCCCAGCCACCAACAATTTATAACTCGCTATTGCAACGCGTCAGCATAAGCAGCAATGTTTCACAATAAGTATCGTTGCATAGCTAAATTGTCGCGTAGCTAAAATAAAACGAAAATTTAAAGAGCAGAAAACATAAGGCATTTGTTGCATGACAATCACCCACTTGCGTTAGTATTGAGTGATAACATGCATCTCGTTAGGGAGCGCAATTCGTTTTATATTTAGGTTTTAACATTGATTCTAATATTGGTAGTTACGAATGAGTCATCGCAGTATTAAAAATATCCTCGTTGTCGGTGGTGGAAGTGCAGGTTGGTTAACTGCCGGCATCATTGCCGCAGAGCATCAGTGCAACAAGCAAAATAGCGAGATAAAGGTAACCCTAGTCGAATCTCCTGAGGTGAATATAGTTGGCGTTGGCGAGGGCACGTGGCCGTCAATGCGCAATTCCCTTCAGCGAATGGGCCTTAGCGAAACAGATTTCATTCGACACTGCGGCGCAGCCTTTAAACAAGGCTCAAAATTTGTTGGCTGGAAAAATGGCGCTGACAATGACTTTTACTATCATCCATTTGTGATCCCCAATGGCTACGGTCAAGCGAATCAATACAGTGCTTGGAAAACACACGGCCAAGGGCATGCTTTTGCAGATGTGGTTTGTGCTCAGAGTCAGATTTGCCAAGCGGGCTTAGCGCCTAAGCAAAATGCTACCCCCGAATATGCCGGAGTACTTAATTATGGCTATCATTTAGATGCGGGTAAGTTTAGCCAAATGTTGCAGCAGCATTGTGTGCAGAATCTTGGGGTAACTTATATTCAAGATCACGTCGAAGGCGTGGTGAGTCACGACAATGGCGATATTAAAGCGTTGCAAACTCGCGCCAATGGCGAGCTTAACGCAGACTTGTTTGTTGACTGTTCTGGTGCACGCTCGCTATTACTGGGGCAACATTTTAATGTGCCATTTATCGATAAAAAATCAGTGTTGTTTAACGACAGTGCCATGGCTTTACACGTGCCTTATTCCACGCCCGATGAACCCATAGCTTCGGCAACAATTTCCACAGCGCAAGAGGCCGGCTGGGTGTGGGATATAGGCCTACAGGACCGACGCGGCGTGGGGTATACCTATTCCAGTAAGCACACAGACGATCAACAAGCTCTGCGCACGCTTAAAGCTTACGTCGCCCAATCTGTTGGTGGAGAAGTCGCTGACTCTCTTAGTGCTCGTAAGATTAGTTTCGCGCCTGGGCATCGCAGCCACTTTTGGCATAAAAACTGTGTAGCAGTAGGTTTGTCAGCAGGGTTTTTAGAGCCATTAGAAGCTTCGGCATTAGCGTTAGTAGAGTTGTCAGCCACCGCCATTGCTGAAAACCTACCGGTGACAGCACAGCATATGCAAATCACCCGTGATAATTTTAATCGTCGTTTTCTTTTACATTGGGAAAATATCGTCGAGTTTTTAAAATTACACTATGTGTTAAGCGAGCGAACCGAGCCCTACTGGCAACAAATGCGGGCACCTGACTCTGTATCCCCTAGGCTGAATGATTTACTCACTCAGTGGCGGTATCAGCCACCTAATCGCAGTGATTTCGTGCAAAATGAAATCATGTTCCCCTCGGCAAGTTATCAATACGTGTTGTATGGCATGGGGTTTGAAACCTTGAATGATGTGTCTTCCAGAGAGTTTGATGCGCCGCAAAGCGCCATTAAGCACCTGCAAGAGAACCAGCAGCGACTGCACAAATTAATGGGCGGATTGAAAAGCAATCGTCAATTGCTTAAGCACGTTGTGCAATATGGCTTTCAAAAGGTGTAGCTACCCTTAGAGAGTAACTAGTCCTAGAGTGTAACTAGCCATTGAACCCTGCCTAAAGTCACTGATGACTAACCTAAAGGCAGGGCAGTCGTAACTTGGGTTTCACGAGCTTAAGGACATGGCTTATCACACTGCCTGCGCAAAGCGCCGGTCACTGCTATCTTTTTTCCTACCTATTTGGCCAGCTATTGCATCATTTTAGAGAGCGAATTTAAAAATGTATAAAGGTGTTGAAAACGTTTTCATTTGCATTTAAGTTAGGCATTACTGAATACATTAAGCGTGGCTTCGTGTTCGTAATGACCTTTCACTTTCGCGCTGATGATGTTCGCTACACGTCACTTGCCTAACTATGATGTGCAGAACTAAAGCGGCTGACGAGAAGCCAAGCGATACTGGAAAAGGAATAACAACAATGCGCCAATCTAATCAGCACCTTGAACTCATGAAGCTTACCCAATGAATAAACTACCACTGTATGAAAAAGTGGGGTATGCCATGGGGGACGCTGCGGCTAATTTAGTCTGGCGCGGGGCATTAGCCTACCTTGCTGTTTTTTACACAGATACTTTTGGATTAGCCGCCTCGGCCGCCGCTATTTTATTTTTGGTTGTCCGCCTTACCGACGGTATGACTGACATCATCATGGGCATGATAGCGGATCGCACTCAAACGTCCTGGGGTAAGTTTCGCCCATGGATTTTGTGGTCAACTCCCTTTCTAGGCGCTTTCATGGTGCTGTGTTTCACCACCCCAAATTTAAGCGACACGGGAAAGTTGCTGTATGCCTATTTAACCTATATCGGCTTAACGCTGGCCTATACAGTTAACAACGTGCCTTATTCAGCCCTTATGGGGGTCATGACCGATGATGATAAAGAGCGTACTAGTTTATCAGGGTTTCGCTTTGCCGGTGCCTTTGTAGGGGGGCTGTTCGTTATGGGCTTTTTGCCCGCGTTGGTGGCGCTTTTTGGAGATGGTAACGATGCCAAGGGGTATCAGTACACCATGTATGTGTTCGCCGGATTATTGATGGCACTTATGGTTACCTCAGTGGCCACCACGAAAGAACGCGTTGTTCCCATAGTGCAAACTCGCAATAGCCTGCGTAGTGAGCTTTGGGATCTCACCAAACAATCTCCCTTTGTGTTGCTTCCGCTGCTTTCAATGACCTTGTTCTTTTATTACCGCAACGTCATTAGTGGGCTTTTCTTTGTTTTGGTTTTCGCGGTCGCAACATGGTTCGTACGTCGTATGTTGAATCGTCCCCAAGGAGATAAATCAGGTACGCAGCTAGACATGCTTGATTTACTGACCAATAAACCTTGGTTGATTTTGTTAGGAATGGGCTTCCTTACCATGATGTACAACGGGATTAAGTACAGTGTTATCGCCTATTACTTTAAATACTTTGTGGGCGACGAGTTACTCACAGGGCAGTATTTTATTGCTTTGCTAGTGGTGTCGATATTAGGGGCACTGTGCACTAGCTACTTAGCTCGCAAATTGGGGCGGCGCAATTTATTTATTGTTGCACTGCTACTTAGTAGTGTCCTCACCTGCGGTTTTTATTGGCTGCCAGGCGAGAGTGTGAGCTACATATTTGTGCTTGGCTGTGCAGCGGAATTTTTTGCAGCCATGATGCCGACGCTTTTCTTTAGCATGTTAGGCGACGCTGCTGATTATTCAGAGTGGCGCAATGGCCGCCGCGCCACAGGGCTGGTTTATTCCGCAGGCACCTTCGTGCAAAAGACCGGTAATGGTTTTGCTGGTGCCCTAGTCCTTGTGGTGCTGGCAGGTTATGGATACGACGGAATGGATGCCACGACGATTGAAGCCTCGTTACCTGGTATGCAACAACTCATGAGCTTTATACCTGCCGCTTTTGGGCTGGCAGGCGCACTGCTGATGCTGTTTTACCCCTTGACTGAAAAGCGCCAACAGCAAATGAATGCTGAGCTTATTGCGCGTCGAAGCGCCATTCAAACCCATCATCAATAGCGCTTTTGCTAACGAGCAGCGTATTTACCAATAGAGAGTTTTATTCATGAGCGAGCCAACCATAGATGCAAATAACACCGAATTTGGCTATTTTGATGATCAACAAAAAGAATATGTCATAACAACACCTTTTACCCCAACGCCATGGATAAACTACTTGGGCAATGACGGTTTTTACGGCTTAATTTCAAATACAGCTGGGGGCTATAGCTTTTATCAAGATCCTAAATTCCGCCGTTTGACCCGCTATCGTTACAACAGCGTTCCGGTGGATACATCTGGCCGGTATTTTTATTTAAAGTGCGATGATGATATTTGGTCTGCGTCAGGCCGGCCGGTACAGCAACAACCAGAGCAATATGAATGTCGCCACGGTATGGGCTACAGCCGCTTTTTAGTCACGCATAAAGGCATAAGTTCTGAATTAACCTGCTTCGTTCCTTTAGGGGAAACGGCAGAAGTACACAGTTTAGCGCTTAAAAATACTGCTTCTGTGCACAGAAAAATCAGTCTATTTTCCTATGTTGAATGGTGTTTGTGGAATGCAGAAGATGATGGCAGCAATTTTCAACGCAATTTGTCCACCGGTGAAGTGGAAGTCGAAGACGGGGTAATTTATCACAAAACTGAATTCAGAGAGCGCCGTAACCACTATGCGTTTTATTCGGTAAACCAACCAGTATGCGGTTTTGATACCGACAGAGAACGTTTTTTGGGGCCTTATCGAGGAGTAGAAAATCCCTTGTGTGTTGAACAAGGCAAGGCGACGAATTCTCATGCCCACGGTTGGTCACCGATTGCGTCTCATCACTTAGAAGTAGCGTTAGCGCCAGGAGAGGAGCGAACATTCGTATTTGTATTGGGTTACTGTGAAGTGGCCAAAAACGATAAATGGCAGTCGCCAGGTATTATCAACAAAGCCCCCGCTAAACAGATGATAAATCGCTACAAAACTCAGTGTGATGTACAAAAAGCATTAGATGCATTGGCCACGTATTGGGATAGTTTACTCGGGAACTTTCGCCTCAATAGCCCTGACCCTAAGTTAAACCGCTCGTTGAATATCTGGAATCAATATCAGAACATGGTGACCTTTAATTTGTCACGCAGTGCGTCATTTTATGAGTCAGGTATAGGGCGCGGAATGGGTTTTAGAGATTCGAACCAAGATACCATTGGGTTCGCGCATATGGTGCCAGACAAGGTTCGCCAACGCATTTTGGACTTAAGCGCCACCCAAAAAAGCGATGGCTCGGCGTATCATCAATATCAGCCACTGACCAAAAAAGGCAATGCAAATATTGGTGGCAACTTTAACGACGATCCAATGTGGATGGTGCTATCTACAGTTAATTACATAAAAGAAACCGGTGACTTTACGGTTTTGGATGAAAAAGTAGGATTTGACGGGGATGAGTCAGGCGCACCCGATCATTTCGAGCACTTGAGGCGTGCGTTCGAGCACGTCGTTAATAATCTTGGTCCCCATGGCTTACCCTTAATAGGGCGAGCGGATTGGAACGATTGCTTGAACCTAAATTGCTTTTCTGAAGATCCAAATGAGTCCTATCAAACAACTCAGCGCGGTAAGTCAGACGTGGCTGAGTCTTTGATGATTGCTGGGCAATTTGTGCTTTACGGCCAAGACTTTATCGAGTTATGCATGCAACTGGGCAAAAGTGATATAGCCCATGGCGCTCAGCAGCAAGTAGATAAAATGCGAGAAGCTGTGCTCGCTCACGGCTGGGATGGGCAGTGGTTTTTACGAGCGTATAACGCCAAGGGCGAAAAAATCGGTAGTCACGAGAATAAAGAAGGCAAAATCTTTATTGAATCCCAAGGGTTTTGCGTAATGGCGGGCATCGGAATTAAGGACGGTAAAGCGCGACAGGCGCTCGACTCGGTTGAGAAATACTTAGCTACCCCACATGGGATTATGCTTAATCAGCCTGCATTTAGTACTTATGACAAGTACTTAGGGGAAATTTCCTCCTACCCTCCTGGTTACAAGGAAAACGCCGGCATATTTTGTCATAACAACCCGTGGATCATGGTAGCAGAGGCCATGCTCGGGCGCGGTGATAAAGCATTGGAGTACTTTGCCACTATCTCCCCAGCCTACTTGCAGCATATGCAGAAACTGCATAAAACAGAGCCCTACGTTTATAGCCAAATGATTGCCGGTAATGATGCGGCAACGCCAGGACAAGCCAAAAATTCATGGTTAACGGGAACCGCTGCGTGGTGTTATTACGGGGCAACGCAGTACATTTTAGGAATAAAACCTGATTATGCAGGGTTAACCATTACGCCTTGTATTCCCGCTCATTGGCCGAGTTTTGTGGTTAGCCGCCGCTTTAGAAAAGCGCATTATTGTATTGAAGTACTTAACCCAGATGGGTTGGGAGTGGGTGAGGTGCAATTAGAAATTGATGGTAAAGCAGTGACGGGTAATTTGATTGATTATGCCCAGTATAGCGGCGAACACCACATAACGGCGACGATCGTACAAAGCTAGTATGATGCCATTCAGTACCTGGCCTCGACAAGTTTCCTCAATCGCTCCCGCAAGGTAGTTTGCATGTGGGAGCGTTTTTTAATTTACGCGTGCGGTGCCTACAGCCTACAGCCTACAAAAGCTTAAAGCCTAAGAGCCTGTGTAGCTATTGTATGCCTTGGTGCCCCACAGAGGAACCGTAGATAAGCTGTGTTTAAAGCTTCCTGACGTTTCTTTGGTTGAATAAGACACGTACATCAGTGTTTGACTGCGGGGATCGAAAATACGTCGAATTTTCATGCTCTTAAAGAATACGCTTTTTGATTTTTTAAACACGACGTCACCTGACGCTGATTTATCAATTTGAGCAATCATATCAGGGGTGATTTCACCTGTTTGGCGACAGGCGATAGCGCTATCGGATGGATCTGAGAAACTGAGATCCGCTTCGATACTGGCAACATGACACGTCACGCCACTGATAAGTGGATCTTGTAGGATATTTAACTTGATGTCTTTGGTGGTAAATAAACCTAAGCTTACGTCGCCAACTTCATTTGAATCACACGCATTTAATAACAATAGACTGCCGAAAATCGCTAGTACTTTTTTCATATTTCACTCACTAAAGGGATATTTCTTTTAGTGTAATGGATTCTGGCTGTGATAAATATCTTGTTATCAATCGACGGGGGCAGGGCCGGTACTTTGACGCACCACAAGTGAAAACGGCAGCTCAACATATCTTGGCTTGTCAGTTTTACCGTCAAGTTGCTCTAATAACAGCTCAATACAGGCTTTTCCTATTTCCTCTAATGGTTGGTGGATCGTGGTTAGAGCAGGAGTCATTAAGCGTGCGTAGCGAATATCATCGAAACCCATGATAGAAATATCTTGGGGAATATGAAAACCATTTTCTTGCAATACACTCATCGCGCCAATGGCCATATCGTCACTGAAGCAAAACACGGCAGTGGGTCGACGTCTTAGCTTGAGTAATTGCTCCATGGCGCCCATACCTGAGTCTACGCCGTAGTCACCGCGAATAACTAATTGTTCATCTACTTCAATACCAGCCTCTTTCAGCGCGCTATAGTATCCCTTGAGGCGCTCAAGGGTGCTTGGCGTATCTCTAGGGCCCATAACCGCAGCAATACGCTTGTGCCCAAGGCTGAGTAAATGCTCCACAGCGGTCCTAGCGCCTGCTGTATTATCGATCATGACTTTGCTGATCCCTTCGATAGGGATGGACTCACAAGAGTTCACAATGGGCGGCAGTTGTTTGGCGGCAGGCAGATTTTTAGTTAGATTAAAGGGCATGTGAAAAGTAAACAACAGCACACCGTCAGCTTGCCCTGATTGGGCCATATTGGCATAGTGTTTTTCTCGCTCAGCTAGACCTTGGGTATCACCAAGTAAAATAGAATAGCCCGCTTTTTGCGCTTCGCGTTCAATTGCGCGAATGATCCCAGCATTTACTTGGTTGGTAATATCCGGCATGACGACAATAATATTACCGCTTTTTTGGGTGCGTAAGTTGGCACCAAAACGACTGGGCGTGTAGCCACCTTCTTCTACGGCTTTCATGACTTTCTTGCGGGTTTCTTCACTCACAATATCGGGATTGCGTAAAGTACGTGAAACGGTAGCGGGGGAGACACCGGAAATCGCTGCAATGTCTTTTATGCCTAGCTTAGCCAAAAAATTCTCTCTTACGGGAAGTCGCGTTAATGGATAGATTAGCGTTAGCCAAGGCGGGTGTAAACGTTTTCAGTGCTGGTAAGATCTCCTATTTAGAAGGAGCATTAAAAAACAGTTTTATTTCAGTGGGTTAGCGAAAGGAACGATGTTTACTGTTAATGAGGTGGCAGCGAATGACAGTTTTTTCATTTGTATGATTTTTTCATTTGTATAATAAAAATAAAGCAGCGTAGCCCTGAATTTATCTGGGCCACGCCGTGGGCGGATGCTTAGCTAACTAAAACGCTTAGCTAACGAAAATCGATAGTTAGCTAAAACGCCTAGTGAACTAGTATTTCCAAGCAGGTTGCTTTTCTTCAAACGCTGTTATTTGACTATCAAGCTCAAGGGTTTGGCCTATGGCATCAAGTCCTTTTATCAAGTTGTTCTTATGATGAGGCGCGATATCAAAGGCGATGACCTGATCATTAAAACGTACTTCTTGTTGCGGTAAATCAACGATAACCTGACAGGCCGGATCTTGTGCTACCGCTTCGAAAAGCGTATCTATTTCTGAACTCTCAAGCTTTACGGGTAACAAGCTATTGTTGATACAGTTACCGTAAAAAATGTCAGCAAAGCTGGTGGCGATGACCACTTTGAAACCATAGTCATCAAGAGACCAAGGCGCGTGTTCTCGGCTTGAGCCACAACCAAAGTTTTCACGGGTAAGTAAAATACTGGCACCTTGATGCTCTGGTTTGTTCAGCACAAAATCTGGGTTCGGCTCTTGTTCATGTAAATCTAAATAACGCCAATCATGAAACAGATGTTTTCCATAACCGCTTTTCGTCACCGAGGTCAAAAACTGTTTAGGAATGATTTGGTCAGTATCCACATTCGCTTGATTCAGTGGCGCAACATGGCCGGTATGAACGCTGATGCCAGTGGTTGCTGGGGTAGTTTGATTGCTCATGGTTATTCCTAATAATTAATCGTTGCCAACAAAGTCACGGGTGTCGGCGAAGTGACCGGCTAATGCTGCAGCGGCTGCCATCGCAGGGCTCACTAAGTGAGTACGAGCGCCGCGCCCTTGTCGACCTTCAAAATTGCGGTTGCTGGTAGAAGCGCAGCGATCGCCTTGACCTAAAATGTCGTCGTTCATACCTAGGCACATTGAACACCCTGGTAAACGCCACTCAAATCCTGCTTCTAGGAATACTTTATCTAGGCGCTCAGCTTCAGCTTGCGCTTTAACGGCTACAGAGCCTGGCACAACAATAGCAGTGACGTGACTGGCGACTTTGCCTTGCTTGGCAATTTCGGCAGCCGCGCGCATGTCTTCAATGCGTCCATTGGTACATGAACCGATAAACACGTGGTTGACGGTTAAGTCAGAGAGTTTTTGCCCGGCTTTAAGGTCCATGTATTTCAACGCTTTGACGGCGGAATCACGATCGATTGGGTCGCTGAAGTTTTCGGGAGCTGGAATAGGCTGATTAACACCAATAACTTGGCCAGGGTTAGTTCCCCAGGTTACTTGTGGAGCGATGTCTTTGGCGGCAAGCTCAACCACAATGTCAAAGTTAGCATCTGCATCAGATTTAAGGGTTTTCCAGTATGCAACGGCGGCATCCCAGTCTGCACCTTTAGGGGCGTACTCACGACCTTCAAGGTAATCAAATGTCTTTTGGTCAGGGGCGATAAGACCTGCCTTTGCGCCAGCTTCGATACTCATGTTGCACACTGTCATGCGCTCTTCCATGCTCAAGCCTTCAATAGTGTCTCCGCAGTACTCGATAACGCAGCCCGTAGCACCCGCATGACCTATTTTACCAATAATGGCCAAAATAATATCTTTAGCTGTCACGCCTAGAGGGCGGGGACCAGTTACTTCGACTTTCATGCATTTAGCTTTGCTTTGCTTTAGGGTTTGGGTCGCGAATACATGCTCAACTTGCGAGGTACCAATACCAAAGGCTAGGGCACCAAATGCGCCGTGGGTTGCAGTGTGCGAATCACCACATACCACTGTCATGCCGGGCTTAATTAAACCTAGCTCAGGGCCCATCACGTGGACGATACCTTGTTTTTGGTGACCCACTGGAAACAGTTCAATTCCGTTTGCAGCACAGTTATCCGCTAAGGTCTGTAGTTGCAATTTATTGGCTGGGCCGCAAGCATCAATGGCTAACGAGCGGGTAGAAATGCTGTGATCCATAGTGGCAAACGTTAGGTCTGGGCGACGTACTTTACGTCCTTTTTGTATCAAACCGTCAAATGCTTGAGGTGATGTAACTTCATGGATCAGGTGGCGATCGATGTACAAAAGTGCATCGTCGCCGATTTCATCGACAATATGGGCCTGAAATATCTTGTCGTATAAGGTGGTACTCATCTGGTCTTTCCTTTATGCGTTTGCGCTGGCGATTATATTGGCTATGTAGTCGCCTACTTCACTGGTCGATTTGGCTTGGTCGCGTTTTTCGGGGCTTAACAATTCACCGGTTAATACGCCATCAGCTAACGTTTTGACTACTGCTGCGTCAATTGCGTCAGCGGCGTCGGTTAGATTTAGGCTAAAACGCAGTAACATAGATGCTGATAAGATTTGCGCAATAGGATTCGCAATTCCTTTACCTGCGATATCGGGCGCTGAACCGCCTGCAGGCTCATATAAACCGAAGTTTTCGCTATTGATACTGGCAGATGGCAATAAGCCCATTGAGCCTGTGATCATGGCGCACTCATCAGAGATAATATCGCCGAATAAATTAGAGCAAAGCATCACGTCAAAATCACCTGGGTAGCGCAATAACTGCATGGTCGCGTTATCAATGTATATATGCTCTAGGGTCACTTCTGGGTAGTCTTTAGCCACTTCTTCAGTGACTTCTCGCCATAAACGGCTGCATACGAGTACGTTGGCTTTATCAACTGAGGTGACTTTTTTGCCGCGTTTCTGCGCAGCTTCAAATGCACTAATGGCAATACGACGAATTTCTTTTTTGCTGTAACGCATAGTGTCGTAGGCGAATTGTTCTTCACCTTCGCCTTCTATGCCTTTAGGCTGGCCAAAGTAAATACCACTGGTAAGCTCACGTACCACTAAAACATCAAAGCCACTTGCGGCAATATCTGCGCGCAGCGGGGAAAGCGACTCAAGGCCAGGGTAAATTTTCGCGGGGCGTAAATTGCTGAACAAATCAAAGTGACCACGCAAAGCAAGTAGTGCAGCACGTTCCGGGCGCTCTTCTAGAGGAAGGCTATCCCATTTGGGCCCACCAATAGAGCCGAACAATATTGCTTGGGCGTCTTCACAGCCTTTTAAGGTTGCATCGGGCAGGGCTTTGCCGTGGTTATCAATGGCGATACCGCCTACATCAAATTCGTTAAGGGTAAACGATACATTAAACTGCTGTTCGACCACTGATAATACTTTCTTCGCTTCTTGCATGACCTCTGGGCCAATACCATCTCCCGCTAATACGGCAATGTTGTAATTCGACATGTGCTACTTAAACTCCGGCAGTTTGTGTTTGTTGCTTTTTCTGATGATCAATTTGATCGGCTAAATGGGTGTTGTTCAATACGTGGATCAATGCCTTAACGCCTGATTCAACGATATCTGTGGCAAGCCCAATACCGTTGAAGCGGCGGCCATTGTATTCCACAATGACGCTCACTTGGGCGAGTGCATCTGCGCCTTCACCTTTTGAGTCCAGTTTGAAGTCAACGATTTCAAGTTGTTCGTGGCCTAATACTTTGATGATGGCATTATAGGCTGCATCTACTGGGCCGTTTCCTGTGCAAGATTCGATGATTTCTTCGTCGCCCACCTGTAATTTAACGGTTGCGCTAGGAATAATCTCTTTGCCTGAACTGGCTTGCAAATACAGTAACTTGTAGTGTTCGTCAGTAGGCTTTTGCTTATCAAAAAATAGTAAGGCTTCAAGGTCGTAATCGAACACTTGGCCCTTTTTATCGGCTAATTTTACGAATGAAGCATATAAGGTATCTAAGTCATAGTCTTGGGCTTTATAACCAAGCTCTTCGAGTCGATGCTTGATAACGTGACGGCCCGAGCGAGAGGTTAGATTCAAATTGTTTTTGTTTATACCCACGCTTTCAGGGGTCATTATCTCATAGGTGTTCTGCGCTTTTAAGACACCATCTTGATGAATACCCGAAGAATGACTAAAAGCATTGGCCCCAACAATTGCTTTGTTTGATTGCACCGGCATATTACACAGCTGACTGACTAACTTTGACGTACGAGATATCTCTTGGCTGCGGATATTGGTGCTCAACCCCAACATGGCCTGGCGAGTTTGCAAAATCATGGCGATTTCTTCTAGAGAGCAGTTACCTGCACGTTCACCAATGCCATTGATGGTACATTCAATTTGGCGCGCTCCGTACTCGACAGCGACTAATGAATTGGCTACGGCCAGCCCTAAGTCGTTGTGGCAATGCACAGAGATGGTCGCTTTATCGATATTTGGCACGCGGTTAAACAAGTTTTGAATGATGCCGCCAAATTCAGTTGGAGTGGTATACCCCACGGTGTCAGGAATGTTAACAGTCGTTGCCCCAGCGCTAATTGCTGACTCGACCATGCGGCATAGGTAATCGATAGGTGTACGGCCTGCATCTTCACAGGAAAACTCAATATCGTCAGTGTAGCGCCCAGCATGTTTAATCGCTTTTACTGCCATGTTCACTACGTCATCTTGTGACATGCGCAATTTATTGGCAACGTGAATATCTGAGGTGGCGATAAAGGTGTGAATTCGGAAGTTTTCGGCAATATTTAATGCTTCACCGCAAGCATCAATGTCTTTTTCTAGGGCGCGAGATAAGCCGCATACGGTGGCATTTTTAACTTCTCGTGCGATGCTGCGCACTGACTGAAAATCACCTGGGGATGAAACCGGAAAACCCGCTTCAATAATATCGACGCCAAGTCGTTCTAACGCTAAGGCAATTTGCAGTTTTTCTTTCATACTCAAACTTGCAGCTAGCGCTTGTTCGCCATCACGTAACGTGGTGTCGAATATTTTGACTTGGTTAGACATGTGTATTCCTCTTTGAATAATTCACGCTAGTGACAGCGCATAAACGAAAAAACCCGTGCTGCTAGGCACGGGTTTTTAGTTATTGTTTGCGTTTCGCTTACAACCTACCCGTGCAGTCTTGCTGCCAGCAGAAGTAGAGTTGATAGTAGTAATGAAGTCATTTTATCTAAGCTCGAAACGTCAGTGCGGTATTTGTAACTCTTTGCGCCTTTTGCGTCAACCTTAGTTAACATATTGGCATATAACAAATTGGCATATAAGTTTGATTTCTAACGGTTTAGCGGCTACTCCGACCAGAGCCTAAAATAATCTGAAGACGTAAAGACGACTTATCGGAAGTCTTTCCAGTTAATACTGCCTGACAACAGTAATTCGCGAAGGGTCAGGGTACGTGGTTGTCCACGGCCTTTATGGTTCCATGTATGGCCACAGCACGCTGCTCTAAAAACTGCGCGACTGGGACGTAATAACAATTGCTGAGTCGCATTAGAAGAGGTGGGTCGATGAGTTGCTGTTTCATGGGAAGTGCGGGTGCCATCCATATTGAACCAGCCGAATTTGTTGCTGTGAAGCAATTGATTATCGATATCAATTCTATCGATAGAATCTAGCTCTAAATGTTCGCCATTCATATTGTTGCTGTAAATAGCAACCGGTAATCCAGAGCGCGCATAGTGTGAAAACCAAGTGATCACCTTGGCGGGGTCGTGCTTTTTGGCAATGCAGCTTGCACTTTGCTTGGCTTGCCAACTGGCGTTATGCACATCTACTGTGAGCGGGCCACTGTGATGAATAAAATGATAGGCTGCGCGCTTGATGTGATGACGTAAGCCACCGAGTTTGCGCTGTAATAAACTGATATTGCTAAAAGGCTGCTGGGCCAGTGTCATTAACTCACGCTCATAAAGCGCATTGCAAATTTCGGCAAACTGAGTCTGCTGATGTGAGTCAGTGAATATATTTACTTGGGGCTGCGCAGGAGGCGTGACCATAAGAAATGAAGGGCAGCACTCGCTGCCCATTTACATCAAAAGGCTTTAGCATTTGGCTAAAGCGCTTTCGATATAGGTCTTATTGACCTTTTATTTCTTTACGTCCGCCGTAAGTTGCTGCATCACCTAGTGCTTCTTCGATGCGCAATAGTTGATTGTACTTAGCAACACGGTCAGAACGACACAATGAACCTGTTTTGATTTGACCCGCTGCAGTACCAACTGCCAAATCAGCAATTGTTGCATCTTCAGTTTCACCACTACGATGAGAAATAACCGCTGTGAAACCAGCATCTTGTGCCATGCGAATTGCTTCAAGGGTTTCAGTCAATGAACCGATTTGGTTGAATTTGATCAAAATCGAGTTGGCAACACCGTTGTCGATACCACGCTTAAGAATTTTAGTGTTTGTAACAAACAAGTCGTCACCGACAAGCTGTACTTTATCACCGATTTTCTTCGTTAAGCTCGCCCAGCCGTCCCAATCGCTTTCGTCGAGGCCGTCTTCGATTGAAATGATAGGGTACTTAGCAGAAAGATCAGCAAGGTAATCACCGAAGGTTTCTGAATCGAATACTTTACCTTCACCTTTAAGATCGTATTTGCCATCTACATAGAACTCAGATGATGCACAATCTAAGGCTAGGGTAACGTCTTTATTCATTTCGTAGCCAGCATTTTCAACGGCTTGAATGATGACTTTAAGGGCTTCTTCATTTGAAGCAAGGTTAGGGGCGAAACCACCTTCGTCACCTACAGCCGTGCTTAACCCTTTAGCAGATAATACTTTTTTCAAGCTATGGAATATTTCAGCGCCCATGCGCAATGCTTCACGGAAGTTTGCAGCGCCTACCGGTTGAACCATGAATTCTTGAATATCAACGTTGTTGTCAGCGTGCTCACCACCGTTGATGATGTTCATCATAGGTACTGGCATAGAGTATTTGCCCGCTGTGCCGTTAAGCTCAGAGATGTGCTGATACAAAGGAATTTGCTTATCAAGTGCTGCCGCTTTTGCCACTGCAAGAGAAACGGCTAGGATAGCGTTTGCGCCGAATTTTTCTTTGTTTTCGGTGCCGTCTAAGTCGATCATGATTTGGTCAACTTTCTTTTGCTCAAATGCACTGTTACCAATTAGCGCAGGTGCAATATCTTCGTTTATTGCTGCGACTGCTTTTAATACGCCTTTGCCTAAATAACGGCTTTTATCACCATCGCGTAATTCTAACGCTTCACGAGAACCAGTAGATGCGCCAGAAGGTGCAGTTGCTCTACCCATTACGCCTGATTCTAAATATACATCTGCCTCTACAGTGGGGTTACCACGAGAGTCCATGATTTCACGACCAATGATTTTACTGATATTTGACATAGTTGTTGCCTTGTTTATAAAAATTTAGCGTTTATCTGCGAGCAGATACTCTGAGTTTTCAATCGTTACTCTGCCTTGATTAAGCGCGGGGCGTTATACGCCCCAACGGTAACAGGCTCTAATTATTGTTTTTATAATATTCGCCCGCGGCTTTCACAAACCCTTCAAATAAAGGGTGACCGTCACGGGGTGTAGAGTTAAATTCTGGGTGGAATTGCCCAGCGACAAACCATGGATGATCGCCTAGTTCGATGACTTCTACTAGACGTTTGTCAGTAGACAGACCAGTGACTTTCAATCCTGCGGTTTCTAACTTTTCGCGTAAGTTATTATTGACCTCGTAACGATGGCGATGACGTTCGTATATTTCAGCTGAGCCATACAACTCGTAAACCTTGCTATCAGGGATTAGGTGGCATAATTGGCTGCCTAATCGCATGGTGCCGCCTAAGTCTGATGCTTCAGAGCGTAGCGCTGTACTGCCATCGGCATCTAACCATTCGGTGATCAAGCCTACTACAGGATAAGGGGTTTGTGGATCAAACTCTGAACTATTGGCATTTTCAAGGCCTGCTACGTTACGAGCAAACTCAATAATTGCCACCTGCATGCCCAAGCAAATACCTAAATAAGGTACTTTTTGCTCTCGAGCATATTTAGCTGCAGTTATTTTACCTTCAATGCCGCGCTCACCGAAACCGCCAGGCACTAGGATAGCATCTAGGCCATTAAGGACTTGCTCACCTTTGCTTTCAATATCTTGCGAGTCGACGTAGCGAATATTAACCGTTAGGCGGTTTTTTAACCCTGCATGTTTAAGCGCTTCATTGACTGATTTATAGGCATCAGGCAATTCAACGTATTTGCCAATCATACCTATGGTAACTTCGCCCACTGGATTTGATTCTGCATAAAGTACTTGTTCCCATTCGGTTAAGTCTGCTTCTGGGCATTCTAAACCAAAGCGTTGAACCACTAATTCGTCCATACCTTGGGCTTTAAGCGCAGCCGGTATTTTATAAATACTGTTGGCATCTTTTAACGAAATAACGGCTTTGTCGGCAACATTAGTAAAAAGGGCAATTTTAGAGCGCTCATTTGAGGGTAAAGCACTTTCTGAGCGACAAACCAAAATATCAGGCTGTATACCAATTGACCGCAACTCTTTCACCGAGTGTTGTGTCGGCTTGGTTTTTACTTCACCCGAAACGGCGATATAAGGCACAAGTGTTAAGTGCATATACATGGCGTGATCGCGGCCGACTTCAGTGCCTAGTTGGCGAATGGCTTCCAAAAATGGTTGCGATTCGATATCACCCACAGTACCACCAATTTCAACGATGGCCACATCGACGCCTTCTGCGCCTGCGACAATACGACGCTTTATTTCATTGGTAATATGGGGAATAACCTGAATAGTCGCACCTAAGTAGTCACCACGACGTTCACGTTTAATCACCTCTTCGTATACACGGCCAGTGGTAAAGTTGTTACGTTTAGTCATACGGGTACGAATAAAGCGCTCGTAGTGACCTAAATCTAGGTCGGTTTCTGCGCCGTCGTCGGTGACAAACACTTCACCGTGCTGAATTGGGCTCATAGTGCCTGGGTCGACGTTAATGTACGGGTCGAGCTTAAGCATGGTCACGTTAAGACCACGTGCTTCCAGAATAGCAGCGAGCGATGCAGCAGCAATGCCTTTACCAAGTGATGATACGACACCACCTGTGACGAAAATATAGTTTGTCATGAGTACCCTAAGGCGTTGGAGTTGAATGAGATTTTTTAATACTGAGGTTGTCTAGCTGCCTTTTAAAAGACGTGACATTATTCAGTACCGGACGGCGCAATAGTATACTTAATCCCAGCCTGACAGACAATTGAAAACCGCCTTCGCTTTGCAAAAAATATACGGAAAATGAGATTTTAATGGTTTACACTGTTGACCAAATAGTCAAAGGATCAGCTTTATGGATAAAATGCGTCCCATTTTGGTAGTTGATGATGTTGAAGCCATCTGCACCTTTATTTGCACCGTATTACAAGGAAACGGATACGTGCATGTCGATATCGCACATGACTCTGCGGAGGTCATGTCTCGGGTTTGCCGCAAGAAATATCAACTTATCTTAATGGATATCAAACTGCCTCAAGTGGATGGCTTGGAACTGTTGAGTATTTTGCATGAAGAAATACCTGAGGCAAAAATAGTCATGTGCTCAGCCGATACCTCAGAAGAAACCATTAATCTTGCGTATGAAATAGGGGCGGTGGGTTTTTTAGAAAAGCCCGTGACTCCCATGAGTTTAATGAGTTTGCTGGAACGGCTGTAAGGGGGATTTCCCCTTATCCTACCTTGCTAACTTTTTTAATTGGTACAAATATTCAAGCGCTTGTTTGGGGGTAAGATCATCCGGTTGAATACTGTAAAGTAATTCTTCTGCTTCACTAGGTTGCCCGAGTAAATCTAATTGAGTTTCCACCTTTTCTTCCGCTTTAATGGCTTGAGGCTGTGCTTCAGGCCTTGCTACTGATGTCTTCACAGATGCGCCGGTTTCAAGTTCATGTAACTTGCGTTTCGCTGCTTGCACCACTTGTTTGGGCACCCCAGCTAGTTGCGCTACTTGTAAGCCATAGCTTTTATTGGCAGCACCATCTTGTACAGCATGCATAAAGCGAATGGTATCGCCGTGCTCGACGGCATCTAAATGCACATTAGCTAGCTCTGGAAGCGCTTCAGCCAAGCCTGTTAATTCAAAATAGTGCGTGGCGAAAAGGGTAAACGACTGTAATTTAGTGGCTAAGTATTCAGCACAAGCCCAAGCCAATGACAGGCCGTCATAGGTGCTGGTGCCTCGACCAATCTCATCCATCAAAACCAAGCTGTTTGCGGTTGCATTATTCAAAATGTTGGCCGTTTCGGTCATCTCGACCATAAACGTTGAGCGACCTGAAGCTAAATCATCCGACGCCCCTATGCGGGTAAATATCCGGTCGATAGGGCCTATTTTTGCGTCTTGTGCGGGGATATAGCTACCTATATAGGCCATCAATACGATTAGTGCTGTTTGGCGCATATAGGTTGATTTACCGCCCATGTTCGGCCCGGTGATTACCAACATTCTGCGGTTGGGGTTGACCTCAATGGGATTGGCAATAAAGGGAGCATCTGATACTTGTTCAACCACAGGGTGACGGCCCTGGCTAAAATGAATACCGCTTTGTGGGCATAAATCAGGGCAGTGGTAATCTAAGCTTTCGGCACGTTCGGCCAAATTTGCTAGCACATCCAATTCTGCTAACGCATCAGCACTTTGCATTAGCTGTGTTAATTGGGGTAAGAGTATATCGAAAAGCTCATCGTATAGTTTTTTCTCAAGCGCTAATGAGCGGCTTTGGCTGCTAAGCACATTGTCTTCGTGCTCTTTTAGCTCCGGAATAATATAGCGTTCATTATTTTTGAGTGTTTGGCGACGAACATACTCAACGGGCACTAAATCCGATTGACTGCGACTGACTTCAATAAAGTAGCCATGCACGCGGTTGTAACCGACTTTCAGGCTGGCGATGCCGGTGCGCTCTTTTTCCCGCTGTTCTAATTCTTCTAAATAATCAGTAGCCCCTTTTGACAGGGCACGCAGATGATCCAGCTCTTCGTTGTAGCCTTCTTTAATGACGCCACCATCTCGGATCAATACCGGTGGCGTGTCAATGACCGCACGCTCTAATAGATCGGCGAAGTCGGGGTATTGGAAGATTTGTTGTGCTAATTGAGATAAGCCACATTGCTGCGAGTCATTATCAAGATGACTAACTTCATGCTCTAGGTAGTGTTGGATATCAGGCAATAGCGCGAATGCTTGGCGCAAACGCGCGAAGTCACGGGGGCGAGCACTGCGCAAAGCTAAGCGCGCCAGTACACGCTGCATGTCACCCATTTTTTTCAGGGTGTCTTGTAATTGGGGATAGGGAGACTCTATTAAACCTTGGATATTACGTTGGCGCATTTTTAGCACGGTTACGTCAGTTAGTGGCCTGTGGATCCAGCGTTGCAATAAACGGCTGCCCATAGGTGTCGAGGTTTTATCCAGTATACTTGCCAGCGTATTTTCAGTGCCGCCAGATAGGTTTAGTGTAAGTTCAAGGTTGCGCCTAGTGGCTGCATCCATCACGACTGTGTCGTTGTGAGCTTCGAGCACAATTCGGTCAATATGAGGTAATGCAGAGCGCTGAGTATCTTTAATATATTGCATTACGCAGCCCGCGGCGCATATACCGATTTGATGATTCTGCACGCCGAAACCCGATAATTCGTTAGTACCGAATTGGCTGGTAAGCTGGCTGGTAGCGGTTTGTAAGTCAAATTCCCACTGAGGGCGGCGACGTAGCCCTTTGCGCTGATCAATTAAATGACTGAAAGCAAAGTCGTCTGGGTATAAAAGCTCAACTGGATTCGTACGTTGAAGCTCAGCTGCTAGAGCTTCTTCTCCGCTAAGTTCACACAAAGTGAAGCGTCCGCTGGTCACATCTAAGGTTGCGTAGCCAAATACCAATGCTTGGTTGCTTTTTTGTACAGGGCAAAAAACGGCGGCTAAGATGTTGTCTTGTTTGTCATTAAGCAGTGCTTCGTCTGATACCGTGCCCGGTGTGACGATACGTTGTACCTTACGCTCGACAGGGCCTTTACTAGTAGCCGGATCGCCTACTTGTTCAACGATGGCCACCGATTGACCCATCTTCACCAAGCGCGCTAGATAGTTTTCCACCGCATGATAGGGCACGCCCGCCATAGGAATAGCGTTACCGCCAGATTTTCCTCGTGCCGTGAGGGAAATATCCAGTAGTTCAGAGGCCTTTTTAGCATCGTCAAAAAAGAGTTCGTAAAAATCACCCATACGATAAAATAACAGGATATCAGGATGCTCAGCTTTAATTTTCAAATATTGCTGCATCATGGGAGTATGCTGTTGCAAAGATGAAGAGGTTGTTGATGCTGATGTGTTCGTTTTTGGCATTGGGTACGGCACTCTTATTTGTCCGGCGGTTACTCAGATAATGTATCGAGAAGTAACCTTAACGCTTTGTTTAGCTTTTAATGTTTGGCATGCTTACGGGACTCGCTGTGTTTTTGTTAGCGTGTCAGGTAACCCGGTAATGGATGTAAAATATGACAAACAATTCAATTTATTTAGCACAACAACTCGGTGAACAACTGCAGCAATTAGGCTGGAGCGTTACCTGTGCTGAGTCATGCACTGGAGGGGGCATAGGATACGCCATCACAAGTACATCTGGAAGCTCAAGCTGGTTCAAAAGTGGTTATATTACCTACTCAAATGAAGCAAAGCAGAGCATGCTAGGTGTGAGTGAGCAAACCTTAGCCGAATTTGGTGCAGTATCACAAGCAGTGGTAGAGCAAATGGCACTGGGTGCGACTAAAGCTGCGCAGGCGAATGTTGCTGTTTCAGTGAGCGGCATTGCAGGACCTGAGGGGGGCAGTGCTGAAAAACCTGTTGGTACAGTGTGGTTCGGCTTTGCGATAAATGGCGATGTATCAACAGCTTGCCAGTGTTTTTCCGGCGACCGGCATGAGGTACGCTCAAAAGCGATTGAATATGCATTAAGCCAGCTTAGCAGTCTATTGAATTAATGACGCTCAGTACGTTGATATGACACTTGACCAAGGTTATTCAGAGAAAGGCTACTGCCTCGTAAAGCATTTTATTCACGGGTCTGAATTAGTCGCTTTGCGAGAAATTGCGTTGCGGTTTCACGCTAGCTGGATAACGACCAATCAAGCGTTTTATCGAACAGGGGCGGTTAATGCAGCTTATTTAACGAACGGCGAGCATATCAATGAAGTGGATAGGTTAACGCTTTTTAAGTTGATTGCCTCTAAGCAGCTACAGCTCCAAATACAAAAGGTATTTGGCCAATCGCCTGCATTTATGAATACACAATTATTTTTTAACCCAAATAACAAGAAACAGAAGAACTACTGGCATAGAGACTCACAATATCATTTAAATATAGAGCAACAAGAGCGAGCATTGCAGGGGGCTGATGTAGTGCATTTTAGAATTGCGCTTAACGATGAGCCAGGCATTGAAGTTGTACCGAAAAGTCATAAAAATTGGGACACTGAAGAAGAACTCTCAGTACGAATGCAAACAAACCGACGGGTGAACAGTGATGAGCTTAGCTCCGGAAGGCTTATCCCGTTGCATGCTGGAGACTTACTGATATTTTCAGCTAATATGATCCATCGAGGCGTATACGGTTTAGACCGATTATCTTTAGATATTTTACTCTGCGATGCGGTCCCTGAATTACTAGAATTCGCCCAAGAGGACTGTTTACCTAAGCCTGAAGTGTCAAAATATTTAAATCACCCTGAGGTGTTTGAATTGACGAGAAAACTAAAGAATAATCATTAAATTAGTTGAATATCGTAATCGCCGCTTTTTTAAACACGTGTTAAGGCTTCTGAAGTTTGACCACGTGAAGCGAGTCACAATCAAGAAGGAATTAACATGTTAGCAGCAGGTACGTTTGATGTAGATTTATCACCTCAGGAAGATATAACCGCACCTGCGGGGCGTATGTTGATTGAGAAAACCTACGCAGGAGATTTGGTTGGGACTGGCGTTGGGCAAATGATCAGTAAGCGTACTGAAAATGGTGTCGCAATCTATTTTGCTATAGAAGAAGTTACAGCAGCGCTTGACGGAAAAGCGGGTCAGTTTACGTTATTGCACAAAGGGAAAATGTCAGCTCAAGAACAGTCGTTGGACATAAGTATTTTAGAAGGGTCGGGCAGCAACGAGTTAAGCTCAATCAGTGGCACAATGCGTATTATTCAGCAAGATGGCAAACACAGTTATGAACTGGATTACGCGTTTTAGTTTATTTCTATATAGGTGTTCGTTTGGAATGAATATATGGGTGAAAAGCAACCAATGAAGAAAATAACGGGTAGTTGTTTATGCGACACTGTGCGCTTTGAATGTGATGATTCAATTGAGAGCTTTCATTTATGCCACTGCACTCAGTGTCAAAAAGTGACAGGTTCTTCTCATGCATCCAATCTGTTTACCGCGGTGAACAACATCCAGTGGTTAAAAGGGAGTGCCAGCATTAAACGCTATAATGTACCTGGCCGTAACATTTCAAACGCCTTTTGTGGCGAATGTGGTAGTGCTTTACCCTACGCATCATTGTCTGGGAAAGCTTTAGTTATTCCCGCTGGTTGTTTAGATATAACACCTAATATTCAACCCTCAAGTCAAATCTTTTACGCTGAACGCGCCCCTTGGTTTGAGTCTGCTATGGTGTGTAAAAAATACGATTCAATGCCTGACTAAGAAGCCACGGCGATATAAATTGCACCAATACTGGCGTAATATTGCATCGTCGAACGAGGTCATTTAACGTAGGCGGCGCTCAACTTTTAAACCAGTTCAACCGATTCAATGGTTGAGCTATCAATTCATAACAGCTTTGATCTCACCTAATATGAAAATTTTCTGAAAGTCACTTGTAACTGTATGGTTGTACAGTATACTACGCCCATATAACTTCAATTATCTGTGTCGATTTAGACTTGAACCAAGTGTAAGTGCACGGGCTGAACCATAGGACATACTGATGGACGATAACAAAAATCGCGCGCTTACTGCCGCGCTTGGTCAAATCGAAAAACAATTTGGTAAAGGCGCAATCATGCGTTTGGGAGATAACCAAGCGATGGATATTGAGGCTGTATCTACAGGTTCACTAACCATCGATATCGCACTAGGTATAGGTGGATTACCTTGTGGTCGTGTTGTTGAGATATACGGCCCTGAGTCATCGGGTAAAACCACTCTTACTCTACAAGCCATTGCTGAAGCGCAAAAAATGGGCAAAACTTGTGCATTCGTGGATGCTGAGCATGCACTTGACCCAGTTTATGCGGGTAAACTCGGGGTGAATATTGATGATTTATTGGTATCTCAACCTGATACCGGAGAACAAGCCCTTGAGATCTGCGACATGTTGGTTCGCTCTGGTGCGGTAGATGTTGTTGTTGTCGATTCTGTAGCGGCCCTTACACCGAAAGCCGAAATTGAAGGTGATATGGGTGATTCACACGTTGGCTTGCAAGCCCGTTTGATGTCTCAAGCACTACGTAAGTTAACGGGTAATATTAAACGCTCGAATACCTTGGTTATTTTCATCAACCAAATTCGTATGAAAATCGGTGTTATGTTTGGCTCTCCTGAGACGACTACGGGTGGTAATGCACTTAAATTCTACGCATCAGTTCGTTTAGACATTCGACGTATCGGTGCGATTAAAGACGGTGATGAAGTCGTAGGTAACGAAACCAGAGTTAAAGTGGTTAAGAACAAAGTTGCCCCTCCGTTCAAACAAGCTGAATTCCAGATCATGTATGGTCAAGGTATCTGTAAAGAAGCTGAGTTGATTGACTTGGGTGTTAAGCAGAAGCTGGTGGAAAAAGCTGGCGCTTGGTACAGCTACAATGGTGAGCGTATTGGTCAAGGTAAAGCTAATGTGGTTAAGTACCTTAAAGAGCATACTGAGATGTCTAACGACATTGAACAAAAATTACGCGCAGAGTTGTTGTTAAAGAAAACAGTTAAAGCTGATGAGCCGTTAAAAGCTGACGAAGAATAGAGCAGACGAAGAATAAAGCCTCTTTGTGATGTTTGGCTGACATTCTCTACACTAAAATATAAAACCGCCGTAAGGCGGTTTTTTGTTTGGATTGTAAATTGTTAAAGAGCTAGTACAAGAAATGTATGAGGAACATAAATACACTCAGCATTTATCGCTTAAAAGGGTCAGAAAGGAAGTCTCGACCAAGTCTGAGAGTTACAGTTCGTTTTTTTACTAAATGAGTGGTGGCTTTGTTTTAGCCAAAGTAGTGGAAAGACACAAAAAATGTCACATCTACAATAGATCTGTATCTACACTTCGAATGTTGAGGTTATAGTCGACCAATGAATATGGCTATACGCCGCTATATAAGAAGGCTGCTCAAAGTAGATACGAAAGGATTGGTTTTCTCTTTGCAAGTAACTAGCAGCAAAGGTGCACATGAGTTTTAAAAAAGCAGCAAGTTTAATATGCCCTTTTTATTAACCGGACTTAATGCGTGTTTAAAGTGATTAAAAATTGATAAATTTGTTGTCAGCATAATTTACAAGATCACTTATTACGAATAAGCTAAATTTTATTACCGTCTGATTTATATGTGTTTTTTAATGTTGGCACGCTAAGTGCTTTCATCTAGCCAAGCAGGTAGTGTGATAAATCGCGAGCAGTATTATTTGCAATATCAATTTCGCTGGTACATTAATTAGTTTAGAGGGATATACATTATGAAAAACTTCTTTAGTTCAAAAAAATTCGTTTCTACAGCTGCGCTACTTGCAATCGTAGCAAGCTCACAAGCAAGCGCTGCGTCTATTTCATTCGGTGGACAAATGGCTGGTGACGATTCTGGTTTAACTAGTAACTTCGTTGCTGACCCATCTCACGCAATGAATGATGGCGCGAATGGCTTCTTCGTTGAAACGTTTGATTCTGCTACAGCGCTTGACGGTGCTCCTGCTGGTACAACTGAATACAATGCAGCTGGTGCAGCTGGTGTCGGTTGTGCAGTAAACAGTACAGGTAGCGGTATTGTTGTAACTTCAAGTACAGATGGCTTGGGTGTACGTAATGATGACGTAAATAACGGCGCTGCGGCACCAGCTAATGACAATACATGTTACGGTCATACTCCTGCTATTGGTGGTGATCTTCCTGCTTGGGTTGAAATTGACTACACTGCATTCTTAGCGTCTCAAGGTGATTTCGGTATCACTTACCTTGGTTTCTACTGGGGTTCGATTGATGAATACAACACATTCAGCTTCTTCTCTGGGGATGACTTGGTTGCAGAAATTGACGGTGAAACTTTAACAGATGCTGCTAATGCGGGTAACCAAACAGACCCTGAAACTAACCGTTATGTTAACATTGATTTCTCGTTCGCTGATGCTTTCGATAGAGTTCGTATCTCTACTACTGGTATCGCTGGTGAGTTCGACAACATCGTTATCGGTCTAGCTAGTCGTCCGGTTCCAGCTCCAGCTGGTTTGGCTTTCCTAGGTCTAGGTTTACTAGGTCTTAGCTTCAGCAGAAAATTCAAAAAATAAGTTAGTTATAACTTAATGTAAAAAAAGCCGACACGTTCGGCTTTTTTTGTGCCCGCAATAAAGTATTACTCGTCCTCTAGTAATACCCTTCCACGTTAATAAGTGATGACTCAGCGAGAGTTTAAAAGTCACAAATAGGCTTTTTATTACACCTTTTTCGAGACCTTATTATAGTCTTTCGCCCAGCTTTCAGGGAACTTGCCTTGTAGCACGTATGAGAAGCTAATGAGTTCTGCGATGACGTGATAGAGCTCTTCAGGGATTTCTTGGCCTAAATCCAAACTCGCGAGAAATTCACTTAAGTATGGATCTTCGTGAATTAATACTCCGCTTTGTTTTGCTAGCGCGATAATTTCATCTGCTAATTCACCAAAGCCCTTCGCAACCACTTGTGGAGCGTTTTTGTTATCACCTTCGTTATGTTTTAAGGCAACCGCGCTTTTAGCTGTTTTTGCGTCTTTAGATTTGTTCTCTGTCACATTATTCCTATTAAAATGGTATTTAGCGAATGGTTCGTCCTGAACGGTTATACTTGGGTTTGCAATAACTGATAAGGCCGTTGGCGAAGTGTGTCAGGAATTTTTCCTAACTGGCATTGGCTTTTTGTGACCTCAATACCCAAAGCAGTCAGGCGCTTATTAAATAAGGGTAAGTAATTCATAACTTGGTGTTTGGTTTGTTCATTAGAAGTGTAGAAGTCTAGCTCTAATGTACCTTGACGCAATTTAGCTTTGGTCAATAACTCGCCTAAGTCCCCAGCGCTTAGCTTCATAGTGAGATGCCAAATTCGGCTGTTTGCAGCGCCCTCATTCTGCTGATCCTTGCTAGTGTCATTTTCACGCTTAACCAACAATTCGATGTCTTGCAATTTATTACCAAAAGCAGAGGGCAGGGTGTAATAGAAGCTGTCTTGCCCTTGCAGTAGCTGTTCAGCGTTACTGATTTTGCTGCTTTGGTGACTAGCAAAAAAGCGGCTGATTTCGCGCAAAATTTGATGTTTTTGTTCTAACTGTGCAAATTCACTCAGGCCTTTAGGACTGACTGGAGCGCTGGATTGTGTTTTACCAGCAAAGCTGATTGGGTCAGAACTAAACAGGGCATTAAGCCCTTGGGACACTTTTTCCCCCTGTTGGGGCTGATTCCGTGCGAAGCGAGAAGCTAATGATATTTGAATCAAGGTCACTAGCCCGCTCAACATTCCTTGACCGGCCACGGGGCTAATAATTTGGGTAGCACTTAAGCTTAGCGCTTGGTTTGTCAACAACTGACGTATTTGGCCAGCGTCTTGTTCTTTACCTTGAGGGATATTTTGTTTTATTTGCTCTAATACCTGTTCTTTTATGTTTTTAACCGCAGGCTCTTCAATAAATTGGGTATCGTTGAGCGCGCTGGCCAATCTGTTTAACGACTCACTGGGTTGTTCAGCTCTAGCTTGCACCACGCGCAGTAACGTGTGTAATACCTCTATCGCTTGAGCTTTCACTTTTGCTGTCATTTCAGGAGCGGCAATATTGACTGTTTCTCGACGCTCTAATTTATCTAGCGTTGGTGTTTTTACAGACTCGGCTTGAGCAACTGTAGGTTCTACCTTAGCGTTTTGATTTGCCGATGGATTTGGGCCTAGCGCTTTTGTTGAGACCTCTGGTGTGATGCCTTTACCTAACATCGCGCTTGCGCTCTTTACCTCTGGAGCTCTCTCGCCACCCAGCGCATTAATTATTTTACTGATACCTTGGCGCACCGAAGCAACTGCTGAAACGCTGTTTTTCGCTACAAAGTCTTTAGGTGTGGGTGAATCAATTAGCTGATTACTCCCGCTATTTTCTTTCGCTAAAGCATTGTTTGCCGCGTCTGACATACTGGCTAATGCTTTTAGCGTTTGGGGATCAACAGTGATATTTAAGGTTTTTATAAGCGCCAATACATTGCTGATATTTTGCTGTGTCACTTTTATTTGAACTGGCGGGGATGAAGTTGATAGCGCATCCATATTTTGTATATTTGCACTGCCGTCTTTATTGATGGCTAACGAAATTTTAGTGGGCGGAATGTTCTGTATCGCTTCAAGCAAACCAGTATTACTTGGTGTCTTTTGTGGCGAATGTCGCTCAGATGAAGCAATATTCGGGGCGCGGGTGGCTGTTTCAAGATGAGGGGCGCTGTCAGGATTAGGAGCCGTTTTAAGTACTTGGCTTAATGACTTACTTAGCACCTTACTATCTATGTTTATGCTAAGAATCGGTGAAGTAAGCGCAGTCTGAGTTGCGGCGCGCTGGCTAAGCGGTACTGACGAACTCGATGCACCATTTACCAGCAATTGTTTTAAAACGGGCGCAATATGCTCATTGGCCGTCTTACTCGCAATACTTTGAGTGCCAGTATCCTTGTTACTCAGTAATACCTGCCAGTGGCTCCCTACAGGTTTTAATTGCACATTCACCGTGTCTTGGTTCTTAATTGTTGAGGGCGTGCTTGGGGAAACGGCTAGGCTCAGGTTTTGCTGATTTTTCAGAACGTTAAAATTTAACGTTAACGTTTGGCCTGATTGACTGACCACTTGAGCCTGGGTCGTTAAGAGTGACGGTGGTATACGTGCTGCCTGAAATTGGCTCGGTGGTAAGCGCAAAATCCTTTCTAATTGTTGGCTCGATATCGTTCGATTGAGCTCGCCAATATTGGCGTTTAGAGGTTGCGCCTTGCTGAACTCAAGAACAGGCGTGCTTGTTAGCTGATTTTTATTAACCTGCTCTTTATTTATCTGATATTGGAGAGTACTGCTTGTATTGCTATTCGAGGTTAGTGCATTACTCCCGCCCGCTATGCGCGGCTCAGCCCCACTTTGCGATGAACTTAGACTAGCGTTTTGCACCGTTGGCGATTGAGATTGCAATGCCGTTATCGCTTTGGTCAGTTGTTCGCTTGTCTTTGCACTATTCGCAGCTTTATATGCGCTATCTTTTGTCGCGTTCTGAGGTTGAGGTAATGTTGCCGCTGGCGGAGGCGTTGAATTTGACGCCGCGTTTGCTTTCGCAGCCGGAGAAGACGCTGTTGAATTTGATGTTGCAGCGGGTTGCGGGGCTGTACTTGCAGATGAACTGGCACTCGCCGCAGCGCTTAATGTTACGTCCGCACGAACATTGGCGTTATTCGCGCTCGATACAACAGAACGGCTAGTAACTGTGACGTTGTAGCGCTGGTTAGAGTCGATTTGTCCTTTAATATCAGTTGAATCAAGAGTAACGGATTGACCCTGATTTGAGCTGCGAACACTTACCTGCGTCGGGGAGACCTGCTTAATTATCACCTCGGGCGCTGATTGCTTAGCATTTTTAGCCGCATCAGATTGCTGCACTTTTGGCGCCACATGGGTTGGCGCAACATGGGCTGATTGCTTCGAGGGGATAGGTGGGCTGTCAGACATATCGTTGTTATCGGCCGCAAGCGAAAAATATTAATTTAAATGTAGCATGCAAGTAAGCAACGACGGAAATCGTTCAGGGCTATTTAATTGAATTGGTATTGCTCATAAATGGAATTAGTATTACTTGTAATCTCGATGCGCTATCGTCGATATTCTCTAGGTATTCGCATTAATTAAATCAAGTTAGATAATAATTTTATACCGGTCATTCTTTAGGCCTAGGTAAATGCATCTTTAGTACATGAATTGATACGACTTATTTGTTTTTCTGAGTATTCCAGATTGCCGCGCTGTGATATTATCGCCGCGTTTTTTTGTCGACTCAGAGACCATTTTGCCGTTACTTTGTGCCCAACAATTATCCGTTTCCAAGCGTGATAGACTGCTATTTAATGAGATAAGTTTCTCTGTAGCGGCCGGAGAGTTGATGTATATAAAAGGCCCAAATGGTGCAGGTAAAACGAGTTTGCTTAGGGTGCTAACAGGGCTCGTCAGTCCTGATGAGGGAGCCGTGCTGTTTGAAGAGCAAAACATCATAAAATCCCGAGAACAATATCACCAACAATTACTGTATTTTGGTCATGCATTGGGTGTGAATCGCAGCCTCAACGCCTTAGAAAATCTGCGTTTTTGGTGCGCTCAGCATGGCGTTGAGCATAATGATGCGGAGATCTATGAGGTTTTAGCTCTGCTCGGTTTAGTTGGCCTAGAAGATGTAACCGTAAGCCATTTATCCGCTGGCCAACAAAGACGAGTTGCCCTTGCTCGATTTTGGTTACAAACAGCAGCGCGTGTATGGATTTTAGATGAACCCTTTACCGCATTAGACGTACAAGGAATAGCGCTGCTTAACAACAGAATTGTTGCCCATTTGAAACAAGGTGGTTGTGTGGTGATGACATCACATCAGGCACTGGACGTCGATTATCCAACCAAAGAGCTGCAGTTGGAGTACCGCATATGAGCATGGCTTTAAAAGCGGTTTTCGAACGGGATTTGGCTTTGGCTTATCGTCAGCGCTCTGAGTTAATGCAGCCTATGATGTTTTTCATATTGGTGATCAGCTTATTCCCTTTAGGGATTGGGCCAAATCCAGAAACTCTGCAAAAAGTGGGCCCTGGAGTGATTTGGGTGGCAGCAATTTTGTCATCTTTACTCGGCATGGAGCGCCTATTCAAGGATGATTACAATGATGGCTCTTTGGAGCAGATCATGTTGTCAGCTACGCCACTACCGTTAGTTGTGCTGGTAAAGGTGTTGGCCCACTGGTTGACGAGTATAGTACCGCTATTGTTGCTATCGCCGTTGTTAGCGCTTTTTCTGAATTTGACTGAACCCATGTATTGGGCGCTATTGAGTACACTTTTACTGGGCACCCCTTTATTAAGTTTAGTGGGAGCGATAGCCGTCGGGTTAACACTTGGTTTGAACCGAGGTGGTGTGTTATTGGCGCTACTTTTACTGCCGGTGTTTATTCCTTTGCTCATTTTTGCCACCGCAGCAGTCGAAGCTGCATCGTTACAATTACCCTACAGCGCACAATTAGCCATTATTGGTGCGATGTTATTAATCTCTTTAGCGCTGGCGCCTTTTGCCATCGCTTACGCATTACGAGTGAGTCAGAACTAATGTGGAAATGGTTACATCCTTACGCGAAAACGCAAAACGCCTACCAGCTGTGTGAGCGTTTACTACCTTGGTTTGTAGTATCGGCTTTTATCTCATTTACCTTGGGTATGGTTTGGGGCTTGTTGTTTGCTCCGTCTGATTACCAACAAGGGGATTCGTTTCGCATTATCTACATTCATGTCCCCAGCGCCATTTTATCAATGGGCGCATACAGTGCCATGGCGATTTCTGCGTTTATTGGGTTGGTGTGGCAGGTGCGCACGGCTTTTATGGCCATGATAGCGTTAGCACCCATTGGGGCTGTCGTCACCTTTATTGCGTTATTCACCGGCGCTGCATGGGGTAAACCGATGTGGGGAACATGGTGGGTGTGGGATGCGCGCTTAACATCTGAACTTATTTTATTGTTTTTGTATTTGGGGGTTATTTCTTTATATGCCTCATTTGAAGACAAGCAACAAGCAGGTAAAGCTGCAGGTGTGATGGCAATAGTCGGTGTGGTTAATTTGCCCATTATCCATTTTTCAGTGGAGTGGTGGAATACTCTGCATCAAGGGGCAAGTATTACTAAATTCGATAAGCCCTCGGTTGCGCCTGACATGCTTTGGCCGTTATTGATTAGCATTCTAGGCTTGGCGCTGGTGATGGCGGCGATATTTATTCGACGCTTACAGAACGAAATTTTGCGTCGCGAGCTTCATCGTCCTTGGGTTCAAGCGTTAGTCGCCGAAGCGAAGGGGAAATAATATATGCAGTTCGAAAGTTTCAGTGCTTTTGTAGATATGGGTGGTTACGGGTTTTACGTGTGGCTGTCTTTTGGCGTGAGTTTGTTGGCTTTAGGCATACTTGCGTTCGATGCGGTTCGTCAGAAAAAAGTGTTGTTTAACGCCGTCGAAAAAGAACAAGCACGAAAGATACGTATTAAAGCGGCGAAAACGTCAGCAACCAGCCAAGTGAAATCAAGTTATTCTGAGGCACAAGCGTCGCCACGAAATGAGGAAATGAAACAATGAACCCTAGACGTCAAAAACGCCTGGTCGTGATCTCCACTATCGTATTGGTTATCGGTGCGGCAATTGGTTTAATGTTATATGCGTTGAGTCAAAATATTGATCTGTTTTACACCCCTTCAGAAGTGATTGATGGCAAACAAATAGGCCAGGTGAAAGAGATACCGCAAGTAGGCCAGCGCTTACGTATTGGCGGTATGGTGGTTCCCGGCTCTGTAAAGCGTGACAATGACAGCTTGGCGGTAAGTTTTGATTTAGTAGACACAGGGCCAGCGGTGACCGTCAGTTATCAAGGGTTATTACCTGACTTATTCCGTGAAGGGCAGGGCATTGTCGCCACTGGCGTATTGACGGCTTCGAATCATATTGAAGCGCATGAGGTACTGGCAAAACACGATGAAGAATACATGCCCCCAGAGTTGGCTGAAAAAATGAAAGGCATCAAGCACGTAAAGCCTGAACAAGCATACTCAACACCAAAAGTGAGCGGTTAATATGGTTGCTGAGCTAGGAAATATCTCTCTTGTTTTAGCATTGCTAATGGCGATATCGCTCGCTATTTATCCTTTGTGGGGCGCGCAAAAAGACCACTTAAAACTGATGCAAATGGCTAAACCTCTCGCCATTGGTATGTTCGTCTTTACGCTGTTTGCTTATATCTGTTTAACCTGGGCATTTGTGCATGATGACTTTAGCCTAGCGTATGTGGCGAGTACTTCTAACAGTACATTACCGCTTGTTTATAAATACACAGCTGTGTGGGGCGGGCACGAAGGTTCGTTTTTGCTGTGGGTGATGATCTTTTCAATTTGGACTGTGGCCGTCGCCTTATTCAGTAAAGCAATAGAGCTGAAAATGGTCGCCCGTGTGTTGTCTATTCTTGGCATGGTCGCCATCGGCTTTTACTTATTTATGCTACTCACTTCGAATCCGTTTGATGTGTTGTTGCCGTTCTACCCCGTTGACGGACGTGACTTAAACCCGCTGTTGCAAGACTTTGGCATGATCATTCACCCGCCTATGTTGTATATGGGCTATGTTGGGTTTTCTGTCGCCTTCGCGTTCGCCTTAGCCGCGTTGATTTCTGGGCAGTTAGACTCAACCTGGGCGCGCTGGTCTCGCCCATGGACGATTGCTGCATGGTCATTTCTGACCGTAGGGATTGCATTAGGCAGTTGGTGGGCGTATTACGAACTTGGTTGGGGCGGATGGTGGTTCTGGGATCCTGTCGAGAACGCCTCGTTTATGCCTTGGCTTGTTGGCACAGCTTTAATGCACAGCTTGGCGGTGACCGAAAAACGCAAAGTATTTAAATCGTGGACAGTATTACTGGCCATTGCTGCATTCTCACTGAGCCTACTTGGAACGTTTTTGGTACGCTCAGGTATTTTGGTATCAGTGCATTCCTTTGCCAGTGATCCAAGCCGCGGCATGTTTATTCTTGGCTTGTTAGTGGTGGTAATCGGTGGCTCTTTATTGCTGTTTGCATTACGTGCGCCACAGCTAAAAGGAGCAGGACGTTATCAATTGTTTTCACGCGAGGTTATGCTCGCAGGTAACAATGTGTTTTTAAGCGCTGCCTGTCTTGTAGTGTTGTTAGGTACGCTGCTGCCTTTAGTCCATAAAGAACTTGGCTTGGGCTCTATCTCCATTGGCGCGCCCTTTTTCAATCAAATGTTTAGCTATTTAATTGTGCCATTTGTGCTGCTTATGGGCATTGGGCCTTTATCTCGTTGGAAAAACCAACAACCGTCAGCGCTATATAAGCAGTTATTGCTCGCCTTCGGACTGAGCTTGTCTGCCGCCGTATTAGTCACAGCAAATTTCGAGCAAACGTCTTACATGGCGGCGCTGGGCATGGTGATGGGGTTCTGGATTGTGGTGACAACCATCATGGAAATACACCAACGCATTAATGCTGATAAAAAGCTGTCTCAGCAACCGATTTTTTCCGCGCTGCGCAAGCTTACCCCCAGCCATTGGGGCATGGTAGTCGGTCACTTGGGCTTTGCTGTGAGTATTATGGGTATCACTTTGGTCAGCAATTACAATCAAGAAAAGCACGTGCGTATGGCCTATGGCGAAACGGTGCAACTGATGGGCTATGACTTCACCTTCAACGGTGTGAGCAATGTTAAAGGGCCAAACTATACAGGTTATCAAGCACATGTAGTGGCAAAACAAGACGGAGAAGTCGTTGCGAATTTAGAAGCTGAAAAACGTATTTATACCGTTCAGCGTAATGTTATGACTGAAGCAGGGATAGATTCGAATATCCACCGTGACTTATTTGTTGCCCTTGGCGAACAACTTGATGACGGCGACTGGGCGTTACGAATATACGTGAAACCATTTGTAAACTGGATTTGGGCTGGAGCCTTCATTATGGGCTTTGGTGGTATTTTGTCGATATCTGACAAGCGCTACCGCATGCAAGCGATGGCGAGCAAAAAAGCCGTGAAAAACAAAGCAAAAATGAACTCAGTAGAAGCGTCAGCTTCTCAAGATGCAGTGGAGTCTCAATAATGAGAAAGGTTTCATTTTTCGTATTGCCCTTAATATTGTTTGTGGGCTTAGCGATATTCCTATTTCAAGGGTTGTTTAGCGACCCCAGAGAACACGAATCGACCTTGCTGAACAAACCCGTACCTAGTTTTGTATTGCCCGATTTGATGAACACGGATCTTACCTACACAACCGAAGTATTCGTAGGCAAGGTCACGTTGTTGAACGTATGGGGGGTATGGTGCGTTACATGTGCCGTGGAAATTCCATTTTTAGAGCAACTTAAAAACGAAGGAAAGCACATAGTCGGTCTGTATTACGATCAGGACATTGACCCCGACTTCGGGATAAAAACGGTTGAGCGAGTACAGCAGGAAGTAGAGCAAAAGCTCGGTCAGTTGGGTAACCCTTATGCGTACAATATTTTTGATGTGAAGCGCGATCTGTCGTTGGATTTAGGGGTAACTGGTGCACCTGAAACCTTTTTAATAGACAAGCAAGGTAAGGTGCGTTTACACCATATCGGCGATATTAACCCTAGAGTGTGGCAGAACAAGTTTGCATCTGTGTATCAGGAGTTAATCGCGGAATGATGCGTTTTAAAGCTCTAATTTTTCTTTCATTTGCCTGGTTTAGTGCATACACATCGGCCAGTGAAGAGACCTATCAATTTGAAACAGATGCCCAAAGTGCATTGTTCTTTGAATTAACCAAAGAATTACGCTGCCCTATGTGTCAGAACCAAAACATTGCTGATTCTGATGCCATGATTGCAGCTGACTTACGACGAAAAGTATACCAGCTGGTAAATGAAGGGCAGTCTCGTGAGGAAATTATCGATTACATGAAGCAGCGCTACGGTGACTTTGTTTATTACCAGCCGCCAGTGAATGCCACCACAATTTGGTTATGGTTATTGCCACTGATATTCGTATTCATCGGTATTGTACTTGTGATCAGAAGTCGTCAGCAAAAGCCAGTGACGCAAGATAACGCAAAGCTTGAAGCAGCAGAGAAGTTGTTGGAGGAAGACAAATGAGCGTATTTTGGATTGCGGGTATCGCTCTGTTTGCTTTGGCCATTGGCATTGTTGCATTTCCCTGGATTTTTGAAGGGCGTAAGCGTCAGGATACGCTAACAAACACGCGGCTTATTCGCCAACGTTTGAATGAACTTGAACGTGAAGAGCGTGAGGGCTTGTTAAGTCACGAAGACCGGCTTGAAACCGAGAAAGACTTGAAGATTGCGTTACTTGATGAGCAAGAGCAAGCGCAACAGAAAATAACATCTGCTCGCGGTGTTTTACTTATTGGCGGGATACTGAGTGTTGTTGGTGTCGCGGTTTTGTATTGGCAAGTTAATAATGTGAGTGCGCTTGAGAATTGGCAAGATGCAAAAGCAAAGTTACCTGAATTAGCCGAGCGTATTGTCACTCAAGGGGATGCGTCAGTCACCGAGCAGGATCTAGAGAAATTTGCATTGGGTTTAAGAACAAAGCTGATCGGCTCTGATGACGATGCCATTGGCTGGACGCTTCTCGGGCGTGTATATGTTGCTATTAATCATATTGAAAGTGCTATGGACTCGTTTGAACGTGCACTTGCCATTGAGCCAGATAATATTGAAACGCTCGCCAGTTACAGCCAGGTATTGTTAATGGTGAATCAAGAGAGCTATCTCGCTCAAGCTAAGATGCACCTTAATCACATATTAGAGTTAGACCCTCAAAACACCGGCGCACTAGGTATGCTAGCGATGGCTGCTACTCAGCAAGGTGATAAAACGCTTGCGATTAATACATGGCAACGGCTGAAAGCGTTCGTACCTGAAGATGCCCCGATTTACGCTTCAATTGAAGCGCAAATAGCGCAATTAGAAGGAAATGAACCCGCAGGCTCTGAGTTGCTTGAGCAGGGCGCGCCTTTAACAGATGAACAGGACAGCGCGCCAGTGCTGGTGACCGTTAACGTTAGGTTAGATGATTCACTTACAGACAAAAAACCGCAAGATGGCTATTTGTTTGTGTTCGCTCAAGACGCAAATGGTGAGAGTAGAATGCCCGCTGCCGTGGTGAAAATGCCGTTAGGTGATTTACCCGTGAGCGTTGAATTGTCAGACCGCAATTCAGTTATGCCGACGTTAAAATTGTCGCAATTATCACAGGTACGCTTGGTGGCTAAAATATCTCGCACTGGAAACGTTATGGAAACAAGCGGTGATTTACAAGGAACGTTAGAAGTGACACTTAACGAAGCTGAAAATACACAACAAACGATATTAATTAATGAGGAATTACCGTGAATAAGGCGAAGATAGGTGCTCTGTTTTTTGTGTTATTAACCTTGGGCGGCTGCGCATCAAGTAGCAATACCGATGAGCAAGCAAGCGAATATAACGATCCGAAAGATCCGTTTGAGTCGGTTAACCGCACATTTTGGGATTTTAACTATGACATCCTTGATAACTACGTTCTACGCCCTGTCACAGTCGTTTATGTTGACTACACGCCGCAGTTCGCACGTACCGGTTTATTTAACGCAGCATTAAACCTTGAAGAGCCTTCAAACTCTTTAAATAACTTACTGCAAGGTAAGTTAGATGGCATGTTGATCAGCCTTGGGCGCTTTTTATTGAATTCGACCGTGGGGCTATTAGGCACAATTGATGTAGCCACCGAGTTAGGCTTAACACGCAAAGAAGAAGAGTTTGGTGAAACATTAGGGAAATGGGGCGTAGGTACCGGGCCTTATTTAATGATACCTGCTTTAGGTCCTAACGATATTCGAAGCGGCGTGGGTGATGTAGTCGATACATCTTATACACCGTTAGATGCGCTTAATTTTTATTTTGCAGCTTTTCGAACAGGTATCAAAGTACTTGAAAGCCGCGCCGCTTTAATGTCTCAGGAACAACAACTTAATCAATCTGCTGATCCTTACAGCTTTGTTAAGAATGCTTATTTCCAAAACTTAGAGTTTAAAGTGAAAGACGGCAAGGTTGAAAAAACGCAAGAAGAAGAAGCATTAGAAGATGATATTGATGCTTACTTAAATAGCCTCGAATAGCGGTTAAGTTTACGTAATTTACGCAATAAAAAGCCCGATTAACTTAGGTTAATCGGGCTTTTTCGTTGTTATTGGTTTGGGTGGCGTTTACTTATACCATTCCACGTTAATAAGTGATGACTCAGCGAGAGTTTAAAAGGGCT
>OJCK01000042.1_pt1 | contig 85205 bp, 73 predicted proteins | sample 1592141 | NCBI WGS metagenome assembly OJCK01 (sample SAMN05416893, study PRJEB24817) | seawater metagenome | isolation source: Sea water | place: Canada:Atlantic | collected 2013-11 | reverse complement strand
ACCGCTGGTGTTCGGGTTGTTATGCCAATAGCATTGCCCGGTAGCTACGTTCGGACAGGATAACCGCTGAAAGCATCTAAGCGGGAAGCCCCCTTCAAGATGAGATATCTCTGAGACTTCGAGTCTCCTAAAGGGCCCAGGAAGACTACCTGGTTGATAGGCAAGGTGTGTAAGCGTTGTGAGGCGTTGAGCTAACTTGTACTAATTGCCCGTGAGGCTTGACCATATAACACCAAAACTGCGCGTCGAAAGACAAACGGTTGGTGTTGTAGATCAAACTGATTTGCAAGACTTAATAAGAGAATTAGAACTAAGATAAAACCAATCATGTGTCCGACCCTATTTGCTGAGTGCTGCAGTCTCCCACCTCAAAAGAGCTGGTCGTAGACATTAAGACAAACACAACGCATCAAGGTTTGCTTGACGACAATAGCACTGTGGAACCACCTGAACCCATCCCGAACTCAGAAGTGAAACGCAGTCGCGCCGATGGTAGTGTGGGGTCTCCCCATGTGAGAGTAGGTCATCGTCAAGCTCTTATTCTAAAAACCCCAGTAAGGAAACTTACTGGGGTTTTTTTTCGTCTGCAGAAAAAGAATCATTAAATCTTTTGTCATTAACATGACGATACAAGCCACATTGGCTTACAATAGTGCCACATTATTCACTTACCTAGCCTGCGTATTACTATGTCGTTAAGAAAGATCACTTTGGGCTGTTTAGGCCTGTATTCCCTGTTGGCGTTGTATCATGCTTGGTCGTTACCTTTTTCGGCGGATGAGGCTCACTATGCTCTGTACGCAAGCTTTTTAGACTTATCGTACTTTGACCATCCCCCCATGGTTGGTTGGTTACAATCTATTCCTTTGCTGTTTTCGGCTTCTGAATTTTCACTTCGTATTTTACCGATCATTTTTAGTGCTCTTTCTCTTATTCTACTGTTCAAATTGGCAAGAGAAGATTTTGGTGACAAAGCCGCGTATCTAACACTTTTATTATTCATATCAGCGCCTATTTTGCAGATATTGCCCTTTGGTATGATTCCCGAGACGCCTTTAGTTTTGGCTGGCTTGCTTAATGTGTGGGTTTTAAAAAGAATTGATCATAATAAAGGCAAAGTATTAACGGACTGGGTTTTACTTGGCTTGATCTTAGGGGCTGCGGGTCTTAGTAAATACACCGGGGTTACGCTTGCTTTTTCTACTTTTGTTGTTTTGTATTTACAATTTAAAGCAAGGTTGTTTTCGCAACTAGGTTTGTATATTGCTGGCACAGTGGCTGCTGTATCTATCTTTCCTGTGCTTTATTGGAATATGCAAAATGATTGGATTTCATTTTTATATCAGTTAAATCACAGTGCTGGTAAGTCTGAACTCAGTATTCTTGATGCTTTAAGAATGCAAGTAACGCAATTGGCTGCTTTTGGCCCCTTAATTTATTTTGCAGGTCTTATCGCGATATTTAAGTTGCGTAACAATAAACAGGCTAGAATTTGGTTGATCTTTGCTCTGCCTATTTTACTATTATTTTCTATCTTGTCGGCTAAAGGACGTTCTTTACCTCACTGGACTGAGCTTGGTGTTATTTTCATGATGCCTCTTATTGCTATGGTTATAATCTCGTCATTAAAGCAAGCGTTTTTAAAGCGTGTATTTATAGTATTAGCCTCTATTAGTATTTTGCTGTCATTGGTTATTCAGGTGCTTGTCTCTTATCCAAAAATAGCCTTTGATGATTATCGACATCCACTGGCCGATTTAATGGGCTGGAAGGAGGCTGCGACGCTTATTACTAACAATGCGGTTAGTGGTGACTTAGTTTTTATCCCTAATTGGTCTCATGCTTCTAGGGTTGCATGGTATGCACGCCCAATGCCTGTTAAAGTACTCGACTCGCGGTTTGATCAGTTTGATTTATGGTTTGGCCCTGCAGAAGTGGGTGATTCTGGTTTGTTATTGCTGCATGCTGATCGTAAAGGATTTAAAAATAAGTTACTCAAACAATTCAAACAATGTGAATTAATCGATGAGTTAGCAGTTAAAATAGATGTTTCTTATGTTAATTATTTCAAGCTGTATCGTTGCCATTATTATCTTGTTGCGACCAGTAACACTGATGAAATAAAGAAGTAGTTAATAGTCAATATGCACTGCTTGCTAATTAAGTTTAATAGTAAGGTGTTAAAGCAGATTTTTAAAAAGTGGTTTACAAAAATATGTCGGATATAAATATTTCAGTTGTTATTCCTACTTACCAAGAAGTAGAGAATATTCCACTGATTGCTGCAGAAATTAATGCAGCTTTAGTTGGTGAATCCTTTGAAATCATCTACGTTGATGATGATTCCCAAGATGGCTCATTTGACGCGGTAGCGAAGCTTTCACATGAGATCCCTGCGCGTATTATTGTTCGTACAGAAGAACGTGGCTTATCAACGGCGGTAATTCGTGGTATTGATGAAGCTGTTGGCAAGTACATCGTTGTTATGGATTGTGACCTATCACACCCAGCGACTGCAATTCCCCATATGATTGAACGTTTAAAAACACAGCAAGCTGATTTCGTTGTTGGCTCACGCTATGTTGAAGGTGGGTCATTTGATGAAGACTGGGGATTTTTTAGATTATTAAATTCTAAGATTGCCACATGGTTAGCATTGCCCTTGTGTCACGTTAAAGACCCTATGTCGGGTTTCTTTTCTTTTGAAAGAGAACGCCTAGGCAGCACAAAAGACTTGGCCCCTACTGGCTATAAGATCGGTTTAGAGATCATGGTTAAGGGTGAATTCGAAAATCCTACTGAGCAACCTATTCATTTTAAAGATCGAGAATTTGGTGAAAGTAAACTCGATTTCAAAGAACAGTTGTTGTATTTAAAACATCTGCGTCGTTTGTATAAATTTAAGTTCCCAACCGCCTCAGAATTTTTACAATTTGGTTTGGTGGGAGGGACGGGTTTTATCGTCGATAGCCTTATTTATTTTGGGCTGCAGCTGTTCTTTGGATTGAACCATACTTTAGCGCGTGCAATTTCTTTTTGGCCAGCGGTAACATGGAACTGGTTCTGGAATAGAACGGTTACTTTCACGGACCGTAAGAAAACGAAGAAACTGACGCAGTGGATTTCCTTCGTGCTCACTTCGCTGGGTGGTTTTGCCATTAACTTTGGTAGTTACATGTTATTAACAGATTATGTGCCGTACTTTATTGATAATCCGTTTATGGCATTGATTATTGGGGTGCTAATGGGGATGGGCTTTAACTTTATGGTGGCGCGAGTATTTGTGTTTCGCGAGTTAAATGAAGAACTAGCCGATGAAGTAAAGTCTAAATGACGTTAAAAATAGAAATTTCGATAAAGCAATGCTTCCTGCATTGCTTTATCGGTTGCCAAGCTCTTTAAATCTGAGCTATCTAGGGTGCAACTAAATATTGATATATATCAACTTTATGATCAAATATTAACACATTAGTCAGATTTAATGATTGTAAAATTTCTCTGTGCAACAAAATTTTACAAATTACAACGGGTTTGATGGGGTTAACCCACACCCCGTTAAAATCATGTGACACAAAAAACGACTAATTCGTTCAACGTCTTCTGCCTCGTATTCAAGCTTGTTGGTAATGGTTAATATCTGGGATTCAAAGTCAGCATAATGCTGAGTCGTTGACCAAATCATAAAGAATAAATGCTCTGGTTCTACCCTCGACATTTTTCCTTGCTCGATCCAAGTTTCAATAATTTTAGTTTTTGCTTTCAGCCAAGTACGTAATTCTGTTCTTAAATAGTCTTTAACATTGGGTGCGCCTTGAATAACTTCAGTAGCAAAAATTTTAGATGCATTGGGGTAGCGTATAGCCAGATCAACCTTGGTACGAATATAAAATTCAAGTGTCTCTGCTGGATCATCGTTTACACTAATATCCGCTAAAACTTCATTCCAGCGTTGAACGATATCTGCTAACACAGCGTTATATAGTTTAGATTTATTGGTAAAATAATAGTGTAGGTTTGCTTTAGGTAAGCCAGCAGCATCTGAGATAGACTGCATACTCGTACCCTTATATCCGTGTTTTACAAATTCAACTTCCGCAGCATGCAATATCTTTTGACTATTTTGCTCACGGATTTTACCCGGTTTGTACTTTTTAGTTACGCTCACCAGAAGCCTCGTTGATAACCATGTAAGGAGATATTAATCCATAATTTATTATAGCAGAGTGGATAACCTTACTGAAAATTAAATGTTTAACGAGTCAATAACAAAAGAAGTGATAAAAAAATAGCCCTATTCAGTAAGGTTAACACTGAATAGGGCTATTAAAAACCACGTAAAATTCTAGTTATTTACTACTAAGATTTAGGTAATTTTCCTTCAACACCTTTAACATACCAGTTAAAAGATTTTAAAGCGGCATCATCCATTGTTTCACCTGCGCTTAATACTTCTTTACCAGCTTGGTCAAAAACAGGACCATCAAACACACGTAAGGCGCCCTCTTTGATTGCTTGTTTCTTTTTCGCAATTAAAGCTTTAACGTCCGCAGGAATGGCGTCATTTAGAGGTGCTAAATCTGTAACGCCTTCAGCAATGCCTGGCCATAAGTCTTCTGATTTCCAAGTACCATCCATAACGGCTTGTACTTTTTGAGCATACAGTGGGCCCCAAGTATGAACCGTTGAGGTTAAGTGTGCTTTAGCACCGTATGCGCTCATGTCGGTATGATAACCAATGGCGTAGTTGCCTTTAGATTCAGCCGCTTGAATAACGGCTGCCGAATCGGTGTGCTGAGTTAATATGTCGGCACCTTGTAGCATTAAGGTTTCAGCCGCTTCACGCTCTTTTGCTGGGTCGTACCAAGTAGATGCCCAAACAACTTTTACTGTTACGTCGGGATTAACTTCCTGTGCGCCTTTGGTAAAGGCATTAATACCGCGGATAACTTCTGGAATTGGGAAAGAAGCAACGTAACCAATGACGTTAGACTTGGTCATTTTACCGGCAATTAAACCGGTTAAGTAACGACCTTGATACGCACGAGCAAAATAAGTACCGGTATTTTTACCGCGCTTGTAGCCTGTGGCGTGTTCAAATTTAACCTTTTTAAAACGTTTTGCTACTTTCAAAGTAGGGTTCATGTAACCAAACGAAGTTGTAAAAATAAGGTCGTGCCCTTTTGCTGCTAACTGACGAATAACGCGCTCAGAGTCTGCACCTTCAGCAACACTTTCCACATAATTGGTTTCAATCTTATCGCCGAATTTTTCTACAATATACTTACGGCCTTGGTCGTGACCATAAGACCAGCCAGCATCGCCTGTAGGGCCCACATAAACAAAACCAACCTTTAGAGGGTCATCGGCACTTGCAGTATTAATACCCACTGCTAAGGCCGCGGTAAGGGCTAGATTAGCCAGTTTATTTGAACGCATTATATTAGCCTTCATACTTGTGTTTCCTTCTTATCTACTTTGGTTAAAAACTACACTTGAGGGCGATAAGGCTGACCCAGTGCAAGGGGAGTGTTCAGTTTTGCTTTAGCGGCATCGCTGGCGATTACCACTAAAACGATAATAGTTGCTCCGTAAGGAAGCATAGCAAGAAGGTTAGGTGATGCTTCAAACCCTAAACCTTGTAACACTAAATGCATAATACTGGCAGCACCAAATAAATAAGCGCCCAGTAAAATACGTTCGGCCTTCCAGCTTGCAAAAACTACCAGAGCTAGGGCGATCCAGCCACGGCCTGCGGCCATACCTTCACTCCACATAGGGGTATATACCAGTGATAAATAAGCACCCGCTAAACCGGCCATTGCGCCACCAAATAAAATAGCACCATAGCGAACTTTCATTACCGGAATACCAATAGCGTTAGCCGCTTCTGGGTTCTCACCTACGGCGCGAATGGTTAACCCTAAGCGAGTGCTGCGGAAACACCAAAAAATTAATCCAAACATGAGCCAAGAGAAATATACCAATGGATCATGTGAAAATAACACCTTACCAATAACAGGGATGTCGCTTAAAAATGGTATAGGAAAAGGCGCGATACCTTCAATAGCCATGCCGACGTAGCCCGCACCTAAAAAGCCGCTTAACCCAGTACCAAAAATCGTTAATGCCAAGCCAGTTGCCACTTGATTCGACACTAAGGTAACGGCTAAAAAAGCAAATAAAACAGACATCATCATACCAGCCAAAATCGCTGCGATAATACCTAAGCCAGCATGACCCGTAACAACCGCAGCGATAAAGCCTAAAGCGGCACCCATGAGCACCATGCCTTCTTGGCCAAGATTTAACACACCTGACTTTTCACACACCATTTCACCCAAGGCGATTAAAATTAGCGGTGTTCCAGTGCGTAGAGTGGCAAATAAAATATTCGTTAATAATTCAAAATCCATTGTTTTAGCCCTAAGCCTGTGCAGAGTTGGAAGAAGAACTGCTTGTTAGTCGAGCAGAAGGTTTACGCACAATGCGATAGCTAATTAATAAATCACACGCTAATAAATAAAATAACAGCATACCCTGAAATAAACCGGTGAGTGATTTAGGTAATGCTAGATCCATTTGTGCCATCTCGCCGCCCAAATAAGTTAATGCCAACAGCATACTGGCAAATAAAATACCAACAGGGTGCATGCGTCCTAAAAAGACAACAATGATGGCAGCGTAACCATAGCCGGGTGAAATATACGGATTTAGTTGGCCGATCGAACCCGTGACTTCACTAACCCCAGCAAGCCCAGCCAATGCACCGCAGGTTAATAATGCAAACCAAGTTAAACGTTCGGCTTTAAAGCCTGCAAAGCGAGCAGCAGCTTTATCTTCGCCCAGTACTGAAATTTGAAAACCCAATAAAGTTTTAGACATTAATGCCCAGATAGCAGCAACGGCAAATAATGCAAAAAAGATGCTGATATTTAAACGATAATCATCGGATAAAACTGGCAGTGTGGCGAACTCGGAAAACAGCGCAGATTCAGGAAAATTAAATCCATCAGGGTCTTTTAGTGGCCCATGCACGCTGTAAAGTAACCAATTAAGTGCAATGTAGTTCAACATAATAGTGGTTAAAATTTCATTGGCACCAAAACGAGTTTTTAATAAAGCGGTTAAAGCAGCCCACAATAATCCAGATAACGCACCAAACAATAATACTAGGGGCAATACCCAAAAACCTTCGGCATTCATTAATTCTAAAGCAATATAGCCGCCGCCTAAGCCACCAAGTATAAACTGGCCTTCAGCGCCAATGTTCCAAATTTTTGCTTTAAAACACAGCATTAAACCCATCGCACACAGGGTCAACGGTGCAACTTTTACAGCCAGCTCGGTCCAGCCATATATGTCGGTTAATGGCAAAATAAAAAAAGTGTAAAGCGCATGGAAAGGATCTTTACCTAACAGCGTGAATAACAAGCCACCACTAACCAGAGTTAAGACAATCGCAAATATAGGCGATAAATACGACATGGTTTTTGAATCGGAAGGTCTTTTCTCGAGAGTAAAATTCAACATGATTATTCCGCTTCTTTACTGTCTTGAATAAATGTGAAATCACCCGCCATCCACATACCAAGTTGATTAATAGATACATCGTGAGTAGGTGCTATGGGCGAAATCTCACCATCGCAGATAGCGCAAATCCGATCACTTATTGAATACAGTTCATCAATATCTTCAGAGACTACTAACACAGAGCAGCCCTCATCGCGCAGTTTAATTAATTCATGACGAATCAAAATCGCCGCCCCAATATCAACTCCCCAAGTAGGATGAGAGCATACTAAGAGCTTTGGATTTTGTAGGATTTCACGACCAATAATATACTTTTGTAAATTACCACCGGATAGTGATTTAGCTTGTGCATCGATACCAGATGACTTGACATTAAAACGATCAATAATCCGATGAGCAAAATCTTTTACTTTATTGGTTTTAATTAAACCATTTGCGGTTAATTCGCCCTGATAACCTGTCAGTAAGCCATTTTCTTGCAAAGACATATTAGGAACAGCCCCACGACCTAAACGCTCCTCTGGAACAAAACCTAAGCCTAATATTCTGCGTTTTTCGGGAGTTAAGTGCCCAACTGCTTTACCGTCAAAAAGCACTGTTTTTTTATTGCTCGTATCTTCGCCACTTATAAGGTTTAGCAGCTCTTCTTGACCATTACCGGCTACCCCCGCAATACCCAAAATCTCTCCGGCCTTTACTTCTAATGAAATATTTTTCAGAGTACAAGCAAAGGGATCGTCAGATTCATAACTCAAATCAGAAATGGTTAAAAAAGTATGGTCGCCTTCAGCTTTTTTATAGTCTTCAGTAAGGGGAGTATCGTCACCCACCATAAGCCGAGCCAGCTCTTCCGTCGTAGTGTCTTTGGGGATACAGTGACCGCTGACTTTACCTGCTTTAAGAATGGTTGCCTGATCGCACAAAGCTCTAACTTCATCCAGCTTGTGGGAAATGAATAAAATACTGCAGCCTTCTGTGGACAATATTCGTAAGGTTTTAAAAAGAGTTTCAACTTCTTGAGGAGTTAAAACAGAAGTCGGCTCATCTAAAATCAGTAGTTTCACGTCTTGAAGTAGACAACGCACAATTTCAACGCGCTGTTGCTCACCAATTGACAGGCTGTGAACATGGCGATTAGGGTCCAGCTTCATCCCGTAATGCTCAGACACTTCAATAATACGCTGTTTTAAAATATCCATTGAAGCTGATTCAGCTTTAGGTAAGCTGAGGGCAATATTTTCTGCAACAGTCAGTGTTTCGAATAAAGAAAAGTGCTGAAATACCATGCCAATACCAAGATCGCGCGCATGAGAAGGGCCTTTAACCGAAATGATTTCATCTTCCCAGCGCACAACACCTTCATCAGGTTTAACCACACCGTAGATAATTTTCATTAAGGTGCTTTTGCCTGCACCATTTTCGCCAAGCAAGGCATGTATTTCACCAGTCCCGACTTTTAATTCCACAGCTTGGTTGGCAATACACCCCGGGTAGCGTTTGGTGATATTGTACAGTTCGATTTGATTCATAAATTAATTCCTGACCAAGTGGCCAGTTTTGTTGAACATTTTCTGAGCAAAAAGTGGATTATAATGCGGCAAAAATAGATCAATCACAAAATATTGTTCATAAGGTCAGCTTATAACCGATCAAAAAGTGAAACTTTTTTTAATAACTAGCAAAATCACTCTTTAAAAGCAGTTTTATATGCTTTAAAGATCAATCTAGGTCTTAAAATGGGTTATCCTTGGATTTTTAAAAATGACGTAAAAATAAAAAGCTAACCAATTGGTCAAGTAAATATACAAACAATATTAACCTGGAATCTATTATGAATACTCAGAGCACGACTGTTTATCGAGCCGCCATTCTTAACTTTCTTTCTGATCCCGATATAGACGGTGAAAGTGCTTATCAATTTTTCCAAGATGGCGCTTTGGTGATAGAGCATGGCAAGGTAAAAGAATTGGGTGAGGCTTCATTGGTGTTAGCTTCTTTAGCAACGGATGTGAGCATTGTTAACTACCAAGATCATCTTATTATCCCAGGATTGATCGATACTCATATTCATTATCCACAAGTGGAAGTGATTGCTTCATACGGTGAACAGTTAATGGATTGGCTGAATAACTATACCTTTCCTGCAGAGGGCCAATTTGAAGATAAAGCCTATGCCAGTAACATAGCCAACTTCTTTTTAGACGAGTTATTGAAGTGTGGCACCACTACCGCCATGGTGTTTGGCACAGTGCACAAACAATCGGTTGAAGCGTTTTTCGAAGCTTCAGAAAAGCGCAATACGCGTATGATTTGCGGCAAGGTGATGATGGATCGCAATGCGCCAGAATTTTTGTGTGACACGCCAGAATCTAGTTATGATGATAGTAAGCAATTGATCGAAACTTGGCATAATAATGGCCGTCAGCTTTACGCAGTAACCCCACGCTTTGCCATTACTTCAACTCATCAGCAGTTACAAAAAGCAGAGCAGTTACTGTCGGAATATCCAGATGTGTATATGCAAACGCACATCTCAGAAAATAAAGATGAAATGGCGTTTGTATCAGAATTATTTCCACAGGCGAAAGACTATTTAGATGTTTATGACCAATATAATTTATTAGGTAAACGTAGTGTATTTGCTCATGGCATTCATTTAAATAACAGAGAGCATCAACGCCTGCGTGAAACGGAATCGAGTGTTTCTTTTTGTCCCACGTCTAACTTATTTTTAGGCAGTGGCTTACTGGATATTAAAAAATTAGAACAGCAGCAGGTATCATACAGCGTGGCGACCGATGTAGGCGGTGGTACCAGTTTTTCGATGCTGCAAACATTAAGTGAAGCGTATAAAGTTACGCAATTAAATAATAATAAATTATCGCCACTGAAAAGCTTGTATCTAGCGACTTTGGGCAATGCAAAAACATTACAATTAGATGACAAAATTGGCTCATTTAAAAAAGGTAACGAAGCAGATTTTGTCGTGCTCGATTTTAATAGCACGTCAATTATGTCACTGAAGCAGAAAAAGTGTAAAACACTGGCAGAAAAATTATTCGCAATGATTATATTGGGCGATGATCGCGCTGTTAAAGCAACTTACGTAGAGGGCCATTGTGCTCATCAACGTGATGCTATTAGGTAGTTAACACAGTATTTGATGATAACCAGATTAATGCTAAACAGATTAATGATGAATAGCTAAATGACCACATCGCAGAGCATTATTTTAGTAACAAACTAATGCTCATGCCAATACATACAATAACCGTCATGTAACGTATAAAGTCCGCCCCTTGCTTAATAGCGGTGGCTGCTCCTAATCTAGCCCCTATTATTTGGCCCACTGCCATAGCAAGACCCAGTTGCCAAATAATTTGATCCGATAGAATAAATATAAGCAATGAAACAATATTGGTGGTGAAATTCATTAACTTGGCGTGTGCTGTTGCCTTGATGAGATTCATCGCCTGCATTTTACAGTAGCTTAACGTAAAAAACGTTCCTGTTCCTGGGCCAAAAAAACCATCATAAAAACCGACACTGGTAATAAATGTAGCATTAAAAGTATTTTTTTTAAGCTTGCTGATATGGGTGATCTGATTAAAGCTTTTGGTGAGTAGTAAATAAACAGCAATAACCATTAATGCAAAAGGTAATATTGCAATTAAAAGTTCAGAGTTAAAAGATTGAATCGCCATCGCACCAATAATTGCACCGATCGACGCAGCTATAATTCCGCCTATTTGATGTTTAGGGTTTACTAACTTTTGTTTAATATAAAAACGAGTCGCGGTAAAACTGCCAAAGCACGCTTGTAACTTATTGGTAGCAATGGCTTGTACCGGGGATATGCCAGTAAATAGCAGTGCTGGAATTGTGAGTAAGCCACCACCACCAGCAATAGCATCAATAAATCCTGCGGCGGTAGCAACCAAAAACAGTAAAACAAAAATTTCAGAACTTAATTCCATGTTTAAGCATCTTAATAAAAAGGCCAGCTTAAACGAATGGAATTATAAGGGGAAGTAAGATTGTGCCCACAAAATTAACAAATACAACGAGTTTTCCTTAACTGATCAATTTCTGCATCGCTGTACCCCAATTGCTGTAAAACCTCTATAGAATTTGCCCCGAGTTTGCCCGCTGCTTTATGTGGTGTTTGAGTTTTCGATAGAGTTTTAAAGGGCAGTGAAGTATTAATCTGCTTAATGATGGTACCTGCTTCATCAACCGCTTCGGTAACCATGTTGCGCTCAATAAAGTGAGGATGCTCAAACGCTTCATTCATGGTTAATACCGGTTCAACACAGGCATCGACTTTGGCAAACTCTACCTGCCAATACGCTAACGGCTGCGTCTTAACTTTTTCGCTGATGGCGGTCTTTAATGCTTGTTGGTTTTCATAGTTTTGATCGGCTACTTTATTTTTCCAATCGCCAAGATCTAATACGGCCAGCAGTGCCATAGCAAAATTAGGTTCTAGACTACCTATTGAAATATGACGATCATCCGATGTTTGATAATAGTCGTAGAATAGTCCGCCATTGAGCATTTCTTTGCCACAGCTGGGGTTTTCACCGCTAGCAATGGCATTGGAGCCAAACATGGTGGTAAGTGCCATGGCGGCATCACTCATGCTAATGTCTAAATGTTGGCCTGCTCCTGTGGTGGAGCGTTGAATTACCGCTGCTAAGATAGCCATTACCGCATTGTGCGAGCCGCCAGCAACATCGGCGATTTGTGTTGCAGAAAGTACGGGGCCGGTATTGGCTCGGCCAGAAAAACTCGCTAGCCCAGATAATGCTAAATAGTTAATGTCGTGGCCTGCACGATCTTTTAATGGGCCAGTTTGACCATAACCAGTAATTGAGCAATAAATTAACTTAGGTTGAATTTTTTGCAAACTCGCAAAATCTAGCCCTAAGCGCTGCATCACCCCCGGCCTAAATTGCTCAAGCACAATGTCGTATTCTGCAACCAGCTTATGAATAATTTCAGCCGCACCTTCTTTTTTTAAATCCAAGGCAATGCTTTTCTTGTTACGGTTTAAAGTTGCGTGCGCCGCAGAAACTTTATCTTTGCCAGTGCCGACAAAAGGCGGCATAAACTTAACTAAATCTGGGCGAGTCGGCGATTCAACTCGCAGCACCTCAGCACCCATGTCGGCCAAAATCTGAGTCGCGTAAGGTCCCGGTAGAAGGGTAGTGAAATCTAGAATTTTTAAACCGGCTAAAGGTAATGTCATTGTGGCAGTGTCCTGTATTTATTATTGTTGAAAAATAAAAATAAAAATAAAAATAAAAATAAAAATAAAAATAAAAATAAAAATAAAAAGGAACACTATGGGTGTGATGTCCATAGCGTTCAAGGGGGTTGTTTGATAGGGCAATTATGCTTTAAACCATAGAGCGACCAATGATCAGCTTCATGATCTCGTTGGTGCCTGCATAAATCTTCTGCACACGGCAATCCGCATACGCACGAGCAACCGGATATTCCCACATGTAGCCATAACCACCGTGCAGCTGTAAACATTCATCGACAACATCACACTGAATATCAGTGGCGAGCAACTTCAATTTAGCTGCGGTTACTGAATCCAATTTTTTCTTCAAGTGCAGTTCTAAGCATTTATCAACAAATACGCGAGCCATAGTCAGTGTTGCAGACATTTCAGCTAATTTAAACTGAGTATTTTGGAACGAAGAAATTGAGCGACCAAAGGCTTTGCGGTCTTTAACGTAAGTAACCGTTTGCTCAAGAATCGATTCAGAACCTGCGATGGCAGATAACGCAACGGATAAACGCTCTTGGCCTAGTTCATTCATCAAGTAGATAAAACCCATGCCCTCCATGCCTAATAGATTTTCTTTTGGCACTTTTACATCAGAGAAAAATAACTCAGACGTATCTTGAGCTTTCATACCAATTTTATTTAAATTCTGCCCCTTAACAAACCCTTCACTATTAGTTTCTACTAATAATAAACTGGTGCCTTTAGCGCCGCCTTCCGGGTCTGTTTTAGCAACCACAATCACTAAGTCCGCCATTTGGCCATTCGTGATAAAAGTTTTTGAACCATTCAATACATAATGGCTGCCATCTTCACTAAGAATTGCATTGGTTTTTACCCCTTGCAAATCAGAGCCCGTGCCAGGTTCGGTCATGGCAATGGCGGTGATGATTTCGCCGCTCACACAGCCCGGTAGATAGCGTTGTTTTTGTTCTTCCGTGCCGTAAGCCATGATATAAGGCACAGAGATATCCGAGTGCAAAGGAAAGCCAATACCGCTTAAGCCAAAATTGCCGACTTCTTCGTCAATTACCGCGTTGTAGCGAAAATCGGCACCCACACCACCGTAGGTTTCTGGAACTGTTGGGCATAAAAAACCATGCTCACCGGCCTTTAGCCAAAGCTCGCGAGACACTTGGCCGTCTTTTTCCCACTGCTCGTGAAAAGGCACCGCTTCTTCTTGTAAGAATTTACGGAAGCTCTCACGAAACATGTCTTGTTCGGATTCGAATACAGTACGTTTAATCATTATCATTTTCCTTATACGTTTCACTTAAACATAAACTATTGATAAAAAACTAATAGTTATCGTTATGGTTTTGGAATAAAAAAAATTATTCCTTAAATTATTTAGCAGGCATATTTATTTACTAAGTTTAGGCCCATACAACTTTGCTATTTTGTTTTTGCCACTTTTCAAACTCGTCCGCATAAGCATCCTCGACTTTTTGTCTCTGGATTTTCATGGTGGGTGTGAGTAGTCCATTTTGCATGGTCCACGGCTCTTTCATAATAGCGATAAACCCTAGTTTCTCATGAGATTCAAGTGTGCTATTTACGTTATTTAATAACGCTTCAAATTCAACTTGAAGTGCTGTGCGATCGCCGTTTTTATTTAGTGATTTTTGAACCTCTTCATCCAAAATAACCATAGCGATCGGTTGTGGCAAAATACCACCGCCAACACATACCATTTCTATTGCAAGGCTTTCTCCGAGTTTTAATTCAATCGGTACCGGAGCAATGTATTTTCCCTTTGAAGTTTTAAAAATATCTTTAATGCGCCCTGTTAGTTTTAAATACCCGTCATTATCAATTTCCCCTAAATCACCGGTTTTAAGATAACCATCAGCGGTTATGATTTCTGCGGTTTTCTCGGGTTCTTTGTAATACCCTTGCATGGTGCCAGGACCTTTTAATAGCACTTCACCTTCGTCAGAAAGACGACACTTAACTTCTTTTAGTGGAATACCTACCGTTCCTAATCGATTGTCAGCAGCTGGATTAAGGTGGGAATAGGCAGCATTTTCTGTCATCCCATAACCTTCTAGCAAATCCAAACCAAGGGTTTGATACCAGGCAATAACTGCCTGTGGAAGCGGTGCAGACCCCGTTACCGCCAGTCGAACTTGATCAAGGCCCAGTTGCTGTAAAATGCGCTTGCGTAATAACTTACCTACTATAGGTAAGGGGAATAAAACCTTTTGCATCGTAGGCGATACTTTTTCATTAATGCCCGACTGGAATTTCATCCAAAGGCGAGGCACAGAAATAAATAAGGAGGGGCGCGCTCTGCCTAAATCTTTGACAAATGTATCTAGGTTTTCAGCAAAAAATACATGGCAGCCTAAATACAGCGACGTTGTTTCGATTAATACGCGTTCTAAACAGTGAGCTAAAGGTAAGTAAGACAGTAAGCGTTCATTCGGCCCTAAGCCAAATTGCTCCTCCATATTGTTGGCAACGTGCATTAAGGTTTCAAAATCGTGCATAACGCCTTTAGGTTTACCGGTGCTGCCCGAAGTATAAATTAACGTAGCTAGGCTATTTTGATCGGGTAGGTCATTATCACTAATGGGGTTTGTTTGGGCGATAATATCTTCCCAGGTCTTATTATTATCTTGCGCTTTAAAGTCCGGTGACATGGGCATCATGATGCAAGGTAAGCTAGACGGAATCGCTTCTTTAATATCAAACCAAGTATCTGCTTTACCATCTAACTTGCCTATGAATAGCAAGGCTACTTCGCTGTGTTCTAAGATGTATTCGGCAGTATCGGTGTTAATTGTTGGATATAGCGGCACACTCACATGCCCAGCCATCCAAATAGCTAAATCACTCATTATCCAGTGAGCACTGTTCTTACCCAAAATAGCAATATGGCTATTAGCAGGTAATGCCAACAGTTTAAGATATGCCGCCATGCGCTGAACTTCATCAAGCGTCTGTTGCCATGTGTAATCCACAACTGTGCCATCGTTAAGCGGTTGTGTTAAATACACACTATTGGGTGTTTTTTTGGCCCAATGATACAAGCAATGGACTGGGCTTAAATTGCGGCTGTTTGAGTCATATGTGGCTAAATTCATTGTTATTATTCCACTGATATGTTGATGAAATAGAGCCGCAAGATGAGCGGCTCGTATTTTTTACAAGGCCCGTTTACACAAAGGTTTCGTTCGCGTCCGCCATTTTTATCAGCAAGGCGGGTGGCGTGAAACGTTTGCCATATTGTGTGGCTAACTCTTCAGCGCGAGCGACAAAGCTTTTCATGCCGTAAGCATTAATAAACTGCAAAACACCACCGTGCTGAGGAGCAAAGCCCAGAGCAAAAATACTACCAATATTAGTGTCGGCAACATTGGTGACAATGCCTTCTTCAAACGCTTTTACTGACTCAATGACTTGGCTAAACAGTAAGCGATCTTCTAGATCCTGCTCACTAATTTGCTCTGCCAGTGGGAAGTGCTCAGCCAAACCAGGCCAAAGTTTCTTTCCGCCTTGGGCATCGTAATCGTAAAAGCCTTTTTGATCTTTTTTACCAGCGCGATCCAATTCACGAACCATTTTTACCAGCATGTCTTCAACACCTATCGCCTCATAAGCATCACCCAAATCTTTTTGGTTTTGCTCAATAATCGTTAGTGGTGTACTTAAACTGACTTCATCTAATACGGTTAATGGGCCGACAGGCATGCCCGCTTTGATAGCCGCCATGTCAATGCGGCGAGGGTGCTGACCTTCTTGCAGAAGTAGACCACCTTCGGCGATGTAGCTGGTGAAAACGCGGGAAGTAAAGAAGCCGCGACCATCGTTAACCACAATCGGTGTTTTCTTGATTTGCAAAACAAAATCAAAAGCTTTGGCAATGGCAGCGGGCGAGCTTTTTTCGCCACGAATAATTTCGACCAATGGCATCTTGTCGACAGGGGAGAAAAAGTGCAGACCCACAAAGTTGTCTGGGCGAGCAGACGCTTTAGACAATCCGGTAATCGGCAGTGTTGAAGTATTAGAGGCAAATACACCCGCTTGATCCATCACTGCTTCGGCTTCTTGGGTTACTTTGGCTTTTAAACTACGATCTTCAAATACTGCTTCGATCACCAGATCACAACCGGCTAAATCAGCAGCGTCTGCGGTTGGCGTAATCAAGGCGGGCAGTTCCTCTTTTTTAGCGGCAGTGGCATGGCCGCGAGAAACTTTTTTGTCCATGATTTTGGCAGAATAATCTTTGCCTTTGTCGGCGGATTCTTGAGAGACGTCTTTAAGCACAACCGGAATGCCGACTTTAGCAGCTACATAAGCAATGCCTGCGCCCATCATGCCTGCGCCCAATACACCTAGTTTCTTAACTGTTGTTTGTGGAATACCTTCAGGGCGTGAAGCCCCTTTGTTTAAGGCATTCAACTGATACCAGAACGTGCTGATCATATTTTTAGCGGTTTGCGAGGTTACTGCATGGGCAAAATAACGACTCTCAGCACTTAATGCGGTATCGAAATCGACTAATCCGCCTTCAAATACACAAGACATAATGTCAACAACAACGGGGAAATTATCTTGTGTTTTGGCATTGGTCATAGAAGGTGCGATGGCCCAAAGCTGGGCAACAGCAGGGTGCTTAGAGTCGCCACCGGGGAAGCGGAAACCTTTTACATCCCAAGGCTGCTTGGCAGAAGGATTGGCCAAACACCAGGCTTTTGCCTTGCTTAATAGCTCATCTTTATTGTCGGCCAATTCATCAACCAACTTGCTTGATAAGGCTTTGTCTGGGCGTAAACTTTTGCCTTCCAGTAATAACGGTAATGCTTTTTGAATACCGATCATGCGCGGCAAACGCTGGGTTCCGCCACCTCCCGGCAATAGACCCAGCTTCGCTTCTGGTAAGCCTACTTGAACGCGTGGCTCGCTCAGCGCAATGCGGTAATGACACGCCAGGGCTAATTCATAACCGCCGCCTAATGCAGAACCATTCAGTGCTGCAACAACTGGCTTACCGCTTAATTCAATGCGACGCAGCATGGCTTTAAAGCCGTCAGCCAGTGCCATCGCTTCTTCAGGTTTTTCAATGGCAAAAACTTTATCGAGATCTGCGCCGACTAAAAAGTCTTTCTTAGCCGATGTAAGGATGGCGCCTTTCACCTCGTTATTACTTTCAATCTCGGCAATCGCCGCAGTAAAGCCATCGCTTAGATCATCGTTTAATACGTTTGCACTGCGGCCAGGCATATCGAAAGTAATGGTTAAGATGCCGTCTTGATCAAGGCTGGTATGTACGGCCTGTTCGTTATTTGTTGTCATTTTTATACTCTCTCGATAATCGTTGCGATGCCCATGCCTGCACCCACGCAAAGGGTAATCATGGCCGTTGATAGGTTGCGGCGTTCTAGCTCGTCTAAAGCTGTGCCTAAAATCATGGCACCGGTTGCACCTAATGGATGGCCCATAGCAATAGCGCCACCATTTACGTTGACTAAATCCATATCAAATTTAAGTTCTTCACAGGTACGCATGGGTACCGAGGCAAACGCTTCGTTAATTTCCATTAAATCGATATCGTTAATGGTCATGCCGGCTTTTTGTAGTGCTTTTTCACACGCGGCGGTCGTACCGGTTAGCATGATGCTGGGGTCAGAACCGACAACAGCACAGGCGCGAATGCGAGCGCGAGGTTTCATACCTTGAGCAGCACCCGCCGCGGCACTGCCAATTAAGACAAGTGCAGCACCGTCTACTAAACCAGAAGAGTTACCCGCGTGGTGAACGTGATCAATGGCTTCTAAATCGGTGTACTTACGCAATGCGGTGGCGTCAAAGCCCATCTTGCCGCTCATCTCAAAAGACGCTTTTAACGCACTTAGTTTTTCTACTGTGGTGCCCGCACGAATGGTTTCGTCATGATCCAAAACGATCACGCCGTTGATATCGCGCACCGGTACGATAGAACGTGAAAAGTGACCCGCGCTTTGAGCCGCTGCGGCTAGCTGATGAGAGCGTACTGCAAACGCATCGACATCTTGGCGGCTATAGCCCATTTGCGTCGCTGAAATATCAGCGCCAATACCTTGAGGAATAAATTGCACAGTATTGTTAACTCTTGGGTCCATATACCAAGCGCCGCCATCGCTTCCCATCGGGCAGCGCGACATACTTTCTAAACCACCGGCAACCACAAGGTCTTCTTGGCCAGACATGATTTTCATGGCAGCTAAGTTAACGGATTCTAAGCCGGAGGCGCAAAAACGGTTTTGGGTAACACCAGCAACGCGCTCATTCCAGCCTGCATAAAGTGCTGATACACGGGCAATGCATGAACCTTGTTCAGCAACCGGTGTAACGACACCCAATACCACGTCGTCAACTTTTGACGTATCTAGATTGTTGCGCTCTTCAAGGGCGTCATACATGTTTTTAAGCAAATGAATCGGCGTGATCTCGTGTAGGCTGCCGTCTTTCTTGCCTTTGCCACGCGGGGTGCGTACAGCATCAAATATAAATGCATCTGACATTATTCTTTCCTCTAAAGTGTAAAATAATTACACTTAAATATTTGTTATTTTTATGATTTGTTTGAGTAAATATGCTGAATAATTGAGTTAGTGTCAACGGATAAGCTTGAACAAAGTAGTTTTCAATATTAAAATGTAAAATAATTACACTTATTGGTGGCGTATAAAATACATGATGAATAAAGGTAAACCAGTGCCTAAATCAGTGCCTAAATCAAAGCCCAAGCCCAAGCCTAATCCTAAGGCAAGTACTCAATCTGGCATCAAGCCCAATACTAAAATAAGGCCCTTGGTAAAGCAGAGAATTGAAGAGGCGGCAATGAAACTCATTACTGAACGGGATTCCAGTACACTAACATTTCACGACATCACCAAAGGCGCGCACTGCTCTTTGCAAACCTTGTATAACTATTACGGTTCCATCGAAAATCTTTGGATTGCTTGTGGCGATCGAGTGCTGTCGGCGCTGAGCGATCGTTTAATTGATCACTTACAAGGACTTGATAATCCAAAAGAAAAATTCCGCAAAGCCTTTTGGTTAATGCTGGATTTTTTTGAGCGGCAAGAACGCAGCATTGAATTGTTTATGAGTATGGTGCACTTTCAAACTTGGATGCAGGATGAATCGTTTCATCAGCGCAAAATCAGTCATGTCATACTAAAGCTGGTGGAGGAGGGGCAAGCATCGGGAGAGCTGACCGACGAAGTCGATAAGGTCGCGATTTTAGACATCGTTTATGGCGTTGTGTTTCGCTTTGCCCAAGTGCAGCAAATTCGTGGTAAAAAAGTATCTAACGCGGCGCGCGCCAACGTGCTCTTTGAGATGATTTGGCGCGCGATTGCGAATCCTAAATAATGATTATTTAATTAGCTCTCGGCCAATAATCAGTTTCATGATTTCGTTGGTGCCTGCGTAAATTTTTTGTACGCGAGCATCGGCGTAAGCACGAGCGACTGGGTATTCCCACATGTAACCGTAACCACCGTGTAGCTGTAAGCATTCATCAACCACGTCGCATTGAATGTCGGTGGTTAATAATTTTAATTTGGCGGCGGTGACAGAATCTAATTCTTTGTCTAAATGCAGTTCTAAACATTTATCAATAAAGACTCGTGCCATGGTCACGGTAGACGACATTTCTGCGAGTTTAAATTGGGTATTTTGAAACGATGCAATGCTTTTACCAAAGGCTTTGCGATCTTTCACATACTCAATGGTTTGTGCCAAAATCGATTCAGCACAAGACACTGCGGCTAGCGACACGGATAAACGTTCTTGTGGCAATTCTTGCATTAGGTAAATAAAGCCCATGCCTTCTTCGCCTAATAAATTCGCTTTAGGCACTTTCACATCTTGGAAAAATAACTCTGATGTATCTTGCGCCTTCATGCCAATTTTATTTAGGTTTTGACCTTTTACAAACCCTTCCATGCCGGTTTCAACTAATAACAAACTGCTGCTTTTTGAGCCGCCGTCTGGGTTGGTTTTAGCCACCACAATCACTAGATCGGCAAGTTGGCCGTTGGTGATAAAGGTTTTTGAACCGTTCAAAATGTAATGCTCGCCATCGTCGCTTAATACGGCGTTGGTTTTAACATTTTGTAAATCCGAGCCTGTGCCCGGTTCTGTCATAGCAATGGCAGTAACAATGTCGCCGCTGACGCAACCTGGTAGGTATTTATGTTTTTGTTCTTCGGTGCCATAAGCCATTAAATACGGCACGGCGATATCGGAGTGCAGGTTGAAGCCAATGCCAGTTAGTCCAAAGTTGGCCACTTCTTCTGTGACTACCGCGTTATAACGAAAATCAGCTTCTGAACCGCCATAGGCTTCTGGCACGGTAGGAGATAAATACCCTTGTGCGCCTGCCTTTTTCCAAAACTCATGAGAAACTTGACCGTCTTTTTCCCATTGCTCATGAAACGGAACCGCTTCTTCTTGTAAAAATTTACGGAAGCTGTCACGAAACATGTCATGTTCAAAATCAAATGCTGTACGTTTAATCATTTTTAATTTCCTACTATTAGTTATTGTTAGTTATTGTTAGTTATTGCTAGTTATTGCTAGTTATTTAAAATAATTTCATGATGGTCTTGATATAACCAGATGATTCCTGATTGAGTATTTCTTCCGCAAAACGGCGTAACAGTTACTCGATACATCCCTGTATCTCACTCTTCGGGCAGCAAGCTGTTCAAAACCCGCTCCTGCGGTTTTGTCCCTGTAGCCTTAGCTAGAACATCCATGTTTTAGATATTTGCTACAAAAATACTCAATTAGTAATCTTGTAAAATTTGAGTTAGCTGTCTTTAAATACCAAATTATCTTTAGCCATCTCTTTTAACAAGTTAGGTACCTTAAAACGCTCACCAAAATTCTCATGTAAGTATTCAGCGCGTTCAATAAAAGTTTCTAAGCCAGTCTGATTAATAAACTGCAAAATGCCGCCTGTCCAAACCGGATAACCAATGCCCATGATGGAACCTATGTTGGCATCGCGTACGCTGGTTAAAACATTTTCTTCTAGGCAGCGCACGGTTTCGATGGCTTGAATGTAGAGTAAGCGATCTTTCAGTTCGTCCAAATTGATTGCTTTATCGGCTTGTTCGAACGTGTCTTTTAATCCAACCCAAAGCTGCTTCTTTGAACCGTTAGCCAGTTCGTTATCGGCATAAGAATAAAACCCAGAACCCGCTAACTTGCCAGCGCGATCTAACGCTAACATTTTATCAACCACGGCTTCAGAAGGGTGATGCGGATATTCTTTGCCTTCGGCCTCTAGGTCTAAACGAGTTTGCTTACGAATTTTATCGACCAGCGTTAAACTCACTTCGTCGGTAACCGCGAGTGGGCCAACCGGAAAGCCAGATAAATACGCCGCATTTTCGATAGCGGAGGCTGAAAATCCTTCGCCTAACATAGCGATGCCTTCGTTCGCGAAGGTGCCAAATACCCGCGAGGTATAAAAGCCTCGACTATCGTTGACCACGATCGGTGTTTTGCCAATTTGCTGAACGTAGTCATAGGCAAGCGCTAAGGTTTCATCAGAGGTTTTTTCACCGCAGATAATTTCAACCAATGGCATTTTATCCACAGGAGAAAAGAAGTGCAGACCAATAAAATTCTCGGGGCGCTGTGATGCTTGTGCTAAGCCCGTAATGGGTAAAGTTGAAGTATTGGAGGCAAATACCGCACTGGCCGATAGTTGAGCTTCGGCCTCTTGGGTGACTTTGGCTTTTAAACCACGATCTTCAAATACCGCTTCAATCACCAAATCACAATCGGCTAAATCTAAGGCATTTTCGGTTGGTGAAATAGCATTTAATAACGCATCGGCTTTATCGCTGCTTAAACGTTTTTGTTTTACTTTTTTATTAACAATATTTTCAGAGTAGGCTTTTCCTTTTTCAGCGGCTGCAATATTCACGTCTTTTAAAACAACGTTAATGCCTTTTGCCGCCGATGAATAAGCAATGCCTGCGCCCATCATACCTGCACCTAAGATGCCGACTTTTTTAACTTTTTTTCGTTCAATATTTTTTGGGCGGGCCGCACCGGCTTTTATTTCGTTTAACTGAAACCAAAACGTATTAATCATATTCTTGGCGACTTGGCTGCACACTAGTTCAACAAAATATCGGGATTCAATGCGCATTGCTGTATCGATATCAACTTGTAATCCTTCTACCATCACTGCCAAAATCGATTCGGGTGCTGGCAAGGTGCCTTTGGTTTTTGCGCGAACCATAGCTGGGGCAATCGGTAGCATTCTGGCTAATGCGGGTTGCGTAGGAAGTCCACCCGGTACCTTGCTGCCCTTTATGTCGTAAGGTTGAGTTGCAGTCGGGTTTGCTTTAATCCAAGCGATAGCAGCATCAAGCATGGCTTCCGGTGACTCAACAATCTCGTTGATTAACCCAAGCTCTAATCCTTTTTCTGGTTTGAATTGTTTGCCTTCTAATAAATATGGCATCGCCGCTTGAACGCCCAATAAGCGGGTCATGCGAATTACACCGCCACCACCGGGCAATAAACCTAAAGTGACTTCTGGCAAACCCAAAACGACGTTTTTACTCATGGCAATTCGGTAGTGCGCAGATAATGCTAATTCCCAACCACCGCCTAATGCTGCGCCATTGATACACGCGACTACCGGCTTGCCTTGAGTTTCTATTTCGCGCATGGCCAGTTTTAAACGGTTTACCATGTCGTACAAAGCATCGGCGTTTTCTTTTTGCGTAGCAAATAAATCGTCGAGATTACCACCGGCAAAAAAGGTTGATTTATTGGAGCGAAAAATCACACCTGCGTAATCATCTTCACGCAGTTTTTCCACCGCTGTAATTAATGACGCAGTGAATTCTTGATCCATTAAATTGGCATTAGCATTGGGCTTATCAAGAATCAGGTGAACAATGTTGTCTTGATCTTTTTCATAAATTACAGAACTCATTTTTATACCCTCTCAATTAGACTCTTTCGATGATAGTAGCGATGCCCATACCGCCACCAACGCATAGCGTCACTAGGCCGGTCTTTAAATCTCGTACTTCGAGTTCATCTAATAGGGTGCCTAAAATCATCGCGCCGGTTGCACCTAAAGGATGCCCCATAGCAATCGAGCCGCCATTAACGTTAACAATGTCTTCATCGATTCCCATCTCATCAATAAAGCGCATCACCACAGAGGCAAAGGCTTCGTTCACTTCAAATAGATCGATATCAGAAACCTCCATGCCGGCAATTTTTAATGCTTTGCGTGCGGCAGGCCCTGGGCCGGTGAGCATGATGGTGGGCTCAGAGCCGACAACTGCGGTTGCCACAATGCGAGCACGCGGTTTCATGTTGAATTGTTTGCCTGCGCTTTCGCTACCAATCAAAACAGCCGCGGCACCATCAACAATGCCAGAGGAATTGCCGGGGCTATGAATGTGGTTAATAAATTCAACCTGTGGGTAAGCTTGCTTGGCAACGTTATCAAAACCCATGTCGCCCATGGCTTTGAATGAGGGTTTTAATTGCCCCAAAGTTTCGACTGTGCTGTCTGGACGGATTAATTCATCATGATCCAAAATGGTTAATCCGTTGCGATCTTTTACCGGAATAATCGATTTTTTAAACGCCGATTTTTGCCAAGCCGCAGCGGCTTTTTGATGAGAGCGCATGGCAAATGCATCAACGTCTTCACGAGAAAACCCGCCCAGCGTGGCGATTAAATCTGCGCCAATACCTTGGGGCATAAAGCCGGTGGCAATATTGGTTTCTGGGTCCATCGCCCAAGCGCCACCATCGCTGCCCATGGGCACGCGTGACATAGATTCAACACCGCCAGCAACAATTAAGTGCTCCCAGCCAGAGCGCACTTTCATTGCGGCGGTATTCACTGCTTCTAAGCCCGATGCACAAAAACGATTGAGCACAACACCCGCTACATCATTATCCCAGCCCGCGGTCAGTGCAGCGGTTTTTGCAATCACAGCGCCTTGGTCGCCAATGGCCGTGACACAACCCATTACAATGTCATCCACGGCTGCGGTGTCAAATTGATTGCGTTCTTGCAGGCTGAGTAATAAATCAGCAAGCAGCGTGATGGGTTTTACTTCGTGCAATGCGCCGTTGGTCTTGCCGCGCCCACGCGGGGTACGAATGGCATCGAAAATATACGCTTCGGTTGTCATGGGTTATCTCACACTTGTTTAAGTTGATGATAAATCTGGTTGCTAAAACGATTTATTATTGGAACTTGTTCCGCAAAGCGGCGTAAATACGGCCCTGTAGCCTTAGCTAAAACATCCCTGTTTTAGATATTTGCTCCACAATTACCCAATAATGGATCTTCTTCTGTCTAAAATTTAATTATCGAACCATTATTTAAATCTATTGCTACTACTTATGGGCAATTACTTCGGTGCCATACGCAAAGCCGAATCGATGCGAATCACTTCACCGTTAAGAATGGGGTTTTCCACAATGTCTCTGACCAAGCGACCGAATTCTGCCGGTGCGCCTAAGCGAGATGGGAAAGGGAGCGTTGCTGCTAAGCTGTCTTGAATTTCTTGCGAGAATGATTCCATCATCGGGGTCATAAACAAACCTGGGGCGATGGCTAACACACGCACGCCAAACTTGGCCAGTTCACGAGCGGCGGGTAAGGTCATGGCAACAATGCCACCTTTCGATGCGGAGTACGCAGCTTGACCAATTTGGCCTTCGAATGCGGCAACCGATGCGGTTGAAATAATTACACCACGTTCGCCATCGACGTTGGCTTCACGATCTTTCATCTGGTCGGCGGCTAAGCGCAGAATGTTAAAAGAACCCACTAGGTTCACTTGAATTACTTTATTAAAAAAGTCTAAGGTCATTGGGCCTTCACGACCAATGATACGGCCTGGGTTGCCAATGCCTGCACAGTTCACTGCAATACCGCATAAACCATGTGCTTCTTTCGCGGTTTGCATGGCTTGTTCCGCGCTTTCTGCACTGGTGACGTCACAAAAAACCGCGATACCGCCAATATCTTTGGCAACGGCTTCGGCTTTATCCATTTGTACATCAAATACGGCAACTTTAGCGCCTTGGCTGGCTAAGAATCGTGCGGTTGCTTCACCTAAACCAGAAGCTCCACCGGTAACAACTGCGGGTACACCTTGAATATCCATTTGAAATCCTCGTTCTTATATTTATAGCTATGTGTAGATATTAGCTTTTCTTAGATAGTGGTTATTGTTAGATAGTAGTTATTGTTAAATAGTGGCTAAATAATTGACGTCGCGCAATATCATAAAAGGCTAATTAATTACCTAAAACGGACACAAGCTTTTAATTAAAGCCTTGCTAATCTAATATAAATACCTTAATCGGACATTGTGACCTTTCGGTAAACATGAATAATAAAACTCATACTATTACCGCTTATTACGCCCGCGCTATTACCGCAGGGGCGAAGCGGCTAAATTACGACATTGATTCTTTATTAAAGTCGGTGGGTGTAACAGAAATCGATAGCGAGCAGCGTGTAGCGCCGCAAGTGATTACGCAGTTGATTCAATCGCTCTGGCAGATACTAGACGATGAGTTCATGGGATTTACTGAGCAACCTTGTAAGCAAGGGGTGTTTGCAATTATGGCTCGGCAATTAATCCAATGCCGAACATTAAGAGATGTTTTAACCCAAGGCGCTGAGTTTTATCATTTAATTCGCAATGATTTATCGGTTACTTTTACGGAAACTAGTGACAATAATAAAAATGAAGCAACTTTGAGTATTCAGCTAAAAAATGAATCATTAGATCCAGATCATTTATTAATTGAATTCTTTTTGTTGGTTTGGCATCGTTTTTCGATTTGGCTGGTGGGCAACAAAGTGCCGTTAAAATATGCGGAATTTAAATACTCACCGCCAGCGCATGTTAAAGAATACAGTTTGTTTTTTCCATGTCATTGCCGCTTTAATCAAAAGCAAAATAGCATAGTGTTCGATCGCAGTGCGTTGTCATTGCCAGTGAAGCGTAACGAGAAAGAGCTGCACGAATTTCTGAAAAAATCCCCTGCAGATTTATTAAGTAAACCCTTATTTTCAAATACGTTTACTAGCCAAGTTATGACTTACATGGGAGAAACGGTTAATAAAGGCAGTCTAAATGAAATGCCATTGATCGAAGACGTGGCCAGCTATTTCAATATGAGCTCGCGCAATTTACGCCGCAGGTTAAGTGAAGAAAATAACAGCTATCAAAGCATTAAAGATACCTTGCGAAAAAATCACGCGATAAAACTGTTAACCGATAATGAATTAGCGATTAATCAAATTTCTCGTGAAGTTGGGTTTAACGAACCGGCTGCCTTTACTCGTGCATTTAAACAGTGGACGGGGCAGACTCCCCGTAATTTTCGACAGGGTGGTTAAAATTAAAAATTAAAAATTAAAAATTGAAGATTGGGTAATGATGTAGCAAATATCTAAAGCAGAGATGTTTTAGTTAAGGGTATAATTTAGAAATTTAGGGCCCGTATTTACGCTGTTTTGCGAAATGATTACCCACTATATGATCGTAAAAAAACTAATAATTATAAGAGACACTTTTTATGGATATGACGTTAAATAACGACCAGTTAATGATTCAACAACTGGCACAAAAATTTGCTCAAACTGAACTGCAAGCAGTTGCTGATAAAATAGAGCAAGAAGATGGCCGCGAAATCTATTTAGCCAACTTAAAAAAACTCGCCGAGTTGGGTTTTATGGGTCTCAATATCCACAGCCAATATGGTGGAACCGAAGCGGGTACAGTAGGTTTTAGTCTCGCCATTACCGAAATAGCCAAAGCTTGTGCATCCACTGCAGTGACGATGTCGGTCAACAACATGGTGGCCGAAGTGATTCAAACGGTTGCTTCAGAAGAGCAAAAAGAAAAGTACTTACCTAAACTGTGCAATGGTGAATATGCCGCAGGTTGTTTTTGTTTAACCGAGACTGAGGCAGGCTCTGACCCATCTAATATGAAAACCACCGCTACCTTAGACGGTGACGAATGGGTGCTTAACGGCAGTAAACATTACATTACCAGTGCTGAGTATGCTGGAGTCTTTATTGTATGGGCGCGAACGGGTAGCAAGGATGACGAAAGCCTAGCTGGCGGTAAAGGCATCTCTTGCTTCCTAGTTGAGCAGGGAACAGCTGGACTATCTGTATCAACAGCTGAAAGCAAAATGGGGCAAATTGCATCGGCAACCAATGAGGTTGTATTTAATAACTGCCGTATTCCAAAAAATGCTCTGATGGGGAAGTTAAATCAAGGATTTAAAGTTGCGGTCAGTGAGCTTGCGGGTGGCCGCATCGGTATTGGATCACTAGCTTTGGGGGTTGGTTTGGCGGCTATGGATTTTGCACGAAGCTATATTACAGAGCGCAAACAATTTGGCCAGCCAATTGCCAACTTTCAAGGCATACAATGGATGATGGCCGATGCCTATACCGATTTAGAAGCTGCGCGCTTGTTAATAATGAACGCCGCTTGCATCAAAGAAAAAGGTCAACCGTTTTCTAAGCAGGCGTCTATGGCAAAATTATTCGCCACTGAGAAAGCTAACAGTGCTTGCTATACCGCGCTGCAATTAATGGGTGGTAATGGCTACATAAAAGATTACCCATTGGAGCGCTATAGTCGTGATGTTCGTATTACGACTATTTACGAAGGCACCAGTGAAATTCAGCGAGTGATTATAGCCCGCGAGATATTAAAAGAAGTTTGTTAAAAAAAATGGCGAAAAAAAGCCCAGTGAAACTGGGCTAAAAGTGCAATGCAATAAAAAGTTATCTTTAAAAAGCACGAATTGGCATTGTGCTTTCCATTAATGAAAACGAATTCAGTTGGTTTTGTAATTTACTCCAAAGAGGTCCAGAAGAAACAACAGGAATACGGCTCTGATCGGTTTCGTAATTTGTTTGCTGCCAGTGTAAGGTAAAGTTCTTAGCATCTTCCGACTTGTGAAGTTGTCTAACTTCTGTTGAAAGTTGTGCAATAGCAGCAACATCATTGTCCCAGCTAAAGCGATTGAAACCACGGTAGAAAAATGTTTCATCAATATAGCGGTCGCTAATATTAATTAACTCTTGCATTAATTGGTGTAGAAAATAATTTATAGTTAATTTATTAACAAAAAAACTAATGAAATTAACGTTAGCTAAATCAGGTAATTGTTCGCTGCCAGATCGGTCTGTATTAAATTGATCGGCAGGTGCCACTGCCACCTTTAAGTCCACTAAGTATTCACCTGTTGGCCGAGGTATCAAGTTTATTAATTCAAATTGAGTATTGCCATAAGAAACTTTCTTTAATGCCTGCTTTATTTCCGGTATGAATAAAGCCTCATCTGTAAAGGCATCGTCTGCTTCCGCTGAGCTACGCACACGATCACGGCTGTTGCTCAGAAGGGGTAAATCATGATGATTATTAAATGGCGTGGTTGATTTGCTTTGATAAGCAAAACGAAATAATTCTCTAATCTCATGCTCACGCGCTTTTTTAACCGCCAAAAAAGCCGTCTGGATGATTTCGGAAGTGGGCAGTTGTGGTTCAACCCGCCATTTACGCCCGTAAACAATTTTCTCTTGTTCATTGCTGTCAGATTTATAATTATCTATGCCAATAATACCTACTTGAATGTAAATTCCAGCACCAATATCAGTAGCAGAGGCCGCGGGATCTTGGCTAGCAAAAATTGGGTAGCGCGGATCACAATCTATATCCAGCAAGATTTGCTCTACAGACTTTAAAGTATGTTGATAACTAAGATAATGTTGAGGTATGCAGAAACGACCGTCTGCTAACTGTGCTTTCGGAGCGTCTTCTAGCGCTTTCTCGCCGTCAAGTAAGGTTTCAATATTTAGCGTCATAACAATTTTCTACTAATTAGTGAGTCGCCGTAGCATGTTCATTTGTTGTATACGGGGAGAAATGTCTTTTGGTTTTATGCCATTAACGATATTGCTGCTAAGGTTATAATTAGTCTTTATAAAGGAATGTGGGACCCCTAATATGAATACAGCGAAGCTCTCCATAGTGTATCGCATTGAGCCAGGCTGCCTTGGACCAAGAGGAATAGATTTAATCGCGAGTTTCTGTGAATATTTGCAAGCGCAAGATCATTTATACAACTCGGATTATTATACTTGGACGTTAATCCCAAGATTGGATAAGTCGATAGCTGAACTACAATATTACTTGGCAGACAAGAGAATTACACAAGCGCAAGCTGAGCAATATTTAAAGCTTTTCCATGTTGACTTAAAGGCCATTGAAAGCAATTTCGATAATCTACTGGAACTAACAATAAGAGAATATCAAAAGCCTTAATACTCATATCTTAGCTGAGCCTTGTTGTGGTATTGTGCAATCTTTATAGACACCGTAAGGTGCTAGGTTATAGGTACACAGATTGGTTGCACTACAGCAATTACCATCCAGCGGTGGTGACAAAACAAACGACGAAACCTTGTTTGGTTTAATCGCACAAGACCTTGAAAATCAAGGTTATAGTATCCGTCACGGAGCACTGCCAGAAGGCTTGGCCATGTCTTTATTCGAGCATCAGCAAGACCTAGCCAGCGAAGCATTTAAAAAAGCTGGCATTGGTCGTGGTGAAAACTATCTCGAAAACGAATTCGTAAGAACAGATGAAATTTGCTGGATTAACGGTGATGCTGAAGCGGGGAAAAACTGGCTAGATTGGACTGCTAATTTACAAAGTTTTCTTAATCGACGACTGTTCTTAGGTTTGTTTTCATTCGAAAGCCATTTTGCCCATTATCGTCCAGGTGATTATTACAAGCGTCATTACGATGCCTTTCGCGGAGAAGCTAATCGAGTACTATCGGTCGTTGCTTATTTTAATAGCGATTGGACTGTGGCTGATGGTGGTGAGCTGGTTTTGTACAAAGATGATCACGATAAACAAGGTGTTAAAGTTATGCCTTTATTTGGTACTTTAGTGACTTTTTTGAGTGAGGAGTTTCCTCATGAGGTGTTGGCGGCCAAAAGAGACCGCCATTCTATTGCCGGATGGTTCCGGGTGAATACATCGGTTTTTGACCGAGTTGATCCACCGCTTTAACTCATTCTTTATTCTGCTGCTAAATGATCACGGCCATGAGGAAGATTAAAATCTTGCTCTGGGCCAGCAGGAACAATACCGGTTGGGTTAATGGTCATGTGGCTGGCGTAATAGTGAGTTTTAATGTGATCTAGGCTCACGGTACTGGCAATGCCTGGTACTTGATACAGTTCACGCATATATCCACTTAATGCTGGGTAATCGGCGATCATTTTCTTGTTGGTTTTAAAATGACCAAAATATACCGTATCGAAACGAATCAAGGTAGTAAACAAACGCCAATCGGCTTCAGTTAACTTAGAACCCACTAGATAACGCTGCTTAGTTAGAATGCTTTCCACATGATCGAGTGCATCAAAAAGATTGGTATAAGCCGTTTCGTAGGCTGATTGTGTGGTCGCAAAACCCGACAGATAAACACCGTTATTAATCTTGTGATAGACCAATTTATTAATGGTATTAATCGAATCATGTAACTCTGCTGGATAATAATCATCACTGTTACCGGTTAACTCATTAAATGCCGAGTTGAACATACGAATGATTTCAGCAGATTCGTTACTAACGATTGTTTCTGTTTGCTTATCCCATAACACAGGCACGGTAACGCGGCCTTCGTAGGAGCTGTCTGCTTTTAGGTAAAGCTGATACATAAAATCAAAATTGTATAGCGGATCAGTAACTTCCCATCCATTTTCCAGCATTATGGGGTCAACAACGGTTACATCAATATAATCTTGTAAGCCTTTTAGCTCACGGAAAATTAAGGTGCGATGTGCCCAAGGGCAAGCCAAAGAAACGTATAAATGATAACGTCCTTTTTCTGCTTTAAAGCTTGGCACTTGCTTACCTGTTTCGGTATCGGTTACCGGCTGGCCATCAGCGGTTAACCAGCTTCTAAAGCGGCTATCTTGGCGACGAAATTCACCACCGCTTGATTTAGTATCGTACCACTGATCAACCCACTTACCGTTTTGTATTAAACCCATGATGTTATCCTCTGGTTCTCAATAATTACTGTATTCACTTAATATGATATTCAGTATAGAGGTTCTCTAGAATTCTATAAGGATTACTATTCGTATAGAATGATCTAAAAATTAGAACTATTGGTGCTGGTTTATGAGTGCAAGAAATCCAATTACGATAGAAGTGTTAGAAACCCTTGACGCAATTGATCGCCGCGGCAGCTTTGCAAAAGCATCAGAAGAATTAAACAAGGCTACTTCGGCGGTTTCTTATGCTGTACAAAAGCTTGAAGAGCAATTAGGAATAACCTTGTTTCAGCGCCAAGGTCGGCGTTCAGTGTTAACTCCGGCAGGGCAGTTGATTTTACAAGATGGCCGCAAAATTTTAACAGCAACCTCACGTTTGGCCAGTAGTGCTAAAGAAGTTGCCACGGGTTGGGAGCCAAAAATACGAATTGCAATGGAATCCACTTTGAATGCTCCCATTTTTTTTAACGAGCTGGCGACTTTTTTACACGTTCATCAAAATGTTGAAATAGATATAATCGAGAGCGTATTGAGTGGCGGTTGGGAAGCGCTTGATCAAGATAGAGTTGAGCTGTTAGTCGGAGTGCCAGGGCCAGTTCCCTTGCAAAAAGGGTTTAGAACTGTCGCGATTGGGCAGAGTGATTTAGTACCGGTTATTGCTGCAAAAAATGAATATGGGGTAATTGCCGATAATGCAGAAGCCATAGCGGCCAGCTTATTGAAGTTAAGGCGAGTGATTACCCACGATACCGCGCGTTCTGAAGTGCCCAGAAATGCAGGGCTTATGGAAGAGGGATTAAGTTCTTCGGGATTGAATTTTTATGTGCAAAACCTTGATCAAAAAATTGCTGCTATTGTTGCAGGTATTGGTATTGGCCATGTACCACGATCTCGAATCACCGAGCATTTAGATAAGGGTGTATTGAAAATACTGAATATCCCTTCAGAAGTTGGCCATAACGACAGCTTTATCGCTTGGAAAATAGCGAATAAAGGCAAAGGTTTGCAAGCACTCACTAAGTAGTTGATGAAAGCCGAGTGGACTTAGACCATAGTTAATTGTGTGTTTAACCGCTATCATGTTTGTTTATTATATCTGTATCGCTAAGTAGTTATGAATAAGAGGGTAATGAATATGGCAACGCTATTACAAGTCGATTTTGATTTTCCGGGCCCATTCGGTGAAGAGTTATCTACCATGCTGGAAAAACTGGCCGAATCGATTAACGAAGAAGCTGGGTTGATTTGGAAAATCTGGACAGAAAACGAAAAAGAAAAAATCGCAGGGGGTATTTATTTGTTTGAAAATAAATCCACAGCTCAAAACTATTTAGACATGCACAGTGCTCGTTTAAAAGAAATGGGTGTGGAAGACGTCCGTGGGCATATATTTGATGTTAATGGCCCGTTATCAAGTATCAACAAAGGGCCAGTTTTTTAAGCGTTATGCGTTCAGGTGACTAACTGCTTCTTTAAGCTGTTCGTTCAGCTCTTGGTTGCTGATGCATTGATTATCAACATCAAAATTGTCGTTAAAACTTGGAATAGATAAGCTTGCTTTAACAATGCCTCCAAAGTGAGGCATTGATTGTACCGCAGTTGCTAGTACCCCTGCTCCCCCGCGTCCACCGGGAGATGTGGCTAATAAAACAGTTGGTGTGTTGCTGTAGACTTTTGCCTGAATGCGCGAACACCAATCAAAAATATTTTTATAGGCAGCAGAATACGAACCGTTATGTTCTGCAAACGAAATTACGACAGCGTCGGCCGCGCTGATTTTAGTAAGAAATTCTTGCGCTAATGCAGGATGACCGTGTTCTTCTTCTCTTTCTTGGCTATAAAGCGGCAATTCATAATCATTCAAATCCAATAGCTCAACATCAGCATTGTCTATCAGGCTCGTTGCGTATTTAACCAGTTGTTTATTGATAGAGGTTTTATGGTTGCTAGCAGCAAAGGCAAGTATCTTCATTATATTTCCTATTAATGGTAAGTCATCGTATTTTAATGCACGGCATTTGATACACTGTATTCAGTAAGAACTTTATGATCACATACTATTTATGAATAACAATCCACAAATTATTGCACGATTAAGAGAGCAAATTCCAACGTTTGAGTGTGTAGAAGGTTGTCACGATTGCTGCGGGCCTGTTACCACGTCATCCGATGAAATGGCACGATTGCCTGTTAAATCGGATTCTGAACATGATGCTGCACTAAAAGAGTTTAATTGCGTTCATTTGGGGCAAAGTGGCTGTGAAGTATACAATGAAAGGCCATTAATCTGTCGGCTTTTTGGGACAACGCCTAATATGCCTTGTCCTAATGATCGCCGCCCAGAAAAAATGGTAGAACCGAAAGTGGAGCGCCAAGTTCATCACTTTATAGCGAATACTCGACAAGTGTTGGTTTAAGTAGTCTGTTTTAAATACTCATGTTGCAACAGTGGTGAAACAAATGGTTTATTTTGAGCAATTTCTGCGGGTGTCAGCCCGGTAAGTTCGTAAGGGAAAACCAACCAGTCTGAAGTTTCATGTAAGCAAAAATCTGGTTTAAGGTCGGATTGATTCATATTGGGTTTTTGATAAAGTGTTGCGATACGAATGTCTTTGGGTAAATTGCGTTTTAGGTGTTTTTGCAAACGACGTAAAACAGCAGAGATGTTTTGCCCGGTACTGAAAACATCATCAACAATTAATAAGCCGTCGTCAGCATTTAAATTTTCTACTAGATACTGAGTACCGTGTACCCGAATTTCTTCGGGATTATTAATCATGCTGTGATAAGCAGGTTGGCCTTTATAAGAGGTACGCAACGAAATATGGTCTGTTTTAACCCCCAATGTTTGCAGGCACTCTTGTACATAAATACCTACCGAACTGCCTCCGCGCCATAAGCCGACAATAAAAGTTGGGCGAAAATCACTTTCTAGTATCTTTACCCCTAAACGAAAAGCATCCTGAATTAAAGTTTCTTCATCTAAAAAACGCTTTTCCATCTTATCTCCGAGCGGGTAGGTGATTGAATTCACTAAATACTATAAAATGACCAAGTGGTCAGGTATGTGATTAGGCCATAGGCAAAAATGAATCACAATAGGCATACTTGTTAGACATGACACAACAGGACTCACAATGAGTGAAAAGCAGTATTTAAGCGCCCAAGGTTTGTTAGAAGACTCTTTTGCGTTAGCGGCTCAAATTTTAGCTTCTGAATTTCGCCCCACTTTCATGATCGCGGTTTGGCGTGGTGGTGCACCGGTGGGTATAGCGGTACAGGAGTTTTTGGCTTATCACGGGGTAGAAACCGATAATATTGCAATCAGGACTTCATCTTATGCTGCAGGCATCGACATGCAGTCCCGCGAAGTAAAAGTTCATGGCTTAAATTACCTAGTTAAAAATATAACGCACCAAGACAGTCTTTTAATTGTTGATGACGTATTTGATACTGGGCGTTCGATTGAGGCGATTATTGATGAACTCCAAGGGCTTACTCGTTTAAATACACCTCAAGATATTCGAGTTGCCGTGCCTTATTACAAGCCTTCACGCAATAAAACAGGGCGTGTACCAGACTACTACATTCATGAAACTGAAGAATGGTTAAAGTATCCTCATTCATTAGAAGGCTTGTCTAATGCAGAGATTAAACAAGGCCGCCCTGACCTCTACGAGATTATTAAAGATCATCTGCCGAGCACTAATTGATACATTCATGGATTAGGGTTGTTGATTACTCCCAGTGCTGTTTCGTGCAGGCTGCTCACGTACAATTTATTACCAATAGCTAAAGCCCCGGTTGTTTGACCATAAATGCCCTGTGGATCTTGTAAGTCGAAAACTACTTCGCCATTGTCGTTAATGGCAATAATATGGCCATAGTTTTCTGCTTGAGGACGTATCGCTTGAGGCAAACGTTCAATCATTCTTCGCAGCCAGGGAGAGTTTGATAATGCATCCAATATTGCATTACGGGGGCTAACCAAGCCTAACCAATACAAGCCATTGTTTGTTTTTGCAATATTATCCGGAAAGCTCGGAAGGTTGTCGATAATGACCTCCACTTTACCGCGATTATCACCGTATAAACCTACCCGTAATACTCGATAGCTACCAGTCTCGTTAAACAACACATACTGCTCGTCGTGACTGACCGCCACGCCATTAGCAAAATTAATGCCTTTGGCTAATACCGTTGTGGTTTTGGTCGTTGGATTGTATTCGATAATACGCCCATGGCCGCCGTGTTCATTGATGTCGAGTAAACTGGCTCCGTATGTACCGTATTGTCTGGCTGGAAACTTAGCAGAAGCATCAGAAAAGTAGATATTTCCATTTTTGGCTACATCGACATCATCGGCATAGTTAATCATTTCACTATTGATTGTATCAATTAATGTTGTCACTTCTCCTGATGCCGAAATGCTTAATAGTCCCTTAAATGCATCGGCCACTAATAAGTTACCCTGTTGATCAAATTCAATACCCAAAGGTCTGCCACCAGTATTGACCCAAGGCTGGATGATTCCGTTAGGGTTAATGAATTTTATATCGCCATTTAATAAGGAAAAGTAGACTCGACCTTCCGCATCTTTAGCCAAATCCTCTGGACCTATATCGCCTTTTAGTTCAATTCTCTGAATTTGGCTGAGTCGGTCGTTTTTAGCAAATGCATCGGTATAACCTAAGTTTTTAGGTGCTTGCCATGCCACTGGCTCAACATTTACTGGCCACACTGAAAGATAAATCACTAAAATCACAAAGAAACTCATGAGTATTTTAAGCATGTGCAGTACCTAAAGGTCATAAAAAGAGAAGAAGTAGTTATTGTTAGTGGTGCAAAATAACACTTTTTGTTTGCTGAGAAAAACAGCCGATAACTTAACCTAAGCTAGGTCTTTTTATTTATTAAGTTAGTGTTTCTAATCTGCAAGATAGTGTGCAATGATGGTGATGTCTTTAGTCGTTAAATCGACTCGTTTTGCCAAGGCTTTATACTCGAAGTGGTGGATTCGTTTATAAATTCATATTTCACCAATAATAAAGAGTAAAGAGTATGAGTAAAGGTATCGTTAAGTGGTTTAATGCCGATAAAGGTTTCGGTTTTATTACACCAGAAGATGGCGGCAAAGACTTATTTGTTCACCATTCAGAGATTCAAGCTGGTGGCGGTTACGCAACTTTAAATGACGGCCAAGCCGTTGAATTTGAAGTAGGTGAAGGCCAAAAAGGTCCTTGTGCAAACAAGGTTGTTGCTGTTTAAGTAACAAAATGCCTACCGGTGAGTTGCTATTCTAGTAACCGCCGTTTTAGCTGTTAACCTGAATAAATCATCAAGATTTTTTCAGGTTAATTTCGACTACCGCTTAACCCTTTAATCTCTTTGGTGCATCTATTTCAGCTTTCCAATATTGTACTTTTTGTTCTGTAAAACTCCCTACCTAAAAAACTGCAATAATAAGTCATCATATTGTTATTGATAGTAACTACTCTTCGTTGTTTCTTACAACCACATCTTTTAAAGTGATAAGGATAAGAGTTCAGATTAACAGCTCTCTAATAAAGATTAATCACCAAACTGACAGCCATTGATAGCAAGGGTTTCAATACAGCTTGCTTTAATACGGCATAATTAGATCAGTAAAAATACAATTAGAACACGTCAATAACTGTGACAATACCGAGTGAGTAGTAATAATGACTAATCCCCATTTTCCAAAATTATTAGAACCATTAGATCTAGGTTTCACCCAGTTAAGAAACCGCGTACTGATGGGCTCAATGCACACCGGCCTTGAAGAAATGGAAGGCGGCTTAGAGCGCATGGCGGCCTTCTTCTCTGAGCGCGCTAAAGGCGGTGTGGGTCTTATCGTTACGGGTGGCTTTGGCCCAAGTGCAGAAGCGGCAACACATCCGCACACTAAATTAATTAACAGCAACGAAGATGCACTAAAGCACAAAGTCATCACCGATGCCGTTCATGCGAACGACAGCAAAATCTGTATGCAAATTTTGCATACTGGTCGTTATGCATTTAACCCGAACTTGGTTGCGCCTTCTGCCGTACAAGCCCCGATTAATCCGTTTAAACCAAAAGCGTTAGACGAAGGCGGTATCGAAAAACAAATTAACGACATTGTTCAGCTCGCAAAATACGCTCAAGTGGGCGGCTACGATGGTGTTGAGATAATGGGCTCAGAAGGTTATTTCCTTAACCAATTCTTAGCTAAACGCACCAACCACCGTGACGACAGATGGGGTGGTGAATATGAAAACCGTATGCGTTTAGCGGTTGAAGTTGTGCGTCGTACACGCGAAGCCGTGGGTGAAGAGTTTATTATTATTTACCGTTTATCCATGCTTGATCTAGTGGAAGGCGGCAGCAGCTACGAAGAAGTTCTGCAGCTGGGTAAAGCGATTGAAGAAGCGGGCGCAACTATTATCAATACCGGTATCGGTTGGCACGAAGCGCGTATTCCTACTATTGCAACTAAGGTACCGCGTGCCGCATTTACTTGGGTAACGGCGAAGTTCCGCAAAGAACTGTCGATCCCATGCATTACCTCTAACCGCATCAATACCCCAGAAGTTGCCGAAGAAGTATTGCAGCGTGGCGATGCCGATATGGTATCTATGGCGCGTCCATTCTTGGCCGATCCGTTATTTGTGGAAAAAGCCGCTGCCGGTAAAAGTAATGAGATTAATACTTGTATTGGTTGTAACCAAGCCTGTTTAGATCACGTATTCAGCGGCAAGTTAACCAGCTGTTTGGTAAACCCTCGTGCTTGTCATGAAACAGAAGTGATCATTACCGATCTTGATACCCAAGCAGCTAAAAAGAAATTAGCGGTTATTGGCGCAGGTCCAGCGGGCTTAGCGTTTGCAACCACCGCCGCTGGTCGTGGTCACGATGTGACTCTATTTGATGCGGCCAGCGAAATTGGTGGCCAGTTTAATATTGCGAAGCAAGTACCCGGAAAAGAAGAATTTTATGAAACCATTCGTTATTTCGGTAAGCAAATTGAACTGACGGGCGTTAATCTAAAATTAAATACCCCTGTTACTGCTGCAGATTTAAATGCCGGTGATTTTGATGAAGTGGTTTTGGCAACGGGTATTGCACCTCGCTTACCAGAAATCGAAGGCATCGAGCATAGCAAGGTATTAAATTATTTAGACGTGTTAAAGCATAAAAAACCAGTGGGCAAAAAAGTGGCAGTGATCGGCGCGGGTGGTATTGGTTTTGATGTTTCGGAATACCTGTGTCATCAAGGTGAATCGACCAGTCAAAATATTCCTGCTTTCATGAAAGAGTGGGGCGTTGATATGACCCTACAAGCACGCTCGGGTATTGAAGGTGTTGAGCCAGAAATTACACCGTCTGCTCGTGAAGTGTATTTATTACAGCGTAAGAAAACTAAAGTGGGTGCTAAGTTAGGTAAAACCACTGGCTGGATTCATCGTACAGGTCTAAAAAATAAAGGCGTGACCATGATTCCTGGTTGCAGCTATGACAAGATTGATGACCAAGGTCTGCACATTACCGTTGGCGATACTCAAAAAATACTGGATGTGGATAACGTGATTATTTGCGCAGGCCAAGACCCATTACGTGATTTGGCAGAAGGTTTGAATAAACCGCATCACTTAATTGGTGGGGCTGATGTTGCCGCTGAATTGGATGCTAAGCGCGCCATTGATCAAGGCACGCGTTTAGCGGCTACCATTTAATCAAGGTAACAGCGGTTGGCAATCTTAAAATTGTCGGTTATTATGAATTTATGAAAAAATTAAATACTGTATCTCAAACCTTGCTTCAAACATACTCTGCTTTCCGCAGCGTTATGTCTGTGCGTGTGTCTGCTGATCAGTATGAGTGCTTTGCTGAGTATTTCTGGAGCTTTTATTTTAGCTTTAAGCTGGGCCGCACTTGAATTTTATCAACGAATAATTCATAGGCAGCCTGGCAATTCAGCCAGCTGCTTAAAGAACCCCGATTAGCAGCTAGCTGGTCGGGGTTTTTTTATGCCTTAAACAATCACTAACGTATCCGGGGATTAATTTAAGCGAGCTGGAGAGCACTATGAATACACACACAAACAATGCACCACAGAAACCGAAATCATTAGCGGCGATTAGACCCTTACCAAGCCCTAGAGAATTGAAGCAGAGGTTGCCATTATCAGATAAGTTGCAGTTGCAAGTTGATCAGCACAGACAGCAAGTACGTGACCTATTAGCAGGTAAAGATAATCGCCTATTAATCATTACCGGGCCATGCTCATTACACGACCCCAAAGCCGCATTAGATTACGGCAAACGTTTAGTCGCACTGAATGAAAAATTGTCTGATCGCTTGTTAATTGTCATGCGCGCCTACGTTGAAAAACCTAGAACCACCACTGGCTGGAAGGGTTTAGCTTATGACCCCGATCGCGACTCTACTCATGATGGTGCAGGCGATATTAATAAAGGCTTAGAAGTTTCTCGTCGTTTATTGTTAGACCTAGTCGAGTTAGGATTGCCGCTGGCAACAGAAGCCCTCAACCCAATGACCATGATGTACTTAGAAGATGTGATCAGCTGGACTGCCATTGGTGCTCGCACTGCCGAGTCGCAAATACACCGAGAAATGATCAGTCATCTTTCGATGCCTGTGGGCATTAAAAACGGTACAGACGGTTCTGCTGATACCGCGGTTAATGCAATGGTTTCGGCCAGTCGTAGCCACCACTGTTTAGGCATGGATGTCGATGGCAATATTGCCATGCTAGACACCCCAGGAAACGCCGATACTCACATGGTGCTTCGTGGTGGCCGCAATCTAACCAACTACGATGCCGATAGTATCGAGCAAGTGGTTGCCCAGTTAGATGCAGTGAAAGAAAAAAATACCCTGCATGCCAAAGTTATTGTGGATTGCAGCCATGATAATGCGCAAAAGCAGCACGAGCGCCAGTTGGACATTGCGATAAACGTTGCGCAGCAGCGCAAACAAGGCAACAAGGCAATTTCTGGCTTAATGCTTGAAAGCTTCATTCATGCAGGTAAGCAAGGTATGAAAGGACCGAATAATCAAGGTTTGGAGTACGGCGTATCAATTACCGACCCGTGCATTAGTTGGGCGCAAACAGAGAGCTTGTTAACCACAATTTATGAGTTAATGTCATGATAGTTTTGCGTGCCATTGATCGAGGATTAACTATCGAGATCATGGCTACAAAATGCTATTCTTGCGCCCTGAATAATAATTACATTTAGGAACGCTTTTGAAGAATCTTGTCGTTTATTTAGGAATAGGGTTAATTCGATTAGTCTCTTTGTTGCCATTGCCAATGGCGCAAGGGCTGGGTGCATTGATCGGTAAAATGATGTGGTTTACTGATGCTTCGCGTATTGCCAAAATTAATTTACGCATCTGTTACCCAGATCATAGCGAAGCAGAGATAGAACGGTTGGCACGACAAAGCTTAATTGCCTTGGGTAAAACCTTTGGCGAAATGGGCATGTCGTGGATGTGGCCAATCTCTAAAGTACAAAAGCTGATTACTCATGTTGAAGGTTTAGAGCATTTACAAAAAGCACTAGACGACAAACAAGGGGTTATTTTAATTGCTCCACATTTGGGTAACTGGGAAGTATTGAACCACTTTTTCCGTCAGTATTTATATATGACGGTTATGTATAAACCGGCCAAAATTCCAGCATTAGATAAGTTTATTTACAGTACTCGTAAGCGAGTTGATGTCGGTTTGGTACCTGCTGATCGTAGCGGTGTAGAAGCCTTGTACCAATTGCTGGATGAAAAAGGTGTGATAGCCGTTTTGCCGGATCAAGAGCCTGGTTTAAAAAGCGGTGTGTTCGCCCCATTTTTTGGTCAAACCGCATTAACCGGTAAATTAATTGGCGAGCTAGCCAATAATACGCCAGCGGCGTTATTGTGTTGTTATGCTAAGCGATTAGACGATGGCAGTTATGGCGTGGTGGTAAAACCAGCGCATAGTGATATTCGAAATATCGATCCTGTGGCGGCTGCTACTGCGTTGAATACCAGTATTGAAGAGTGCATTAATGATTGCCCAGAACAGTACCAATGGAACTATAAGCGCTTTCGTCGCCAGCCAGAAGGACGTTCTTACTTTTATAAAAAGTAAATTAATTATAAAAAGTAGACTGCTATTTTTATCTAAGATGATTTTTCGATCTGCTTAGTTAGCTGCTTAGTCATATGCTTAGAGATATTATATTTTTTAAACCAGCGCTGCTCTTTTGAGATTTAGGCGCTGGTTTTGTTTCTAGAGTCTTTTTTTAAAGTGTTGTTAGCGACTTGATAGTCGCCAAGGTTATCGGTTATGTCTTTCTCTTCCTTAAAATTAGATCCACGCTTAATGTCCGGCTGGGCAGCGGCAGGTTATGAAACACCAACCCCTATTCAAGCGGCTTCTATTCCTGCGATTTTAGCCGGAAAAGATATTATGGCGGGGGCACAAACGGGAACAGGTAAAACAGCCGCGTTTGCTTTGCCTATTTTGCACCAGTTGCTAGCACTGCGTGAAGCAACGCCGTTAGCCTCCGATGAAGTTCAGCCGTTGCGTGCATTGGTACTGGTGCCAACACGTGAATTGGCGCAACAGGTATATGAAAGCTTTGTTAAATACGGCGACGATACCGGCCTGAGTTGTGCGATTGCTTACGGCGGCATCAGTATTAATGCGCAAATAGATGCGTTAGCAGAAGGTGTCGATTTGCTGGTGGCAACTCCTGGGCGTTTATTAGACCTGATGCACAAACAAGCGCTGAGTTTATCGCAATTACAGTTTTTAGTTTTTGATGAAGCCGATCGCATGCTAGATATGGGCTTTATTATCGACATTAAACGCATTTTAAAACACGTGCCCAATGATCGTCAGACGATGTTATTTTCGGCAACGTTTAATGAAGAAATTTTTACGTTAAGTAAAAATATTTTAAAAAATCCAGAATTAATTGAAGTCGATGCGCGCAATACCACCGCCAGCAAAGTTGAGCAGATGGTGTATGTGGTTGATGAAGACAAAAAGCGTGAATTAACGTCTTTCATGATTGGTTCTAAAAACTGGCAGCAAGTATTAATTTTTGTGCGCACCAAACAAGGTGCCGATGAGCTTGCCAAAGAAATGTGCAAAGACGGCATTAAAACTCAGTCTATTCATGGCGATAAATCCCAAGGTGCGCGTGAGCGTGCGTTAGAAGAATTTAAACAAGGTAAAGTGCGTGCCTTGGTAGCGACAGACGTTGCTGCTCGTGGTTTGGATATTCAACAACTGCAATACGTTATCAACTATGAATTGCCGTACATTGCGGAAGATTACATTCATCGTATTGGCCGCACAGGGCGTGCAGGTTTAGAAGGCTTAGCGGTTTCTTTGATGAGCTTGGGTGAAGAATACTTATTAGAAGAAATTGAAGTGGTACTAGATGACCGCGTGCCGCAATCTTGGTACCCAGGTTATGAACCCGATTTAACCAAACCGGTTGCTAAAAATAAAAAGAATACACGCAGCGCACAAAAAGGGCGCCAAAAAGCCCGTGCGTATGGCGAAAAAACGGGAAACCGTTCTGGCAGCCGTAAAAGAAGCCGTTAAATTGACCTAATTATTAAGCCGCGTATACTGCGCGGCTTATACATATACTGCTTTGTAATTGGTTTTTCATGTCTACTGCTTTTTCTCGTCGCTTTCAATTGGTTGTTGATCAGTTAGCGCAAGGTAATAAAAAACACTTCGCCGCACTCACAGGCAAGTCTGCTTCTCATATCTATAAAATTTGCCGCGGCATGAGTCGTCCTTCGATGGCCTATTTGCAAGAATTGTATGAAGAATACAAGGTTGATTTAACCTGGTTATTAACCGGTGAGCAAAGCTCTGCTAATCAGGTCGCGGGAACACCGCGTAATAGCGATCTGGTTTTTGCCCCTATGTTTGATGTGCAAGCTTCTGCTGGTTTGGGTAGCGAAGTTGTGGCAGAAGATATAGAAGATTACTTTGCCTTTAATAAATCATTTTTATCTCGCCAGCTTAATGTCTCTGGCGAGCAATTAGTGTTTGTGACCATTAGTGGCGATAGCATGTTACCGACATTACATGATGGTGATCGTGTGCTGGTGGATATGTCTCAAAATAGTGTCGCCAACTCGGGTTTGTATTTATTGCAAAGCGAAAATGGCTTAATGGCAAAACGCTTAACGGATAAAAACGGTGAGCTTTTGGTTGTAAGTGATAATCCTGAGTATGAAAACTGGACTATTTTACCCAGTGAAAGAGAAGCTAACCCAGTTGCGGGGAAAATCGTTTGGTGTGCGCGTACTATTTAGTTTAAGCACACTTAATTTAATCCATTTAATTTAAGCCAGCACCACTAAACGTTTTAAAAAGTGGTTGAGCGAAAATCCTGCGGCTTTCGACAAAGATTTAATATTTTCTAACTGAATAATTTCTTTATTAATATCCACTTTACCGGCGAAGATAACCCAGTTACCGCCGCCGGTATCGCACATATAGACCTGATCAAAAGTCTGCTGCAAAGCCTGCGCAAGATGCGTTTCCAGTTTGTGATCCAGCCAATAATTTAACACCAACCAACCACCTTGATTGAGTCGTTTAAAACTGGCGGCGATAAACTTCGTCGACAATTGTTGCTGGTCGATCCCTTCGGCTAAATACATGTCGGCAATGATTAAGTCGGTGGTTGTTTCAACCTCGTTTAAATAAACAAAACCATCACCAATGTGAAGCTTTATTAAGTCATTTTTAGGCAGCTGAAAATAGTTATAAGCAATGCGGGCTACTTTTGACCTTAGTTCAACCCCTTGCAGTTGGCACTCTGGCAAAATGTGGTGCAAGCACGTTAATAACGTACCACCGCCTGTACCAATCACGGTAATGTGTTTGGGGGTGACCATTAATAAAGACAGCAAGATCGCGCGGGTATATTCGTGTTGCAACAAATGCGGTTGATGAATCAGTTGGCAGCTTTGTTCGTCATCGGTGCCAAACGCAAGATAGCGTTTATGGCCATCGTCCATCACTTGAATCGGACCTAATTCGTCGTAACAACGATAAATTTCTTGAGCGGATGAGTGCATAGCGGCTTCTTGTATGACGAATAGTTTTTATGACGAATGGTTTTTATTAGGCGAATGGTTTGTATTAGACGAATAGTTTTTATTAAAGGTATCAGACCCCATGGCGCTAATTTGAAACTCAATCATTTTATTAAACGCCCCAAGTATCGAATCAAAGGTTTGGCCATTTTTTGCTTGATCAGTTTTCTCTGAAGTAGAGTGCAAATCGTTAAGCACTTTTACCGCGGCTTCTATCGTAGAAAGGCCATCGGCCCGCGGTGATTTACGAATCAGATATTGGCTTTCATAGCTTGAGTCGATGGCAAAGCAGGGTAGCTCGCTTAACCAAGGGTTTAAGTGCAGCATACGCGCAACTTTACGCCAAGTACCGTCTAATAAAATCAAATTCTTGAAATTCTGCTCAACCGCCTGCTGTTGGCTTAAACTTTTTTCGTGAGGGTAGATTAATAAGCTGTTGCTTTGCCAGCCTTCACCTAACAATGAAACGGGGTCAAACACTTCTCCAATGACTCGTTGTGCGCCTACAATGGATTTCTCTAAAATAGGTGCAGACGAAAGCGCGTGCTTAGCTTCTTTGGGGTCTTGTAAAATTATCAGTCGGTAATTACAAGATAATTCTACAAGGTCAGCGCATAAACAGGTTTTGATAGGGCGCTCGCAGCGAGCGCAACGTGTTCGTTTAGACATTAATGATTAACTGCTATCAATTAATAAATACCAAACTCAACCAAGGTACATAGGTAATTAACAGCACAGTCGCCAAAAGAATAAAGAAGAACGGAATGGTTGCTCTATATAATTCGGTCACTGGGCGCTGGAAGCGGAAGCTGGCAATAAACAAGTTCATACCCACCGGTGGCGTAAAATAGCCCAGCTGCATATTTGCCAAGAATAAAATGCCCAGGTGAACTGGATGAATACCAAACTGCATGGCAATCGGTAAAATAATCGGCACCATAATGACAATGGCCGAGAAGATATCCAGCATCATGCCAAGCACTAACAAGAACAAAAATAGCAAGAATAAGAAAGTTAACTGGCTATCAATGTGCTCGCTAATAAAGTCAAAAATCGCGGAGGGTATGCCTGCATCAATCATATAATTAGTTGACGCTAGTGATACCGCCAAAATAACCATAATTGCGCCCACAAGTTTCATAGAATCGCGCATAACAATAGGCAGTTTCTTTAAACTGATTTCACGGCGAATCACCACCGTCACTAATAATACATAAAATGCCGTAATAGCAGCGGCCTCTGATACCGCAATAAAACCACCGTAAATACCGCCTAGTACAATCACCGGCAAGGGTGCTTCCCACGCAGTATCTTTAATCGCCGCGACAGCTTCTTTAGCATCAAACTTGGGTTTGTTTTCGATGGCGGCTTTTTCTCGTGGTTGAATCGCACTATATATAGAAAGTGCAACTAGCATGATGGTGCCCGGAATAATCCCTGCTAAAAACAAATCATCAATGCTTACTGGAATATCCAGTGCTAATTGCTGCGCGACAACGCCATACAAAATCAATGGTAACGACGGTGCAAACAATAAACCTAAGCTGCCCGAGGTAGTGATTAAACCCAAGTTAAAGTGTGTGCTGTAACCGGCTTTTTTCAGGGCTGGATATAACAAGGTGCCCAAAGCAACAATGGTCACACCCGACGCGCCGGTGAAGGCTGTGAACAACGCACAGGCGATTAACGCAACAATGGCAAGGCCACCGGGCATCCAACCTAACAAAGCATCGGTAATGCGTACAAGACGCTGGGGTGCTTTACTTTCACCTAACAAATAACCCGCAAAGGTAAACAGTGGAATAGCGGTGAGTACCGGCATTTCGGTTAAACGATAAATTTCAATTGCCACGACCGATAAAGAAACGTCTTGCTGAAAAAATCCCCACAAAGCACTGGCGGCGATAACAGCAAATAAAGGCGCGCCCATCAAGGCGAGTAAAATAAACAGGGCAGAAATTAGCATGGCCATTATGCGCTCTCCCCATCATGTTCTAAATTTAATGCGGGGTTTGGTTGGTAATTATGAATCAATAAAAATCCGCCAGTATGAATAAGAAACCGCAAAGCCATGAGAGAAAAGGTAAATGGGATAATGATCTGCAAAGGCCAAGCAGGAACTTGTGCAAAGGCAATGTCGTCGTATTCAATCGATTGTTGAATAAACTCAATACTAAAATAGGCTACAACAGTACACACAGCAGCGGCAAATAAACTGCCGCTTACACCGCATATTTTTTTACCCAGAGGGCCAACAAAGCGGCTAATCACATCAATAGCAATGTGTTCTTGGCTACGGCTGGCAAGTAGTGCGCCCAGTAAACCTAACCATAAAACCAACACCTGTAATACTGGCGGAATCCAAATTAAACTGCCACCAGTGATTAAACGCATACCAATATCTGTAACTGCTAATGTCAGCATAATCAATAAAACAGTGGCTAATAACAGGTCTTCAAATTGATGAAACCAACGTAAGCTGCGCTGGATTTTATTATTGGGCATGGAGTATTCACGTTTATTGTATTGAGAGAAGGTCACTTTAAGCTATGCACAAAAAATGACCTTGATCGGTTTGGTTTCAGCAAGACACTGGTTATTGTGTCTTGTTCTTAGTTACGGCTGCTTAGCACGATATTCTTGTAAGGCTTGTTCAATCTGTTGGTAGGTATCCAATGGATAAGCGTCTACTTTTTCTAAGTTAGACATGGCTTGCTTAGCAATTTTACGCCATTCGCTGCCTGATGGTTTATCAAAAATAATGCCGCTTTTTTTCAATGCTGCGCGAGCACTTACATCGCCTTCGGCATTAAGCGTGTCTAGGCGTTTAAAGGCTGCGCCAACCACATCCTTAACAATGGCTTGATCGGCGTCATTAATTTTTTTGAAAGCTTTTTGGTCTACAACCAACATGCCCATAATGAGCAACAAGGGTTCATCGGCTAAGTGATTGATTTTAGTGTGCCATTGCAGTGCAATTGCGCCAGAAGGATTAATAGTAACGGTGTCGAGAAGACCAGTCTGAAGACCGGTGTAAACATTAGAAATAGGTGAGGCAATAGGCTTAACCCCAGCAACGGTGAAAATTTCGTTACCAATAATATCGCCTTCTGGAATCCATACTTTTTGCTGTGTGACTTCTTTTAGATCAGTAAGTGATTTGTTGGACATTAGATAGGCAAAGCCACCTTCTGCTAGACCTAATAGCTCAAAACCATTATCGCTTAATCCTTTGGAAATAATAGGGTCAAAGGCTTTACGAATATGGTGAACTTCTGCCAAATTATTAAACATAAAAGGTAGGCTGTATAAGTTAACACCGTTATAAATATGGGCTAATGCTCCAGCAGAAATAGCACCACCATGAAGCTGACCAGAGCGCATCTTGCGTAATACGGTCTTGTCGCTTCCCATTACACCGCCGGGGTAGTATTTAATCTTTACGCGGCCATCTGTTTTTTCTTTGACTTCTTTTGCCGCGGCTTTCATCTCATTCATCCAGCCACTGCCATTAGGGACAACGGTGGCGATTTTTAATGTGGCGGCGATCGCTTGGCTGCTAGAAAAAGCGATTAAGCTGGATACGATCAGGGTTTTAAAGATATTCATAAAGTTAAACTCAGTTTTATAGTCAAATTTATACTTACATTTATACTTATGCTAGATTCAGACAAAAGGTACTGTTAGCTTCGATCTAAAATTGTAAGCGCAAAAATATAGAGCTGGTGTAATCATCTGCAATCATTAAAAGTAATCGGCAGAGCTTGCTAATAATACTTTTGCTTGCTGTTTAGCAAGATGATTAATTAATGTTAAACCTTCTGCTTTAGCATCTGCTGCCAAGACTTCTGTAAGCAAACGGTCGTGCAGTTCTTGCTCAAACATTAACCGTGCATATTGCTGCGCATACAAAACCTTGGCCATTAGGTTTTTACCATCGGATGCGCTAATCGCATTATCAAAGTGTGCTTTGGCTAAATCAGGGCGCCCCCCTAAAGAAGGAGGAATTTGGGACTCCAGAACTCCCATGTAAATCTGAGCAGTTCCGTTGTCATAATCTGGGTCGTATTTTAGCACCCAATTAAACAGAATTTTTACTTTAGGCAGTTGCGCAATGGCATTCCAATCACTGGTGTTAGCCTGTATCCAACTTGCCCAAGATGACGCGTAGGTATAGACAATAATTATTTCATCTTCATCCAACTCTGCTAGCTCTATTTCAATATCTTCAACTCGCTTTTCAAGTGCGTTACACAGGTTTTCTTCGCTTTCACACAGAGCGTGATGAGCATATCCCTTAGCTCGGCCAGCCATGCGTTGGGTTTGTTCTTTGTCGTTAGAAAATACCCCAGCATAAGCACCGTAGAGTTTGGCTGCAGGAATTAAAAACGTTTCGTCATCCGGGTAGGTTGCTACGAGTGCATCGAGCATGAGCAAATAGGCAGGAGCCGCTGTTCTTACCAGCTCTGGGTCTTCTTGGTTCATCATAGAGCGTGATAGGTTGGTGGGTAAATTACCGATAGAGCATGCTTGAATAGCTAAAATAGCAAAGATGGTTAATAATCGAGTCATAACACTTCTGGAATGAAAAAAATTGTGGCAAGAGTGTAGCAAAAATAACCTAATAGTTTAACCAGTCTATTTTGCGACAGTGTTATCTATAGGTTTAAACAAAAGCATGCAGCATGAATGAGGGTATTTCTATGGTTACATTGGCCAGCCATGGTAATTTTAATGTCGATGTAAGTGGCACAATCTTACGTGCTTATATTTCGGGTAGCTGGAATGTTGAAACGGCTCAAGCGTTTTCAGCAGAGATAAAAAGCAAGGCTCAACCATTATTGGGTAAGACTTGGGGGCATTTGGTGATTTTAGAAGACTGGGATTTAGGCGTGCCAGAAATTCAATCCATTATTGAGCAACTTGTTGTTTGGTGCATCGAAAATGGCTTAACTCGTGCGGCTCAAGCGTACTCACCCTCTATGGTTAAACAGTATCAGTTAAATAAAATGGTATTAGAAAAAATAGACGGCTTTCATCGTAACAGCTTTACGGATGAAGAATCAGCCATTGCTTGGCTAGCGGCTGAAGGTTTTAGTTTAGCCTAAATTTTTATGTTAAGGCTTCTAATACCACAGTTTGATTGAGTTCTCCGCCCATAGCTAAATCAATACCAATACTACGTAAAATATCCAAGGTCTCTTGGTCATTTACCTGTTCAGCAATGGTTTTTTTCGCCATAAAGTGTGCAATCTCATGAATTGATTTCACCATGGCATAATCTGCCGAACTGCTTACCAGTTCGCTAATAAAGCTTTTATCTATTTTGACGTAATTAACAGGGAGTTGTTTTAGGTATTCAAAAGATGATTGCCCGGTCCCAAAATCAGATAAGGTAAACTCACATCCTAAATTGCGCATGGCGTACATAAAATCAGCAGCATCATCGATATTTTTAATCGCAGACGTTTCATTCAGCTCAAAACACAGCTTATTTACCGGGATATTGTGTTCACGAGCCTGATCAGAAATAAAGGTGAGTAAAGAATTATCATTCATTGAATAGCCAGATAACTTGAGCATAAAACGGTCAATATTGGCAATGGCTTGGGGAGAGTTGCCCATCCATTCAATCAATTTTTCTAAAGTCCAGCGATTAACAAGATGCATACGGCTATAGTTTTCCGCCGATTGTAAGTATTCTAATGGTGGAATTTGACTGCCGTCTTCGCCCTCGATACTTATTATAACTTCGTATTGACGCAGATCTTTTTCAGTATCTTGCACTGCTGTTACGGGTAAACACAGTATTTGTAATTGATCACTTTCTAAAGCCTGGTTAAGTTTGTTTGCCCACGACATAAATTTGTCGCGTTTGATGCGATCGCCGTCATTTTCAATATAGCGATAGACACGACTGCCGCCTTTTTCTTTCGCTAATAAACATGCTGATTCAGCACATTCGACTAGGTCAGTTTCATTTTTAACCTGAAAGTTAAGCTCCGCAATTCCCATGCTGACATGTATTCTAAATGTATTGCCAGCATTGGTGATGTCCATTTTTTCTAGCTGATTTTTCAAAGTATGGGCTTTGTCTTCACCGTGAGTTAAATCGGTATGTTGAAACAAAATAGCAAATTCATTACTGCCCATGCGTGCATAATCGGCTTGATTATCAGAAAAATCTCGTAAAACGTTAGCCAGAGCTTTGAGGCATTCATCGCCACCTTCAACACCGTATTCACTATTAATCAGTTTAAATTGATCGATATCGATTAAGCACAAGGTGTGAGTCAGGTTGGATAAGTGTGATTTTGCAGCTTCATCCTTTAAATGGCGCATAAAGCGTTGGCGAGTATTTATTTGGGTTAGCGCGTCGGTATGAGCTTGGGCGGATAAATCACTATAAATTTGTTGTACGAGAGCGTCTAAGCTTTGATCAACCGCCGATTCTTCTTGCTGGTAAAGACGTTTTACCGAACCCTCTTCAAGAGACGCGGCTAATTTTTCTAAAGTAAAATCGACCACCTTCATGCCGCTATGATTCACACACGCAAACTTAGAACCGTCATCAGCCATCCAAACTACTGAGACGTTAAGGTCCTGTTCTACTAGCAATAACCAGTCACCAACTTGCAGATTGGATGCTTTTTGATAACCCTTGCTAGATTGTGACGTGGGCTTTTCTTCGACCTCAATTGGAATCTCAACGACTTGTTCAATTGCCCCACTTTCAAGGTGCTGTTCGGCAATAGTATTGAGTTCATCGTGCCATTGGGTATGGCTTGGCTGGGGACCGTTTAGCTGATCAAGTTCAGATCTCATTAGCTTGGTGAGTGCTTTAAAGCGGCTGAGTAATTCACTGCGGCCTGAGTTAGCAGGATTAAATACTGATAGCACCTGGCGATAGAGTTTTACTGCTCCACGAAAGCGTTTACTGTCTACACCTTCACGTAATAGCAGTAAAGTTAATAACGGTTTCCAACCTTGCTGTAGCCATTCAATCGCAACAGAAGGCAAGGTTTTACCTGCGGTATCCTTGTTAGTTAAGCGGTTGATGCTGAGTTTGGCTCGCTCGACCCTGTGCTCTCCAGCAGCTGCCTGTGCAACGCGATCAGCATTCATTTTTGCTCGGCGCTGTGCTTCTACTAATAAGCTATCAATGCCATTTTGTAATTGCTGAAATTGCTGCTCTAGTGACTCGGGCGAAGCGTCACTCTTAATATTGCCAAGCAGCTGGGTAAGTTGATCACTGAGCTGTTCTTGTCCTGTCGTTGTCATGCGCCCCAGTTTTGATAATGAATTTAAGGCGATCCGACCAGGATGATGAGGGTTAAACATGATACTGGGGTCTTTCAGCATCATCATCGACAAGGGTTGTTCTAACTCGGCTATGAAAGGCTTGATAAAATCTGAGACATGTTTATTGCCAACCAAATCTTGGGTAACGTGCTCTAGAGTATCGATAGCTTCTCTGTTTGCCGAAGGTAATGATACTGCTTGTTTTGCAAGCTCTTGCTCTAAATCTTGGCGCACACTTCCGGTCTGAGTGGTCGAGGTTTGCCAAAGCTGTTGCAGGGCCGATTGCACTTGTGAATGTTCCGCCACAGGACTGGTTGGTTTGTCAGGTACATTAAGATCGGCTCCAAGCTGAGCATTAGGAATACCGGCTTCAATACGCTGTTGGCGCATAGCCAGTAAATTTTGAATATTATTAAAAGCCTGCTGTGCTTCAACTTGGTGTTGGCGAAACTCAGAAAATACCGCTTGCCCATAACCAGAATTTGAATGTGGCTGTTCTAATTGAGTTGGATGGGCTTGTTCTGCATCCGGTAATACTTGTGCTTCGCTAGTAACAGGCTTGCTGGCTTGGCTTTGTTCAGGCACCGAGCGGCGACGATTACGAAATGCTAGCGGTACATCAATTTGTTTTATTAACCATTGATAGGCATCGGTTAATTGTTGTCCAGCTGCCTCTTCAAAGGTGTCAAAAGCAAGTTGATGAACCTTGTGCTCTAGCTCCAAAGGTTCGATGGCTAGGCGAAAGGCTTCGGTAATAATATTGGCACTAATAGGGTTAAAGCAATCTTCTGGCTTTGCTTCTGAAATCACATCCAATAGTTGCCGCACTTCAAAAGAAGCATGGCTCAACTTAGACTGTAGGTGTGTGCTGGTTACTTTAGCCAATAACCAATCTTCAAAATCTTCTTGTTGCACTAAAGATAAATTATTACTTATTGGGTTATGTGATTTTTTTTCACTGCTAAGCGCTGGTTTGCTTTCTAACCAACGAATTAACTGTTGGGCTACATGATTTAAAAAAGCATGTTGAATTTTCTTTTGGTTATCTTTAACTTTTTTTTCAGCGCTGAATAAACTTTGCTGTTCTTTATTGTTTAAAGCACGATTGGCCTCTGTAAATAAAGCTTCTAATAAATGGCTATGCCACTGGATGATAATATTATGGCTGCTTTCTTTGACTTTCTTTTGAAATAACTCTTGGTAATGGCTGCGCTTATCTGCTGATAACACACCTTGATTGCGGTTGTTTTGATTAATCTGTTGTAATTTGAGAAATAAAGCAGCACTGGGTTGGGTTAATTCAAATCCTGCACTATTTTTATCGATGAAAAGACAGGTAACAGCTATGTTGGTGGGCGACCCTTCAAGTAGCAGGCTAATGTAAAGGTTTTCTGCTTTTGATAGTTTGATAGGGTGTTCAGCTGACCAATAAACCCTTAGCCCATCTTGTGAAAAATCTGCAATATGACATGGGTAGTTAAGCCCATTAGCCGTGATCAGCTTAGCGGCTGCGTGGCTTTCAAACCTAGGGTGCTTGCGATTTTCCATGATCAATATTCCATTAATAGGGAGTGCGATGCTAGTGTTTTGGTCGGTGTGTCATAAAACAGTTATTGATAAGTTACCCTTGTTAATTAAGGTATTTGTTATTAATAATTATGTACGAAAGTCAGTATAAGTACCATGGCAGCGCATTTCTACAACATGACACATCATTTGTGCAGAAAACGTTTGATAAGCATTATTTATAAGGCTTTATGCTGAGTAATGGTGCCTAAAATATCTAATAAGAATAGCCTAAAAGGCTCCGCGAAGTTGTTAACAATGGTAAAACTTGCTCAGTTTAACAATAGATTTATCAAAAATACCTTCTACAGTGATCAAAGAACCCAATGAAATGTGTCAGTTAAGCCATTATCTATTAAACAAAATAAGTTAGGGTAAAAGAGTGTAAGGTAAAGTATGGTTTAGCTATAACCATTTACAATAAGAAAAAGAATAAAAATCAGTAGGAGATAACTATGGCGATTATTAACCATGTTAGTAATTATTATGAACAGGTAGTTTCTGAAGAAATTCGTCAGCAATTAGCGAAACGAGCCCAGCAACCTGCGATGGACTTTATGGCCGATGTAGCTTGCGTTGCTTTAAATCGCTTGCCCCCTAAATATTATCGTTATGAAGTAGATATGGCCTTTTATATGTCGCCCAATGAACTTTATGACGTTAAAGAAAAAGTATCAACGGTTGTTACAGAAGCTATTGCATTCGTTGAAAACCACAAGCGAAGTGATTAATTAAGCTCAGCTTTTGCTTAAAAACAACAATTTGAACTGTTATAAAAGCGCAAAGAAAGACTTAAAAAGTCTTTTTTATTTAATAATGCAAAGGATCGTATTAGGTAGGTTGTACATGAATATTTTGTTAGTCGATGATGATCAAGAATTATGTCAGTTATTGGCCCGCTACTTACAAAAAGAAGGGGTTATTAGTGATCAAGTTCATACTGGCCCAGATGGATTAGAAAAAGCCTTGTCGGGTAACTATGATGCCATGGTTTTAGACATCATGTTGCCACAATTGTCGGGCTTGGAAGTGTTGGCTGAACTGCGTAAAAAAAGCCAGCTGCCCGTGGTGATGCTCACTGCCAAGGGTGACGAAATGGATCGTATTTTAGGGTTAGAAATCGGTGCCGATGATTATTTACCAAAGCCCTGTAATCCACGCGAGTTATTGGCACGCTTACGAGCGGTTATGCGCCGGGTTGAGAATAAGGTCGCTTTAAAAGTTGATGGCGTTATCAGAATCGATGAATTAGAAATAGACCATAGCCAGCATCAAGTTTTAAAAAACAGCAACGTACTAGATCTTACAGTAACCGAATACAATATTCTCAATACACTGGTTACTCATCTTGGCAAGGTCGTGGAGAAAAACCAATTAGCCGAAGAGGCTATGTCACGCTCACTCACCTTGTTTGATCGTAGTTTAGATATGCACTTGAGCAATTTACGAAAAAAATTGGGCTTGCATGACGATGGTAAAACACGCATTAAAACAATTCGTGGCGTTGGTTATATGTATGTCACTGCCGATGCCTAAGTTGCAAAAGAGTTAGGTATGCGCGGACTATTTTGGAAAATTTACTTAGCCTTCATTTTAACCAGTGTTTTAGCGACATTGGTTACTTTGGCTTATGCCGTTTTTTATCGGCAGCTTTCTAATGAAACGAGTAATTTAGTAGCACCCACAGAGGGTTATATTTCTTCAGCGCAATTAATGCTCCAGCGGGGTGGCGAACCGCTGTTAATTGAATGGTTAATTACCTTTGAAAATCTATCTAATGTAAATGCTTATGTATTTAATAATCAGGGTGTTAATTTGCTGGGTGGAGTCGTGCCTAAGCCTGTTTCTAAGTATGCTTTTTCTGCTTCTGAATATCATGTAAAAGTTCAACCACTCAATCGCAGCGAAATACTCGTAAAAGCGCCACTAACCGATGCAGATGGCAAGTTTTATCTGTTGGTGGTGGAGTTTCTACATCCTTTTGCTGTACTGGATGTTAAAAGTTATATTTTGTTAGGTTTATTTGCCGGGATTGTGTTTTTTGCTGGTATTGGCTTTATCTTATCGAGCTACTTGTCTAGGCCCATGCAGCGTTTACAAAAAACAGTAAAAGCCATAGCGCAAGGTGATTTAACCGCGCGCTCAGGTCGCAGAATGGCTAAGCGACGAGATGAGATTGGCGATTTAAGCCGTGAATTTGATGTAATGGCTGATCGCTTACAAACGTTACTGGCGGATCAAAAAGGTTTATTACGAGACATATCCCATGAGTTGCGCTCGCCATTGGCACGCCTACAAATTGCAACGGAACTGGCAAGGATGGACGCTCACGAGCCAGTTCAAGAATATTTAGATCGGATTGAGTTAGAAACCGGCCGGGTTAATGATTTAATTGCGGATATTCTTTTACTGGCTAAACTGGAGGTTGAGAGGCATCCAGATCAGTGGGTGGCAACCAATTTAGTTGAAGTAATAGAGCAAATCGTCGGTGATGCTCATTTTGAACAGCAATGCCAAAATATTACCTTCTCATACCCAGATAATCATTGCTGGGTATTAGCTGAAGGAAAGCTATTAAGTTCTGCGTTAGAAAACTTAATTAGAAACGCGGTATTACACACTCACGACAATACTCAAGTCGAAATCAGTATTCAAAAGATCGGTGATGAATTTGTGGTTGTAGTTCGAGATCACGGCCCTGGTGTACCAGAAGAGCATATCGAAAATTTAATTCAGCCCTTTTACCGTGCTGAACATGCCCGCGAAAGAGTCGCCCAAGACGTTAAACAACAGCGTAATGGTGGTCGTGGTTATGGTTTGGGGATGGCAATTGCTCATAGAGTTATTCGCAGTCTTGGTGGCCGTATGTTTATTCGTAACCATACCCAAGGTGGCCTTGAAATTAGTTGCCACCTGAATCGCCTAGACTAAAATTTACTAACCATTTACGGTCTTCTAAGTGACTTTTGGGCGATAATGAGTAAACTGAATCATTGTAGAACAATTAAGTATGGCAGCCATGACTGCCAATTATCCAATATTTGAGTGACAAAAAATAATAACAATGCGATTTTTTTACGGGATATTAATCAGTGTTTGCGTGGTTAGCTCTGCTTTAGCTGATGCAACTGTGCCCAGAATGATACCGAAGGCAATCACAGACTTGTCTGAGTTTTCTGGAGCCAAAAATGCCAGTCGAATTGAATGGAGTAATCAAAGACCCGAGCAACAGCGCGCGTTAAACCAGTTTTACCTTTCCATTAACCCTAATGTGAATAATCAACCTTCTGTTGAGCGTCAGCAACACGTTAAACAGCTTCGAAATATGACTCCTCAGCAGCGCCAACAAATGTTTTTAAATTATATTCAGCAAAATCGTTGAGTTGCGCATTAAGCTTTCATCCTCTTTTTTGCTTATCTTCATCACTTTATATTTTCATAACTTATTTCTAAACCTTTTAGCTCATCTCTAAACTTTTTAGCTCATCTCTAAACCTTAAACTCATCACTAAGTTTTTAAGTGTACTGTTTAATACGGTTATAAATTTTTAAGTCCCGTTGAACTTTCAAATTAGCAGCCACTTTTTTACATATAAAGGGCGTAATTTTGTTAGTTGAATTACTTTTGGTGTAAAAATATAAAATTTTTAAAAGTACTAAAAAGTTATTAGACACAACTTTATAACTACTTTTTGCATAATGGTTGGCGTAAACGGTCGAATATGAATGCGAATACTTGCTAAAACCCTATTTTAGGCATTAAAAGACCTAGATAATCCTTTATTCATTGCCTAATTTGAATAGGTCAAATAATAAAAATAAGGCACTAACATGAATATTAAATTGATCAAATCTATGGTCCTCGTGGGAATAATGTTTTTCTCTTACTCAAGCCAAGCTTGGTGGTGGAGCAAACCTTCGACCTACACACAAACCAAATATCCCATTATTTTAACTCACGGCCTTTATGGCTTTGATAGTCTTGTGGGCATTGATTACTGGCATAAAGTTCCAGAAGAATTAGCTAAAGATGGCGCTTCTGTATACTTAACAACAGTTTCAAATTCCAACTCAGTAGAAATTCGTGGCGAACAGTTAATCCCACAAATTGAACGCATTCTTGCGATTACTGGTGCAAGTAAAGCTAACTTAATTGGTCACAGCCATGGCAGCCCAACAATTCGTTATGTTGCTTCTGTACGCCCTGACTTAGTTGCTTCTATTACTTCTATTGGTGGTGTAAACAAGGGAACAGTGGTTGCTGATAAAATTCAGCAAGGCACCGAGGACTCTAAGGTTTTTGCTGGTTTAATTTCATCTTTGGGTAATGCTTTAGCTAAGGTTATTGATTTCTTATCTGGTGCAAACCAAGAGCAAGATATTATTGCTTCTTTAGGTTCATTAACAACTGAGCAATCTTTAATGTTTAATGTTCAGCATCCTGATGGTGTTCCTACTTCCGCTTGTGGAGAAGGTGATTATGTTGCTAACGGTATTCGTTATTATTCTTGGAGTGGTACTAAGCCAGGTACTAACATATTCGATCCATTGGATATCATCACTAACGTTGCTCAATTTTTCTTCCCACGTGGTGTAGCTAACGACGGCTTAGTATCCGCTTGTAGCAGCCGCTTAGGTATGGTTATTCGTGATGATTTCAGAATGAACCATTTGGATGAAGTAAACATGCTATTGGGTTTGCACGACATCTGGTCAACAGATCCACTAACAGTTTTCAGAAGCCATGCTAACCGTTTGAAGAAAGCAGGTTTATAAAAAGTCTTTCATAGTACTTGTTACAAATATTTGTAAAAAGATATGAAAGAAGTTTGAAAAGCCCAAGGATTGATGAATTTAACAAAACTGTTGATTCTAAATCTCTGGGCTTTTTTTTGTTTTTGAGCTAAATTTTTGGCAAATACATTGTTGGTTGAATAAACATATTATGAATAAAAATTTGATTGTTATCTTATTGTTAATTGGTTTTCCTCTTGCAATCTATTTTACCTATCAGTATGTAAACGAATTTGATGATATAACCGTTTATTCCGATTCTGATATAAATAGTGACTATGCTAGCCAACCCTTAGATCAACTTGAAGGTATTTCAGAAACTGCAAAAAATAATGGTTTGCAATCAATTGATACTTCAAAGCAGTTAACCAGTGCCGATATTATGCAGTTAAGGACTTTTCGTTTTGCTAGTGTAGATGGTCAGTTGTTACAAGATGCAGACGGTAACTTAATTGTAAATCGAGATTTAAGGCATTGGATTGATTTTTATTTGTCAGCAACTGGCGAGCTTAGCCTTGAGCAAATCATTGCGGTTATGCAGCAAGAAATTTCTTTGTTGGAATCACCAGGGAAAGAACAAGCATTGGCGTTACTTGAAAACTATATCGGTTATAAAACTGCCTTAGCAGAGTATGATCAAAGAGAGGCGCTATCGATGACAGAGGTGACATCGATGGAGCAGGTTGGAGAACGTTTGGATTGGCAAAAGCGCTTACGAAGAGAATGGCTGGACGATGACACAGTGCAAGAATTTTTTCAATTAGATGAAATCGTAGATGACTTTGCTTACCAAAAATTAGCGATTCATACATCTGAATTAAGTGCCGACGAAAAAGCGCAGCAAACCCAGCAATTAGAGCAAGAGTTGCCAGCAGAATTAATACAATTTAAAAAACAAATCGCGTTATCAAAAGACTTAATGCTAAAAGAACAGCAGCTTATTAAAGAGGGCAGAGCGGATGAAATTGCCCAATTACGTTCAGAAACTGTGAGCCCAGAGGCTGTTGAACGTTTAGAAACTGTAGACCAACAACACGAAAATTGGCGTTCACGGGTAATGAATTATAGCGCTCATATCAACGAAGTTGAGTCAATGGAAGGAGTCTCTGTTGAATATAAACAACAACTGATTCAGGACTACCAAGCACAGCATTTTGGTGAGCGTGAAAAATTACGTCTACCCGCTGCTGTACAGTTGCTGCAAGCAGAAAACCCTTAAATGCTAGTCTAAGCCTCTTTCTTTCAATTGCATTGAAGAGGGCTTAATATACTTATTGTAAAACTCGTCAGTGGTTAATGGTTTGCTGAAAAAATAACCTTGATAGCTGTTGCAGCCCATGGCTTGCAATAACATTAACTGCTGGTGATTCTCTACACCTTCGGCGATGATTTTTAGCTTAAGGGTTTGCCCCATTGCAATAATCGCTCGAATAATTGCTTCATCATCTGGATCATCGGTAATATCATTCACAAATGAACGGTCGACTTTTAGTTTACTAATAGGAAATTGACGTAAATAGCTTAAAGAAGAATAGCCCGTGCCAAAATCATCCATAGCAAAGCGCACACCCAGCTGATTTATACTTTCTAAAATGCGGATATTATCTTCTACATTATCCATTAAAAGGCTTTCAGTAATTTCAAGTTCAAGCTTGTCTGCAGTTATGCCCGTTTTTTCTAAGATACTGGCTACTTTGCTGGTAAATGAATCATCTATTTGGCGCACAGAAACATTAACAGCAACCGACAAGTTTAAATCTGCTTCGGCGTTCCACTGCTTAAAGGTTCGACAAGATTCTTCTAGAACCCAATCCCCTATATCTTTAATTAAACCTGTTTCTTCAGCAACCGGAATAAACTCAATCGGCGATACCAGCCCAGCGGTTGGATGAATCCATCTAACTAGCGCTTCAGCACCTTCGAGTGCGCCAGTGTCAGCATTAACTTGTGGCTGATAATGCACTACAAATTCATTTTCTTTAATAGCGCGGCGAAGCTCTGTTTCTATGGTTAGGCGATTATTAACCCGTCGATTCATTTCTTCGGTAAAAAATTGATAGCCACTACCACCAGTCGCTTTAGCACTAAACATGGCAGTATCTGCATTACGCATTAACGTATGGGATTCAACAGAATCTTGAGGGTAAACACTGATACCAATACTGCAAGAAGTGTTCAGCTTGTAATAATCAATGGCAAAAGTTTGGCCAATACTTTTAATAATAGATTCGGCAAGTTGTTTTATGTCTTCGGTACTGCTTGGGTTGACCATCATTACTATAAATTCATCACCGCTTAGTCGCGCTAATAAGTCATTGTCCGTAATACATTCTTGCAAGCGTTTTGCCACTGATTTTAATAGGCCATCTCCCACTTGATGGCCAAGGGAATCATTAATGGTTTTAAAGCGGTCGAGATCAATAAATAACAGGGCAATTTGTTGTTCTTGAAATTGGTTAATACGGTGAATTAACTCATCATTAAAAGAATAACGATTGGCCAGTTCGGTCAGAGGATCGCGAGTGGCTAGGTACTCTACTTGTTGGCGTGACAGCATATGGTCAGTAATGTCGAGTAAGATACCTTCTAGGTAAATATCTTTTTTTGTGGCCGCATTACTAGCTTCTTGAGGAGTGGCATGGATAGCTCTACCACGGTCCATAATCCATTTAAGTTCACTATTGCGAGCAATAATGCGAAATATATTCTCGTATTGTTTTTTGCTATTGTTAATACTATCGGCATGCTTAATCAAGATATCTTGATCATCTTCGTGAATATCATCAAACGGGTTTTTATCCCCAGACAAATAACTGTGAGCTGGGTGACCTAACAATGCTTGGCAGCCGTCGGTAATAAAGAGCACTTGATAATCAGGTATGCGAATGCGATAGACGATACCAGGTATGTTCGATACCAATAGTTTTAGTGTTTGTTCTTGTTCGAGTAATGTATTTTCTGTAATACGATGACTGGCTTCAGCTTTATTAAAACGTATATTAGCAATACGAAAACCGCTTAATGTGGCAATCAAAAAAGCTAAAAACATAATGCTCGGGCCAATAATGAGCTTTAACCAAGCGACAATAGCTTGAGTCATCGGCACAGAGATGGCTACAAATAGCTCCAAGTTTTTGAGGTAAAAAACAGTGCCAAGGCGATAGACATCATCAAGGCCCGTGTGATTATAAAAGCGAGCCTTTCCTGTGGTTATTAATGCATTTAAATCAAAACTTCTGCCAACGACTTTTACGGGAATTGGGCGGCCTAATAACTGGCGCTTATGCATGGGCAGTGGATTAGCAAACAAAAGTTGGTTGTTATTGTTTATAACGCGTATGGCGGTATCGTGAAGATTACTGATTGAGTTCCAATTGAGTTGTTGGTTAGTGATCGACATAGCAATACACAGCAAACTGGCACCAGAAAAAGCAGTACTGCGACATATAGGTATGTATTGGCTGGTATGAGCATTGCTTAAACTAAAAGTAGGTAAAAAAGCAGGAGTATTATTAATGTTAAGCTTTGTATGCAAACTTTCAGAAAAAGCGATGTTAGCTAGATTTAAATTTAATTGATTATTTGAAATGCCGATATCACTTTGTTTGAATGAAGAAAATAACAAGGTGTTATCCGCCGCAAGTAAAAAGCTGTGATCAAAACTGTCATTTTGTTGATTGTCAAAAAATGCCTCAATACTAAGCTGTTGAGCTTGCGCATCTAATAAACTTTTTTCTAAAGAATCAATTTGGTAAAACAGAGCTTTCGCTTGTTGTTGTGTGTTTTTACTAACTAGGTGATTTATTGTCTCTAATTGAGTAAAAAAAGATTTGGTTGTGCTAAACCAAGCACTGGTTGCATAGGAGATAAAAATCAAGCCAAACAAAACCCATGATAAATACAAAGCACTTTTTATCGGGTGTTTAGTCATGGTAAGTTGAAGATTTTTAATCAATGTCACAGCTTTCATCTCTTTCAATCATTGATAAGGCTAGCCGACTGTAACAACCGCCAAACATGTTCCATCATAATTGGTTGAGCTTGAGCTGTTGGGTGTATGCCATCAGCTTGCATCATACCTGGCTGAGCCGCAATACCTTCGAGTAAAAAAGGTACCAGTGATAACTCATGCTTTATTGCTAGGTCTTGATATTGCTTAGTAAATAAATTGCTGTAAGTCTCACCATAATTAGGGGGGATTCTCATACCTAAAAGTAGCACATTAGCGCCAAATTGCTTGCTTTGGATGATCATATCTTCAAGGTTTTTAGTGATCACTCGAATTGGACTGCCTCTTAAACCATCGTTACCACCTAATTCAATAATCACGGTATCAGGGGAGTGTTGTGCTAATAATTTACCGATCCGGTTGGCACCGCCACGTGATGTTTCGCCACTTATGCTGGCATTAATCACTTTATAAGATGTGTTTAATGAGTCTAAGCGAGTGGTTAATAAATGTACCCAACCTTGCTCTTGCTTTATGCCATAGCTGGCACTGATGCTGTCTCCCATGATTAGGATTGTTTGTTGCAAAGATTGGCTATTCTCCCTTGCCATAGCATGAGGTAAGCTCATGCTAATTAATAAACAAATCACAATTAAAACCATGATATGAATAGGGTGGCGCGGTATATGAGTAATCAGGTTGAACATAAACAGCAGGCTCCTTTACTGGATTTAAAACAAGTTACGAAACGGGTAAAAAATGCAACAACAGGCGAAGAAGAACACACCATTCTGCAGGGCTTAGACCTGCATATCAAGCTAGGAGAAAGCGTAGCCATTGTTGGGGCTTCTGGCAGTGGCAAATCGACCCTGTTGGGTATTATGGCTGGGTTAGACCAAGCATCAAAGGGTGAAGTATGGCTCAACGGCAAACCGATGCATACACTGGATGAAGATGAACGTGCGGCTGTGCGCGCAGACGGTGTTGGCTTTGTGTTTCAGAACTTTCAATTATTGCCAGCCTTAACCGCTGTTGAAAATGTTAGCTTGCCATTAGAGATGAGTGGCCAGCACTCTTTAAAACAATGTCGTATATTGGCGACCGAGTGGCTTAACAAGGTAGGCTTAGGTCATCGTTTAACCCATTCTCCGACTCAGCTGTCTGGTGGCGAACAGCAGCGAGTGGCGATTGCTCGTGCCTTTGCCTGTCAGCCGAAAGTATTATTTGCTGACGAACCTACTGGGAATTTAGATCGCAATACGGGTAAATACATCATTGATTTACTGTTTGAGCTTAATCAGCAAAATAATACCAGTTTGGTGTTGGTGACTCACGATGAGCACTTGGCTCAGCGTTGTCAGCGCACTATTCATATCGATGACGGTAAAATCATTGCTGACAGTCTATTGGCCCAAGCAAACGCTTCAGCCCAAGGAGCTAATCCATGAGTATGTCTAGTCAAGGGCGACTGTCTTTGCTGAGTTTACGCCTACTGTTGGCAGAGATTAGAGCAGGCAAAATGACTGTGATTTTACTGGCATTAATATTAGCCGTAACTTCTGCGACCATTATTAGCGTGTTTAGCCAACGGCTCGATAGCGCCATGTTAAATAAAAGCACCGAGCTGCTAGGCGCTGATATGCGTCTTAAATCACGAGAAGCGGTTTCCGAGTCTTGGTATCAGCAGGCTCAGGCACTGGGTCTTAATACTGCCACCACGTTAGAGTTTCCTAGTGTGGTGTTATTTAATCAAGAAATGGCGCTGGCTGCTGTTAAAGCAGTCGATGATGCCTATCCACTTAAAGGTGCGTTAACCACGACAACACGATTGGGCGATATTAGCAGCAGCCCAAAGCAAGGTGAGGTTTGGTTAGAAGCGCGTTTATTAGCCTTATTAAATGCCCAAGTCGGTGATGTATTAGAAGTTGGTGCAATCAATTTAAAAGTCAGTGCGATTATTACCCATGAACCCGATCGTGGTGGAAATTTTTACAGCTTGTCACCGCGTTTGATGATGCATTTAGATGACGTTGCGTCTGCCAAATTAGTACAGCCCGGAAGCCGAGTCAGTTGGCGCATGTTAATGGCGGGTGAGTCATCGGCACTGCAGCAGTTGCAGCAACAGTTGCAACCCAGTTTATTAAGTCATCAAAAATTCGAGTCACTTACCGATAACAATCAAGCCTTAGCAAACTCGCTTAAAAAAGCACGTAGCTATTTATCATTAGCGGCTATGTTAGCGATTATTTTAGCCGGTATCGCCATTGCCATGGCAGCACAAGATTATGCGCGTCAACATTTTGATAGCAGTGCCTTGTTGCGAACTTTAGGAGCGAGTCGTGCTTATGTGACCGGTTTGTATTTGTTTCAGCTGGTGTATTTAGCCTTAATCGCCACAGCATTAGGGCTGATGTTAGGGTATTTTGGTCAACAATTATTGTCGGGAATTTTAGCGGCAACGTTCAGTCAAACATTGCCCTCGGCAGACTTATCCGCATGGTTAATTGCCAGTCTAACGGCACCGGTGACATTACTTGGTTTTGCCTTACCGCCACTACTGCAACTAGGCAGAGTATCCCCTTTACGCGTGCTCCGTCGTGAGCTGGAACCCATGTCTTGGAATAGCTGGGCGATTTATGGGTTAGGGTTGTTGATGATGGTGCTGCTGAGTTATTGGTTTAGCAACAACCTCATCATGACAGTTATTGTTATCCTTGCGGGTTTTGTTATTTTGCTGCTGCTGTTATTTGTCTTGCAGGTTATCTTATATTTGCTCAACCAAATAATGCCAATGGCAAAAATGACCCTCAGTATGCGCTTTGCCTGGATGCAAATTAACCGTGACCGCTATCGTACGTCAATCCAAATTTTGGCATTTGGTTTAACCATGATGGTGATGTTGATTATTGCTATTGTCAGAAATGATTTATTGCAAGATTGGCAAAAAAGTTTACCCGCAGATAGCGCGAACTTTTTTGCTATGAACATTCAAAGCTATGAAGTAGAACAATATCAAAAAGATTTAACCGCAGCAGGATTTACCATATCTACGGCTTACCCTATGGTGCCAGGACGTCTCACCACCATTAACAGTGTGGTTGTAAAAGATGACCCTGTATATGCTAAAGACCCAGCTGTTCAGCGAGATTTAGTGTTAAGCGGCGGCTTAGAATTACCAGAGGGTAATACTCTATTGGCAGGAGAATGGTTTAACGGTAGTGAGAAACTATCGGTATCTCTTGCAGATGGCTTAGCCAAGCGCTTGCAATTAGAGTTGGGCGATCAACTGCAATTTGATGTTGCTGGTGAATCTTTAACGGTTACCGTATCAAGCATTCGCAAGGTTGATTGGGGCAGCATGAAACCTAATTTTTATGTGCTGTTTTCTCCAGACGTTGTCGAGTTGTTACCTCTTAATTATCTCACCAGCTTTTATGTACCAGCTACATTAAACAGCGAATTAACCGACATCATACGACAATATCCGGGCATCACCTTATTGGATGTCAGCCAAGTTATTATCCAAGTGCAAGCAATATTGGCACAAGTGACCTTAGCCATTGAATACCTATTAATTTTGGTATTAATTGCTGGGTTCTTAGTGTTGTTAGCTGCCTTGCGTTCAAGTTTAGCTGAGCGCTTACAGCAAGGTGCGGTATTGAGAACGTTAGGGGCTAAGCGCCAGCAATTACGCAATATGCAGTGGTTTGAGTTTATAATTATCGGTGCTTTAGCTGGCATTATAGCCACAGCAGGTGCTGAAATTATTTGCTGGTTGCTGTATCAGCGCTTATTCGACATTCCATACCCTTGGCATTTGTCCTATTGGTTTTGGTTACCGGCAGCAGCTGCTGTGGTTATTGCATCGTTGGCTGTGCGTAATTTAACACCGGTTATTAAACAAGCGCCTTTGGTTATTTTGCGAAAGTTATAGGTCGTACAAATTTTTAATAAACGTAACTCTATGCAGTGGGCAATAACCCACTGCTATTTAAGAAGAAACCAATGAAACAGAAAATAGCCATTAATATCATTATGGGCTTTTTAGGTGTTGGTAAAACAACAGCGATTTTAAATATTTTAAAAAAGAAGCCAGCCGCAGAAAAATGGGCGGTACTGGTTAATGAGTTTGGTGAAGTGGGTATAGACGGTGCCATTCTCGCTGAGCAAACTGGCATGACAATCAGCGAAGTACCTGGTGGCTGTTTATGTTGCGTTTCTGGTATACCGTTTCAAGACGCTTTGTCGCAATTAATTGCACAGCAACAATTTGATCGAATTTTGATAGAGCCAACTGGATTGGGGCACCCTAAAAACTTAATTCGCAGTTTATTATCGAAAGAGTATGCGGCGCATTGCGAGTTAAAAGCATCGATTTGTTTACTTGATCCACGGCAACTAAAAAATCCCCGTTATCAGCAACATGAAACTTTTAATGATCAATGTTTCTTGGCTGATGTGCTGGTGGCGAATAAAACCGATGTGTGTGATGCAGGTGATAAACAAGTATTTGAGCAGTATGCACAGGCCATGTTACCGGCTAAATCGGCATTAGGTTGGGTTGAACAAGGTAATATTGATTTATCGTGGCTGCATCTCAGCAGTGATACAAGTCGCCAAGGTAAACAAGAACAGCATTCTCACAATAGCACAGCAGGTTACCAACAAACTTTGCAGCCTGTTTCGCTAACTGCCGGCCAAGCCTTTGAAAGCTTTGAAAATCAAGGTATGGGTTACTACTCCGTGGGTTGGTTATTTGCAGAGGATCAAGTCTTTGATCATGGGTTGTTAAGTGAATGGCTTATGCTACTCAATGTAGAACGGGTTAAAGGTTTGCTGATTACGGATCAAGGTACACGGGTAATGAATCTACGTGATCAGGTATTTAGTGAAATGGTAACTCGATCTTTAAATCAAAGTCGCTTAGAAATTATTCACAACCAAGCTCTTAATAAAGGTAAATTAGAAGAGGGTTTATTAGCCTGCTTGCGTTAATATATGGGAACTTTGATTTTAGGGAGTCTTCACGGCCATGGCCAATATACTCGTAGTGGAAGATGAACAAGCCATCGCAGAAATGATTGTCACCAGCCTAGAAATGAATGGTTATCAGGTAAAGCGAGCTGCTAACGGCCAGCTCGCTTTGCAGATGGTTATCGATAGTCCACCAGATTTAATATTAGCCGACTGGATGATGCCCATGATGACAGGGCTAGAGTTAGCGCAACGGTTAAAGCGCGAGCCGCACACTGCAGAAATCCCCATCATTTTATTGACCGCAAAATCAGAAGAAAACGACAAACTCAAAGGCTTTGATGCTGGGGTAGATGATTACGTCGTTAAGCCTTTCTCACCACGAGAGTTATTGGCTCGAATAAAAGCTGTTTTGCGTCGAGGGCCAACCGATCTTGAAGGTAATGGATTAGCCGCAGGAGAGTTGATATTAGACCGCGCTGCCAAAAAAGTCAGCATTGCTAGCGAAAATATTAATCTAGGCCCTTTAGAATTTCGTTTGTTAGAATTTTTTATGCTGCACCCCGATCGTGTCTATTCTCGTGAGCAGTTACTTGATCGAGTTTGGGGTAATAATGTTTATGTTGAAGACAGAACCGTTGATGTTCACATACGAAGGCTGCGTAAGAGCATATCCTTACACAATCATGATGCGCTAATTCAAACAGTGCGAGGGGCTGGTTATCGTTTTTCGATTGACGCGAGGAGCCATTAGTTGTGAATACTGAAGTAGCCAAAGAAAGCGAACAAAATAATGAGCATAAACTGCAAAAAAAAGCCTGGCAGCTCGATATCTTATCAACTTTTGTCATTGTTGCTTTAGCTGGGTTGGTAGGCCTCTCGTTTGATCAGCTTTTTTGGGGAGTATTAGCCGGTGTCATTATTTCTCATGGTGTCATGTTGCATCGTTTATATGGACTGTTTCGATGGAGTCAACAACAAGCTAGAGCCCCTCAAGATAGTGGTTTAATAGGCCATAGTGTAGACGCTATTATTCGTCGAGAACGCCGCTTGAGCAAAAAGGTTAAGCGCCAAAAAAAGCAATTAAAACGCATTGCCGAAGGTGTTGAGTCATTACAAGATGGCGTACTATTTATTGATCAAAGTGGTCATATCAGCAACTTCAATCGCGCCGCCTGTCACTTACTGGGCTTGAAAGCAGACAGTGATAAAGGGCAGCACATTACTAACCTCTTGCGCGCCCCTCTTTTTGTTAAATATTTCAACAAAGCTAAGTATCGTGAACCAATAGAACTCGAGAGTCCTTACCGACCCAATCTAATGGTGCAGGTTCAGGTGATGAAATTTGGCCTAGACCAAAAAGTAATTATTGTTCGTGATATTACCGAACGCCAACGAGTAGAGACCATGCGACAAAATTTTATTGCCGACGTATCTCACGAGCTGCGAACGCCATTGACGGTAATCAGTGGTTACTTAGAAATGCTCGAAGACACAGAATTAAACACTGCCGTAGCCAGAGCAATACATCAAATGACAGGGCAGGCAGAGCGTATGAGTCATTTGGTGAACGATTTATTACACTTATCTAAGTTAGAGAGTAACAACTCCGGTATTGGCAACGAATGGTTTGCTTTTAAGCCTTTTTGTATTGCCAGTATTGATCAATTAAAAACCTACACACCGTTGTCGGCAAACGGAGAAGCATTGCCAGCAGCTACCATTGACTGTGATTTTTGTCATTCGAGTGAGCTGGAAAACCCAGTTTCAGATATAGAAATATATGGTTTTAAAGACGAATTTGCATCAGTTATGACCAACTTAATTACTAATGCTATTAAGTATGGTCACAAAGAAGGCCAGCCAGCCAGCGTTTTAGTCAGCGCTAAGCGCAGCGCTTTAGGATTAGAAATTGCGATTACAGATATGGGTGATGGTATTGCAGAGCACCACCTTGAGCGTTTAACCGAACGTTTTTATCGGGTAGATGAATCTAGAGAATCCACCGTGGGTGGTTCGGGTTTGGGGTTGGCGATAGTACGCCATGCGTTAGGGCATCACGATGCGCAATTAAATATAATGTCCACGCTTGGTGAAGGCAGTTGTTTTAGCTTTGTTATTCCTAATGAAAGAATTCGTCAAAAAGATAATAAAGAGAAAAAAATAAAACGTTCAAAAAATAAAAAATAAAAAAGCCTTCCAATATAATGAGAAGGCCCTTTTAAAATAAATAAAACCAGATTAAGGCAGCTTAGAACTTATATTCTAAACCTACACCGTAGTATTCTTTACTGCTGTCGTCGCCAAATTCTTCATCTGTTAAAAATGCATACAGCTTAGCGCCTTTACCTACTTTATAGTCAGCCCCCAAACTGTAAGTTTCGGCATTGTCTTTAACAATATCTGATTCACCGTATTGCGCTTTTAGGCGAATAGAAGCGGTTATATCATAAGCCGCAGAATACACCCAGCCATCTTTATTGTCGCCATTTTCGGCTTCAGTTTCCCAAAGGCCACCCAGTGTTACACCGGCAATAGAATATTGTGCAACGATACGTGTTACGTCAATACCATCTTTTTCGACATCGGTGTCATAAGCCACAGCCGCGTAAATCGCATCGCGGTTATAAGTTAACGAGCTAGATGTACCATCGTTAACAGTTTCATCTTCAGAAGCGATATGGGCAACCGTAGCGACCAAACCCGCGATGCTAGGTGTGTTGTATTGCACCGTATCTTTAGTGCGGTTTTCGCTATTAGAAATGGCGCTTTTGATATCGCCTTCTAAGTCATTGAACAAATCAATTTTCTTTTGCGCTTTTTTCAGCGGAGAGTCAAACATCCCAACAATCACTTGGCCATAGCTGCTTTTAACACCTGCAAAAATGTTACGCTGGCTGAATGTTTGGCCTTCATCATTTTTTTTACTGTTATCACCATCGTCCACAGCAATTTGATATTCAGCTTGATAAATCCCTTGTAAGCCGTGATTCAATTCAATCTTTCCTCTAACGCCTAAGCGTGATGCATTAGACGACACCTCAGAAATACTATCATCGCCTTCTTGAGTATTTTGCACCGACACATTCACTTTGCCGTAAAACTCTGGCAATTCGATTTCAACGGTTTTTGCACTGGCAAAAGTAGGCAGTGCTGCGCCGATGGCTAATGATAAGGCTAACTTTTTCATAATGAATCCTTTTGTATTATTAAAATAAAAACCTTGTTGATTCGGTTCTTAGGTCAAACTCGCAATGATTATCAGTAGTTTATGTTACAGAAATATGACGCAATTGGCTCATTTTAAACTATTCTGCTGCGGGTAAATCAGAGCTGGGTAATTTTTCTGTTGTTAAATGTTCTTCTGTTGTCGAATGCTCTTCTATTTCGGTAAGAGAACTGTGACGAACATCAGCACCACTAACGAGGTAAATAACTTGCTCACTGATATTGCGGGCATGGTCACCGATGCGCTCTATTGCTCTTAAAATCCACAAAATATTAATGGCTTGGCTAATAGAGCGCGGGTCTTCCATCATATAAGTGCTTAATTCACGAATGGCAGAAGCGTATTGCTCATCAACCATTTTGTCGCTGCGCACAACTTCAATCGCGCCCTCAATATCGTGGCGGGCAAATGCGTCTAAGGCATCCGAGGTCATTTTAACCACAGCTGTGCCCATATGGCGAATCGCTTGATGACAAATTTTAGAATGGGCTTGATTGCTGTTGGCAAATTCTAAAGTATGAATGGCGACTTTTGCTGCTTCATCACCCATACGCTCTAAGTCTCTTACCACCCGTGATACGGCAATAACCATACGCAAATCAGAAGCAGCAGGTTGGCGTTTTACCAAGATATGAGTACACTCTTTATCTATGTTAACTTCCATTTCATCAACGTCATCTTCACGTTTAATAATCTTATTTGCGCTAGTAGTATCGCCGTTTAAAATAGCTGCAATCGCATCTGATACTTGTCTTTGAACCAAACCGCCCATGGCTAACATCTGCGTACGAATGGCTTCTAAATCGGCATTAAACTGTTGTGAAATATGCTGGTTAAAATTCATAATGTATTCCGTTTATTTTCTGTTTTGTTGACGCAAAAAATCATATTTAAAAGTTATAACTGCATTAACCAAAGCGACCCGTGATATATGCTTCGGTGAGCTTGTGCTCCGGCTTGGTAAATACCTTTTCTGTTGGATTCACTTCGACCAATTGCCCCAAATGAAAATACGCAGTACGTTGAGATACTCGGGCTGCTTGTTGCATTGAGTGAGTAACGATTGCAATGGTATATTTTTCACGCAGCTCATCGATCAGCTCTTCAATTTTGGCCGTAGCAATTGGGTCTAATGCTGAGCAAGGCTCATCCATTAAAATAACTTCTGGATCAACCGCTATGGTGCGAGCAATACATAAACGTTGTTGCTGACCACCAGAAAGCCCGGTGCCGGGGGCATGTAATCTATCTTTTACTTCATTCCATAAGCCTGCGCGTTTTAAACTTTTTTCTACTATCTCATCAAGCTCTACCCGAGATTGAGCTAAGCCGTGAATGCGCGGGCCATAAGCCACATTGTCATAAATTGATTTTGGAAAAGGATTGGGTTTTTGAAACACCATGCCGACACGAGCGCGAAGTGGCACGGTATCGACATGAGCACCATAAATATTTTCGTTGTCGAGTAAAATATCACCCTTGACTCGACAAATATCAATCGTGTCATTCATTCTATTTAACGTGCGTAAAAAAGTGGACTTTCCGCAGCCAGATGGGCCAATTAAAGCGATCACTTCATTTTTACCTATGTCTAAACTCGCATCATAAATGGCTTGCTTCTCACCATAAAAAACATCGACATTACGCGCCGAGATTTTTACATCTTTACTGAAGGGTTCGCCTGTCGTTTTGTGATTTTCGATCAATTTCATTGAGTTAGTATCGTTCACAATAATATTCCAATAATTTAATGTTAGTTTGCTGTTATTTGATTCACTTTTTTTGTAGTGAAGTATTACCAGCGACGCTCTAAGCGGCGACGTAAAATAACAGCGGTTGTGTTCATAACGATTAAGAAAGATAACAACACCAAAATAGCACCTGATGTTCGCTCTAAAAATGCGCGCTCTGGGCTGTCAGACCACAAAAAGATTTGCACTGGTAACACAGTTGATGGGTCATTAATAAAACCGGGCACATCAACCACAAAAGCTACCATGCCAATCATCAGTAGCGGGGCAGTTTCGCCCAATGCTTGCGCCATACCAATAATGGTACCGGTTAGCATACCTGGCATTGCTAGCGGCAATACATGATGAAATACCACTTGGTTTTTGGATGCGCCCAAGCCGTAAGCAGCTTCACGAATAGACGGGGGGACTGATTTAATAGCAGCGCGAGCAGAAATAATAATGGTGGGTAAAGTCATTAAGGTTAGCACCAAGCCACCCAATAGTGGAGTGGAGCGAGACACACCAAAAATATTAATGAAAATAGCCATGCCAAGTAAACCAAAGATAATAGAAGGTACGGCAGCTAGGTTATTAATATTTATTTCTACAATTTCAGTCAGTTTGTTGCGCGGTGCAAATTCCTCTAAATAAATTGCAGCGGCAATGCCTATGGGAAACGATAGAATTAAGGTCACCATAAGCGTTAATAGTGTGCCTTTAATGGCCCCATGAATACCCGCTAGTTCAGGTTCCCGTGAATCGCCATTGGTAAAAAACAAGGTATTAAAGTGGGTGTCCAAGCGATCTTGCTCGATCCATTGAGATAACCAATTTAATTGCTTATCGGATAAACGATCGTTAGTTTCTGCAGTGCTAAGTTGGCGATCGTGCTTAAACCATTGGTCTACATCGTCGTCCATTAATAATTCAAAAGTTATGCTGGAATTAACCAGAGTCGGATCAGCAATTAGCATTTCTTGAATTTGCCAACCCGCCCCAGAGCTAAGTAACTTAAACAGCTCGCGTTTATCGCTGCGGCTTTTAGGTTTCATCTCTTTTGCAAAGTGGCGTTTAATTAATCCATCAAAATTGGCAAAGCGAATCTCATCAACCGTGCTGTCTTTGGTTAAGTTTAAGTAGTCGCCATCAAGGGTTATGCTAGTGGTTAAACTGGTTTGTTTAAACGCTGCAGTACCCTTGCTGGCAATGTCGGTAAACAGGGCTATTAAACACAGCACACCAAATAAAACAGACGCCATGCCATATAAGCGAAAGCGTGTTTCTTTGGCTCGGCGGCGCGCTAAACTTTTTTCGACCTTGTCACGCGTGGTTAACCCTGAATTTTTTTCGAAATTATTCGTCATAGTATTTGCTGTTGGTTTAGTCATATTGCTCTCGATATTTTTGAACAATCTTTAAGGCCACAAAATTTAGAATCAATGTCGTTAAAAACAGCACCAAACCTAAGGCAAAAGCGGCTAACGTTTTAGGTGAATCAAATTCTTGGTCGCCCACTAATAAAGTAACTATTTGCACGGTAACGGTAGTTACGCTGTCGAGTGGATTGGCAGTTAAGTTAGCGGCTAAGCCCGCAGCCATGGCAACAATCATGGTTTCACCAATGGCGCGAGATACCGCCAGCATGATAGCGCCTACAATGCCGGGTAAAGCTGCAGGTATGACAACTTGGCGAATGGTTTCATTCTTGGTTGCGCCCAAACCAAAGCTGCCATCACGTAGCGATTGCGGTACAGCATTAATAACGTCGTCGGATAATGAGGAGACAAAGGGGATAATCATAATGCCCATCACCAAACCGGCAGCTAAGGCGCTTTCAGAGGAAACGTCTAACCCCAAATCTGCGCCTAATGTTCGAATCAATGGTGCAACGGTTAAAGCAGCAAAAAAACCATAGACAACGGTTGGAATACCCGCCAATACTTCTAAGGCTGGCTTGGCATATTTACGTACATTGGAGCTGGCGTATTCGGATAAATAAATCGCTGACATTAAACCAATAGGAACGGCAATGATCATCGCAATTAATGAGATTAAAACTGTGCCAGCAAACAAAGGAACAGCCCCAAAGCTGCCCGACGAACCGGCCTGATCAGCGCGAAGTGCCACTTGCGGTGACCAGCTAGTGCCAAATAAAAAATCCAAGGGGTTAACAATTTGGAAAAACATCCAGGCTTCTAATAACACACTGGCTAAAATGCCAATGGTAGTGAGAACTGCAACGCCAGAGCTGGCTAGCAATAAAGCGTTTACAATCTTCTCCATCTCTACCCGAGCGCGTAAATTGGGTGATATGCGTTTATAGGTTACTACCAAACAAATCAAACATAAGCTTAACGCCATACCAGAGTTTAATAGCAATGTTCGTTCATTAAGTGCAATCAAGTGCTCTACTGCTGGGGTAAGGCTTGGGTCAGCATTGATACCAGCGCTTGCGGCAAGGTTGTACACCTTGCTAATAGTTAACTCAATGATGGCAGGTTCGGCTGCTTGCATTGCTGCAGGAAGCTTGGCAATTAACAAATGGTTAATGATGGGGGTTTCTAATAACTGCCAAGCGACAAGTAAAATTAATGCAGGCACGCCCGTCCACAACGCCATGAGTGTGCCGTATTGATTAGGTAAGGAATGCATGCGCATTCCTTGATGAGAAATTGCTCTAGCTCGGTTGCGCCCTAAAAAATAGGCACCTGCTAAAACAATAAGGACTATGATAAGCAAGCTGCTGAAATTCATAAGCGGATCTTTTACCTATTTTATTCGCTGCTGGATTTTAATGTGGTTAAGTTTTTAACCGTATTCAACACTTGTGTGCGTTCAGTATCTGTCATTGGAATCATTCCTTTTTCTGCCAAGTAACCGTACTCACCCATTGCTTTTTCGGAAGTGAATTCCGCTAAAAATTGTTCAATGCCTGGAATCACGCCAATGTGCGCTTTTTTAACGTAAAAGAATAACGAACGACTTACAGGGTAAGAACTGTCAGCAATGGCGTCGAACGTTGGCAGTTGGCCATCAATTAATGAACCCTGTACCTTGTCGGAGTTTTGCTCTAAAAAGCTGTAGCCAAACACCCCAAGCGCTGCTGGGTTTGCTACTAATTTTTGTACAATCAGATTGTCATTTTCCCCCGCTTCGATGTAGGCACCGTCTTCACGCACGCCGTGGCAAACAGCTTTGTATTTCTTTTTGTCTTGTTTTTTCATTGCCTTAATAAATGGGAAGGTTTTACAGCCTCCTTCTAAAGCAAGTTCAGCAAAGGCGTCACGAGTACCAGATGTTGGTGGTGGGCCAAGGACTTCAATTTTGGTCTTGGGCAAAGTGGGGTTGATTTCGTCCCATGTTTGGTAGGGGTTATCAACAAGAGTTTCGCTACCGTCGGGGTTAGGAATATTTTTTGCCAACGCTAAAAAGATTTCTTGGCGGGTAAGTGAGACTTGCTTGCTTGCAGTGGTGTTGGCAAGAACAATGCCGTCGTAGCCGATTAATACCTCTATAATATCGGTTACACCATTACGGGCGCATAGTTCAATTTCTGAGGGTTTGATACCGCGAGATGCATTCGTAATATCTGGGGTTGCACTACCCACGCCGGAGCAAAATAACTTTAAGCCGCCACCAGAGCCGGTTGCTTCTACTTTTGGCGTGGCAAATTTTGTTGATTTACCAAAACGCTCTGCGGTAACGGTAGAGAATGGATATACGGTAGACGAGCCAACAACGCTAATAAAATCACGCTGTGCATTGGCTGCAAAGCTGAAGGTAGATGCTGCAATGGCAGCGCTTAAAGCGAGATACTTTTTCATCATTACTTCCTTTTTACTGTTTGAACCATTATTCAGTGATGAGGAGTATCTAGGTGTAATGTTACAGAAATATGACAGAGTGAATAATTGTCATTAGAATAGCGTTGGTTCAAGCCTATCAATTATTAAGCTGCGGTGATCATTTTTAAATGGATAAAAATAGCATAAGTGTTAATCAAATAGGCACAACCAAAGCATTTACACTAATTGAATTGGTCGTAGTAATTACCATTATTGGTATTATTTCAGCTTATGCTTTACCTCGGTTTGCCAACCTGAAAGATGAGGCTGATTTAGCGCAAGCGCAAGGCATAGCTGGCGCTTTAAAAGCTGGAATATCCTTGGTTAAGGCAACGTTTGATAGCCAAGGTAATTCTGTGAGAGTACAAAATCTTGCGAGTTTTGGCGATGGCACCATAGACACGAATAATATGGGTTACCCCATCGGTACTAATAAAGGCAACGGTAACGAGAATATTGGCATAGGGAGTTTTTGTTGCGCGGGTGTTTGGAATGGAGTGTTAATAAGTCCACCTACAGTAGCTCATGATAATAATAATCAGCAGTATCGTTCTTACCGACACACAGGCAGTAAAGTCTGTAGTTATGTTTATCGTGGTGGTGGCGATACTCGGGGCCGAAATACAGCTGCTTTGGTTATTAAGTACGACTCTCGTAACGGTGAAGTCGTCGTGTGTGGTCAGCGCAGTGACTTGCCTAGTTGTAATTAATTATGGTTTTGGTTTTTGAACTTTGCTTCATCTAGAGTATCCTAGACATCATGAAATTTGGTTTGCATCATCACTCATCATTTAGCACGGGTAACCAACGCTTAAAAAGCCTGGTATTCGTTTTGCTACTGTCCCTTGTTGGTCAGGTTTGGGCAGTGCCTGATGTTTGTTCTATGATGAGCTTGCCCGCTAATGAAACGACATCTGTATCGCAAAATTCAGCTGTTTCTCCTTGTCATTCGATGAATAGCGCTGATGCTTCTAATACAGAAAAATCGCATGTAAAACCAATTTACTCAGACTGTTGTGATGATACTTTGTACAGCGGCACCCATGCTAACTCTCATAGCGAACATCTAATCAGTCAGCACGATTGCAGTTGTCCCGATAGCGGTTGTGCAACATCTTTCACCATGATGATCGGCTTTACCAGTGCGGTTAATGTGGTGTACGAACAAGCACAATATTATGCAACTCGGCACTTTGCGAATCGAGTTAGCTCTTCTTTATACCGCCCTCCTATTGCTTAAATCACGATTTAGACCAAATCAAGTGAGCCACTATTTTGGGCTTTCTTTTTATTAATTGTGCATTTGAGAACTCTTATGAAAAATTTTTTACTAATGTGTCTTGGTGGCGCAGTCACAGCCGTGATTTATGTGGTGTATATGGCTTTGGCATTTAACGACGAAGCTGATTTACACACCGCTGGTGGTGGATCTTCCGAACCACAAATTTTGTATTGGGTAGCGCCAATGGACGCTAATTTTCGTCGTGATCAGCCGGGCAAATCGCCTATGGGTATGGACTTAGTGCCCGTTTATGAAAGTGAAGGTGATCAAGGTGCAGGCGTCGTGACGATATCCGCTGCGGTGAGTAATAATCTAGGCGTAAAGACCGCTCCTGCTCAAATGAAATACCCAAGATTAAACTTTAATAGCAGTGGCCAAGTGGGCTATGCCAAAGAACAGTTGGCGCATTTGCATGCGCGTAGCAATGGCTGGGTTGAAAAAATATACATCAAAGATGTTGGTGAGTATGTTGAAAAAGGCCAAGCTCTGTATGGCATTTATTCATTAGAGTTTATCGATGCCCAAAAAGATTTTTTACGCGCACTTAACAGCAATAATGACAGCCTAATGCGTGCGGCGAAGAATCGTTTAAAAGCCTTACGTATAGATAACAAGGTGATAACACAGTTAAAGAAAACAAAAAAAGTAAATCAAGTCACTACTTTTTATGCGCCTTTAAATGGTTATATCGAACAACTGAATATTAATGAAGGCATGTATGTTAAGCCAGAGGTACGATTATTAACGTTAGTCGATTTGTCTCAGTTAACTGTGGATGTTGAATTAGAGCATCAGCACGGCGCGTGGTTAAGTCAGTACCCAGGAAACATCACCTGGACATTCACTTCAGACCTAATGCCTAGCCAGCGTTGGCAGGGTAAGTTGGATTATATCTACCCCATGTTAAGTGAATCGTTAAGAACATTGCGCGTGCGCTTGTTATTGGACAACACAAAGCAATTATTAAAACCGAACATGTGGTTAAGCTTAAAAGGTGAGATAACAGCTAAAGAAAAAGTCTTATTAATACCGAGCCAAGCGTTAATTCGCACTGAGAATAAAACCCGCGTAGTGATGGCGTTAATCGATAGCGAACATCAATCAACTGGTCAGTTTAAATCTGTTGCAGTCACCACTGGCCGCTTCTTTAATGATCAAGTAGAAATACTGTCGGGCTTACAAGCCGGTGATGACGTGGTGACCAGCGCCCAGTTCTTGATCGACTCGGAATCGAATATTGATTCTGATCTACAGCGCATGGAAGTATCTGGTGCAGCGCCGAAAGGAGAGCACCATGATCATTAAAATCATTCAATGGTCGGTGCTCAATCGTATTTGGGTATTATTACTCACTGCCTTGATTATTTTGGCCGGTGGTTTGGCAGTCAAAAGTACCGCGGTAGACGCCATTCCCGATTTATCTGATGTGCAGGTCATTATTAAAACCTCATACCCTGGGCAAGCGCCGCAAGTGGTGCAAGACCAAGTGACGTATCCGCTCACCACCGCCATGCTGTCGGTGCCGGGTGCGAAAACCGTGCGCGGATTTTCCTTCTTTGGCGACTCCTACGTGTACATTATTTTTGATGACGATACCGATTTGTACTGGGCGCGCAGCCGCGTTTTAGAGTACTTAAGCCAAGTCACCGATACCTTACCCGATAGCGCCAAACCGCAACTTGGCCCAGACGCTACCGGCGTGGGTTGGGTTTTTATTTATGCGCTTACCGATACCACCGGCAGTTTAGATTTAGCCCAGTTGCGTTCTTTGCAGGATTGGTTTTTGAAATTCGAATTGCAAACCGTGGCGGGGGTTTCTGAAGTGGCTGCAGTCGGCGGCATGATCAAACAATATCAAGTGCAAGCCGATCCGCAAAAGCTGCGCGCTTATGGTATTCCATTATCGTTATTGCAAGTGGCGATTCAGCAAGGCAATCAAGAAGTTGGTGGGTCGGTAATCGAAATGGCCGAAGCGGAATATATGATTCGCGCAACGGGTTATATTAGCAGCCGTGAAGATTTAGAAAATATTCCGTTAGGCGCACAGGGCAATTCGTTAGACAGTAAATCCGTCGTGAATGGCCAGCCGTTATTTTTGAAAGATGTTGCAACCATTATCGAAGGCCCACAAATGCGCCGTGGCATTGCCGAGCTCGATGGCAAAGGCGAAGTTGTCGGTGGCATTGTGGTGATGCGCTCGGGAGAAAACGCGCAACAAACCATTGAAGGTGTGAAGGCAAAGTTAGAACAATTGAAAGCGGGTTTACCGGCAGGTGTTGAGCTGGTCACGGTTTATGATCGCTCTGATCTCATCACCGCAGCAGTGAATAACTTATGGGAAAAGCTCAGCGCCGAACTCCTTATGGTAGCGCTTGCCTGTGTAGTTTTTCTATTCCATGTGCGCTCGGCGCTGGTGGCGGTCATTACCTTACCCATTGGGATTTTAATGGCGTTTATCGTGATGAATTTGCAAGGCTTAAACGCAAATATTATGTCGTTAGCGGGTATCGCTATTGCCATGGGGGCGATGATTGATGGTGCGATTGTGATGATCGAAAACATGCACAAGCATCTTGAAAGATCGACGGTTCAAGGAAATAACATTAATGAATCAAAACACTGGCGGCTGGTTATTAAAGCCGCCAGTGAAGTTGGGCCATCGTTATTTTTTAGCCTATTAATTATTACCGTCAGCTTTTTACCCGTGTTCACTTTGGAAGCGCAAGAAGGAAAAATGTTTGCGCCATTAGCGTTTACCAAAACCTACGCCATGGCCGCGGCAGCGATTTTAGCGATTACCTTAGTGCCAGTATTAATGGGGTATTTTGTGCGTGGAAAAATTGTTAGCGAAAAGAAAAACCCACTGAACCGTTTGTTAATTGCCGGTTATAAACCCCTGTTAACCTCGGTGCTTAAATTCCCTAAAACAACCTTGCTAGTAACATTAATGATTGTGATTGCCAGCGTGTATCCGGCGACGAAAATCGGCAGCGAGTTTATGCCCGATTTAGACGAAGGGGACTTGATGTATATGCCGACTACCTATGCGGCACTGTCGGTGGGTAAAGCGCGCGAACTGCTGCAGCAAACCGATAAGCTCATTGCAACGGTACCCGAAGTTGAGCATGTATTTGGTAAAATTGGCCGCGCCGATACCGCCACCGATCCTGCACCACTGACCATGATAGAGACTTTTATTAAACTCAAACCTAAAGATCAATGGCGTGAAGGATTAACCAGCCAAGATTTACGCAATGAGTTTGATCAGTTAATACAGTTTCCGGGCTTAACTAATGCTTGGGTGATGCCGATTAAAACCCGCATCGATATGTTAGCGACGGGCATTAAAACTCCCGTAGGCATAAAAGTATCGGGCCCAGACTTAAATGTGATTCAAGATATTGGTCAGCAGTTAGAGCAGATCTTGGCTGAGGTGAAAGGCACCGCATCGGTCTATTCTGAGCGCGTTGCGGGTGGACGTTATATTAAAATCGATATCAATCGTCGCCAAGCAGCGCAATATGGTATGAGCATTAAAGACGTGCAGCAGGTTATTAGCAGCGCCATTGGCGGCATGAATGTGTCTGAATCAGTAGAAGGGGATAAGCGTTACCCGATTAATTTACGCTATCCGCAGCACTATCGTGACTCGCCAGAAAAATTAAAAAGGCTCCCCATCGTTACCGATTTGCTAACCAAAGGCGGTCATAACATTACCTTGGGTGATGTCGCTGATATTCGTATTGAAGATGGCCCGCCGATGATTAAGAGCGAAAATGCGCGTATCAATGGCTGGACCTACATCGATATTGAAGCGAGTGGTGAAAATGCTATTGATATTGGCAGTTACGTTGCTAATGCCAAGCAAGTATTGGCAACAAAGATCGACAGCGGCGAGTTTAATCTACCTACCGGTTACGCTTTGCGCTGGGCAGGGCAATACGAATACATGCAACGGGCCAAAGAAAAGCTCAGTTTTGTAGTGCCACTAACCCTTGGCATTATTGTTTTGTTGCTGTATTTAAACTTCCGCAATGCCCGCGATGTTGCACTGATTCTATTAACTTTACCGATGGGCTTGGTCGGCGGAATTTTAATGATGCTCTATTATCAATTTAATTTCTCGGTCGCAGTCGGGGTTGGTTTTATTGCTCTGGCGGGGGTAGCGGCAGAAACTGGGGTGATTATGTTGCAGTACTTAAAACAAGCGCTGTTGGACGATAAGCCAACTGATCAGCAAACATTACAACAAAGTATCTTGCATGGCGCGGTGAATCGAGTTCGCCCGGTGATGATGACCGCACTCGCCACCATAGCAGGTTTGATCCCAGTTATGTACGGCGCTGGAGTTGGCTCAGAAGTGATGAGCCGCATTGCCGCGCCCATGTTGGGCGGTATGATCAGCGTGGTGGTCTTAACGTTATTAGTATTGCCCGTTGCTTATTATCAAACAGTGGCTTTTTCTCGGAAGCGGGCTTAGCAGAAAAGGGCTAGCAGCAACGTGAGCAAGCAACTGCATTAATCTTACAAAGCAGCATTAACGGAATGATGCTGCTTTAGATGCAATAATTCACCAACGGCTAAGTTCTATTTATTGATGGTTGACTTAAGCTCTTATTTAATTGTATTGTGTGCAATATAATTTTGAGCAATAAAGATGCTCAGGCAGCCCAAGTATTTTTAATAACCCATTTCTGATAACCAATAGAATGTAAGGAATTCTGATGAGTAAACTTTTATCAAAAAATATAGCCGTAAAAAAAGGTCTACTAGCGTTTGTGCTGTCGTTAGTGGGAGCATTGCCCGTAATGGCAGAAAACGCTTCAGATGCGATAACCTTGGCCCCTGGTCAGATTCCAGTGACGGCAAGCACCTTTACCTGTATTCGTGATATGACCAAAGTGCGTGGCTTTTATGTGGATAATTTAAAAGGTGATCTTGAGGCGACCTTAGCAGTAGCTAACTCAGAAACCGGCGGCGTGTATCCTCCTGGTTCTGTTGTGCAATTGATCCCCGGTGAAGTCATGGTGAAGCACGAGGTAGGTTATAACCCCGTGACAAAAGATTGGGAGTTTTTTGAACTTGATGTATCAGAAGAAGGCTCAGAGATTCGCAAACGTGGCTTTGCCGATGTCGTAAATCGTTTTGGCGGCAACTGCTTTGCGTGTCACCTGCAAGCAAAACCGCAATGGGACATGGTTTGTGAAGATACCCACGGTTGTGATCCAATTCCAATCAGTAAGCAAGTTGTTGATCTGATACAGCGAACAGACCCTCGCTGTAGTGATAACGAAGAACTCAGTGCCGGTGAATCATTTGAACTGTTTAAATTAAAACTGAAGGTGAGCGTAGGCACGGCAATAGGCACAATAAAAGAAATGATGTAAAGGTTTTAGAGTATTGATAGTGCGGCTTTAGGGCTATACTGCTGATCTTAAAGTTGTTTGGCTTCTTACAATATTATGACCTCAAAACAATACCATCACGGTGATTTGAAAACTTCTCTGATTACCGCTGGCAATGTGATTTTATCACGAGATGGCGCCGACGCTTTGTCGTTACGCGCCATCGCAGCCGAAGCCGGTGTTTCTCACATGGCACCTTATGCGCATTTTAAAAATAAAAAAGAATTAATCAAAAGCATTGCCGAAGCCGGTTTTGTCGAAATGGCCGCAACTATGGAAGCGGTTGCAGCGGAGCTTAAAGCTTCCAAAGTAGTAACATCCGCTGAATTAGTATTGGCCTACGGTGCCAGCTATCTTGAATTTGCGACGCATAATCCAGAGCTTTATCGGCTAATGCTTGGGCAGGTAGAAACGACCGGGCGCAAAATCAAAAAAGAAACCAGTGTCTCACAACTCACACCAACAGAAAGCAGTATTCAAGTATCGGTAAGTCCTTTATTTTCTGAAAAAACCCAAAAGCCATTTTTGCTATTAAAGGCAGCTTTTGCTGCTAATGACGATCATGCTGAAGCAAAGGCATTGGGAGCTTGGTCTATGGTGCACGGCATGGCTGCATTGATCATTGAAGGGCATATACAGCCTCCCAAAGGAATTAGTTTTAAACGCTTTTTGGCTGCAACAATTCCTTTCTCTAAGTCGTTAACATAGCTCACTTTAAACTGCATGAGGAACCTATTGGAATGAATAAAACGGCATTGGTGGTTGGGGCGACAGGACTTATCGGTAAAGCTTTAGTTGTTGAGCTGTTAGCTCAATCGTCTATTAAAAAGGTGATTACGTTAACGCGTAGAGCGTTATCAAGTGAGACATTAGGCATTGACCATTCGATAACAATAGACCCAGCACGCTGGCAAAACCATATTGTTGATTTTGCTCAGTTAGAGCGTCATAAACACTTATTTGACCACGTCGATGTTGTTTTTTCTTGCTTAGGTACTACCAAAAAAGCCGCAGGGTCTATCTCAAAACAGCGCATAGTCGATGTTGATTACCAATATGCTGTTGCCAAGCTTGCGCAAGAAGCCGGGGTAAAAGAATATTTTTTAGTGTCATCCACCGGCGCTAATCGTCGCAGTGATTCTGCTTATTTAAAAATGAAAGGTGAGCTTGAGCATTCTGTGGTTGCTTTGGGCTTTCAGCGTTGTGTGATTATGCGTCCTTCGCTACTGCTCGGTAGTCGACAGCAGGCTAGAGCCGGAGAATGGTTAGCAGGTAAGTTTTTGCCTTTTATTGGCTTTTTGCCAGTGTTAAAAAAATACCGTCCTATTAAAGGAATAGAAGTCGCTCAGAAAATGGCAGAGTTAACTGTCGATACTAATGCTCTAAATATGGATAACTTAGAGGTTTACGAATTGGATAAGGTCTTTCCTGATGCTAAGTAAAAAACATAGACTATACTAACAAAACTGCTAATACTGTTGTGGTCAACTAAATTTGGTCACAAGTTAAGAGGCAGTTTTCATAAACTGCCTCTGCTGCTGCAGGCGTAAGCCCACTGTTAAATGTGTGTGGTCTAAGCTGGCTATAATAATCTGTTATGTAGCGGCTTATCTCACCTCTAGCCTCAGAAAATGAACTCCAACCAACCGTTGGCATCCATTCTGTTTTCAAACTCCTAAAAAAACGTTCCATTGGGGCATTGTCCCAACAATTCCCTCGTCGGCTCATGCTTTGCTCAATTTGAAAACGCCACAATGTTTGCCTAAATTTCAAACTCGTATAGTGGCAGCCCTGATCTGAGTGGAAAATCAAACCCGCTGGCCGACCACGTGACTCATAAGCAAGACGTAAAGCTTTAGCGGTCAGTTCACTGTCTGGTGAATTAGAAAACGCCCAACCCACAACTTTGCGCGCATACAGATCTAAAACCACCGCTAGGTATGACCAACGCCTTCCTGTCCAAACGTAGGTAACATCCCCACACCACGCCTGATTCGGTCTATCAACGGTGAACTCCCTATTCAACGTAT